>Ga0116226_10000499_pt1 | contig 33514 bp, 36 predicted proteins | sample S1TSphfallax_FD_89692 | JGI IMG/M metagenome (GOLD analysis project Ga0116226, IMG submission 89692) | Host-associated microbial communities from peat moss isolated from Minnesota, USA - S1T2_Fa - Sphagnum fallax MG | ecosystem: Host-associated > Plants > Peat moss > Unclassified | place: USA...
CAGCCCCAGCCCCAGCCCCAGCCCCAATCTCACAGCCATACTCAGCCTCAATCCCAGCCCGAGCGAAAGCCGATTGTCGATATCGCGTCGGTGCTTGGCTTGTCGGAAAATGTCATGCCCGCCGCGCTGCAAGGCGCCTTCCTGCAATTGGTGCAGGAGGTCGAGAGGTTGCGGGACGAGATCGACCGGGTCCGCTTGCATGAAGCGCATCTGCTGCACGCCGCCGACCATCACGCGCTCTTGCCGGCGCTGAATCGCCGCGCGTTCATGGCCGGATTAAACCGCATCCTCGAAGCATCGGAGCGGGCCGAGTTGCCCGGCAGCCTGGCCCATCTGCATATTGGTGGCATCGAGTCTCTGCGCCGGACCCAGGGTTTGCTGGCGGGCGATGCCGCCCTGGCCTTTGTCGCCGCCTCGATCACCAATGAATTGCGCCAGACCGACCTGCTTGCCTATCTCGACGGCAGCGACTTCGCCGTCGCTCTGGCGGTTGCCAGCGATGACGGTGCGGAGGCCAAGATCAGCCTTATTGTCGAGAGTTTGCGAGCTGCGCCGCTTTTCTGGCAGGAACAACCGGTCGTGCTGGCGGTCACGGTCGGACTCATTCATTTCCAGCCCGGAATGACCGCTGATCAGGCGATCATCGCCGCGTCTCAGGCGATGATATCGGGAACCAGCGCACTCTCGAGCTGAGTGATCTGGTCCTTCAGGGCCAGCTTGCGTTTCTTCAGCCGACGTAATTGCAGTTGGTCGAAGGGCGCATTTTCGGCGAGTCGCGCGATCACGTCATCAAGGTCGCGATGCTCGATCTTAAGATCCCCGAGACGCCGTTTCATCTCCTCCAGATGATAATCGATCATGCCCTGTGTCCGTTCCTGCCGGACGGAAGAATAACAGATCCAGGGCCCCGAGAGATAGCGGATGCGCGGCTCATACCAGTGTGGTCAACGGCCGCCGCGGGCCGTCCCAACGTTTTACACCGTGATACTCCAGATCGAACAGATCAAGAACGCGACCGATCGTGTGATCCACCATGTCGTTCAAGGAGGCGGGGTTGTTGTAAAAGGCGGGGACCGGCGGGGCGATCACGGCACCCATTTCGGAAAGCGCGGTCATGCTGCGCAAATGACCGGTATGCAGCGGTGTTTCCCGCACCATCAGGACGAGGCGACGGCGCTCCTTCAAAGTGACGTCGGCGGCGCGGGTCAGGAGCGATGTGGTCACCCCGGACGCGATTTCCGACAGGCTGCGCACGGAGCAGGGCGCAACCACCATGCCGAGGGTACGGAACGATCCTGAGGAAGGGAGCGCGGCAATGTTGGCGACCCCATGCACATGGTCGGCGAGCTTGTGAAGATCGGCCAACTTCAGGGTCGTTTCCGAGGCGAGGGTGATCTCGGCCGACCGACTGACCATCAAATGGCTCTCGACCCCCAGACTGCGCAGCGCCTCCAGTAGGCGAATTCCGTAGAGGGCGCCGGAAGCGCCGGTGATGCCGACCAGAAGGGGAAGCTTGTTCATTTTTTGCTGCTGACAATCGGAAGCGGTGGGGAATAGAGTGACAAAATGGAAGTTAATTTCGACGGAGGAGTGTGATGAGACTTCTTGACCGTGTCGAGTCCCTAAAGGCCAAGCATGCTGCCCTGGAGGCCGCCCTGGCTGCCGAGACCCGGCACCCGCAATTGAATTCCACCACGATCGCCGAAATGAAGCGAAAAAAGCTCAAAATCAAGGATGAACTGGAGCGCCTTGCGGCTGCGCCCTGACAGGGTTTTATCGTTTGTCATTCCGGGGCCATTCCGGTTTCCCGATGATCCCGGGAAACCGGATTTTTGACCCCAAGGTTACGGGTTGGCCGTCGCAGCGCCTTTTCCGGATCTGCCCGTGGAACTGCCGCTGTCATTGACCGCCAATTGCGCTTGGAATTTCTGCCAGCGCGCCTTCTGATCCACTTTCAGCTTCACCAATTGCTGTTTCTGATCGGTCTTCAGCTTGTCGCGCTGTTCCTTCTGCTGCGCTTTCAATTTGCCCATCTGATCTTTCTGCTGTTGCTTCAGCTTGTCGGTTTCATCCTTCATGGACGCCTTTACACTGTCGGCCGTTTCCATTTTGGCTGAAGGCGCCGGTGGATTTGCCGCCAGCGTCGGGACTCCCTGCAGCAACAAGGCTGCGCAGACTATCATGATCGATGCTTTCATTTGTGCCTCGTTCCAAAAAAGAGAAAAAAGTTCCAAAATGGAACATATCCCTTTTTGCGACAGGAATCCAGTCCGCTTACTCCCGCCGCAGCACGTAATTGACGATGAGCCCCCACAGCCAGCTTTCCTTGAAGTCGGCATTGAGCTTGTCGCGGTCATAGACCTGCTCCACCCAGTCAAGGAAACTTATCGCTTGGTGTTCATTGGCTTTGAGATAGGTCTCAAAGAAAAAATCGATCACGCCGGTCTTGGCCTGTTTGATATGGCCGAAGGCTAAGGACAGCTGGGTCCGCATGGCCTCCCGCAGCGGCACGCCGCTTTGGCTGAACTGATAGAGGGTCGCCATGAAACCGGCCCGATCAGCCCCCGATTTGCAATGCATCAGAACCGGATAGTCCACCTTGTCAAACAAGGCGACGGCGGCCCTCAAGGTCTCGCGGTCAAGCGGGCTGCGCGAGCGGATAGGAAAATCGACCAGAGTCAGGCCGAGATTTTCGCAGGCTTCGCGCTCAAGAAGATAGGAGCCGCAATCCTCGCGCCGGCCGCGCAGATTGATGATAGTACGGATGCCCTGTCGCTTGGCCCAGCGCAAATGATGCGGCGCCGGCTGGGCCGAGCGCCATACTGTGGGGGTCACACGGTGGATATTGCAATAAATGTCCCGAATGAAGCCGTGATCGACCAGCCACATATCGAGAAAGGCGCGCAGACGCTGAAGTCGCGTTAGAACCGGCGCCGGTGGCGCCCTGCGCGGCAGATCGATCGGCAAAGGGATTTCTCCGTATAAATACTGGTCGGGAAGATAGTGACCTCGCGCCAGCGTTACCAGCTTCGATTGCCAGGATCGGCCGGCAATGCCATTCTCCCCGCTGATTTTACCGGGCGCTGTTAGGATTATTGCGTGACCGACCCGACCAAGACGCGACTTCGCCTGACTGAGCAGGACTCTCTGCCGCTGATCCGCCGGCTGATTCGTGAGTCGCTGAAACCCTATCGTCTCATTTTGGTTGCCGCTGCGCTCTGCATGGTGGTGGTTGCTGCGACCACCGCGGCGCCCATGTGGCTGTTGCAAAATGTCATCGATCAGGTCTTCGTGGCCAAACGGCAGGATTATCTGTGGCCGATCGGTGGCGCCGTTTTCGGGCTGTTCCTTCTCAAAAGTATCGCCAGCTACATCCAGGAGGTGCTGCTTGCCAATGTCGGCCAACGCATCATCTCGGACATGCAGAACAGACTGTTCGGCCATCTGATCCATCAGGATGTCGCTCTGTTCCAGTCCATCAGCTCGGGTAGTCTGGTCTCTCATTTCACCTATGATATCAATGCGATGCGCGATGCTGTATCGAACGCCCTGGTCGGCATTGGCCGGGATGCGCTGTCGGTGATTTTCCTGATCGGTTTGGCCTTCTATCAGGATTGGGTGCTGGCCAGCGTCAGTCTGGTGGTGGCGCCCCTCTCGATCATGCCGATCCAGCGTCTGGCCAGGAAGATGCGCCGGGTGGCCAAGGATACCCAGCTGCAGATGGGTGGGCTGACCACCAGCCTGGCCCAGGCGTTCCAGTCCATCCGGGTCATCAAAGCCTATCGGCTGGAGGAATTCGAGCAGGCGCATATCCGCAAGATGACCGCCAATCTGAACCGTCTCGCTTTGCAGGCCGCCAAGGCGGGCGCGGCTCCCCAGCCGATCATCGACAGTTTCGGCGGATTGGCGATCGCCGCGGTGATCATCTATGGCGGCGCGCAGGTCATCAATGGCACGACCACCTCGGGCGCCTTCATTTCCTTCATCGGCGCCGTGCTGGCCGCCTATCAGCCGATGCGCGCCCTGTCGAAGGTCAATGTTTCCCTGCAGACCGGTCTGGCCGCGGCGCAGCGTGTATTCGCCATTATCGATCGCGTGCCCCTGCTGGCTGAAGCGGCGGCCCCCCAATCGCTGCCGAGTGTACCGGCGGCGCTCCGCTTCGATCAGGTCAGCTTTGCCTATGATCCCGAGGCGCCGGCCCTGTCCGAGGTCAGTTTCACCGCGCCATCCGGCAAAATCACCGCCCTGGTCGGACCCTCGGGAGCCGGCAAGAGCACAGTCTTGAACCTGATCCCCCGTTTCTATGATCCAATCTCGGGCCGCATCCTGATCGGCGAGTCCGATCTGCGCGACCTGTCCTTCGCCAGCCTGAGGGACGCCATCGCCCTGGTCAGCCAGGAGGTGGTGCTGTTCGACGATACCATCTTCAACAATATCCGCTGCGGCCGCCTCGATGCCGATGAGCAGGCGGTGCGAAGGGCCGCGGAAGCGGCGGCGGCGCTCGAATTCATCGATCGCCTGCCGGACGGCATGGCGACCCTGGTTGGCGAACATGGCGCCCGGCTCTCGGGCGGCCAGCGTCAGCGCATCGCCATCGCCCGGGCTCTATTAAAGGACGCGCCGATCCTGCTGCTGGATGAAGCGACCAGCGCGCTGGACACGGAGTCCGAACGGCAGATTCAGGCGGCGCTCGGCAGCCTGATGCGGGGCCGCACCACCGTGGTGATCGCTCATCGTCTGTCGACGGTGCGCAATGCCGATCTGATCCATGTTTTCGCGCAGGGACGGGTCGTCGAGTCCGGTACCCACGACCGCCTCTACGAAAAAGGCGGGCTCTATGCCCGCCTTTACGACATGCAATTCGCTATCGGCGCCGATCAGTCGTCTTGATGAAGTGCGTGCCCAACTTCTTTGGCTGTGATCGGGCTGCTGCGCGGCTGAGAGATGATCACCGCTTTTTCCAGATCGGGCTCGGAACAAAGTCCCAGCGTCACCGGGTTGCGCGGCTTGATGTTGGTGGTGTTCCAATGGCTGCGGTCGCGTACCTTGGCGATGGTATCCTTGGTAGTGCCGATCAGCTTGCAGAGCTGCGCATCGGATAATTCAGGATGATGCTTGACCAGCCAGGCGATCGCGTCGGGCTTGTCCTGACGCTTCGATACCGGGGTATAACGGGCGCCCTTGGCTTTCGCATGCGCAACCACCTGAACCGCCAACAGGCGCAAACGGGCTTCAGCACTGCCCTCGCAGCGCACGATCTCCTCACGGGTCAATTGGCCGTTGGCGACAGGGTCTTGCCCGACGATCCCGATCGCGACCTCGCCATCGGCGATTGCCTGGACTTCCAGCGGGTGGACACCACAGAACTCGGCGATTTGCTCGAAGGTCAATGTGGTATTTTCGACGAGCCAAACAGCCGTCGCCTTGGGCATGAGCGGCAAGGCCATAGAACCTCCTTAACATTTGGGAACAGTGTTATACGGGACTGACCGAACCGGTTAGTCCGACACCGACAGATTGTTTCCCTTATATAGCTGGCCCCCGCCAGCTTGGCAAACAACCCATGGGCTTAAAAGAGATTTTACTCCATCGTCAGGACAATCTTGCCGAAATGCTCGCTCTTTTCCATCATCTGGTGCGCAACATGCGCCTGGTCGAGAGGAAAGCTGCGATAAATTCGCGGGGCGATGCTGCCATTCGCCAGCAGCGGCCAAACTTTGTCGCGTAGCTCAACTGCGATCACCTGTTTGGCCGCTACGCTTTGCGGACGCAGGGTCGAGCCGGTCAGGGTCAAACGTTTCAGCATGATCGGCAGGAAATTGATCTCTGCCTGCGGCCCCTGGAGAAAGGCGATACTGACATGGCGGCCATCCATGGCCAGTGACTGTATATTGCGGGACAGATAGTCACCGCCGACCATGTCGAGAATCACGTCGACACCACGCCCGTTGGTCAGATCCTTGATCACCGCGGCAAAATCCTGCTGGCGATAATCGATGGCGTGATCGGCCCCCAAAGCCCTACAGGCGTCGCATTTGTCGGTGCTGCCGGCGGTGGTGAAAACTTCCGCTCCGAAGGCCTTGGCCAATTGGATGGCGACCGTGCCGATCCCGCTGCCGCCGCCATGGACAAGAAAACGCTCGCCGGCCCGCAACCGGCCGCGCTGGAACACATTGTGCCAGACGGTGAAGAAGGTTTCGGGCAAGGCTGCCGCCTCGATGCTGCCCATGCCCGTGGGGTAGGGCAGACAGAGTTCCGCGGACGCCGTGCAATAGTCGGCATATCCGCCACCGGTAACCAGTGCACAGACCGCCTGACCGACGGACCAGTCACTGACCCCCGGCCCAAGGGCGACGATCTCGCCGGCAATTTCGAGACCGAGAATGTCCGAGGCCAGGGGAGGCGGCGGATAGGCCCCCAGCCGTTGCACCAGATCGGGACGATTGACCCCGGCGGCCGCGACCTTAATCAGCACCTCGCCGGCCTTCGCGATCGGCAGCGGAAGTTCGCCGAGACGAAGCCGGGAATGCTTTCCAGGCTGCTCGACGTCGATATATCGCATCAGGGATGGCAGGATTGGCCGGGTTGGCTGGGTCATTGGGGGTGGGGCTCACTCTTCGCCGCTCGAAACGGCAATCTGCTGCCCTTTTACGCTAACAGGCAAGAGGCGGAAATAATGAATCCCGAGGGGCCGAATCTTGGAAACGGCCCCTCGGTCTTCAAGTTGAGGCCTCAGCCTCAGGCGGCTTTGCTCTCGATCACCTTGGGCGCGTCAGCGACGCTGGTACCAATGGCGATCGTGCGCGGCTTCAGGGCTTCCGGCACTTCACGCACGAGATCGATATAGAGCAGCCCGTTGACCAGCGCCGCGCTGGAGACGCGGATATGCTCAGCCAGCTGGAAGCGACGCTCGAAAGCGCGGCCGGCGATTCCGCGATGCAGATAATTCGGCGCAGACTCGCCTTTCGCGGGCTGACCGACGACGGTCAAGGTAGTGCCCTCGACAGTGACGGCGAGATCGCTCTCCGCGAAACCCGCCACCGCCATGGTCACGCGGTAGGAATCATCGGACTGTTTCTCGATATTGTAGGGTGGGTAGGCAAACGCCTGCTCATCGACACGCGACGCCGCATCAAGCATCCGGGTCAGGTGATCGAAGCCGACGGTGGAACGGAACAGGGGGGTAAGATCGAATGTACGCATGACAACATCCTCCATTGAGCAATGTCAAAATCAGGTGTGGGGAGCCGCTTGGGCCTTCCCGATACCATCCGACCCCTCCAAGGGCGATCGGACAGACATAGAGTTAGTCGGGGATCGCGCTGATGCAAGGGGGAGGGCACACAAAGTTTAGGTTGAAATTTTGTCTGAGGAATCTCAGGCTGATGGGGTGTCGGCTTTGCCGGAGCGGGAAGTTGCAGACAGAGACAGCGGTTTTTACGCGGAACTACGATGAAACACTCGACCTGATCGTCGAAGCCCGCAATTACATGGTTTATATGCGCCCACATAGCCGGTCAGGCGGTGTGCCCCCAGATCTCCGGGCAAGCTGCGAGGCGCTGCGGGTCACCTCACGTCTGACCCAGGTGATGGCCTGGCTGATGCTGCAACGGGCGGTCTGCGAAGGCGAGATCTCGGCGAGCGAAGCCTGCGAGGAACGACACCGACTGTCAGGCCACTCGGTTTGCCTGGACAGCGCCGCCAGCAATGATGACGCTTTGCCGCCCGGCCTTCGCAGCCTGCTGCGGCGGAGCCTCAATCTCTATCAGCGGATATCCCGTCTTGAAGAGATGGTGATCGCGCGGGTGCTGCACTAGAGCCTGATTCAGCGACTAGATTGAATCGCTTTGCGATTAAATCTAGTCGCTGAATCAGGCTCTATTCCCGCCAGACGACCTGAAACAGGGTCACCTGCTCCTTGAAGCCCTTCAATTCCTGAGCCCCCAGCGAGACAAAATTCAGGCCGCGGCCGGAGGCCAATTCTTTCACCACATTGCTGCAGAGGATGTCGTCCGTATCGCACCGGGCACAGACCCGCGCTGCCAATTGCACCGTGGTGCCGAATAGATCCTCTTCCTCCTCGATCGGTTCACCGGCATTGATACCGATGCGGATATGCAAGCCCTGGTCTGGATGCTGGGCATTATGTTTGGTGATCGCGCGCTGGATGGCAATGGCTGCCTCGACCCCGTTCGCGGAACTTCCGAAGGAAGCCATGATGCCGTCCCCGGTATGTTTGATCTCATTTCCGGAGAACTGGGCCAGGGCGTTGCGAACGATACTGTTGTGACGGCGCACCAGGTTCTGCGCCGCCTTGTCGCCTTTTGTCTGGGTCATGTCGGTGGAGCCGACCATATCGGTAAACATCACCGTCATGATCCGGGCGGCTGAGGCCGGCGCATGACTTTGCGGCTTGTTCCATTGATTGAATGCCGGACCTATCACGTCACTGAGCGTGTCATGGCCGGCGAGAAAGGATTCCATCGTTGAGCGCCCACTCAAAATCATCGGCATATAACGCTGCTCACCGAGATAGTCTTCATATTTATCGGCAAAGGCCAGCGCCGTTGCCGGTTTGACCCCCATCGCTTCGATGGCGTTCTTCAAGACCAGACGCCGCTCCTGCGCCGGCATGCCGCTCTGCTGGCCGAGCAGATCGATGGCGCCTGCCATCACCAGATCGATGCCGAACAGATTATAGGCGTCGAGAGTGGGCCGCTGACGACGCACGCTAGCGATCAGCGCATTGACGAAGCGGATGAAGACGGTCGCACCGGACTCGGTGGCGGGCAGCGGCGGGGGGGGAGAGCCATCATTTGGGAGGGCGGGCGCATGAGTGTCGGTCTCGGCCAGCTCTTCCAGCAGCCCGGTCGCCGCCGCTCCGTCCGCTATGGTTTCCACCGGCGGATCGCTCTCGACCGGCGGAAGAGCCTCGTCCTCATCCTTCAGACGCTCCCAATCGAGCTCTTCGTCCGCCTCGACCTCGTCGGCCTGGTCCGGCTCTGCCGGCGCCGCCGGCAGAGCCGGACCAGGCTGTTTGGCTGCCGGTTCGCCCCCTTTGCCGCCGAACAGCTTGCGATTAAGCAGCGCGGTGGAGAGCGGCAGTGCGGTGGCAAAAAAAGTGATCATGAACGTGGAAAACAGCAGCACGGACTGAATAGGGCCGCTGATACGTCCCGATAGCGCCTCGAGAGCCAGATTGGCGAGGCTGCTGGCGGTGCCGGCCAGGGTGAGCGAAGCCATCACGATCAGTAGCAGCTTCATGGCCGATCCTAAAGACGCGGCGGGCCGGGTGGCGATCGCCTCTTTCAGGACCGAGCCGCGGCCCTCGGCCCGGACTGATAGTGTGCCGCGTTGATAGCGCGGCGTCGCGTTGGCGCGGGCCAGCATCTTGGCGCGCAATCGGTTATCGCCAGAATAGATCAGCGCCTCTTCCGAGTGGTTATTGGCCGGATAATAGATCTCGCGGACAACCTTGGCCGGGACCTGCAGGGTGCGTTCGACGGCCTTGGCGTCGTTCAGCGCCAAATCGCGCTCATGTCGCTCATAGCGGGCATGCAGGTTCCAGCGGCTGCCGGCGTCCTGCGTATACACCTCATAATGGATCGAAGGCGGGCTTTGGGAGTTCATGACTCTGTGATCGTGGGTTGCAGCACCGTTCCGTTCCTGAAACGACAAGTGCGCCAGTCATTTAAGACAAAGCGCACTTAACACATACTACACTGACCACTGAAATAACAGAGCTCGAGAAGGAGCCTTTATTTCTTCACACCAAAATTGGCGAAACGCTTATTGAACTTGGCCAACTGACCGCCGGAGTCGATCAGACGATGCACGCCGGTCCAGGCCGGATGCGACTTGGGGTCGATGTCAAGGCGCAACACATCGCCCTCTTTGCCATAGGTGGAGCGGGTCTTGAACTCGGTGCCGTCGGTCATTACCACCTTGATCTCATGGTAATCGGGATGGATATCTTGCTTCATCGCCCTGCTCCAAAAAAGGAAGCCGGTGTATAAACCACTGCGGCCCAACCATGCAAGAGGGTTTTACGCCTGCTTCCTCAGATCGGGCAAAAAGGCCGCCAATAACCCGAACAACGGAAGAAATCCGCAAACCCGATAAACGAAGCCGATCGAAGTCTGATCCGCCAGCCATCCAAGTCCAGCTGCGCCCAGCCCGCCGACCCCGAAGGCCAGTCCGAAAAACAGGCCGGCGATGGTGCCGACCCGATGCGGCATCAATTCCTGCCCGAACACCACGATGGCCGAGAAAGCCGACGACAGGATCAGGCCGATGGCGACGCTGAGCAGCACCGTCGGAATCAGACCGACCCAGGGGAGCGCCAGGGTAAAGGGCAGGACGCCGAGGATCGAGAACCAGATGACTTTCTTGCGCCCGAACCGGTCGCCGATCGGTCCGCCAGCGATGGTCCCCACCGCGACAGCGCCCGAGAAGATGAAAAGACAGATCTGCGCCTGCTGCACCGAGAGCTGGAAAGTCTGGATCAGATAGAAGGTGTAGTAGCTGGAAAGGCTGGCCAGATAGATATATTTCGAGAAAATCAGCATGAGCAGGACACCCATCGCCAGTATGGTCGTCCGGCGGCTCAGGCCGCCCACGGCGGTCCGCTCCGGTCGCTTGACCGCCAGGCCGCGGGCGAGAGCCCAATCGCCGATCCGCCACAAGAGCAGGCTGCCCAGCAGGGGCCCGATGGCGAACCAGGCGATACTGCCTTGACCGCGGGCGCCCACGATAAAGGCCGCCAAGAGCGGCCCAAGCGCGCTGCCGGCATTGCCGCCCACCTGGAACAGGGATTGCGCCAGCCCGTGCCGTCCGCCCGACGCCAAACGGGCGATCCGCGAGGACTCGGGATGGAAGATCGAGGACCCGATACCGACCAGCATGGCGGCAGCGATCAGCAGTTCATAGCGCGCAGCCACCGACAGCAGCAGCAGTCCGAGCAGGGTAAACAGCATGGCCACGGTGAGGGAATGGGGCCGTGGCGATTTGTCTGTCGCCAGCCCGATAAAGGGCTGAAGGAGGGACGCCACCGCCTGATATGCGAGAGTTACCATGCCGATTTCGGCGAAACTCAGCCCCATGCTGGCCTTGACCGTCGGATAGATCGCCGACAGCAAGGATTGGTTCATGTCATTGATCAGGTGGCAGAGGCTAAGACCCATCAGCACCGGCAGGGCGGTGGCGCGGCTTTTTTTCTCGGCCATCATGCCGGTGACCTGATTCAAGGTCTCCTCCAACGTGTTAACGCTGATCAAGTCTGATCTCAATCCGCCGATTCTTCGCCAGCGCCGCCGCATCATTGCCCTTGTCGATCGGCTGGAACTCGCCGAAGCCGGTGGCCGCAAGGCGGTCCGGCGGGATGCCCTGCAAGGCAAGGAATTTGACAATGGTGACGGCGCGGGCGGTTGACAACTCCCAATTGGATGGGAATCGATCACTTTTTATCGGAACTTTGTCCGTATGTCCGTCGACCCTGAGGACCCAATTGATGTCGCCGGGGATGGATTTGGTGACGTCCATCAGGCTGCGCGCCAACTGGCTCAGTCGCGCCTGGCCTTCTTCGCCCAATTCGGCCGAGCCGCTGGCAAACAGCAATTCCGATTGGAAGACGAAACGATCGCCATCGATGCGGATCCCCGGCCTGTCGCCGAGCAATTGCCGCAGCCGACCAAAAAACTCCGAGCGGTAGCGGGCCAGTTCCTCGACCTTGCTGGCCAGTGCCGCATTGAGCCGCTTGCCGAGATTGGCGATCTCGACCTTCTGTTCGGCCGATAGGGTCTCGCTGCTATTGAGGCTGGCGGCGATTCGCGCCAATTCCTGACGCATCTGTTCCATCTGCTGATTGAGCAAAGCGGCCTGGGCGCGCGCCGCGTCCGAGAGCTTGCGCTCATCGGCCAATTGATTGTGCGCATCGCTGGACTCGGCGCTGAGCGCGGTGACTTTCTTCTCCAGATCGTCGCGCAAGGCTTTCAACGCATCGATATCATGCTGCAACAGGGCGACCTGTTGATGATCGCCGCTATTTTGTTGCGCATCGGATTGCAATTTATCGCGGTCGCTGTTGGCGGTCTGCAATTCCTCGCTCAGCCGGCCGATATTCACTTTTAATTCCGCGTTCGATCGGCGCTCGACATCCAGCAGATCGGTCATCTCATTGAGCTGGCGCGAGAGCCTGCCGATGGTCTGATCGCGCCCGGAGAGCACCGCGCCGAGATAGAACTGGGTGAGGACGAAGACCAACAGAACGAAGATGATGACCAGCAGCAGGGATGACAGCGCGTCGACAAAGCCTGGCCAGACATTGATCCCCTGATGGGCGCGCCGCCGCGACGCCATCTTACGGCTCCGGCCGGCCGAGGCGGAACTGGTCTTCCTCGGCGCGTGCCGCCAGGGTGCGCGCCAGCAGCTTGAACTCGCCCCTGATTTCGCGGATCAGCTCGTCGCGGCCGCCCACCATGTCCTCAACCAGACGGGACAACGAACCATCGATATTGCGGATATGGGTGCGGCTGGCATCGTCGAGCGCGCCACCGCCTTTCGCCTCGGCAAGGCGGGCCAGAATGGGCTTCATTTCGAGCTGATGTTCGGCCAGTTTCAGCATCAGGGCCTGCTCGGCCTTCATCTGATCGGCCAGGGTACCGAGCCTGTCGGACAATTGCCTTATCGTGTTATTGGCGGAAATGCGGCTTTCCTCGCCGCGCGACATCACCCGCTGCAAGTGATCGAGGCTTTCGGCGGTCTGTTCCAGCAGCGCCTGGATATAGACCGGGATCGGTTGATCGCTTCCTTCGCCACCGCCGATGCCGGCGGTCATGCGGGTCTGGCCCGAGAGCCATTCCTCGAGATCGTTAAAAAACAGATTTTGCGCTTGCGCCGCCTGGAGATCGAGGAATCCCAGGATCAGCGAGCCGGCCAGACCGATCAGGGAGGTCGAGAAGGCGGTTCCCATGCCGGCCAGAGGCGCATCCAGTCCCTGCTTGAGGCCGCTGAAGGCGTTCTGCATATCGTCGCCCGTGATGGTCAGATTGCGGATCACCTCGCCAAGCGAACCGACGGTCTGCGACAGGCCCCAGAAGGTCCCCAGCAGCCCGAGAAAGATCATCAAGCCGGTGAAATAGCGGGCGATATCGCGCGACTCCTCGAGCCTTGACTGCACGCCGTCGAGCATCGACCGCAGCGCGGCGGGGCTGAGGGCGAGACGGTCGCGCCGCTCACCCATCATGCGCGCCAGGGGCGCCAGCAGGCGCGGCCCGCGGCCCGAGAGGGGCGGCGTTTCGCGGCCCTCGCGCATATCGGCCAGCCAGCGGGAATCGTCATCCAGCACGATGACCTGTCTGATATTCAAGACGATTCCGAACAGAAGGATTGCCAGGATCAGGCTGTTGAGAGGAATATTATTGGCGAAGGCGTGGAGCAGACCGGCGCTGAGGGCCGCCACCGCCAACAGCACGGCGCCGAGAAACAGGCCCATGCGGATCAGGAAACGGCGCGAGTGAACCATGCTTGCTCAGACTTCCAAAACCAGTGACCGTCGATGACACCAGCGAATGAGGGGACCATCGAATATTGTCTTTTTCGCGGCGGCTCAATTATCCCCGTTTTTGAACGGCGATATCGACGCGTTCGGGATTGCCCTCGGGGACCTTGTTGCCAAGCGCTCTGACTTCGATGCGCGTGCTGCGTACGCCCTGGTCGATCAGGAAAGAGCGCACCGCCAGAGCCCGCGACAAAGACAGGCGGCGGGCCTTGCTGGCATTTTCCTCATTGCCGCCGGCATAGGCAAGCAATTGTACTTCCAGGGTCGCATCCTCAGTCATCCGGCTGGCCAGGTGAGCCAGCAGATCACGGGCGCCGTCGGGTAGCCGGGCGCTCTCCTTATCGAATTCTATGGTCGAAAGACTTTCTTGCGTTGCCGCCGTGGCCGCCGGTTCCGAGCCGGCCGGCTGCGCGGTAAGCGCAGCCGGCGTATTGGTGGAAGCAACAATCGGCGGCGGCGCGGTTATCGGCGGCATTGGCGCCGCTTCAGCCGGTATCAAAGCGGCAGTCTTGGCGTGCTTGTCGGGCGCTTTCGCTTTGGGCTCGGGCGGCGCGGCGAGCGGTTCGCTGGTGACCACCGGCGCGGTCGGATTACCCGCTGGAGATGGGGATAAAGTCGGCGCCAGAGTCGGGGTAAGAGTCGGCGTCACAGTTGGCGGAAGCGTTGGCGTAAGGCTCGCCGGTTTGGCGGTTTTGGCGGAAGGCGCGGCGGTTTTGGAGGGGCGCGTCAAAGTCGCCCGGCGGTTTTTCTTGCAGGGTTTGATCGGGTGAAGATGCACCGCGCCGAGCGGGCCGGCTTCGCGCTCACCGGCTGGTTTTCGACCATGGGAGTGGGACTCGGAGTGCCGACTGCGCGACGTATTGTCGCCATGCGGCGGCGTCAAAGTGATCTTGGCCGATGGTATGGAGGTCTGCTCCTGCTGCAGCAGAAGCTCCGGAAGATTGGAGGGCGGCCCCAGTTGATCGAGCACCGTCCGGTCGATCACAACCGGCGGCCGGCCAGTGGCTTGAGCCAGAAGAGCTGCGGGAGTCCCGACAGCAAGGCCGACGCCGATCGAAAGCATCAGCGGTAAATCCCTGTTCCACGGACTTTTTTTGCTCACCGTCTCCCCCGACAGCGGTTACGACGTAATCTTCATACCACAGTAACGGAAGGCTAACTCCCCCACAATGTCAGACTCTACACTTTTAACAATGCGGTCAACGGTGCATGCAAATGATCATTGCCGGCCACCACATTGCCGCTATCGAGGGGATTTTGCGGCCCATCAAAATCACTGACATAGCCGCCCGCTTCACGCACGATGATCATTCCGGCGGCGATATCCCAGGGTTTCAAACCGATCTCCCAGAATCCTTCGTAGCGTCCAGCGGCGACATAGGCAAGATCAAGCGAGGCGGCGCCGAAGCGGCGCACGCCGGCGCTGACGTCCATGACCTTGCGCAATTGTCCCAAGAAGCGGTCCGGGTCGGGCCGGCCGTGATGCGGTATCCCCGTCGCGATCACCGAGTCGTCCATCTTTCGGCGCGCGGAAACTCGCAGGCGCCGGTCATTGACCCAGGCGCCGCTGCCCTTCTCCGCCCAGAACATTTCGTCGGTCAGCGGTTGATAGATGACCCCCGCAATCGGCTCGCCATTCCGCACCAGACCGATTGAAATGGCGAAATGGGGAATTGAATGGAGGAAATTGGTGGTGCCGTCGAGCGGATCGATGACCCACACATTATGCGGGTCGGCTCCGGCGACGGCGCCGCCTTCCTCAAGCAGGAAACTATAATCGGGGCGCGCCTTTTTCAGCTCGGCCCGCAGGGCTTTCTCGACGCGCAGATCGGCGGCCGAGACGAAATCGCCCGGCCCCTTCTGCGACACCTGCAATTGCTCGACTTCGCCAAAATCGCGCAACAAACCCCGAGCGGCCTTGCGGGCCGCGGCGATCATCACATTGATATTGGCTGATTTGACGATCATCGCGAGGTCAGTCTTTGGCCCGCTCGACATAAGTCGCATCAGCGGTATTCACCACGATGCGGGTTCCGGCCTCGACGAAAGGCGGGATCAGAACACGGACGCCGTTTTCCAGCACGCCCGGCTTATAGGACGACGCGGCGGTCTGGCCCTTGACCACGGGATCGGCTTCCATCACCCGCATGGTGACTTTGTCCGGCAGGGTCACCGAGACCGGATTTCCCTCGATCAGGTCCACCGTGCAGAGCATTCCATCCTGCAGGAAAGCGCCCGGTTCACCGACCAGTTCGCGCGGAACGGTGAATTGCTCGAAGCTTTCCTGGTCCATGAAGGTCAACTGATCGTCATCGCCGAACAGATAGGTGCATTCCTTTTCCTCAACCTGCAGCTTCTCCACCGTATCGGCGGTGCGCCAGCGTTCCTGGGTCTTGGTGCCCGTGCGGACATCGCGCATTTCGACCTGAATGAAGGCGCCACCCTTGCCGGGCTGCACGATCTGGATCTTCAGCACCGCCCATTGACGGGCGTTATGGTCGAGAATATTGCCCGGACGGATCAGATTGGCATTGATTTTCATGGTTGGACCGTGTGGTTGAGTAAGGGGCCTGAAAAGCTGGCGCGGAACCTACCAGCTTGACCGAGGCCGTGCAACATCGGTGGACGCTCCTCAAATGGGTGCAGTATGATTCAAATAAGGCCGCGTCGGCACTATTTTGGATAGTTTGTCATGACCGATTTTCCCGCTCGCCCGCACATCGTCGTGGCGACGCCCTGTTTCGGCGGCACTGTGACCAGTCTCTACACCCACTCGCTGCTGGGTCTGCAGCGGGTCTGCGCCGAGATCGGGATCGACCTCTCCTTCAAGCTGCTGGGCGGCGATTCCCTGATTACCCGGGCGCGCAACCTGGCTGTTCAGCAATTTCTCGCCATGCCGACATCGACCCATCTGCTGTTCATTGATGCCGATATCGGCTTCCTGCCCGAGCAGGCGCTGGCGCTGCTTGCTGCCGACAAGGATGTCTGCGGTGCGATCTATCCGCTGAAACGGCTGGATTGGGAGAGGATCCGCCGTCACGCCGATGAAGGTGTCAAGGATCTGCAGTCCAGCACCCTCAATTATGTCGTCGACCTGCTCGATCCGGCGGTGATGCCACCGACCGGGGAATTCTTCAAAGTCGCCCATCTCGGCACCGGTTTCATGATGATCAAGCGCGACGTCTTCTTCAGGATGGCGGCCTGCTATCCGGAAACGCGCTACCTTACCACCCATCTTGCGGCGAATATCGATGGTGCGCAGGCCGAGTCCCATGCCTTCTTCGATTGCATCATCGATCCGGACAGCGGCGCCTATCTCAGCGAGGACTATACCTTCTGCAAACGCTGGATCGCCATCGGCGGTGAAATCTGGGCCTATGCCAAAAGCCGGCTGACCCATGTCGGCACCCATGCCTTCGAAGGTGATCTGATGTCCATGCTCGAAACCCTGCCGTCCCAATCCGGGTAGGGCGAGTCTTTTGTCCGTCATCCCACAGCTTTAAATGCAGTCAACAATGGTATTAATCATGACCAAGCCTGAGACACGTCCGCTCAATCCCAATTTTTCCTCGGGCCCCTGCGCCAAGCGGCCAGGCTGGTCGCCTCAGGCATTGTCCGATGCCGCCGTCGGCCGGTCCCATCGTGGCAAGCTCGGCAAGGGCAAAATCCTTGAGCTGATCAGCCTGAGCCGGACCCTGCTCGGGCTGCCCGACGATTACCGCATCGCCATCGTACCGGCTTCTGATACGGGCGCGGTCGAGATGGCCCTGTGGTCGCTGCTCGGCGCGCGCGGCGTCGATGTGCTGGCCTGGGAGAGTTTCGGCCAGGGCTGGGTCACCGATGTCACCCGGCAATTGAGGCTGCCTGACGTGCGGGTGATGACTGCCCCTTATGGCCAAATCCCTGATCTGGACGCGGTCGATTTCGATCGTGACGTCATCTTCACCTGGAACGGCACCACGTCGGGAGTCCGCGTCCCCCATGCCGAGTGGATTCCAGACGATCGCGCGGGGCTCTCGATCATCGACGCCACCTCGGCAGTCTTCGCCATGGAGATTCCCTGGCGCAAGGCTGACGTCGTCACCTGGTCCTGGCAGAAGGTGATGGGCGGCGAGGGGGCGCACGGCATGCTGGTTCTCAGTCCGCGCGCCGTCGCGCGGCTGGAATCCTATCAACCCGCCTGGCCCCTGCCGAAAATCTTCCGCATGACAAGCGGTGGCAAGCTGATCGAGGGAATTTTTCAGGGCGACACCATCAATACGCCGTCCCTGCTCTGCGTCGAGGATCACCTCGATGCGCTGCGTTGGGCCCAGCGGATCGGCGGGCTGCCAGCCCTGATCGGGCGCTCGCGCGCCAACCTGGCGGCGATTGAGCACTGGGTGGCGGGGTCCGACTGGGCCGAGTTCCTGGCCGCCGACCCGGCCCTGCGATCCTCGACCTCGATCTGTCTGATCATCAAATCGCCCTGGTTTCTCGCTCTGTCGCCCGCGGACCGGGCCGCCAGCGCCAAACGGATGGCGGCCGCGCTGGAGGCCGAGGGGGTGGCCTTTGATATCGCGTCCTATCGCGACACCCCGCCCGGTCTCAGACTCTGGGGCGGTGCGACGGTCGAGACCTTTGATATCGCAGCGCTGTTGCCGTGGCTCGACTGGGCCCATGCGGAGGAAGGAATTCTCATTGCCGCGGGCGGGTTTAAGAGGTAAGGCTTTGGCCCGCCTAAAACGCCCGCCTTATGTGATGGCTGAGTCATGACAGATCTTACCGAGCGCGCCCTGCTTCCCGCAGGTCTGCGGGACATTCTGCCGCCCTTTGCCGAGCGTGAGGCACAGATCGTCGCGCGATTGATGAGCCTGTTCGCCAGCCATGGCTATGAGCGGGTCAAGCCGCCTCTGATCGAATTCGATCTGCAGCAAGGCGCGGCGGCCGGCTCCTTCCGGGTGATGGATCCTTTGACCCAGCGTATGATGGCGGTCCGGAGCGACATAACCCCGCAGGTCGCCCGGATCGCGACGACCCGCATGGCTCATCAGGCACGACCGCTGCGGCTGGCCTATGCCGGTGAGGTTTTGCGGGTGCAGGGGACCCAATTGCGCGCCGAACGGCAATTCGGTCAGGTCGGCGTCGAGCTGATCGGCGCGACCGAAGCGACCGCAGAGGCCGAAATCCTGGCGCTTTGCAGCGATTCCCTGGCCAGTGTCGGTCTGCCCGATATCACCGTCGATCTCACCATGGCAACCCTGGTCCCCATGCTGCTCGGCGAGAGCCTGGGCAATGAGCAGCTGCGCGGCGCGCTCGACCATAAGGATGTCAGCGCGGTGACCGCGAGCGGCGGCCAGATGGCCAAGCTATTGACCGGACTGATCGATGCGGTCGGGCCGGTGGAACGCGCCTTGCCGCGGCTGCAAGCACTCGACCTGCCGCCGTCGGCGGTAGTGGAGCGCGACAAGCTGGTCCAGTTTGTCGCGCTGATCCACGGCCGGTTGCCGCATCTCAAAATGACCATCGACCCCGTCGAGAATCGCGGATTCGAATATCACACCGGGGTCGGCTTCACGATTTTCTGCGCCCGTTCACCCGGCGAGATCGGGCGCGGCGGTCGTTATGTTGCGGCCGGTGGGGAGCCGGCGGTCGGCGCGACCTTGTTCATGGACACGCTTTTGGATCTGCTGCCCGACAGCAGTCCGACCCGGCGGGTCTATCTGCCGGCCGGCGCCGACGCCGCCCGGGCGGCGCAGCTGCGCAGCGACGGCTATGTGACGATCTGTGGCCTGGCCGCTGTCATGGATGACACCCGAGAGGCGCGAAGGCTGCGCTGCCGCTATGTCCTGGCGGGCGATGAAGTGAAGGAGATTTCCAATGGGTAATGTGGCGGTGGTCGGCGCGCAGTGGGGCGACGAAGGCAAAGGCAAGGTCGTCGATTGGCTGTCCGAGCGGGCCGATGTGGTGGTGCGCTTCCAGGGTGGGCATAATGCCGGTCATACTCTGGTGGTCGACGGCAAGGTCTATAAACTCTCTCTGCTGCCGTCTGGTGTGGTGCGCGGCAAGCTCTCGATCATCGGCAATGGGGTGGTGGTTGATCCCTGGGCGCTGATCGACGAGATCGCCCGGCTGGAACAACTGGGCGTCACCATCACCCCCGATCTGCTCAAGCTGGCCGAAAATGCCTGCCTGATCCTGCCACTCCATGGGTTGATCGACCGGGCTCGCGAAGAAGCCATGGAACGAGAGCATGAGGGCAGCAAAATCGGCACCACCGGGCGCGGTATCGGCCCCGCTTATGAAGACAAGGTGGCGCGCCGTGCCATTCGTGTCTGCGATCTCGCCGACGAAACGGCGCTGCAGGCCAAGATCGAGCGTCTGTTGACCCATCACAATGCCTTGCTGCGCGGCCTTGGCTTGGCCGAGGTGGATGGTGGGAAATTGTTCGAGGATCTCAAAGCGGTAGCGCCGCGGATCCTGCCTTTCGCCGATGTTGTCTGGCAGCGGCTCGACGAGCTGCGCCGCCTTGGGCGCCGCATTCTGTTCGAGGGCGCACAAGGCGCCATGCTTGATGTCGATCACGGCACCTATCCCTTTGTCACCTCTTCCAACACGGTTTCGGGTCAGGCGGCGGCGGGTGCCGGGGTCGGCCCCGGTCAGGTCGGCTATGTGCTGGGTATCTGCAAGGCCTACACGACGCGGGTCGGCGCCGGACCTTTCCCTACCGAACTGGCTGATGAAATCGGCCAGCGACTGGGTGATCGCGGTCATGAATTCGGCACCGTCACCGGCCGTCGCCGGCGCTGCGGCTGGTTCGATGCGGTGCTGGTGCGCCAGGCCATGAAGGTGGGCGGCATCACCGGGATCGCCCTGACCAAACTCGATGTGCTCGATGGGATCAGCGAATTGAAGATTTGCGTGGGCTATCGCTCGGGCGAGCAGACCCTCAATCATCTGCCGGCGCTGGCTTCAAAGCAGGCCGTCCTTCAGCCGATCTATGAGACGATCCCCGGCTGGCAGGAAAGCACCCAGGGCGCCCGCTCCTGGATGCAATTGCCGGCGGCCGCGATCAAATATGTGCGGCGAATTGAGGAATTGATCGAGGCTCCCGTTACAATGCTCTCAACCAGTCCGGAACGGGAAGACACGATTCTTGTCAATGATCCTTTTGCCGCATGACCGGTACCACTCTTCTTGAGTCTGATCTTCACTGTCGTTAGAGTCGCAAGAGTGTAAAGGGGAGGGCGGTCACGGCAATGCCGAATGACAAGGAACGAGGGACGGGTGTGGTCGTTACGCTCCGCGACCGCTACCTGGTGTTCCCTTCCTCGCCCGTGCCCGAGCTGGCGACTCCCAGCGCACAGGCCTTCATCGCCGAGGATCGCCGCGGCCGCGACAAGTCGCTGTTCGCGCTCATGGTCAAGCCTGGCTATCCGCCCCGAATTCCGTTGCTCAAGCTGCTCAAAGGCGTCGACAATCCTGGCCTGATGACGCTGATCGAGTGGGGGGTGGTCGATTGGCCGCCTGCCAATCGCAAAGTCATGCTGATGATCTATGTGCGGCCCGGAGCCCGCCTGTGGGATGACAGCGGCTCGAAGGTCAAACGCCTCGACGAGAATGATGTCATCAATAAGATCATCATACCGGTCGCCGCGGCGCTCAAGACTTTAAAATCCCAAGGAGTCACCCACCGCGCCATCCGGCCCACCAACATGTTCTGGGCCGGTACCGAGGAGGACCGGGTGATCCTGGGCGACGCCGCCGCTGCCCCGCCGGCCTTCGAGCAGCCGGCGTCGATCGAGCCGGTGGAATCTGCCCTCGCCCTGCCTGCCGGGCGCGGCGACGGCAGCCATGCCAATGACATCTATAGTTTCGGCGCCTCTCTGGCGATGATCCTGCAAGGCCGCGACGCCACCCAGGGACAGCCGGAAGAGCAGGTGATCCGCCATAAGATGGTGATGGGCAGCTATAGCGCCCTGGCCGCCCAGGCGCGCCTGCCGCTGTCCCTGGTGGAAATTCTGCGCGGCATGCTGTGCGACGATCCCAATGAGCGCTGGGACATCGAGGCGGTCGATCTGTGGATCAGCGGACGGCGTCTGACCCCTTTGGTGCCGCGTATCGAGAAACGCGCGATCCGAGCCTTCGCACTCGGCGGCCGCGATTATATGACGGCGCGTGAACTGGCCATCGGGGTGCAACAGCAATGGGAGACCGCCTTGCCGCTGCTGGTCGACGGCAAGCTCGAATTGTGGATGAGCCGTGCCCTCGACAATAAGGATAAGGCGGCGGCGATGGCAGCCGTCCTGGCGGCGGACAGCTCGGCGCCTGATCGCCGCATGAGCATGGATGTGACCCTGGCAAAGGTCTGCATGATGTTGGATCCAACGGCGCCGTTGCGATATAAATCCCTCTCGACGATGCTGGACGGGGTGCGCTGGCTGCTGCCCATCGCCATGGCCAAGCCCAATAGCGGCGAAGTGCGGATCATCGCCGAAGCACTGATGCGGGAATTGCCCAAAGCCTGGTTCGAGACCCGCGACGCCTACAGCCCGGACAATTCGGTGCTGGAAAGCGGCTTCCGCACCCAGAAAAACTATCTCGACCGGGGTTCCATCGGCAATGGCATTGAGCGGGTGCTCTATGAACTGAATGATTCGGTGCCCTGTCTCAGTCCGCTGGTGGTCGAGGATTATGTCGTCGAATTGCGCGATCTGCTGCCGGCCCTCAACGCCTATGCGAAAAAGAAAGGCGAGACCGGCGGCGGCCCCGCGATCGACCGCCATATCGCCGCCTTCATCGCCGCCCGCGCCAGTTTCGATGTTGAACGCATGATCAACGATCTCGCCACGGCCGATCCGGCGAAGTTGGTCATGACCACGATCAATCTGTTGGCGATGATCCAGTGGCGTCTCGGTCAAAGCGGGCTGACCTCGCTCAGCATGTGGCTGGCTCATCTGGCCAAGCCTGCCATCACGAACTATCACAACCGAGAGAAGCGCAAGGCGCTGGAGGTCGAGTTGCCGAAAGCCGGGCGCGAAGGGAGTGTCGTCGAATTATCGCGTCTGCTCGACAGCGCCGAAGAGCGCGGCGCCGATTCTCGTGGATTCGAGGAGGCCAAGGTCAAATGGTCCGAGGCCTTTCGTCAGGTTCGCGCCATAGTCGAAGGCAGTGAGGAGATCAGTGGCGTGGCCGCCCGGACCGGCCAGCAGATTGCCTCGCTGATTTCTCTGACAGCGGCCCTGATTACCGTATCGTTTCTGTTGGTGGAGATGATCCTCTGATGGCCAAGAAGCCGGTAAAAAAGGAAAAACCAAAGGAGAAGGGGAAGGCGTCGGGCGGGGGTCGGATCGCGCTCATGTTTGGGCTGATCTGCCTGATCCCATTCTCGATCCCGACGCTGCTTTTGATGTTTGCCGGACTTCTGCCGACCTTGGTCGCGGCCCTGACCGACCGCAGCAATTCGCGCTTTGCCTGGATCTGTGTCGGTGGGATGAATTTTGCCGGTCTGGCGCCGGCCTTACTGAAATTATGGTTTTTCCATCACGAGGTCACCTACGCCATCTATCAGATCACTGATTTTCGCACCCTGCTGCTGGCCTACGCCGCCGCTGCCGTCGGCTGGATGCTCTATTTTGGCGCGCCGCCGGTGGTGGTCACCATCATGCTGGCGACCACCAAGCGCCGCGCCATGGCCCTCGAGGCGCAGATGAAGAAACTGGAAGAAGAATGGGGGGCCGAAGTCGCCCGTCGCCCGGCCGCTAATGCCGGCGCCGATGACGGGGATTTGTAGAGTGCGATGACATTAGAGTGACGCGAATCCGCGTCACTCTAATGTCTGAATCGCCCTCTAAACCATTGAATTAGAGACTGATTCAGCTAATAGATTTAATCGCGAAGCGATTCAATCTATTAGCATCAGGCTCTACAGTGCGATGACATTAGAGTGACGCGAATCCGCGTCACTCTAATGTCTGAATCGCCCTCCAACCCATTGAATTAGAGCCTCACGGAGACCAGCCCCCGCATCGATTTCTGCAGCTTCTCGAAGGCCCGGACTTCGATCTGGCGCACCCGTTCGCGCGAAATATTATAGTGCTGGCTCAGATCTTCCAGCGTCAAGGGCTGTTCCGAGAGGCGGCGCTGGGTCAGGATGTGGCGTTCGCGGTCGTTGAGCTTTTTGAGACCCTCGGCCAGGAGTACGCGCCGATTGCCGACCTCTTCCCGCTCGGCCAGTTCGGTTTCCTGATCGTCCCGGTCATCGACCAGCCAATCCTGCCACTCGCCCTCGCCCTCGGCGCGAAGCGGCGCATTGAGAGAATGATCGGGGCTGGCAAGGCGGCGGTTCATCGCAATCACATCGGCTTCCGGCACCGACAGTTCCGTGGCGATGTAAGCGACATTCTCGGGCGACATGTCGCCTTCCTCGATGGCCTGCATCTGTCCCTTCATCTTGCGCAGATTGAAAAACAGCTTTTTCTGCGCCGCGGTGGTGCCGATCTTCACCAGCGACCAACTGTGCAGGATATATTCCTGAATGGCGGCGCGGATCCACCACATGGCGTAGATCGCCAAACGGAAACCGCGTTCCGGATCAAAGCGTTTGACCGCCTGGATCATGCCGACATTGCCTTCACTGATCAATTCGCCAAGCGGCAGGCCATAACCGCGATAGCCCATGGCAATTTTCGCGACCAGGCGCAAATGGCTGGTGACCAGGCGATGCGCAGCCTGGGACTCGCCGGTTGCCTGATAGCGTTTGGCCAGCATATATTCTTCGTCGGGTGTCAACATCGGGAACTTGCGAATCTCTTGCAGGTACCGGGAGAGGTTACCGTCAGGGGCAAGATTCAGCGTCAGGACAGCCATGCGTCTCTCCTTCTGGATCGCCGGCTCGCCCCCCTAGGCGCTCCCGAACCGGCGGCGACAAGGGCCCGTGCGGGGCCTGTCGTTGGAACAAGGTCGACACAATATCGCAGACGATTAGTCAAGTATAGGGTGAAGTTACAGTGCCTCTAACCTTTTTATCAAGGTTCTGAAATCATTAGGCATTTCGCTTTCGAAGCGCAACGGCTGGCCGGTATTTGGATGTACAAAGCCAAGTAGTCTGGCATGTAATGCCTGACGCGGAAAACCGGTCAGCAACGCCTTGGCCTCAGGCGGCACGGCGCCCTTGCGGTTCTGGCCGGTCCCGTAGAGCTTGTCGCCGACCAGGGGATGGCCGAGCGCCGTCATGTGCACGCGAATCTGATGGGTGCGGCCGGTCTCCAGACGGCATTCGGCCAGACTGGCGAAAGCGCCGAACGCCTGCTCGACGCGAAAATGGGTGATCGCGCTTTTGCCGCCGCCGGCGACCAGCGCCATTTTGGTGCGCAAGGTCGGATGGCGGCCGATATTGCCCTCGATGGTGCCGTGGCGCGGCAGCGGCACACCATAGCACAGCGCCAGATAGGCCCGCTTGATGCTGTGTTCGGCGAATTGCGCCGCCAGTCCATGATGCGCGCGATCATTCTTGGCGATCACCAACAAGCCGCTGGTATCCTTGTCGATGCGGTGCACGATGCCGGGTCGCCGCACACCGCCGATGCCCGAGAGCGAGCCCTTGCAATGATGCAGCAGCGCATTGACCAGGGTCTTGTCCGGATTGCCCGGCGCCGGATGAACCACCAGCCCGACCGGCTTATCGATGACGATCAGATCGGCATCTTCGAAGACGACCTCCAGGGAAAGATCCTGCGCCACCGGTTCGGCCGCCGCCGCCATTGGGATGGCCAGGGTGAAATCCTCCGCCGCCTTGACCTTGCGGCTGGCGTCCAGCACCACTGCGCCCCGGCTGCTCAGCGCGCCCTGTTCGATCAGGGCTTGCAGACGGGAACGGGACAGGGTCGGCAGGCGGTCAGCCAACCAGCGGTCGAGCCGAGTTCCGGCTTGTGATGGTTCGACCGTCAGCGTATGAAGAGGGCCGCTTTGCAGGTCCGGCGCAAAGTCATTCATCCTTAAATTCATAGGCCAATCGATGAAGGGACTCAAGACACTCGTCATTCTCATGGGGCTGCTGATCGTCGTCGGTCTGGGCCTAGTCGGCTATGGCGTGTCACGCCACCGGAAGGGCGGCGAGGCCACGGCGCCGGACGCCGGCGCCACAAGCGCCGCTCCCGAAAAGGCCGGCTATTTTGCCAGCGAAGTGCCGGTGCCACATGGCGCCCACCTCGAACAGGTGACCGCTACCGGCGACCGCCTGATCCTGCGCTTCACCGGCGGCGAGGGTGAAAAGGGCGACCGGTTGATTCTGGTCGATGTTCATAACGGGCAGGTGACCGGCAGCGTCACCCTCGTCCCCGAAAGCCATTGATCGCCGCCCCGCGCCATGCCCGACCGCCGTCTCCTGATCGCCAGCCGTTTTCTTGAGCAGATGAAGCGCGAAGCCGTCACCGCCGCCCCCAACGAATGCTGCGGCCTGCTGATCGGCCGGCGCAATCCCGTCTCGATCGTAACAAAGCTCGAGCCCTGCGCCAACCTCCACCCCGAGCCGACGCGCTTCTTCACCCTCGACCCCGCCCGCCAAATCACACTGCTGCGCGCGCTCCGCGACAGCGCCGACGAGATGCTGCTCGGCCATTACCATTCCCACCCGACCGGCCCGGCCGCTCCCTCGCCGCGCGACCTGGCGGCCGCCAATGATGCGGCGCTGATCTGGCTGGTGATCGACGCCAAAAGCCTCGAGATCGGCGGCTTTCTGCCTCGCGAAGATCCGTCCGGGCGGATCGTCGCCTTTGATCCGCTCAGCATTATCGCGACACCGGCATAAAATCCTTGATCCGACGCCCATCCTTCGCTAAAACCCGCGTCTCTTGCGCACCTCGACGTCCCCATCGTCTAGAGGCCTAGGACACTGCCCTCTCACGGCGGTAACAGGGGTTCGAATCCCCTTGGGGACACCAAGATTTCTGAGGTTTTCTGCGGTTTGCTGATTTTTCGTCCGTATTATTTTCCGTAGTCCGTGCCTGGACGCCGGTGGATCGCTATGTACGTGGTCGACGGGGTGCCGCGCTTACATTCTGGATGGGCGCAGGCTAAAAATTTACTCATCCAGCTAAGGCAGGGGCGGATCCCCTACCAGCCGTTCGTTGGTTACGGGCAATCGAAAACGGCCTGCATCCTGCTTTCGGTCGGGATTGCCGGCAGATGGGGCGGCGACAACATCACTTGGAATTCACCTCCGCGAGAAAATCCACAAATGGGACGACCCCTCGAAGATAGTCCTTTTTCCCCCGCACTTTGATGTCTCTCCCCAATTCAAAGAGGAACAGGACATCCGCTCCTTACCCCGCGCGGATCCCCGCGGTGGGCGTGCCGCAATGAGTTTCCCCAACCCGATAACCTATCCCACGGATGGGCCGTCGATTTCCACCTCTTCGGAAGGCGCAAGCGACTGGGCGTGATCACGGATCTCTTGGTCGGTTTGGGCGGCCAGAGACTCAGCGCGGGCGCCGGCCTTGCGATCGAGCGCCGCGATCGGCGCGAACAGGCCAGCTGCCTGAGCCGCGATCGCCAGATCGCGTTGTCGAAACGCACAATCCGTCCAGGCCTGCACATCACCGTTTTTCTCAGCGGCAGCCAGTTCCTTTGCGGCAGCCGCCGCGCGCCCTAGATAGTCGAGCGCAGAGCGTGGTGGGGCAGGGGCCTCGGCGAGAGGCGCTATTGCGACCTGAGTAGGCCGCGCCTTCTCGATCTGCCGATCAATGCTCGCCGCTATCTCCCGGATTTTCTCCTTTCCGACGCCGAACTCCTCGGCGAATTCTCGCCACCGCGCCACCGCGGCCGCCACTTGCTCAATCGCTCGGTTGGCGTGGGCCGCAGATATCCCCGCCTTCTTCGCGACCGTCAGGATATCGCCCCGACCTGGGTTGCGGCCGTTGCCGGCGAGATCAAGGCTATGCTCGCCGCCGGGTCCCGCTGAGAAGGTCAGATCATAAGCGGGCGAGGCCTCCCAGTTGTCACCGCGCAGCAGCAGCGCGTGATTTTTCGCATGGTCATCTCGGTTGTAGGCGAGGACGTTGAACACCATCCGGTCGAACATCTTCTCAACTTGCCGGTGATCTTTCGTCACGGCCCGGGTGGCGTTGAGTAAGGTCCCGTAACTGATGCTTGTAATCCCGAGATCGGCATTGACCAACCCGGCAATGGTGTGGACATGGAGCCGATTGGCACCAACCCGGTCGAAGCGCTTGACCCCGAAAAAGCCCGGCCCGGTTTTGGCAGGGAACAGTTCGGTCGGCATCATGTCGATGCCGGCCTCAACTGCCATTCTGGCGTAAGCCCGCTCAATCGCACCAATATCCGGCGGATCACCGCGCCCCACGAATTTCACCATCCAATGATCGAAACCGACCGGCAGCTCTCCGGTGCCGTGGATCAGCTGCCTGTGATCCTGGCTCACGCCGACCAGCACCTTCGGCCGCACGCCGCCCGATCCGCCGTTGAGGGCCAGCAGCGTCTCCAAGACAGCGTCACCGTCGCCGGCCAGCACTTTCTGAGACTCGGCGCTGAGACGTTCGAGATCGATATCCTCTTCGCCAGGCGGTGCGCTATATTCAGGGCGATACTGCAAGGCGCCCATGCCGCGCGTCCCGACATGAGCCAGACGATCAAGAGGAGTGAGGGCTGCTACGTCCGCGCCCTCACGCCGGAGCGCCCGATCGAGCAACACCTGACCCCAGCCATCGGGCAGGCTATCGTGGAAGACACCGTGCAGGCCCTCGAACAGGCGCCGATCGCCCTCATAGAGCCGCTGTTCCAGGGGCAGATGAAGCGGTGAGATCGAAGCGCCTGACGCGATAAAGGAAGGTGCATACTCAAAGAAGGCGCGGCCCTTTTCCCATGTCAGCGTGCCGACAGGTTGAGGTCTGTCTGACGTTGCGATCTCGACATGCAAAAGTTCTGGGCGGCGCGGGGCTTTGCTCATCGACTGCTGGCGCGCTGGCGCTTTTTACGCGCGGACAGCAGCTCTTTCATGCTGTTGAATTCGGGTGGTTCAAACACCCGGGCGAGCTGCCCACCGCCCTCCAGGACGAGGGCAATGCGGATCAGCCCATCGAGCGAAATATGACCCGTCTGCTCAAAGCGCTTCAAAGAGCCGAGGCTGACATCGGAGCGCTTGGCAAGCTCGCTTTGCGTTAGGTTGCGCGCCAGCCGCAGCGCCCGGGCACGCTCCGCCAGGCCGGCAGCAATATCATCAGGAGAGAATAGCTCAACGGCTAACATATACGCTACATCTGCTCATTTATGCATGCAAGAGCGCGTATATTAACTATTAGCTGTTCTGTGCGCAAGACTTGTAGCAATCACCTTAAGGGTGGACCGTGCTCAATGATCCACGACAGAAATTACCTCGCCCTCGTGAAACTCGCTGCTTCACGCACTTGGATGCAGTTTAATGAGCCAGTGTCCGAGACTTCAAACCGATGCCTCAGCGGGCACGCGCGCACCGGTTTCACGGATTGTTTCACACCTTCTCAATCAGGTGCCTAGAACATTTGCATCCGACCATCAAATTAGATTGATAACCCTGCGTTTGGCATCGTTGTCGCCCTCGATGTAGCGTTGCGTCGTCGAGAGGCTCGTGTGCCCTGCGAGCTGTTGAACATCCCGGAGGGACCCGCCAGCTTCGGTGATCTTCTTGGCGGCTCTGGTGATGAAGGTCCTGCGGCCGCTATGGCTGCTGGCGCCATCCAGTCCCAGCTCCTGGTAAATCCGATGGAACCAAACGGCGATCGCGGTCGGTCCATAGCCGCGTCCGCGCTCAGAATGAATAACCCGATCGGTCGGAGCGCACGCCCTGGTCGTCTGCAAAATCGCGAGCGCGGCGCGCAGGTCGGGATGAAGCGGCACCGTTCGACCACCCTTGCCGTCCTTGCCTCCTTTTGATGCGATGTTCGGGAGATGAATAGCGTCCCCCAACACCCCGGTCGCGTCGGTGATCATCGCCCAGGTCAGTGATGAAATTTCCTTGGCGCGCAGTCCGGCCTTGGCCGAGAGCAGGATCATGACCCTGTCGCGTTGAGGGTATCGACCGCGCCGGTCACCGACGTGATGCAGGATCGATCGCAGTTGCGCGTCGCTCAAAATCTTCGCCTGCTTACCCTGCCCCATAGACCGCCCCGTACTGATAAGAATAACTCACCGGCTACTGTTTTATTATCAGATCAGCTGGGAGTCAATGATGGCGATACCTGAACCCCGCAGCTTTCCTCAACTGATACACTAATTCAAATTAGTTTATCAGTTTGCACTCGACCCGATACGCCAAGAATGTCATGACCCAAGATATGAGGCATGAGTACGTTATGGCACATCTGTCTGTATGGCAGAATTGACGCATATGTCATATAATCTGAGCCGACACATGTAGGAGGTGGAGAATGAGAACTGATCACGTCACGATGGGATCTAATGGACGTATTGTCATCCCGGCCAATATTAGAAATCAGCTCGGCATGCCGCATGGTGGCAGCTTTGTTGTTCATGTCGAGAACGGCGAAGTGCGTCTGGAGCCGATAGCGCATGCCATTGCTCGGGTTCAAGCGCTGCTTGATGACTATGTACCCAGCGATGTAAGCCTTGCCGACGAACTTTCAGCCGAGCGCCGCGCCGCCGCCGAACGGGAGTGAGGGCAGGTGACTGAGATTGTATTGGATTCGTCGGCTGTTCTCGCGTTGATGCAGCGCGAACCAGGGGCTGACGCCGTGGCGGCGGTATTGCCTGGAGCTTTGTTGGGTATGGTCAATTTGGCCGAGGTCGTAACCAAGCTCTGCGAGCGTGGCCTCGCCGTAGATGTTGCCCGCTATGCCGTTGCCAGCCTCGGAGTCAGGATCGCCGAATTCACGGAGGAACAAGCCCACCTGATTGGCGAATTGCGCCCGCTCACGCGATCGGCAGGTCTGTCATTGGGTGATCGGGCTTGCTTGGCGCTTGGGAAGATATCGGGAGCGACTGTGTTGACGGCAGAAGGAGTCTGGCCACAGATCGCAAGCGTCGCCGGTGTTGAAATAAGGCTTATTCGATAACAAATTCACTGTTTGTTCTGTGATGTCGTACAGCTACGAACAGCTCTTGTCACGATACCAATCAGCGACCAGAAAGCGTGCTCCAGTTCTTGTTGAGCCGAAACCTTCACCGCGCCGCCTGAGCTGGATCTGGCGCTCCGGCAATATGCCGGCCTTTATCGGGCGGCCTATGGTCAGGCCGAGACCGTCGCCGACCTGATTCCCTTCATGTTGGAAGCATTCCTTGAGAGTGATCGCGCGTTCGCCAAGGCGCGCAAGGACGGCGCCATCGCGGAACCGGGAGAGCCGCCCGTGGCCAGACGTGGGCGGCCTAAAGCCGAGCCGCTGGAGTCGGCCGGTACGCTCACCAAACCGGAGGATAGATCATGACGCAGATCGGTACTTTCTCCCCCGCCTCGAACGGCGGCTGGAACGGCTCCATTCGAACCCTGACCATCGATGCCAAAGTGCGGTTGGTACCGAACGACAATCGTGAAAACGAGAACGCGCCGGCTTTCCGGGTCTTGGTCGGCCAGACCCGTATCGGCGATGCTTGGGCGGCGCGATCGTCGGGCGACACTCCCCGCGACCATCTGCGGGTACGGATCGACGATCCGAGCCTTTATGAGCCGATCAACGCGGCTTTATTCCCGTCCGACGATGGGGGCGCCGCCTCGTTGGTCTGGAGCAGGCGGTGAAGCGGGGATCAGCCTAGCCGATTGGGAATGTCGGCCTTGTCATAGAATATCGCGGTGATGGCGGCGCCGGTATAGGTGTAGGCGAACCAATACGAACCCACCTTGATCCATCGAAACCCATAGTGAGCGAGGGAGGGATATGGACGCGGCGCGTTCAATCCCTCCGATGGATTGTCCCGAATACGACCCATGGCAAATTCGACAGCAGCAATGAGTTTCTCAATTGCCTCAGGCCGGCTCAATTTTTCGTCGTGATTGGTGAGCGCATCAAGATGCGCTTCCGCTTCTGGCGTAAGGCGTGTCAATGATTACAATGACTTTGAGCGCTCGGCTTCCAAGCGGGCAAGGCTATCCCGCATACGCTGCAGAACCGGCTCCGATGGAACGGTCTCTCCAGCGTCGAGTTGCGCTTTGCTCCGGTCGAGGGCATCGACCCATTCAGCCGGGGCAGAGTTGGTGTGCTCAACCTTGTTCATGTCGCTGATCATAGGCCATTGGCCGCTGATTTTCCAGAACGGCCTGCCTCAGCCGCCAAATGTCCGTCCCTGAATTGGCCGTGCGTAGCACCTTACTTCCTCCGAATCCCACCATTCGCGCTGCGTGCTTAGATGTGCTGCCCTCGGCAGCACCCTGAAATGAGAGAGTTGCCATGCATCTCGCACCACCGTCGGCCACCGGTAAGCTGCCAAAGCCGTGTCAGCAAGCGGAGCCTCGGCTTTTCGCCTGCCCGCAGCCTCACTCCGGTGGCGCCGGTCGCGCCGGAACGGAACCTTGGTGGGCGGGGCCGGTCTTCTAATCTGGAGGAACGCTCATCTGACCCAGAGCAGGTGAAAGCGCGTCCCGCTGGGTGTTTTCAACCCGTCGCTGCCAGGGCAAACTCCTCTCCGAAATCTGCGCCGAGGACCGAGGCGATCACGGCATCGGCCATGGGAGAGAGTGGTTCCCTGTTCGACAGGACAAGACCGACGGACTGGCTATGAATCGGCTGGACGAGATCTATCATGACCAGATCCGGCGCCTTGCCGAAGACATTGAAAAAGGTGTGCGGCACGATGCTCGCCCATCCGCCCCGGCGGATATGGGCGCAGACAGCCAGGAAGGAATTGCTGGCCAGCACCGGTTCGAGGAGGTGGCCGAGAGAGGCGGCTATCCGCAGGCTGAGATTGCCGGCGGCGATCATGACGGCGATGCCAACCATGATCAGATTGCGGGGATCGGTGAAGTCGACTTTGTTCTCCACCCAGATGCGCCCTGGCCCCACGGAACGTTGCCCCAACCGCCCGCCAATTCACTACCAGGCGTGTTCCAGTGGCTTCTGCCAATTTCTCCAGTGTTCTGACGCCCGGCATCCGCTGGCCGCTTTCCAGTCTCGCAATCGCCGATTGGGTGGTCCCCATGCACTGAGCAAGCTTCTCTTGCGTAATGCCGGCGCGAACGCGAGCAGCAATCAGTTCGTGGGCAAGGGCGGATTCACCTTCGGACGCGGTGTGAGCCTACCGATAGGCAGGCTCGGCCATCCATCGCTTGTGAAGATCGGCAACCTTTGTCATATCAATCCAGCCTCCTTGGCCCTTCGTGTCGCAGTATCGAGGGCGCTGCGCGGTGTCTTCGGCGTTTTCTTGACGAAGGCATGGACGACCACCAACCGGCGCGCGCTCGCTGCGACATAGACGGCTCGCGCGATGCCGTCCTTGCCCTTCATACGCATTTCCCACAGCTTGCCGGCCAGAGGCTTCCCATAGGCGTGGGCGCGGCCATGCGTCCGATGGCGCGCGACGATATCATGGCGTCAGCGGCATAGATCAACGGATCTCAAACGGGTCTGACGGCACGTCTTCTTTGGATGTCTCGGCTACATGTTGCTCTGTAATTGTTTTTACATGCCTCTTGAACGATCTAATCACTTTATGGCGCGGTTCCATGCCTTCCCAAAGGACACGCAGAATGATGGTGCCCATAACACCTGTACGCGTTGCGCCTGTTGTAAAATAGAGGCAGTGAGCCGCGCCACCGCTTCTTCCCGCTGCGTGTTCAAGGTGAAAGAGCCGGATCCCATGCCCAAGTTCAGGACGATCAATAGAACCGCCGGGCTCGGGGTTGTCTCCGACCAATCTCAGGCCCGAGTCGATGATATTCGTGTAGGCGATCAATTGGTGATCGCCGAACATCTTGTAGGTTTCTCGCAAGATTTCTTTGATGTCGCGCTCGGCGAGTTCTGTCAGTTCATATGCCATTAG
>Ga0116226_10000500_pt1 | contig 33449 bp, 26 predicted proteins | sample S1TSphfallax_FD_89692 | JGI IMG/M metagenome (GOLD analysis project Ga0116226, IMG submission 89692) | Host-associated microbial communities from peat moss isolated from Minnesota, USA - S1T2_Fa - Sphagnum fallax MG | ecosystem: Host-associated > Plants > Peat moss > Unclassified | place: USA...
GAGCGGGAGCGTGACATTGCGTGTGACATTGCGCCAGGGGAAAAGGGCAGGGGCCTGAAACACATAGCCATAGGCATGGGCGCGGCGCGCTTCATCCGGGCTCATGCCATTTACGGTGAGGCGGCCTGAGGTGAGCGGTGCGAGATCGGCGATGGCACGCAACAAGGTGGTTTTGCCGCAGCCGGAAGGGCCGATGAGGGAGACGAAATCCCCCTGCGCCACGGTGAGATCGACATCTTTCAGCGCGACCACCGGCTGGTCTGCCGCGTTGAAAACGATGTTGAGTTTTTCCGCCTCGATGACATTCATCCGGCGAAATTGGCCGAAGATGGGTTGTTCGGATGATCCTTCCAGGTGAGTTGCGGCTGCCCGCTCTCGACCGGGACCATGGTGATGCAATACTCTACCGGGCAAACATGGGCGCAAAGATTGCAGCCGACGCATTCGGCGTCGATGATTTCGTAGCGGCGCCGGCCTTCCACGCGAAGGGCGGCGATGGATTGGTGGGAGGTATCCTCGCACGCCGCGTAGCACAGGCCGCATTTGATGCAGAGATCCTGATCGATGCGCGCGATGGTTTTGTAGTTGAGATTCAGGTCATCCCAGTGCACAAAGTTTTGGATGGCCTTGCCCTGGAAATCGGGCAGGCTGGCATAGCCCTTCGCATCCATCCAGTTGGACAAGCCGCTGATCATATCATCGACGATTTTAAAGCCGTGATGCATGGCGGCGGTGCAGACCTGCACATTGGTCGCGCCCAGCGCAATGAATTCGGCGGCGTCCCGCCATGTGGAGATGCCGCCGATGCCGGAGATGGGCAAGCCCCGCGTGGTGGCATCGCGCGCGATCTCGCCTACCATGCGCAGCGCGATCGGCTTTACCGCCGGGCCGCAATAGCCGCCATGCGTACCCTTTCCGTCTACCATCGGCTCCGGCGACATCGTATCCAGATTGACGCCGGTGATGGAGGTGATGGTGTTGATGAGCGAGACGGCATCCGCCCCGCCCGCCTTGGCGGCCGCGGCCGCTTTGACAATATCCGTGACATTGGGGGTAAGTTTCACGATCACCGGCATGCGGGAATGCTGTTTGCACCAGCGCGTCACCATCTCCACATATTCTGGCACCTGGCCGACGGCCGCCCCCATTCCGCGCTCGGACATGCCATGCGGGCAGCCGAAATTCAGCTCCACCCCGTCTGCGCCGGTTTGTTCCACGCGGGCCAGGATGGATTTCCAGCTTTCCTCTGTACAGGGGACCATCAGGCTCACCACCATCGCGCGGTCCGGCCAGCTGCGTTTGACCTGCGTGATCTCCTGAAGGTTGAGGTCGAGCGGGCGGTCGGTGATCAGTTCGATATTGTTCAACCCGGCAATACGCGTGCCGCCATAGCTGACCGCGCCGTAACGGCTGGAGACGTTGACGATGGGTGGGTCCTCGCCCAGCGTTTTCCACACCACCCCGCCCCAGCCGGCACGAAATGCGCGCTCCACATTATAGGCTTTGTCCGTCGGCGGTGCGGAGGCGAGCCAGAACGGGTTCGGGCTGCGAATGCCGGCGAAGATCGTGGTGAGATCGGCCATGTTCAAAATCCCAGAAATGCGTGGATGGCGCGAGCGGCCAGCTTGCCATCCTGCACCGCGCGCACGGTCAGATCCTGGCCGGCGACGCAATCCCCGCCCGCGAACACGCCGGCGAGGGAGGTCGTATGAACGGCATCCACCGCAATGCGCCCGTTTTCGAGCCGCACGCCGTCCAGACCGGCGAATTTCTGCCCAACGGCTTTCAGCACCGTATCGGCGACGAAATTCTGTCCGGCGGTGACGATGCGCAGTGCGCCCTCCACTTGTTCAACGCGCAAGGGCGCCGCATGAAAATGGATATTAACACCATGCTGTCTTGCCCAGCGTTGTTCTTCCGGGGTGGCGGACATATGCTCCGGCCCGCGCCGGTAGAGGATGGTGACTTCCTCCGCGCCCAGGAGCCTGGCTTGCGTGGCGGCATCGATGGCGGTGTTGCCGCCGCCGATGACGATGACGCGGCGGCCGAGGTTGAGCGTCGCTTTGTCCTCTGCCTGGCGTAGTTCGGCGATGAAATCCACGGCGTCATGGATGCCAGGCAGATCCTCGCCGGGAATGCCCATACGATTCACAGCGGTCTGTCCGAGGCCAAGAAAAACCGCGTCGTATTCCATGCGCAGCGCCGCGAGGTTCAGCGTCTCGCCGAGCTCCCTATCGTATTCAATGTCGATGCCGCCGATGGATATGATGAATTCGACCTCCCGCGCCGCGAAGGCATCCGCCAATTTATAGGCGGCGATGCCATATTCGTTCAGCCCGCCGGGCTTGGGCTTCGCGTCGAACACGTGCACTTCATGCCCGCGCAAGGCCAGGGCATGCGCGCAGGAGAGTCCGGCAGGCCCCGCACCGACCACCGCAATTTTTTTGCCCGTTGGCGCAGCGCGGATGAAGGGCTGTTCACCCTGCGCCATTTGCCAATCGGTTGCGACGCGTTGCAGCGCGCCGATGGCAATGGGCTGCTCGCCGGCCTCGGTCCATACGCAGGCGCGCTCGCAGAGAATCTCCGTCGGGCAAACCCGCGCGCAGGCGCCGCCAAAAATGTTCTGTTCAAGGATTTTCCGGGCGGCTCCGGCAAGGTTGCCGGTTGCGATCCCGCGGATGAAGCCCGGCACGTCGATATCCGTTGGGCAGGCTTCGATGCAGGGAGCGTCGTGGCAAAAATAGCAACGATTGGCCTCCACCACTGCCTGGGCATGGGTAAGCGGGGGATGCGCGTCGGCGAACCTGCTTTCGATGTCCGACACCCAAGCTCCTTTCGCAAATGAGATTAAAATATCGCCAGTCGAGGCCCTTGCGTCAATAAAAAACTTGACCTTACGGTCAGATTTGATGAGAATTTGGGCATGAGCCGCCGAAACATCAACGCTGCGGTCGAAAATGCGCAACCCCGCCCGGCTGGGCGCCTGCGAAAGTCGCGGATTGCGCAAATTTTGGAGGCGGCCGAGCTGGAATTTGCACTGAACGGGTTCGAAGGCACGACAACGGCGGAAATTGCCGCCCGCGCGGCGATGCCAAAGGCCAATGTACATTATTATTTCGGAACGAAAGAGAAAATCTACCGCGCCGTGCTGGATGATATTCTGGTTCTCTGGCTGGACGAGGCGGATTACTGGATCGCCCCCGGCCGCACGCCGCGGGAGGCATTGACCGGCTATATTCGCGCCAAAATCATCTCCGCGCGGGAAAAGCCTTTGGCGTCACGTATTTATGCCGGGGAATTGCTGCGCGGCGCGCCGCAAATTTCGGGCTATTTGCACATTGCGCTGCGCGAGCGTGTGGCGGCACTCTCCGACGTCATCAACGGCTGGATTACGGCGGGCCAGATCAATCCCGTCAGCCCGGCGCATCTATTATTTTGCATCTGGGCGATGACTCAGACCTATGCTGATTTTGCCGTGCAAATTGGTGCGGTACTCGGCAAACCGGAACTGGATGAGGATGTGTATGAGCGCGCCGTGGATACGGTGACGCAACTCGTCCTCGGGAGTTTATTGGCAGGAGCGGCAGAATCATGAATCTCTTGGTCAAAGGCGGCACCATCACCACGGCAGAGCGCAGCTATCGTGGGGATATTCTTTGCGTGGATGGGATCATCGCGCAGATTGGTGAAAATCTTGTTCCATCCGGCGCGGAGGTGGTGGATGCGAGCGGTGCGCTGGTCATTCCCGGCGGCATCGACCCGCATACGCATATGGAACTGCCCTTCATGGGCACTATCGCCACGGAGGATTTTTTCACCGGCACCGCCGCAGGATTTGCCGGCGGCAATACCACGATCATTGATTTCGTGATTCCCGGCGCCGAGCAATCCATGCTGGAGGCGTTCCATACCTGGCGTGGCTGGGCGGAGAAAGCGGCGGGGGACTACGCGTTTCATGTGGCGGTCACCTCCTGGTCAGAGCGCGTGCATGAGGAGATGGGGATTCTGGTGCGCGAACACGGTGTCACCAGCTTCAAGCATTTCATGGCCTATAAAGGCGCGCTGATGGTGGATGACGCCGCCATGCTGCATAGTTTTACCCGTGCGAAAGAACTAGGGGCGATTTGCAACGTGCATGCGGAGAACGGCGAGGCTGTCGCGCATTTGCAGAAGAAGCTGCTGGCGGAAGGGATCACAGGGCCGGAGGGGCACCCGCTGTCACGCCCGCCATCTGTGGAAGGCGAAGCCGCGCAGCGCGTGATCGCCATCGCGGGACTTTTGGATATGCCGGTTTATATCGTCCATGTTTCTACGCAGGATGCGACGGATGCGATCATCCGTGCTCAGGCGCAAGGCCAGCGTGTGTATGGTGAGGTACTGGCGCAGCATCTGGTGATCGATGAGCAGGTTTACTGGGACGAGAATTTTGAACGTGCCGCCGCGCATGTGATGAGCCCGCCCTTCCGCCCAAAACATCACCAGAAGGCGCTATGGGCGGGGCTTTCTTCGGGAAATCTACAAACGACAGCGACTGATCATTGCTGCTTCTGTGCGCCTCAGAAAGCCGGCGGCATCGGCGATTTTACAAAAATTCCCAACGGAACGGCCGGTATTGAAGACCGCATGAGCGTCCTTTGGCATTTCGGCGTGCGGTCCGGACGCCTGACTCCGGAGGAATTTGTCGCCATCACCTCCACGAATGCCGCGCGCATCTTCTCGCTCATGCCGCGCAAAGGTCTGATCGCTTTGGGTGCAGATGCAGACCTCGTCGTCTGGGACCCAGCTGCAACGCGTACGATCTCGGCCAAAACCCACCACCAGAATGTCGATTTCAACGTGTATGAAGGAATAGATGTCACCGGGCTGGCCCGCACCACGATCGCCAATGGCAAGATCGTCTGGCAGGACCGTACGCTGCGCGCCGTGCGCGGGGCCGGGCGGTATATTGCGCGGCGGAGCTAGCGCCGCACAGAGCCGCCCGGCGCCTAGCTTAACTTAGTTGCGCCGTGCCAGAAATCCGAGCAGGAATGCAGCGCCTGCAACCAAAGCGATCGCCGTGAGGGGCTGCTCTTTAATGTTGTCGCGCAATTCCTCCGTGGCGGCGCCAAAGGTTTTCTGCGCTTTGCCAGCGGCCTGGTTGAACTTCCCTTTGACCTGGGTTTCTGTGTCTCCGGTAAGACCGCCCACGGCATCCTGAAATTTTCCGCCGATATCGCGGGCAATGCCTTCAAATTCGTTTTCATCCATCGCGATAATTTCCTTTTAGTTTACCTTGTTGATTTAGGTAGGGCGAAGGCGGTTTCCAGAGATGAATCTCGCGCTGTCCAATAATTAAAACGTCGTTAGAATGCGTTCACGCTGGCGGCGTGGTGTGTTATTTGCGGTCATCGTCCAGTGGGTGTGTAATGACCATATCGCTTGTTTTGACGTTCGTGAGCCATGACAGGCCTGGTTTGGTAAACGCGATTTCTGACAAGGTCGCGGCCGCTGGCGGGAACTGGCTGGAGAGCCGTCTGGCCAGGCTTGCCGGAGAGTTTGCGGGCATCGCGCTGGTCAGCGTGCCGGAGCAGAACGAGGCAGGGCTTATTTCGGCATTGCGCAGCCTTGAAGACGAGGGAATGCGCGTGACAGCCGAGCGGAGCAGTGCAATTGCTTCTTCCCCAGTACGTCTCCGCGCGCTGGCACTTGAAGTGATCGGCCAGGACAGGCCTGGCATTGTCCGGGATGTGACGCAGGCATTGCGCGAGCTCGGGGCGAATATTGAGGAGTTCAGCAGCGGTATTGAAAGCGCGGCATTCACCGGGGAGACGATGTTCCGTGCTGCGGCAAGGTTGCGCCTACCGGATGGCATTATGGCGGAAGACGTTCGCAAATGCCTTGAGAATCTCGCCGATGAGTTGATGGTGGATATTACAGCGGTTGAGCCGGAACCCGCTGAGCCTAGACTTTGACAGCGTAGATAGCGATGAGCTTTTCGCATTCTGTGATCATCGCGCGGGCCCGCGCCAGCGCTTCGCCGCGTGCCGCCTCGCAGCTTTGGCCGGGGAGAAGAATATGTTGCTCACCCTCCAGCCGCTTCATCTGCGCCTTTAATATGGCGCGAATATTGATCCAGTCCGCTTCGAGCGATTCATTGATGTTCATGGATTTCCCCTGCGCCAAGCGTGGAGGCCTACAACGATAGCGCGAGTGGCTAATAAACCTGCCCTTGTATCGCCGCAGCCTGCGTCCTGATTATATCACTGCTGCTGCGGTCGGCGCTATGTTTTGATTGGAGCGCCTTATCCCGCATGCTGAACCCGGCATTTTCAGTAACGTGGATGTGAAAACCACGTCGCAAACTGGGAGCTTCGTCACACAGAATTGACGTCACTTAGGGTTATTCCTGGTTGTCCTACCCGACCCGTATTGATAAAAATTAATCTGATCTTGGGGGCAAGGACATGGCGGATCATCAAGCTTTTGAGGAAGTTATTAGCACGATTAGAACGCAGAGCATCGGTGCGCCGCGATACAGCAGGCGTCTTTCCGATAAGATTTTTCTCGCTTTTCACCATGCGTGCGACCAGCGCGACTATGAGATCGCCGAGCGTTTGCTGCATGTGTTGGAAGCAGAAATGACCCGGCAAACGGTCCCGCCAGGGGCAAACCGCCGTAAGAATATTGAAAGTCTTGTCGCAGCACACGAGCGTTTATGGAATTTGAAGCATGAAGTCGCGGTTGGAAGCTTTACGTGATCTTCTTCCGTATTTTGCCTGAGGTCTGAGGCTCCCGTGCTGGTGCCTACGCTCAACCGCACCCTGAATGATTTGCCATCAAATCCCGACGGCATCTTCCACGCTCAGTTCAGCATCATTTGATACAGTTCATTGCACTTCGCCATACGGTAGCCGTCAAACTGCCATGATCGGCAGTCTACAGAGGATAGGTATTTAACAGCGAAGGGACCCATTCATGCGGCATCTGATTTGGGCTTTTGTCATCGTCTCTCCAATGATTGCTTTTGTGCAGGGCGATAGCACTGCACTCTCCGTCCCGGCCGATGCACATTTAGCGGCAACCCTGGCGGCGCAAGCTTCCGTAAAAATGGCAGATGCACTTCGTGCAGCCCATGTATGGCTGGCCTGAGCCGCATGCAGCCTCAGAGTGGCTGGGCTTATCGCATGATTTTATCGTTGATATTTGCGTGTTAATGTCATCGTCGTGGGACAGATTTTCGGAATGCCCGCGCGCGAATTATTCCGCCTTGGCGTGTAATTCGGCCAAAAGTGCGCGGGCTTGTCGAAGATCATAAAATTCGAAACCCTCCGTAAACCGGTCATAAATCGGCGCCAGCCCTTCCCGCGCCGCGCTGTAACGACCACGCGCCGCATCAAAACGCGCAAGCTCAATGGAGGCGCGCAGTTGGAGCCATAATGAGCCTTGTACTCCGGCCAGTTCAATCGCTTCCCGGAAACACTGTTCGGCGTTGCGCGCTGCCGGTTCTGTCTGCGCAGCCAGCAGCAGCTTGCCCTTGACCCGAAGCAACTCCGGACGCCACCAGGCGAACGTGCCGCGCAGGGAGGCCGCCATCGCCTCGTCCAACGCTTCATGCGCCGCGATCAGCCGGCCGGCCCGGCCGAGCCCGTCGGCCAGCGTGCCCAGAAATTGCATCAGAAAAACCGTCGCGTTTGCCTTGCGCACCTCCTCATTCGCGGCGGCGAGTTTCTGCAGGGCGCTTGGGTCATTGCCGCAGACAATTTCCGCCACCGCCTCCCAGGCTTCCACCGCCGCCTTGCCCCAGCCCGACATCAACCTTGCATAACATTTCGTCAGTAGCGCGATGCGACGCCTGGCATGCATCAGATCCTGATCCATATAGATAGCCATCGGGATAGAGGGATACATCAAGACCGCAAAACATGCCCTATCGTCGGAGCTTGCGAGCGTGTCCTGCAACATCGCTTCGCAATCCTCGCTAGCCCTATCAAGGGTGCCGAACATCCAGGCAACTTCAGCCTGCCGGGCGCGGGTCTGCAACGCGCCGTCAAAATGTGTGACACCTCCCCGGGATGTTCCGGAGATGTCGTAACATCGCGCGGAAAGATTCAGGTGATGCTTCGCCTCCTCTAATTCCCCCAGATAAAGCTTGGCGCCCCCGATCATGCGCTGCGCCGAGGCAATATCGGGCGTGCAATCACGCGATGTTGCGAGGCTCAGAAAATCCATCGCCGTATCCAGCCCGGCCGTCGCGCTGCTGCCAAATATATCATAGACATAGAGATTATAACTCGCCTTTATTTCTTGCTCCACATCCTTAAGCATTCGCGCCAACTGTAGCGCCCGGCGGCTGCGCGCGCGGCCCCTCTCTTCGAAGCCCTGCGTCATGGTCGTTGCCAGGGTGAGAGAGGTCAGGAGCTTCATCTCCTCGACTGTGGGACTTTGAAATCGGTCGCCATATGAATCCAAAACCTGCTCGCAGCGAATCTGACATTCCAGAAACATCTGCGTGCCGATCAGCATCGGTAAGGCATTCACCGTCAGTTCGATCATGATATCCGCATCGCCTTGCGCGCTGGCGCTCCAATCCAGCACCGCACGGACATGATGAATTTCTGCGTCGAAAATCGTCCGCCAGGAGAAGCCCGCTTGCACTTTGACCGCCGACTGCGCGTTGAGAAGCAGTTGATTGACGAATAACGCATAGCGCCGCTCGACGCTTTGCAACGCACCGCTTTCGGCGAGTTTCTGTCTGGCGTGAGCGCGCGTGACCATAAGCAGCCGGTATCGCACCTGCTGGTCGGACGGTATCGCGATTATCATGGATTTTGAGAGCAGGCTCTCGATGGCGTCGAGAACCTGGCGTTCATCGCTCACATCCGTCATTGCGATATTGCGGGCCGCATCAAGCGAAAAATTGCCCGCGAAGACAGCAAGCCGGCAAAATACCATACGTTCCGTATCGGAGAGTAAATTATAGCTCCAGTCTAGCGTCGCTTCCAATGTCTGGTGGCGGCGGAAGGCCGTGCGGCGCCCGCGCCAGGAGAGTTTCATCCGGTCATCAAGCTCCCCTTCGATGGATTTCAGGTCGAGTGCATGTACCCGGCCCGCGACGATTTCGATCGCCAGCGGTATCCCATCCAGCTTTCGGCAGATGCTGGCGACAATCGGCGCATCTGTGTCGCTGAGCCTAAAACGGTCGGAACTCGCCATCACACGTTGCGTGAAGAGCTGAACCGCCGAAAATGCCATGGCGGCCTCGGCATTCTGCGCCGCATCGTCAGGCGGGATCTCCAGCGGCTGCAACCAAAAAACCTGTTCACCTTCAACCTGCAGCGTCTCACGGCTGGTTGCCAGAATATGAACATGCGGCGCATTTCCAAAGATCTGCTCGGCCAAAGCGGCCACGCTCTCGACCAAATGTTCGCAATTATCGAAAACAACCAGCGCCCGGTGTTGCCACAAAAAATTTAAAACAATTGGCAAAGCATCAGCCGACTGAACGGGCAATCCGAACGCGTTTGCCACCGCGATCGGCAACAAAGATGGATCGTTCAACGTTGCCAGATCTACAAAGTACACCGCCCCATCAAACGCCTGGTGAAGCTCATGTGCGACAATCACCGCCACGGTCGTCTTGCCGATTCCGCCGGGTCCCACAATCGTTATAAAACGGTGCTCGCGTAGTTTTTCGAGCAGATCGGCTACACATTCCGCCCTCCCGAAGGCGCGTTGCAACCGTGGCGGCAGGGTCTCGTGAAACGCAGGAGGTGCGGCGGGCACTCGCATTGGGGCCGCTGACCCCACGAAGCAATAGCCTTGACCGGAGATATTCGCGATATACCCGACATCTGATTTGGAAGCGCCGAGAATTTTGCGCAGCATTGTGATATGAACCCGCAACGTGCCATCTTCGACCCGGGCATTCGGCCACGCGGTTTTAAACAGTTCGTCCTTGCGAACCACCTCGCCAGGGCGCTCGGCCAGCGCGATCAAAAGATCAAGCGCCCGGCTTCCGATATTGAGCATGACCCCATCTTTTTCCAGATATCTCGCCTGCTTGAACAACCGGAAGCGGCCGAAGCAGACCGGCTCTTCAACCTCACGCTGTTTCATCAGGTCCAAAATCATGCCTCATGGAATAAACGAAGATCGCGAACCGCTGCGCCATCGGCGCACAGACTGTCACAGTCTCAACTGCCTGTTCAATATAATCCGGTACGTATGTGGCCGATCGTGCCTATTTCGGCATCGCCCAAAGCGTTTTCGCTATTAGGCACCGATCTGCGGTTCAGCCAGCCTATAAAACGCTGCAGTTCAGGTCCACGGCAGGCTTTCATGGGGCTCGTTCGAGATCGCGCGATATCTTCAGTTCCGAGGCAATTGGGTCCGAAGGTATACCGGTGCAATCTCGCTAGTCCGAGTTCTTGTCTTAGCATGGATGCTGAAATGGCGGAGAGACAGGGATTCGAACCCTGGGTACGCTTTCACGCACACACGCTTTCCAAGCGTGCGCCTTAAGCCGCTCGGCCATCTCTCCCGCGCGGAGGCCTCCATACCCAATGCCGGCGGATAGCTCAAGGGCAGGGGGGCTATGCGTCCATTTTTAGTGCGGCGAGGAAGGCGCTCTGCGGGATTTCCACCTTGCCGAACTGGCGCATCCGCTTTTTGCCTTCCTTTTGCTTCTCCAACAGCTTGCGTTTGCGGGAGATGTCGCCGCCATAGCATTTGGCGGTCACATCCTTGGAGAGGGCGGAGATGGTCTCGCGGGCCACGACTCGGCTGCCGATGGCGGCCTGGATGGCGATCTTGAAGAGCTGCTTGGGAATCAGCTCTTTCAGCTTGCCGCATATGGCCCGGCCGCGCTGCTCGGCGGCGGCCCGATGCGCAATGAAGGAAAGCGCGTCCACCGGCTCCAGGTTCACCAGGATGGAGATTTTGACGAGGTCGGCCTCTGCATAATCCTCAATCTGATAATCAAAGCTCGCATAGCCCCGGCTGATGGATTTGAGGCGGTCGTAGAAGTCGAACACGACCTCGTTGAGCGGCAGGCGATACACGGCCATCGCACGGTTGCCGACATAGGTGAGATCCGCCTGCTGCCCGCGGCGCTCATTGCAGAGGGTTAGCACGGCGCCGAGATAATCATCCGGCACCATGATCGTGGCACGGATCCAGGGCTCCTCGATATGGTCGATCACGCTGCCATCGGGCATGTCGGATGGGTTGTGCAACTCCTCCATCTCGCCATTGGTCTTGAAGATTTTATAAACTACGGAGGGGGCGGTCGCGATCAGGTTGAGGTCGAATTCGCGGCTCAGTCGCTCCTGGATGATCTCCAGATGCAGCAGGCCGAGGAAGCCGCAGCGATAGCCAAAGCCAAGTGCAGCCGAGGTTTCGGCCTCGTAGTGGAAGCTCGCATCGTTCAGCCGCAGCTTGCCCAGCGAATCGCGCAATTTTTCGAAATCATCGGCATCCACCGGGTAGAGCCCGCACCAAACCACAGGGACGGAGGGTTTGAAGCCCGGCAGCGCTTCGGCGACGGGATGGCGGTCATCGGTGATGGTGTCGCCCACCTTGCAGTCCGCCACGGTTTTAATGGCGGCGGTGATATAGCCCATCTCGCCGGGCCCAAGCGTTTCCACAGCGCGCATTTTGGGCGTGAAGACGCCGAGCTGCTCCACCGGGTGGACGGCGCCGGTCGACATCATCCGCACCCGCTGTCCGCGCCGCAATATACCGTTTTTCACGCGCACCAGCGTCACGACACCAAGATACTGGTCGTACCAGCTATCGATGAGCAAGGCGGAGAGCGGCGCGTTCGGGTCACCCTTTGGGGCGGGCAGGCGCGTTACGAGCGCTTCCAGCACGCCTTCAATATTCAGGCCGGTTTTGGCAGAGATTTCGACGGCATCCGACGCGTCGATGCCGATCACATCCTCGATCTGCTGTTTCACGCGCGGCACATCGGCGGCGGGAAGGTCGATTTTGTTCAGCACCGGCACGATTTCATGGTTCGCATCGATCGCCTGATAGACATTGGCGAGCGTCTGGGCTTCCACGCCCTGGCTGGCATCCACCACCAGCAGCGAGCCCTCGCAGGCGGCAAGCGAGCGGCTGACCTCATAGGCGAAGTCCACATGGCCTGGCGTGTCCATCAGGTTCAGCACATAGGTCTTGCCGTCCTTGGCCGGGTAGTCGAGCCGGACGGTCTGGGCCTTGATGGTGATGCCGCGCTCTTTTTCGATATCCATATTGTCGAGCACCTGCTCGGTCATCTCGCGGGCGGTAAGGCCGCCGCAATACTGGATGAGCCGGTCCGCAAGCGTGGACTTGCCATGGTCGATATGGGCGATGATGGAGAAATTGCGGATAAGGTCGGTCGGCGTTTCGGTCATGGGCCTGACATACGCAGAATCGGGGGCGATGTCATGCGGGGATTGGGCAAGCCTGCCCGCCATGCGCGGGCTGCACCAATTGTAACGCCCCCAAAATAGGATTAAATCCCCCTGTCCCGTCGGAACGAGGCGACCCGAAGTGAATTTTGAAACGGCCGTGAAGTCGGGATATCGCCAATATTTCCGGTATGCCGGCCGGGCGACCCGTGCGGAATATTGGTATTTTTACCTCTTCAGCGCGATGATCACGCTGCTATCCCAGTTCATTGGCGATATCGAGGCACATCTCGCCTCCAATGATATCAGCTTCTACCGGGCCGCAATGTCAGGCACTGCGCTGCACGGCACGCTGGACCGGCTGGTTGTGCCGTTTCTGGTCGTCACCGGCTGCGATGCGATCATCTCTATTGCCGCACTCAGCGCCGTCATTCCGCTATACGCCGTGCAGGTTCGCCGGTTGCACGATACGGGGCGTTCGGGCTGGTGGGTCGTTTGGGTGAATGTTCTGGGGTTTGCCGCTGCCGGTGTCGTCGTGCTGGTCTCGCCACGTCATTTTCATGGGGCGGCGGAAATGGCTTCGGTGCTGCCCAGCGTCTTGTTGACGGTGTTTCTGGTGCAGCCGGGAGATCCAGTGACTAATCGCTACGATTTATAGGGTTGAACGAAAAACGCGAAACCGCCGGGTGGCATGTCGCCGCCCGGCGGTCGGGGTTAATGGACGAGGCTTGGCACCATGTCGTTCTGGATGATCGCCGCCGCGGCGAGCGGGGCGTTGGAGGCGATGGCCATGGGCGTGCCATCGGCCGCATGAATGGCGAAAGCGGGGCCGTTTTCCGTCATCACCGGTTTCACAAAGGCAATCTCCTCCATACCCAGGCTTGCAAGCTGCGCGGCCGAGATATGATGGATGTCAAGTACGGTTCCGGGGACGAAATTGGCTGTGCCGTCATGCGATTTAATGTTCATGAAAATACTTCCTTTCAATGCCCTGTCTCTGAAAGCCCAGTCCTTAACGTCTGATCTTCGACGTCCAGCCTTTGAAGGCAAAGCCACGAGCGCCTGAGTGATATCTTCGGGCAGGTTTGTGTCATAATTGCGGATGCTGCACCGCGTCAGCCATTCGTGTCCTGTGACTCTCCGTCGACCGTCCGAGTCGGAGCCACATTTGTTTTCGTCTGGCCTTTGGAAATCGGGATGGTTTTCACCACCGGCTGCGGTACCGGCCGCACCAGGTCGACATGCAGCAGCCCATTATCCAGCCAGGCGCCTTTCACCTCGATCCCCTCAGCGATCACGAAAGCGCGTTGGAATTGGCGCGCCGCGATGCCGCGATGGAGAAAGACGCGCCCATGACCGTCCTCCGTCTGCCGGCCACGGATGACCAACTGGTTATCCTCCAGGGTGATCTGCAGATCATCCATGGTGAACCCTGCAACGGCGAGTGTGATGCGCAGCGAAATCGGGCTGAGCTGCTCGATATTATAGGGTGGATAGCCGTCCGACGAATTCTTGGCCGCGCGCTCGATCATCTGTTCCAGATGGTCGAACCCTAAAAACAACGGCGACGTAAACACACGCGTATTCATAATCCAGGCTCCCCCAGTTTGAGCGAAGCAGAGAGATCACGCCCTGCCGGTCGCATCGCAAGCGATGATTTCCGGCCTTGCAGCATCCCCTCAATCGAAGGTTGGACCCCGAAGGCATCCAGCGTCTATGTTGTCATATTCCAGGCATGATGCAAGTGGCGTTTGCGGCGCCGCTAATGCGGCATTAAACCGTCTGGCATGTCAGACACAGATACCCAGACCCAGCCCCAGGCCAACACCCTCCCTATTCTCATCGTGCCGGACCCGTTGCTCCGCAAGACGGCGCGGCCGGTTACTCCCGCGGATAGTGCCGAGGTTCAGGCGCTCATCCCCGCCATGTTCGCCACCATGTATGCCGCGCCCGGCATCGGCCTGGCCGCGCCGCAAATCGGCAAGCTGCTCCGGGTGGTGGTGATCGACATCGCGCCCGAGAAGCAACCGCAGCCGCTCGTGCTCATCAACCCTGAAATCGTCGCCGCTTCGGATGAGAAGGCGACTCGTGAGGAGGGCTGCCTTTCCCTGCCGGACCAGTATGCCGAGGTTACCCGCCCTGCCTGGGTGAAGGTGAAATACCAGGATGAGCATGGGAATAAGAAGGAAATAGAAGGCGATGGGCTGCTCGCCGCCTGCTTGCAGCATGAGATCGACCATCTGAACGGCGTACTCTTTGTGGATTATCTCTCATCGCTCAAGCGCAATATCCTGCTGCGCAAACTTGCCAAGGAGCAGAAGGAGCGGAAAGGCCGCAAATGAAACTCGCCTTCATGGGCTCGCCGGAATTCTCCGTCGGCGCTCTGCAGGCGCTGGCGGCGGCGCACGAGGTGGCGGTGGTATACGCCCAGCCCCCCAAGCCTGCCGGGCGCGGCCAGCGAGAGACTCCATGCCCCGTGCATCAGGCCGCCCTTGCCCTGGGCCTGAAGGTGCGGACACCCAAACGCCTGAAGAATAATTTGGAGGAGGCGGCGTTTTTCCAGTCGCTCGGCCTCGATGCCGCCGTGGTCGCGGCCTATGGCCTTATTTTGCCGCGTGCCTTTCTCAACGCGCCGAGGCTCGGCTGCCTGAACATTCATGCAAGCCTGTTGCCTCGCTGGCGCGGGGCGGCCCCCATCCAGGCGGCGATTCTGGCCGGCGATGCGCAGACTGGCATCACCATCATGCAGATGGATGAGGGCTTGGACACCGGCGACATGCTGCTTACCGAGGCCACACCCATCGGCAAAACCGAAACGGCCGGGGTGTTGCACGACCGGCTGGCCGAAATCGGCGCGCGGCTGATCCTGCGTGCGCTGGAACAGCCTTTCGTGGCGGCGAAGCAGGATGATGCAAGGTCCACCTATGCGCCCAAACTCTCGCGCGAGGATGCGCGGCTGAATTTCACCAAACCGGCCGTGGAGCTGGAGCGCCAGATACGCGCCTATAATCCCTGGCCGGGCTCGTTGGCGCTGCTGGGCGATGTCGTGCTGAAATTTCTGTCCGCCGAGGTGGTGAAGGCCGAGGGTATCCCGGGCGAGATTCTGGATGGCAATCTGACCATCGCCTGCGGCGAGCACGCCATCCGTCCGCTGCGGCTGCAAAGGGCTGGTAAGGCGGCCATGACCACGGCGGATTTCCTGCGCGGTTTCACGCTGCCCATGGGCGCGCGCTTCTTTTGAACGACTCTCCCGCCGTCAAACCAAGCGTTACCTGGGCGCTTGAGATCGAGTATGACGGCACGCCCTTCATGGGCTGGCAGCGGCAGAAGCATGGTCTGGCGATCCAGCAAATTCTGGAAGAGGCAGGGGCAAAACTCTGCAATGGCGTGATGCCCGCGGCCATGGCTTCAGGACGAACGGATGCCGGGGTGCATGCGCTGGGCCAGATCGTGCAGATGGAGTTGCCGCCATTCTCCACCCACCGCCTGCGTGAGGCGCTGAATTATCATTTAAAGCCCCACCCTGTGGTCGTGCTGCGCGCCGCCATCGCCCCGCCCGGCTGGAACGCCCGGTTTTCCGCCATCTCCCGGCGTTATCGCTATCTCATCTCCAATCGCGCCGCCTTCCCGGCCATCGAGGCGAACCGCGTCTGGCATGTGCGCCAGCCCTTGGACGTGGCGGCGATGCACCGCGCCGCGCAGCTTTTGCTGGGGCATCATGATTTCTCGTCCTTCCGCGCCTCCGCCTGCCAGGCCAAATCCCCCGTTCGTACGCTCGATGTCCTGACCGTGTCGCGCGAGGCCGAGCATGTGGTGGTGCAGGCCACAGCCCGCAGCTTTCTGCACCATCAGGTTCGCAATATGGTCGGCTCGTTGAAAATGGTGGGCGAGGGCACTTGGCCGGAAGCCCGCATCGCCGAGGTGCTGGCTGCCCGAAACCGGGCCGTGGCGGGGCCAACCGCGCCGGCGGAGGGGCTGTATTTCGTCAGCGTCGCCTATGAGCAGGATCTCGGTTTGGCGTGATCGCTACTTGATCCGCAGGTTGTTTTAGCCGAGTCTCATACGCCTTCCAGGAGTCGCCATGCCGGACCAGAATTTCGTTCATCTGCGGGTCCATTCCGCTTTTTCGCTCTCGGAAGGCGCGATCAAGCCGGATAAAATTGCGGCGCTGGCGCGCGAGTTGGCAATGCCCGCGGTGGCGATCACGGATAGCTCCAACCTCTTCGGCGCGCTGGAATTCTCACAATACTGCACCGCCTCGGGCGTGCAGCCGATCATCGGCTGCCAGCTGGCGCTGGCACGCAAGGGGGTGAATCTCCCGCCGGACCCGGTGGTGGTTCTGGCGCAAACGCCTGCCGGCTTTGCCAATCTGCAAAAGCTCTCCTCCGCAAGCTATCTGAACCCGGATGCCGGACCGAGGCCGCAAATCACGCTGGAGATGCTGCTGGCCCATGCGGAGGGTAATTTCCTCCTCACCGGCGGCCCAGGCGGGCCAATTGGCAGATTGCTGGCCGAGGGGCAGATGGCGGAGGCGGAGGCCTATCTCTCAGCCCTTGCCGAGGCATTCCCGAACCGCATCGCCATGGAGCTGCAACGCCATGGCGAGAAGCTGCAACAGGCGATCGAGCCCGGCTTCATTACATTAGCCGACCGTGCCGGAATTCCGCTGGTCGCCACCAATGAGTGTTTTTTCGCCAAGCCCTCAATGCATGAGGCGCATGACGCGCTGCTCTGCATCGCCGAGGGCCGCGTGCTGGCCGAGCCCGAGCGTCGCCGCGTGACGCGGGAACACTGGTTCAAACCGGCCGCCGACATGCGCGCGCTGTTCGCGGATTTGCCGGAAGCCTGCGACAACACGCTGGCCATCGCGCGCTCCTGCGCGGTGATGGCGGAAAGCCGCAAACCGCTGCTGCCCACCTGTCCGAAAGTGCGTCCCGGCACCACCGAAGCCGAGACAGTGCAGGCGATGGCGCAGGAAGGGCTGGAAGGGCGGCTGGATGCGCTCGGCGTGCCGGAAGGCGAGCGGGAGCCCTATCGCAAGCGGCTGGAATTCGAGCTGAAGACCATCATCCAGATGGGCTTCCCCGGCTACTTTCTGATCGTGGCGGATTTCATCCAGTGGGCGAAGGATCAGAAGATTCCTGTTGGCCCGGGCCGTGGCTCGGGTGCGGGCTCTGTCGTCGCCTGGGCGCTGCTCATTACGGATCTGGACCCGCTGCGCTACGGCCTGCTGTTCGAGCGGTTTTTGAATCCTGAGCGTGTTTCCATGCCGGATTTCGATATTGATTTCTGTCAGGAGCGGCGCGACGAGGTGATCGCCTATGTCACGCGCGAATACGGCGCGGAGCGCGTCGCGCAGATCATTACCTTCGGTAAGCTGCAAGCCCGCGCTGCGGTACGCGACGTCGGGCGCGTATTGGGCCTGCCCTATGGCCAGGTGAACAAGGTGGCCGAACTCATCCCTAACAACCCCGCCAAGCCCGTCACGCTGCAACAGGCGATCGATGGCGAATCGAAGCTGCGCGATTTGCGGGATTCCGATGAAGGCCTGGCGAGACTTATGGAAATCGCCTTGCAGCTGGAAGGCTTGTACCGCCATGCCAGCACCCATGCCGCAGGCGTCGTCATCGGCGACCGGCCGCTCGACCAGCTCGTGCCGCTCTATAAAGACCCGCGTTCGGATTTGCTGGTGACGCAATTCTCGATGAAATATGTCGAGCAGGCGGGTCTCGTGAAGTTCGACTTCCTTGGTCTCACCACGCTTACTGTGCTCGACCGCGCGTTGAAGTTCTTGAAACAGCAAGGCATTTCCATCGATCTTTCGGCGATCCCCATGGACGATCCGAAGACCTATGAGATGATTGCGCGCGGCGATACCGGCGGCGTGTTCACCTTTGAAACACAGGGCTATCGCGGCGCGCTGCAGCAGATGCGCCCGGATCGTTTCGAGGATCTCATCGCAATTCAAGCGCTCAACCGCCCGGGCCCGATGGCGAATATTCCCGATTACTGCGCGCGCAAGCATGGTGCGGAATGGACCGCGCCGCACCCGGCGATTCACGATATTCTGGCCGAGACCTACGGCGTGATCGTGTATCAGGAACAGGTGATGCAGATTGCGCAGGTCATGGCGGGCTATAGCCTGGCGGGTGCCGATCTGCTGCGCCGTGCCATGGGCAAGAAAATCCGCGCGGAGATGGATGCACAGCGCAAGATTTTCTGCGACGGCGCGATCGCACAGGGTAACACGATTGAAAAGGCCAATGAGATTTTTGACCTCATGGCGAAATTTGCCGATTACGGCTTCAACAAATCCCACGCCGCCGCCTATGCGCTGGTTTCGTACCAAACCGCTTATCTGCGCGCCAATCATCCCGTGCCGTTCCTCGCGGCCTGTATGTCGCTCTCCATCGCCAATACCGATAAGCTGGCCATTCTGCGCGCGGATGCCATTCGCCTCGGCATCAAGGTGCTGCCGCCGGATGTGAACAAATCCGGCCCAGATTTTCAGCCCGAGACCTTGCCGGACGGCACGCAGGCCATCCGCTACGCGCTGGGCGCGGTCAAGCGCGTCGGCATCGCCGCAATGGCGGATCTTGCAAAATCGCGCGGCGAAAAACCTTTTGCAGACCTCACGGATTTCGCAGCGCGGATCGACGCAAAGAATATCACGCGGGGGCAGATTGAAATTCTCGCCAAGGCCGGCGCGTTCGACGCCATGCATCCCAATCGCGCCCAGGTCTTCACGGTCGCCGAAACCATCCTGCGCACGGCACAGGCACAGGCGAAGGAGCGGGAGTCCGGCCAGATCGGCCTGTTTGGCGGGTCGGAATCTGAGCCTGAAAAAATCCGGCTGCCCGCTACGCCGGACTGGCCGGATACGGACCGTCTCGCCTTCGAGGCCGAGGCCATCGGCTTTCACATCAGCGCGCATCCGCTCGACATGTACGCGCTGGCGCTGAAACGCCTCAGCGTCGTGCCCTCGGCGCAAATCCAGCGCCGTGCCGAGGCCGGTGCGACGCGCGTGAAACTCGCAGGCACCGTCGCCGCGAAGAAGGAGCGCATTACCCGCACCGGCAGCCGCATGATCTGGGTCACTTTGTCGGACACCCAAGGCAGTTTCGAGGTCACGATGTTTTCGGAAGTGCTCGGGCGGGTCAGGGAATATCTCGTCGAGGGCACGGCGCTGCTGGTCACCGCCGATATCAAGATGGAAGGTGAATCCCTGCGCATCACAGCCTCGGATGTAACCCTGCTGGATGAGGCCGCCGCCAAGGCCGGTGCGAGCCTGCGCATCTGGCTGGACCGGACCGAGGCGCTGCCCCACATCCGTGCGCTGCTGGACCGCGAGGGCAGGGGCAAAGGGCGCGTGACGCTGGTGCCCAAAACGGGGCTGGACCGTGACCTCGATATCGTACTGCCGGGGATGTTCAATGTTTCCCCCAAGCTTGCTCAGGCGATGAAGCTGGTGCCCGGCGTGGAGCTGGTCGAGGATATATAGCGCCGCTTGACGTGACATCCTATCGCGCCAAGATGCCGCCAAGGCCACAAAAAGGATTTCAATTGCCCCATCTGACTCGTCGTGCCCTTCTGGGTTCGACCGCTGCTACCTTCGCGGCAATCGCTGCCCGGCCTGCTTTCGCCGCCGTGAATGGCCCGCCCGTGGCCCCGGTCCGCCCCGTTACCGAGACGTATTTCGGGGTGAAAGTGACCGACCGATATCGCTGGATGGAGGCAGAGGGGCCGGAATGGCAGGCCTATGTGAAGGCGGAGGGCGATTATACCGCGAAAATCCTGGCGCAGATTCCTGGGCGCAACCAGCTCGCGGACGCGATTGCACGGAATACCGGCGAGATCGTCGCCGTCATCGCCGTGCAGACCGGCGGGAGCAAGATTTTTACCGAAATGCGGCCCGCGGGCGCCAACACCTCGAAACTCTTCGTGCGGGATTCGCTAAGCGGCGCGGACCGTAAGCTCATCGACCCTGACAGCTACGCCACCGCCGGCACCCATGCCGCGCTCGACTGGTGGGCGCCCTCGCCGGATGGCGCGCATGTCGTCTTCGGCATTTCGCCCGGTGGCTCGGAGCAATCGACGCTGCATATTCTTGAAACCGACACCGGCAACGTGCTGCCCGAGGCGATCGACCGCACGGCGGATGCCTCGCCCAGCTGGCTGCCGGATGGCTCGGCCCTGTTCTACAATCGGCTGCAGGACGTGCCGCCGGATAGTGACGCGTATGAGGAGAAAAGCGCCTGCTGGCTGCATCGTCTGGGCACCGACCCGGCGAGCGATGTGAAAGTGCTGGCTCAGGGCTTGAGCGCAGCGGTCTCCGTGCAGGATATCGATTTCCCCAATGTCACCGTCGCCGCCGGTTCGCCCGTCGCCATCGGCGTGCTGACCTCCGGCGTGCAGAATGAGCTGGCGCTCTACGCCGCACCGCTCAGCGCAGCGAAGACCGCCAATGTTCCCTGGACCAAAATCTGCGGCGCGGCCGATGATGTGACGAATTATGCGGTGCGGGGCGAGGATATCTACCTCCTCAGCCATAAAAACGCGCCGCATTATCGCATTTTGAAAACTAATGCTGCGAAGCCGGGGATTGCCAATGCGGTGGAATCCGTGCCGCAAAGCCGCGCTGTCATCCGCAGCCTCGCCGCCGCGCGGGATGGGCTTTATATTCTGGATCTCGATTCCGGTCTGGCCGGGCTGCGCCGGCTCGGGCCGGATGGCAAGATTACCCAGATCCAGCTGCCTTTTCCCGGCGCCATCGACGAGGATTCTTTCTACGCGGATACGTCGCATGACGGCGTCTGGTTTCTGCTGCAAGGCTGGGTGCGCCCCACCGTGGTCTGTCATGCCGAGCCGGACGGTACGGTGACGCAAACCGACATCGCCCCGCTGCCGCCGCTGGACCTGACCCCCTATGCGTCGCGCGAAGTCTTCGCGGCTGCGCGGGACGGCACCAAAATCCCGCTCTCGATCATCTACCGCAAAGGGCTGAAGCGCGACGGCAAGGCGCCCCTGCTGCTGGAGGCGTACGGCGCCTACGGCATCACGCTGGACCCGGTTTTTCTGGGCCGCTGGCTGCCGTTTCTGGATCTTGGCGGCGTGTTCGCCGTGGCGCACGTGCGCGGTGGCGGCGAACTGGGGGAAGATTGGCATCTCGCCGGACAGAAACTTCAAAAATTCCACACCTGGCAGGATACGATCGATTGCGCGCAGGCGCTGATCGACGGGCGCTGGACGTCGCACCAGCATCTTGCGGTCATCGGCGGTTCGGCAGGCGGCATCACGGTCGGGCGGCTGATGACCGAGCGGCCGGATCTGGCGGCGGTGGTGATCTCCGCGGTCGGCGTTTCCAATGCGCTGCGCGGCGAGTTCTCTCCCAACGGGCCGCCGAATATTCCAGAATTCGGCAGCGTGAAGACCGAGCAGGGTTTTCATGCGCTGCTGGCGATGGATGCGTATCAGCACGTGCATGACGGGGTGAAATACCCCTCCGTCCTGCTGACCACCGGGCTGCACGACCCGCGGGTGCCCTCCTGGGACCCGACGAAGATGACCGCGCGGCTGCAGGCCGCCACGGCGTCGGGCAATCCCGTTCTGCTACGCGTGGAGAGCGATGCGGGGCACGGCTTCGGCTCCACTCGCACCCAGCGGGATTCCGAGACGGCGGATATGATCGCCTTTATCATGTGGCGCACCGGCGATCCGCGCTTTCAGCCCAAAGGGTGAGGGGGCTTATCCCGCGCGCGACCGCGCGCGCTGGTTTCAGCCCTCTTGGGCGTCCGCCAAAAACCCTTTCGCCAGCCCGTGATAAAGCGGCTCCGGCGCGATCAGACGCGACGCGCCGAAGCCGAGCACGGCAGCCAGCATCAGCGGGATCACATTCGCATCGTTTCCGGTCATTTCCAGGATGATCACGAAGGCGGTCATCGGCGCCTGCACCACGCCGGCGAAATACCCGGCCATGCCGAGCACCGCGCCAAGGCTTGCAGCCGGGCCGCCCGCATCCACCAGCCAGTCCCCCAGCCCCGCCCCCACGGCCAGCGATGGGGCAAAAATTCCGCCGGGAATGCCGGAAACCGCGGTGGCGAGTGTCGCCAGAAATTTCGCAGGCCAAAAATACCAGCCGGGCGAATGGCCCTCGACGGCCGCTTTCGCCTGCACATAGCCCGTGCCGAACGTCGCCCCATGCGTGCACAGCCCCAGCACCGCCACAAAGATGCCGCAGGCCAGCGGCAGCAAGAGCTTGCCAAACCTGCTCTGCGTTGCCAGCCAGGTTTTGGCGAGCCTGGAGCCGTCCAGCAGCAAGCGAGAGAAGGCGCCCCCCGCGAGCCCCCCGACCACGCCGCACACCGCCACCATCGCCCAGCCGAAACTGCTCGTCACCGCGACCGAGGTCGTGCCGAAATAGGTATAGTTTCCGACCAGGCCGAGCGAGACGAGCCCGGCAATGATGACGGCGTAGAGTACCAGCCCGTTGGTGCGCGACTCGAAGGAGCGGCTCATCTCCTCGATCGCAAAGACGATTCCCGCGAGCGGCGCGTTGAACGCGGCCGCGATTCCGGCGGCAGAGCCTGCCAGGATCAATCCCCGCTCATTGCGCAACCCGCCCAGCCGCGCGACCTGGAGCATGATCGCGGCCCCTACCTGAACCGTCGGTCCCTCGCGCCCCACGGATGCCCCAGTCAGCAGTCCCACCACCGTTAAGCCGATTTTGCCGATACAGAGCTTGATCGAGAGTAGCTTGCGCCGTTGGGAATAATGCGTGAGCTGCCGTGCGGCGATGGCTTGTGGAATGCCGCTGCCCTGCGAGCCGGGGAACACTTCCCGCGCGATCCAGGCGCAAAAAACGAATCCGGCCGGGGTGACGACGAGTCCCAACCCCCAGAGGTGCCGGCTGGCGTCGAGGAACGTCACCTGCGCCCAGTTGGCGGCATCGGTAAAAACCACGCTCACGGCGCCCACAACCACCGCTCCGCCCCAAAAAACGATGCGCCGTTGCCATATCCGCCGCGAGAGCCAGCGCGGCCTTTGCCGCGTTTTACCACCTACCGCCACCGCGCACTTGCCTCCGAAACTGAACGCCGCTAAGTAGCGCCCCGGATATGGGCGCGTAGCGCAGCGGTAGAGCACCACCTTGACATGGTGGGGGTCACAGGTTCAATCCCTGTCGCGCCCACCACTATCCAGAAGATCAATCTCGAATAATCAATCTCTTGGCGGGCGAAAGACAAATGGCGGGAAGCCTGATCGCGCAAGCCGTTTTGACCCTGCATTTGATCATCATCGCTTTCAACGTCGCGGGTCTCGTCGTGATTCCACTCGGCGCCTGGCTGCGCTGGCGCATTGTCCGCATGGCATGGCTGCGGTTGTTGCATCTCGCGATGTTGGCGGTGGTTGCCGGGCAAGCGCTGGCGGGCAGGGCATGCATTCTCACGATTTGGCAGAGCGATTTGACCGGCACGGCGCAGCCCATGCCGATGTTGATGAAATGGGTGGACAGGTTGATCTATTGGAAGCTGCCCTTCTGGTGCTTCACCGCGCTGTACTGCGCGGTGTTTCTTTACGTGGTCGGCCTCTCGGTTCTGGTTCCTTTCGGACGTCGTCGCTATCTCCCAGGCGGCTAAGCGTGACGGAGGACGGATTTGGGGACGATGCTAAGGCGGCCGGCGATGGCTTTGCTGCCGGAATATATCGCGGCGCTGGAGCGTGGCTGGTCGCCGGACAACATGAGGGGCGCACAGGCTGCGGCCGAACAGTTGAACCAAATCGCGCGAAGTCCGGAAGACTTCATCACCAGTCGGGACGATCGCGAAGCGCATGGCGCACCGATCCAATTGCCGGATGGCACCACAGCGTCGCGCCTGCCGGGGTTCGTGCGATGGATATGGGACGGCGCGTTCTGCGGCTCGATCGGTCTGCGTTGGCAGCCGGGAAGCGCGGCATTACCTGCCCATGTGCTGGGCCATATCGGATTTGCGATTGTGCCCTGGAGGCGCAATGCAGGCCATGCAACCCGTGCCTTGGGCTTGCTCTTGGCTGACGCCAAGGCGCTGGGTCTGCCCTATGTGGAACTCACGGCCGATCCCGAAAATTTTGCTTCCCGGCGTGTTATCGAGCATTGCGGAGGTCGGCTGATCGAACGGTTCCAGAAAATTCCGGCCTACGGCGGTGCTGAGGCCCTGCGATTTCGTATCGACTTAGAAACATGATAAAGGCCGCCGCATTTTTTAAACTGACATCTCCGACGCATAATTTTCTATATCTTCGCGTCTCAACGGCACGATTTTCTAAAATTCATATATCTCTTGCCGAGACATAGACATTTCCCGGTCGATTTGCGAAGAAATGCGCTGTAAAAAATAATGCTATTGAAGGAGCGCGCGCCGCATGACCATCCAACTGGGCCAGCTTGCACCGGATTTCGAACAGGATTCCTCGCAAGGCAAAATTCATTTTCATGACTATCTGGGTTCCTCATGGGGCATCCTGTTCAGCCATCCGAAGGACTACACGCCGGTCTGCACGACGGAACTGGCCGAGGTCGCACGGCTTACCCCCGAATGGGAGAAGCGCAATGTTAAAGTGCTCGGGCTTTCGGTCGACACCACGGAGCATCACGCGGGCTGGAACCGGGATATCGAGGAAACGCAAGGCCAGAGCGTCAATTTTCCGGTTATTGCGGACCATGACAAAAAGGTTTCGGGTCTGTACGGCCTGATCCATCCGGAAGCCGACCCCTCGGTGACCGTGCGCTCGGTCTTCATCATCGACCCTGCGAAAAAAGTGCGCCTCATCATCACCTATCCGCCCTCCACCGGCCGCAACTTCGCGGAAATTCTGCGCGTGGTGGATAGTCTCCAACTCACCGACGCGCATAAGGTCGCGACCCCGGTGAATTGGAAGGATGGCGATGATGTGATCATCGTGCCCTCGCTCTCCGATGAAGACGCTAAGGCGCGTTTCCCGGAAGGGTTCAAAACGTTGAAACCCTATCTGCGCGTCGTCAAGCAGCCAAAGCTCGCCCATAAGGCTTGACCCAAACCATAAAAAACGCCCTGATCCAGAGCTGGAACAGGGCGTTTTTTATACGTCATTGCGAGAGATTATTACGCCGTCATTGTGAGCGTCATGCGAAGCGTGCATGCACACGACGCGAAGCAATCCATCTTACGCTCTGTTACCGAAAGTAACCTTAATCAATACCCAGGGTGGTTATATCCGCCACCGCCGCCTGGCCCGGGACCAGGCCCGGGCCCGCCGCCATAGCCCGAATGCTGATAGCCGCCGCCATAACCGCCTCCACCCCCGCCGTAATATCCGTGATGCGGATACCAGATGCAGCCCGCGAGGCTGACGGCGAGGAGAAGGAGTGCGGCGGAGGGGGCTATAAATCTTTTCATGGCCAATAGCTGGTGTCGCAGCGAACCATAAGCAACTTGGCCGGTTAACCGTCAGGTTAACTCGTGCACACCCCAGGCGAAGAAATTCGGATTTTCGAAGCCAGGTTTGCCGTAGCGCAGCGCGGCGCAATACATCGTCAGCACGCATCCGCCCGCCGCTTCCAGCACCGCCTGCGGGGCCGCCGTGTCCCATTCCATCGTCCGGCCCAGGCGCGGATAGAAATCCGCAACACCCTCCGCCAGCCGTAGAAATTTCAGCGCCGAGCCGATATTGGTGAGTGCCGCCACTTGGCGCCCCGCCAGCAGCGCGGCCAGCGCTGGGTCGTCCGCATAATGGCGGGAGGCCATGACATGAAGGCCAGAAGCGGGCGCGGCGCGGGCATGAATCCGCACGCGCTGGCCGCCCGAAATCTTCCACGCCCCGTGCCCTACCAGCCCGGCATGGATATCCCCAAAGGCGGGGGAGGCAACCGCGCCCAGTACGGGCGCGCCACCGCGGATGAGCCCGATATTCACCGCGAACTCCGCCCGCCCGGCGGCGAATTCCCGCGTCCCGTCCAGCGGGTCCACCAGCCAGTATTCTCCGGCCAACGCCGTGATTCGCCCTGCCGCGACTTCCTCCTCCGCAATCACCGGTATCCCCTTCGCAGCTTCCCGCAGCCCGGCAGTGATGATCGCCTCCGCCTCGGTATCGGCCAGCGTCACGGGGGAGGTGTCCGCCTTGGTTTCCACCCGAAATCCGGCATCCCGGATTTCGATGATGCGCGCGGCGGCATCCCCTACCAGCCGCACGGCAAGGGCCAAAAGAGCTTGATCGTCCATCCGCCCTCTCTAAAGCCTGGGCCCATTCTGGCCAAGCGCAGCAATGATGTTATGTTGATTGGCAGATAGTTAACAGGGATTTGAATATGCTCGATATCGCCTTCGCGAAAGCCGTCTTGCCGAAAACCGGCGTGCTTGTTTTGCCGCTGTCCGAGGGGGCCGCGCTTACAGGTCTGGCGGCCGCGTTGGACAAGGCGCTCGCGGGCGGGCTGAAGCGGGCGATCTCCGCCGCTGAGTTCACCGGCAAAAAGGGCCAGTCGGCCAGCCTGCTGGCGCCCAATGCCGGGTTAAAGCGCGTGCTCTTGCTGGGGACCGGCAAGCCGGAAGCCTTCACCGCCCGCGCCGCCGAGGAACTGGGCGGGGCGATCTTCGCCGCCATTTCCAAGGAGCCGGAGGCGACCGTACTGGCCGAGACGCTGGATGCAACGCACGCCGCCCATCTCGGCCTAGGTGCGCGGCTGCGCAGCTATAAGTTCGATAAATACCGCACCACGCTGAAAGAGGATGAGAAGGCCAAGCTCGCCAAGCTGACCATTCTCTCAGGCGACCCGATCAAATCCCGCGCCGCCTATGCGCCGCTGGCGGCCGTGGCCGATGGGGTCGAATTCACGCGGGACCTCGTGACCGAGCCTGCGAATGTCCTCTACCCGGCGGAATTTGCCGAGCGCGTGGAGGAGTTGAAGAAACTCGGACTTAAAATCGAGGTTTATGGCAAGAAAGATCTTGAAAAGCTCGGCTTCGGCTCGCTGCTGAGTGTCAGCTGGGGGAGTGAGCGGGAGCCGCGCATGGTGGTCCTGCAATGGCTCGGCGCATCCGGCGCCACCGGGACCGATGGCAAAAAGACCAAGAAGCCGAAAGACCCGATCGCCTTTATCGGCAAGGGCGTGACCTTCGATACTGGCGGCATTTCCATCAAACCCGCCGCGGGGATGGAAGACATGAAATGGGACATGGCCGGTGCCGGCACCGTGGTGGGGCTGATGGCGGCACTCGCCGGGCGCAAGGCGCGGGTGGATGCGGTAGGCCTTGTCGGGCTCGTCGAGAACATGCCCTCGGGCAGCGCAGTTCGGCCGGGCGATGTGGTGAAGAGCTATTCCGGCCAGACCATCGAGATTTTGAACACCGATGCTGAAGGCCGCCTCGTGCTGGCCGATGTGCTGTATTACGCGCAGGAGCGTTTCGCGCCGAAATACATGATCGACCTTGCGACGCTGACGGGTGCCATCATCGTCGGCCTCGGCCATGAATATGCCGGGTTGTTCAGCAATGATGACGAGCTCTCCGAAAAGCTGATCGCGGCGGGGAAGGTAACGGATGAGAAGCTCTGGCGCATGCCGCTCGCCCCGCTGGGCGAGGCCTATGACAAGAACCTGAACTCGCCGATTGCCGATATGCAGAATATCGGCGGCGGCCGCGCGGGCGGCTCCATCACCGCCGCGCAGTTTCTGCAGCGCTTCGTCAACGGCAAGCCCTGGGCGCATCTGGATATCGCCGGCATGGCCTGGGCGACGAAAGACAGCGCAACCACGCCGAAAGGCGCCTCAGCCTTCGGCGTGCGCCTGCTGGACCGTCTGGTTGCGGATCATTTCGAGGGATAGAAAAGCCGATCGAGGGATAGAAAAGCCGAGGGGACTCTGGCCCTCCCCAACACCGTCATTACGAGCGTCACGCGAATGCACGCATCCGCGTGACGCTCGTAATGACGATGCAACCTACTTAATCAAATTCGTGAACCCATTCGTCATCGGGTAGCGGCGGTCCCGCCCGAAGGCCCGGGGCGTGATCTTCACCCCCGGCGGCGCTTGGCGGCGCTTATATTCCGCACGGTCCAGCAGCTTCCATACCCGCAATACCGTATCGCGGTCATAGCCGTCGGCCACCACCGTATCGATGCTGGCCTCGCTTTCGATCAGCCGCAGCAGGATCGCATCCAGTATCTCATACGGCGGCAGGGAATCCTGGTCCGTCTGATTATGCTTCAGCTCGGCGGAAGGCGGCTTGGTAATGATCCGCTCCGGCATCGCAGGTCCGTGGCGGCCCAGCGTGCCCACGGGCATGTTTGCATTCCGCCAGCGGGAAAGCTCGAACACCGTGGTTTTGTAGACATCCTTCAGCACCGAATAACCCCCGCACATATCGCCATAGAGCGTGGCGTAGCCGACGGACATCTCGGATTTGTTGCCGGTGGTCAGCAGCATATGGCCGAACTTGTTGGACAGCGCCATCAGGATCAACCCGCGCGAGCGCGACTGGATATTCTCCTCGGTGATGTTCGGCGCGGTGCCCGCGAAAGCCGGGGCAAGTGCGGCATCAAAGGCGTCCATCGCGCCGGAAATCGGGATCGTCTCATACGCGATGCCCAGCATGTTGGCGCAAGCGGCCGCGTCCTCCAGGCTATGTTCGCTCGTATAGGGGCTCGGCAGCATCACGGCGCGTACGCGCTCTGGCCCCAGCGCATCGGCAGCCACGGCGGCGGAAATCGCGCTGTCGATCCCGCCGGAGAGCCCCAGCACCACGCCGGGGAAACCGTTTTTGTTCACGTAGTCGCGCAGCCCCATCATCATGGCGGCGTAAATCTGTGCCAGCCGGTCCGGCTCGGGGGGAAGCTTCTGCGGCGTGCAGACCAGCCCGGCCGCCGTGCGCGTCCAGCGTGTCAGCGTTACCGCCTCCTCGAACACCGGCATCTGCACGGCCAATGTGCGGTCCGCATTCAGCACGAAGGACGCGCCGTCGAACACAATCTCGTCCTGCCCGCCGGTCAGCGCGGCGAAAATATAGGGCAGCCCGGTCTCCACCACGCGCTCCACCGCCAGCGTCACACGGCGGGTCTGTTTGCCATCCTCGAAGGGCGAGCCGTTGATGGAGAGCAGGCATTCCGCGCCGGATTCCGCGAGGGTTTCCGCCACATCCGGGAACCACCAATCCTCGCAAATGAGCAGTCCGAGCCGGAACCCGCGAAACACCACCGGGCCGGGCGCCGGGCCAGGGGTAAACACGCGTTTCTCATCGAACACGCCGTAATTAGGCAGCTCATGCTTCTTGCGCCGGGCGATAATGCTGCCGCCCTCCAGCACGAAGGCGGCGTTATGCAGCGTCTCACCATCGCGCCAGGGCGTGCCGATGATCAGCCCCGGCCCGCCATCCGCCGTGTCTCTCGCCAACGCCTCGGCCGCTTCCTCGCAGGCCGCGACGAAAGCCGGTTTCAGCACGAGGTCTTCGGGCGGGTACCCCGAGATCGAGAGTTCCGGCGTCACCACCAGATCCGCCCCCATCGCGGCGCCCTTGGCGCGGGCGGCGCGAATGGCGGCGAGGTTCTTGTCGATCGCGCCGACCTGCGTGTTGATCTGCGCGATGGCGATGTTCAGCGTGTCACTCATGCTTCAGGACCGGTGGGTGAAATGTGGATGCCCGCCCGCGCAGGCACAATGGTTTTGACGGCGGCGCTTAACCCAAATCACGCTTCACCGAGCGGAGCAAAAATTCGCGGCCGATCTTCACCATCGGCTCGCCGTCATAGGAGACGATATCCGCCGTGGCATAGGTCTCGCTCCAGATCTCCGGGATGAAGCTACCAGTGCCCACTACGTCGATCGGCGTGTTCGCATCCGCCATCACGCTGCATTTCTCCACGCCGAAGCCCGACGATGCAACGATCCGCACGCGCTCGAACCCGGCTTCGTCCAGGCTCTCGCGCATCTTCCAAACGGCGGCGGAGGAAACCCCGGTGCCGATAAGGTAGCGCAGCTCCGTCTGGCTGCGGTAGCGCCGCAGCGCACCCGGCGCATGGCGCTCCAGCACGGCGTAGCTCTCCTGCGGGTCCAGCCCTTCGAGGAACCGCCCGCCATGCGTATCCAACCGCACCGCCATCCGGCCTGCCCGGGCCATATCCGAGAAATGCCGGCACACGGTCAGTGCATCGGTGATCTCCCGGCCGAAATAATCCACCAGCACGGTCAAATCGTCTTCCGGGAACGTGTCCACAAACATCTCGGCGGCACGCAGCGTGGAGCCAGCATAGCCGATCAGCGCATGCGGCATCGTGCCGTAGCCCACCCGCGCATCGAAATAATGCGCAGTCCAGTCGGTCGCGTTGCCGATGAAGCCTTTCGCCCCCTCTGCCTTGGCAGCGCGCGAGCCGACGGCAGCGGCATAGGCCATGATCTCCTGCATCTCAGCGCCCGCGCAATGGCGCGCATCCATGGCGAGGAAGCTGGTCTTTGGCAGCGCAACGCACATCTGGAAGGCGTTATGCGCGGCAACGCAGGCAGCGCCGATTTTCTGCAGGAATATCGTCTCAAGGTCCGATAGTGCGGCAAAACTGCCGGTGATATAGGCCAGCGGCTCGCCGGCCCCCACCCAGGCGCCCTCCGGATGTGTGAGGTCGATGTCGAATGTCTCGCCGCGCGACTGCGCGACGGCCTGCAACCATTCGACCATCAGCGCCGGGGCGCAGACCACAGGGCGGCGTAAAAACACCGCATAGGTCACCCGCCGGTCGCCAAAGCGCGAGACAATGGCGCGGGTGCGGTTGAAATACGTATCTGTTCGCGCGGCGATTTCCGCGTCTTCGAGCGGGGAGGGGATCATACGCCGGCGCGCCGCGCGCGGCGCGCTTTCAGCTCCTCGGCCAGAAGAAACGCGAGTTCCAGCGATTGTTCCGCATTCAGCCGCGGGTCGCAGAAGGTCTCATACCGTGCGCCCAAATCCTCCTCGCGCAAGCCGCGCGCACCGCCCACGCATTCCGTCACATCCTGGCCGGTCATCTCCACATGCGCGCCGCCGGCAATCGTGCCTTCCGCCTCATGGCTGTCGAAAAAGCTCTTCAGCTCCGAGACGATGGAGTCGAACCGGCGCGTTTTGATCTTCTGCGCGGTTGAGACCGTGTTGCCGTGCATCGGGTCGCACAGCCAGACCGGCGTGCGTCCGGCGCGCTTTACGGCGCGCAGCAAAGGCGGCAGCTTCTCGGCGGCCTTGTCTGCCCCCATGCGGGCGATGAGCGTCAGGCGCCCCGGCTCGTTCTGCGGGTCGAGCACGTCCATGATCCGCATCAGATCGTCCGCCTCCATCGAGGGGCCGACCTTCATGCCGATCGGATTGCGGATGCCGCGCATGAATTCGACATGCGCGCCGTCCAGCTGGCGCGTGCGGTCGCCGATCCAGAGGAAATGCGCCGAGCAGGCATAGTATTCGCCCGAGGTGGAATCCACCCGCGTCAACGCCTGCTCATAAGGCAGCAGCAAGGATTCATGGGAGGTATAGAAATCCGTCTCGCGGATCTGCGGCGCGGAAATGCTGGTCAGCCCGCAAGCACCCATGAAGTTCAATGTCTCGTCGATCCGTGCGGCGAGGTCGCGGTATCGCTCTACCAGCGGCGAGCGTTCCACAAAATCCAGGTTCCAGCGATGGACCTCATGCAGATCCGCATAGCCGCCAGAGGCGAAGGCGCGCAGCAGGTTGAGCGTGCCGGCGGATTGAAAATAGCCGAATTCCATGCGCGCCGGGTCCGGGATGCGCGCATCGGCGGAGAAATCCGGCCCGTTCACGATATCGCCGCGATAGGAGGGCAGGGTCACGCCGCCCAGTGTCTCGGTGTCCGAGGAGCGCGGCTTGGCGAATTGCCCGGCCATGCGGCCCAGCTTCACCACCGGCATTGCGCCGCCGAAGGTCAGCACCACCGCCATCTGCAGCAGCACGCGGAACGTGTCTCGGATCACGTTCGCGGTAAAATCACCGAAGCTTTCCGCGCAATCCCCACCTTGCAGCACGAAGGCCTGGCCGGAGGCGGCCAAAGCAAGCTGCGCCTTCAGCCGCCGCGCCTCGCCCGCGAAGACGAGCGGAGGGAACCGGCTGAGCCGTGCCTCCATGGATGCCAGGCGATCCGCATCCGGATAGCTCGGCACCTGGCGGATCGGGCAGTCGCGCCAGCTGGCAGGTGTCCAGCCTTGGGTCAGATGGGCTGGGGTGATCGTATCCATAATGTCTCCAGGGACCTGAATTTTTCGCCCTTATCGCGCGAAATTGTCGAAAACGCTACTCAGGCAATATGTCCGGCCCCACAACCCTGGTCTGAGTCCGCAGGGTGACGAATTCTTCCGCCGCTGTCGGGTGGATGCCGATCGTCCGGTCGAAGTCGATTTTGGTCGCCCCGGCGGTCACCGCCACGCCGATGCCCTGCAAAATCTCGGGTGCATCCTCGCCCAGCATATGTGCGCCGAGAATTTTGTCGGTCTTGGCGTCCACAATCAGCTTCATGATACTCTTGCGGTTACGCCCGGAAAGGTTGTGGCGCATCGGTGTGAAGCGGGTGAGGAAAATTTTCGCCGGGCCCCGTCTGGCGGCTTCCGCTTCCGTCAGCCCGACCGTGCCGATCGGCGGGATGGAGAATACTGCCGTCGGTACGTTCTCCAGGCTCACCGTGCGCGGTTTGCCCCCGAACAGCGTATCGGCCAAGGCATGGCCCTCGGCGGTTGCCACCGGGGTCAGGTTCAACCGGTCGGTCACGTCGCCAATGGCGTAAATATGCGGGACCGAGGTCGCGAGCTCGGCATCGACCGTGATTGCGCCGTCCTTGCCCGTCTCCACGCCGACCGCTTCCAGGTTGAGGCTCGACACGTTCGCGGCACGCCCGGTGGCGAAAAATACCAGATCTACATCCAATACCGAGAGGTCGGAAAGCGCCAGGCGCTTCACGCCATTCTCCTCGGTAATGCTCTTGGGTACGGTATCGGGATGAAGCAGAATACCATTCTCATTCATCGCCTCGGCGAGGCCGAGCCGCATATCCTCGTCAAACCCACGCAGCGGCAGCGGCTGGCGGTAGATCAGATGCGTCTCCGCCCCA
>Ga0116226_10000502_pt1 | contig 33396 bp, 26 predicted proteins | sample S1TSphfallax_FD_89692 | JGI IMG/M metagenome (GOLD analysis project Ga0116226, IMG submission 89692) | Host-associated microbial communities from peat moss isolated from Minnesota, USA - S1T2_Fa - Sphagnum fallax MG | ecosystem: Host-associated > Plants > Peat moss > Unclassified | place: USA...
CCAACGCATGGCTTGGACAGTTCCGCAGGCTGCTTGTTCGCCATGAGCACCTCCTCCTCACCTAGCGCGCCTTCTTCTATCTCGCTTGTCTCTGGATTACACTGCGGAGGTGTTTATGAAACACGCTCTAAGCTACCTGGAAGTGAACGGAGGCCGCTTCCGCAATCACGACTGGCAGGCCCGATTGATCGCTCTGAGATCGTCTCTGTAGCGATCCGCGTACGCTCAAAAGGGGACCTAGCCAAGCTCGAAGAGCTGGTGATGTCCGAAGCGGCCAAACCGCCTCGGGCGCGCGCTCTCCCAAGCCGCGATGAGCTTGACGCTGAGTTTGGCGCCAGTGCCGACGATCTTTCCGGAGTAGAGCACTACTTAGCGCAACATAACCTGCTGGTGGAGTATCGCAGCGCGGCGGAGCGTGTTGTAAGACTGCGCGGAACCCTTGGCGACGTACTGCACGCTTTTCCGGCTTACCTCCACGTCTACCATCATGCGCTCGGCTCCTATCGTGGACGCTCCGGCCAGATTCAAATCCCAGACCATCTGAAAGGGATCATCACCGGAATCTTCGGCTTGGATACGCGGCCCATGCGACGTATGCGCCCGCGACATCCGATCTCAGCAGCAGGTCCTGGCGCTGGCAACGGAGAAGCCGCAACCTTCTTCGCGCAGCGCTACAACTTTCCAACAGAGGCTCACGGTTCTGCGGCCGACGGCAGCGGGCAGACACTCGCTCTGATTGAACTCGGCGGCGGTTACGACTCCGGCGACTTACAGGCGTACTTTCATGAGGTCGGAGTGCCCGCTCCAAAGGTCTCGAATGTCGCCGTAGGGTCCGCCAACAATCCCGGTATCGACTCCAACCTCGATGGCGAAGTGATGATGGATATGGCTATGGCGGCAGTGGCAGCAAGTAAGAGTCTGCTCTGGAGCTTAGGGCGTTGCGGCGCATGCGCGATCATGCCTGGTCTGCCCAGTTCATCTCTAACAGCACGGCCTCTGTCAGTGTGGCTCTTCTTTGAGAAAAAGCCACACCGACAGAGGTCCGCACCTTATATCGACTGCATATCGACTGCATATCGACTGCGAAAATGCTCTAGTCGCCGTCCTCGTCGCTCGACTTGCTAAGGGAAACTTTCTTGATGAAGTCACTCGCCGGGCGAACCTTCTTCTCGCCTGGGTAGGGGACCCTAAACCCAGTGGCCTCGTACCAGTCGAAGTGGCTGATGGTATCCGGATCGAGCGAGTCGGGAATGTGATAGTGGGCGGGAAAGATCTGCGTCTTCATCTTGACCCAGCCAGCCCGCAGAGCCTTGGTTTGAGGGCTATCCTTCACGGACACGTTTCCGGTGCTGCAGGTATTGAAGCCGGAGGGAATATCCGAAGGAGGCGTGTATCCCGTAACTCCGTAGCACAGCGGCACCTCGTTCGGCACGTGCGCCCACGGGAGGAAGTTTTCAACAGGAGGATTGTCGGTGAAGAGCGTCCGCATCGGCGAGGCCACAAGATCATTCTGGTTCATCGGTTTCAGACCGAGAATCTGCTCGATGGTGCGGGTCAGGTTGACTTGCGTGTAGAAGGTGCTGTCCGCCACCACACCGGCGCCGGTGCCATCCGCGTTCACATTCTGCTTGACGTAAGGGCTGATCACGTAGCCAGGGCTGCGGTGACCGTCGACGTGGTCGACGCCATCCTGCGCGTCGTCTTCCTCGATGAAGATCGCCGAATCCTTCCACACGCTGCTGTGGCTGATGCTGTCGACGATACGCCCGATCGCCAGGTCATTATCGGCCTGTTCGGCGGTCGCGTTCGGCGGGCCGGTGGTGTGGTCCTGCATGATCCAGATGAAGCTCAACTGGGGTACGGTGCCGGCGGCCACGTCCGTGTTGAAGTTCTGCTGCCAGACATCGACGCGGTACTGGTCAGGAATGCCCAGATCAAACTGCGGAAAGTTCTGGACCGTGTACTTCATCACGTTCGGCAGCGGCGAATAGGAGCTGATCGTGTTGTAGTACTTAAGCTGCGACTCCTTGCCGTTCTCGTACTCCAACGTATCGTTGTAGAACTGGGTCCAGGTCGGCTCGCAGCTGTCGCTGACGATAAAGGGCAATTCCGTGGGCGGAACGGTTCCGTTGTACGTGGAATTCTGGGTGTAATTCTTCGGCGTGCAACCCGGCACGGTGAAGTTGTTGTACTCGACGTACTCGCCGAAGATCTTCATCTTGATGCCGGCTGCGGCTGCGGTATCGAAGAGTTTGCCCTGTTTTTGATAGGCGATCGCGTCGCCGCCATTTGAGGGATAGTCGCGGAGCCAGTCGGGCGACTGAATGTCGTCCGAGTAGGGCGCCATCGCCTGAACGATCCAGTTATGCCCGTCCGCCGATTGACGGCTCGGGTCGTAGAAGTTATCGAGCAGCGGGAAGCGCTGCACAAGCGTGTGCGCGTTCGGCGTGACGACCGGGTAATCGGCGAAGCTGGAATCGTCCCCAAACACGGCCAGGCTCGGGTCACCATTGCCGCCGGTCACATCACCCAGCATCTGGTCGTAGGTGCGGTTTTCGCGGATGATCAGGAAGACGTGCTTGATCTTTGAAGGATCGCCGATCTTGGCCGGGATGACGGCCGGCTTGGTGTGCTTGCTGCCGCCCGAGGCGCTCAGTATGTTCTGCACCAGATCCCAGTGGTTGTTCAGGAAGACCTGCCGCGTGGCAGCCGCCAAGGCGCCCGGATCGGTCAAGGGGATGATGCTTACGGTGCCGAGATCCTGGTGCGTGTTGAAGCTGTTGACGCCATGATCGGTTGCGTACGAGTTCTCGTAGGTGTTCGTCGGCGAAGGCTTCACTCCGAAACCCGTGGTGCCGAGGCCCTTGTCATTAGCGACGATCAGCGAGCTGTCGGTCGCATCCAGCGCAACCGAGCTAGGCGCATAGCCTGTCGGAATCAAGCCCAGCACCGAACCGCCGCTGAGCAGATTGACCACGGCGACCGAGTTGGCGTTGTACAGCGCCACATAGGCGATGTTGTGCGCGGCATCCACGGCGATCGAGTTCGGCCCAACGCCATAGGGCGTCGGCAGTCCGGGCACGCCAACGTTCAGATCAAGATTGAACGTCTCCACTACCGTGTTGGTGGTCGTGTCGATGGCCGAAACGCTGTCATCGTAGGTGTTGGCGACCAGCAGGTACTTGCCCCAGAACGCCATGCCGGTCGGGTGCAGACCGACGTTGATCGTCCCGGTGACCTTGAACGAAGCCAGGTCGACGACCGAAACGGTGCCGGTAGCGGTGGCGCCGGTCGGGTATGAGGCGACGACCGGGGTGCCGTTCGAGTACTCCTGGAAGTCGCTCGCGGTCGCAACGCGGCCGGCCTCGTTCGAGACATACGCGGTCTTGCCGTCCGGCGAGATCACAACACTGTTAGGTACATTGCCGACGCGAATCTCCGGTCCTTCTACCGGCTTGGTCGCGGTCAGGTCGATCTTGGTCAGAGTGTCGTTGTTGTCCAGCACCGCATAAGCCGTCTTGCTATCGGCCGAGATCGCGATCCCCTCTGGATAGGACGTGACGGTGTCATCTGAAAAAATCGAGTAGGGATAGCCGCAAGGGATCCCAAAGCTGCCCGTGGTTCCGCTGGGGCTGCCCGTTTGAGGAGTGACCGTACCGTTGTATGGAAAGCAGGTCACGTTGGTGAGCTGGTAGCCGGCGTTGATGTCGAGCGGAACATTGACCTGGGCGTAGTTGGTGAGCAGGCCCGTGGTGGCGCTGACAGTGGCGATCGCAATGTCGCTGGTGGGGCCGTAACTGCCGTCCTGGCTGAACAACAGGTACTTGCCATCCGGCGTATAGGCAATGCCGGTCTGGCTGCCGTCTGAATCGGTGCTGGCTGCGCCTTTTGACGTCGTGTAGGGCACGCTGTAGGTCTGCAGGACTGCGCCGCTCCGGGTGTCGAAGATCGTGACCGCCTGCGGTGCGCCCAATTGCAGCACGGCGGCGGTGTGATTGCCCGTAGGGTTCAGCGCAACGGCCTTGGCCCGGGTCTTGATGCCGAGATAGACCTGGGTGCCGGCGGGAGTGATGATGGTGCCGTCGCTGACCACCCACGGGTTGGCCAGGGGCTGCGCGTAGGTCGGCCCCGTGGTCGCGTTGGTGTTCTCGCCTACAGAGTAAGTTGGGAAGGGTACGGACTGACCCAGCAGCGCCGGAGCGCACAGCCCTGTCACCAGCAGGCCGGCGAGCAGATGCAACGGGGGGATTGCAGAATGCTTGCGAGAAGCTTTCGTGGACATCAGTGATTCTCCTGTTTCGCTTCTTTACGGTTTCGATCGGGGAGGGTCAGGCTTTCGCTCAAATTGCAGCAGGCTGGCGCAACGGCAAGAATCCGCCATCCTGAGCAGGATAGAAACGCGACCATGACGCCAGCATGACCTGAGCATGACAATTTCGTAATCTGGACCGGATGCAGGCCGCAGCCATCGATCCGTAGAGTAGAGCCGATATCCATCCTTCAGCAAATTGCCTCTCAGCATAAAGAATGAAGTACAGGCTAAGAAGATTCGTCGTTCCGTTTCCGTTTGCGCAGGGTGCGGATTTCTTCCATGCGCTGCGCCAGTACTTTTTCGCGGCCTTCCTGTGTGGGGTGATAATAGCGGCGGTCGCGGAGATTATCCGGCAGGCATTCCATGTCGGCGACTTTGCCCTCTTCATCGTGCGCGTACTTATAATCCTTGCCGTAATCTAACTGCTTCATCAACTTAGTCGGCGCATTGCGCAGATGCAGCGGGACCGGCTGCGCACGCGTCGTTTCTACGTCCTGCCGGACTGCAGCGAACGCTGTGTAGACCGCGTTTGACTTAGGCGCGAGCGCTAAGTAGACAACAGCCTGCGCCAAGGCTAACTCCCCTTCAGGGCTTCCGAGAAAATCCATCGCATCGCGCGCAGACAATGTCAAATTCAAGGCCTCCGGCGCGGCGAGTCCGATATCTTCAACTGCCATGCGGACCACGCGGCGCGCGATGTACATCGCGTCTTCACCTGAGGCTAACATGCGGCCCAGCCAGTAGAGGGCTGCATCGGCATCGGAGTTTCGCACCGACTTATGCAGCGCCGAGATCAAGTTGTAATGCTCCTCGCCGTGCTTGTCGTATAAGAGCGTGCGCTGCTGCAGGGCCTGCGAAACATATTCGACCGTAATGGTGCGCGTGCCCACCTGCGCGAGTTGTGCCGCCATTTCAAGCGCATTGAGAGCACTGCGCGCGTCGCCTCCGGTGTAAGCTGCGATGCGCTCGAGCGCAGTGTTATCCGCTAGGAGCCCGAGCTCGCCGAGCCCGCGCTCCTTATCAGCTAATGCGCGACCCAGCAGCCCAACGATCTCCGCATCCGACAGTCCGCGCAGTGTATACACGCGGCAGCGCGAAAGCAGCGCGGCAATGATTTCAAAGGAAGGATTCTCAGTCGTCGCGCCGATCAACCGGATCGTGCCTCGTTCGACATATGGCAGAAACGCATCCTGCTGCGCCTTGTTGAATCGATGAATTTCGTCGACAAACAGGATGGTCCGCGAGCCATATTCGGACGCTTTCTCCGCGTCGACCATCACATTCTTGATCTCTTTAATTCCGGAGAGCACAGCGGAAAACTCGATAAATGTCGCCGAGGTCGTCGCAGCGATAATCTTCGCGAGCGTGGTTTTGCCGACGCCAGGCGGACCCCAGAAGATCATCGACGAAGCATCATCCCGCTCGACCTGCACACGCAGCGGCTGGCCCGGGCCGAGCAGGTGCTCCTGGCCCACGTACTCATCGAGCGTGTGCGGGCGCATGCGCTCGGCCAACGGCGCCGTTCGTGCTGTGCCGCGGCTAACTTCGGGTGTCGCACCGAAGAGGCTCATGCTGGGCGTCCTTCCCGAGTCCCCGGCATAGCAGCGCACGCGCGCTGCCGCGAGGCCTCATACAGCAAAACGCTGGCCGCGATCGCCGCGTTGAGCGACTCGACCGGGCCGGGGCAGGGAATAGTCACCGCCGCATCGCATGCCGCGATCACCTCGGTCGCAAGCCCGGAGCCTTCGTTCCCGATCCAGAGTGCCACGGGCGAGCCAAGGTCGATTCCACCGAGTGCGTGCGCCCTGGGGTGAGCCGGCGCGACGGCGGCGAGCGACCGCACGCCTTCGCGGTGCAGAAATGTGAACGCCTCGTCCGCAGTCACAGCAATCAGAGGCAGCCTGAACGCCGATCCCATCGAGGCACGCAGACTCTTGGCATTCCAGGCGCTCGCGGTGCCGGGCAGTGCGAGCACGCCATCTGCTCCGAAGGCCTCGGCCGAGCGAAGGATCGTGCCCACGTTGCCAGGGTCCTGCAGACCGGCGAGCACGAGCACGAGCGGCGTCCGGCCCCGCGCGCGCAAGGCTCCGTCGGAGAGCGCCTCGATCGTAAAGACGGGCGGCGCCGCGATGGCAGCGATGGCCTGTGGCGACTCGGTGGTGACCGCGCTGCGCAGCACCTCCTCGGGCACCGACAGGATCTCCGGCGTCACGCCCACAGAGCGGCTCTCACGCCCAGCCTGCAGTAACTCCTTGAGCGAGTCAACGAGCGCCTCCGAGCCGGTTCGCACAAAGATCGTCTGCACCCCAAGTCCGCTGCGCAGGGCCTCCTCGACCAGGTGCAGCCCCTCCAGACCGATGAGTCCTGAGCCGGGGTGGGCCAGGGCGGAACGGAGCGCCTTGACGCGGGCATTGTGCCGACTCTGTACAATGCGAGTATGCGTATGTGGGGCAGCCGGCATGGGTGCGATTCTACCTCCTGCCGCTTTAGACGCCCGCCTGCGATCTGCTGCTGAGGCTCGTGGCGCGACTACTTTCTCTTTGTTGGGAGCCAATTTGTTCGCGGAAATCCTGCGTATTCATCCGGATGAACCAGAGCCGGAGCGCGTGCAATATGTCGTCTCGTGCTTGCAGAGCGGCAAGGTCGTAGGCATGCCCACCGACACGTTTTATGGTCTGGCCGTCGATCCCGTCAACCTGCGCGCTGTGGAGAGCATCTACGAGATCAAGTCACGGCTTAAGAACAAGCCGCTCTCGCTGCTGGTTGCGAACCTGGCCCAGGCCTATGAGCTGGCTCGCGACATCGGGATTGACTTTGATCTGCTGGCGGAGCGCTTCTGGCCCGGACCCCTCACGCTGATCGTCAAGGCGAGCGCCCGTCTGCCGCTGCGGGTGACGGCGAACACAGGTAACGTCGCTCTGCGCATCCCGGACGCAGTGATTGCACGCGCTGTGGTCGAGGCGTTTGGCTTGCCGATCACGGCGACCTCGGCCAACCTGCAGAATGCACCCGAGTGCACCTATGCCCAGTGCGTGCGCGACCAGATCGGCGATCGGATTCCGCTGATCATCGACGGCGGACCGACGGCGCGCAGTATGCCGACCACGATCGTCGATCTATCCGGCGGTGATGGGAACTGGCAGATCCTGCGCGAGGGCGCGATTGCGACCCATGAGATCGCGCTGGCGCTGAGCAAGTAACGATATGATTGTCCCCGGTGGAGCGATGCGCGCAGAGCTCAGGGCCGGGGTCCGGCCGCAGGCGCGGCGCAGCCGGTTGCTGGGCCCGGCGATCGCTGTGATCCTTTTTTGCACGCTGGTGTGGGTAATATATGTGGACAGGCAGATATATGCCTATGCCATGCACGACGAAGCCCGTCCGGCAGACGCGATCGCGGTCTTCGGCGCAGCGGAGTACGATGGACGGCCGTCCCCGGTATTGCGCGCGCGGCTCGATCATGGCCTCGAGCTCTATCAGGAGAAGCTCGCGCCACTGATCGTCACGCTGGGCGGCGGCGATCCGTCGGACCGCCACTCCGAGGGCGGGGTAGGCGAGGACTACCTGCGCGCGCACGGAGTGCCAGAGAGCGCAATTATCGCGGAGACCCGGAGCAGCAACACGCGCGAGTCTGCCGAGCGCCTGGCGGTGATCGCCCGCGCCAATCAACTGCACCGCATCGTCGTGGTCAGCGACGGGACACACCTCTTCCGCATTCACGCACTCTGTACCGCCGATGGACTGACGGTCTACACCTCACCTCGCCCGGAGGGCCGGACGATGTCTCTGAGCGCCCGGACGAAACGGCTGCTGCATGAGATCGTGAGCTACACAGCATTTCGTCTGCACATGTACTAGGATCACCCGCGCATCTATTGCAAGGCGAATTTGCTGAAGGAGCACACCGGCTCTACTCTACGGGTCGATGGTTGCGGCCGGACAACTTACCTACTTCACTGAGGAAGCCTGAAAGTTTTTTGGACTTACTGAAGTGAAAGTGAAGTTAGCCGTCACCTCAAACGTGCTGCTGGGAGCGTTATTGCCGTTCAGTTGAACCTGCCCGATGGCGACATCCGTCAAGGAAGCGCCGATTGCGCCATTACTGATCGTGCATGTAGCGTAAGTCGCATTTGCCTGCACTGAGGCCAAGAGCGCCGGATAATCTGCGAGATCAGTGCTTACAAACAACTGGCTCAGGTAAAACACTTCGTTGGGATTGCTCGGGTGCGCCCCTACAGTCAAGTTAAAGGAAAACAATGGCACCGAAAGACTCGATCCCTGGGTTGACTGGCACGAAAGATTTGCGACTGGCGCTTGGGCAAAGAGGGAAGGAGCGATGGAAAGGCTAAGAAAAGTCACAAGCAAGGGTCGCAACTTGATCTGCATGAAAGAACCTCCGCCACAGAGAGTGCGGGCCGCCTCGAACCAAGTCAAATGAATCGTTTATTGTTGTGATTCGAAGCAGTGGGCGGCCAGCAGGCCGTAAGATTTACTCCCCCGCGTACTTCACGCTGCAACCATAGGACGCCGTATAACTCACCGGCACCGGCTTGCCGGCCATCGCCGCGCTCAGCACCTCATCCACATAATTCTTCGACGCCTTGATATCCGATGGATCAGCGGTTGGATGATCGTCGATCGCGCCTTCATAAATCAGTTTGCCGCCCGGGTCGATGATGAACATGTGCGGAGTCGTCTTCGCCTCATACGTATGCCCGATCGCGCCGGTCGGGTCGAGCACCACCGCGGTCGGCTGAGCCTTTTCGCGCGTGAGATAACCGTTTTCCTGCGCAGCCGTCATGTATCCCTGGTGCCCGGGCGCCGACGAGAGGATCGAAATCCACACCACACCCTTCGCGGTCCATTCTTTCTGCAGCGACTGCATATTGCCGCTTTCATAATGCTTGCGCGTGTAGGGGCACTCGCTGTTGGTCCACTCGAGCACCACATACTTGCCGCGATACGCGGAGAGTTGTTGGGTCTTTCCGTGCGAATCGGCGCCCGAGAAATCGGGCGCAGGTGCGCCGATCTTGACCGCGAACGCCGGGCAGGCGGCGAGCGTGGCTGCGAAACAAATGGCGAGGCGAATGTTCTTCATGGCTGACTCCTGATATGCGCTTCACTGCGCGTACATCCATCAGACGCATTTTCGAAGCGAGCAGTCGCAGGTCGCACGAGCAACAGGATGCGCCTGCTTTCAAACGTGTTCGTCAAAAGCCTTTCGCAGGCTGGGTCTTCAAAGAATCGAGCGCGGAGTAGACAATACCTGGCGTGAGCACCTCAGGCAGCAACTCAACCGGCGCGCCGGGCGTGGCCGGGTACAACGCGTAGGCGGGAATGCCGCTGCGCCCGAGCGCCGCGAGCGCCTGGCCGATCGATTCGTCGTGGCGGGTCCAATCAGCCTTGACCAGCGCCACGCCGCTCGCGCGCAGGCGCTGCTGCACGTCGGCGCGGTCAAGCACAACGCGCTCGTTCACCTGGCAGCTCAGGCACCATTTGGCGGTGAAGTCTACCAGCACCGGCCGCCCCTCGGCGCGATATTTTTCGACAGTATCGGGCGTGAATGGGATCCAGTCGTTGCCTTTCCCGTTTGCCGTCGCGGCTGGTTCAACTGAGCCAAACTCGTCAACCGCAACTACTGTCAGCGCGACCGCACAAGCCAGCACCAGCGCGGCGGCGAAGGTCGCAGGCAGGCGCGCAGGCCAGCGGCCGAGGATCCAGCCAGCGACGCCAAGAAGTAGAAACCCAGCCAGCAAGCCCAGCAGCGCGTTCGCGCCGACCGACTGCGTAAACAGCCACACCAGCCAGATCACCGTCGCGAAGATCGGCACGGCGATCGCCTGCTTGAGCACCTCCATCCACGCGCCCGGCCTGGGCAGCAGGCGCGTCCACGCCGGGTTATAGGCGAGCAGCAGATACGGCGCCGCGAGGCCTAAGCCGAGTGCGGTGAAGACCGCAAAGCTCACGACAGCAGACGCGCCGAGCGCATAGCCGATCGCCGCGCCCATGAACGGCGCCGTGCAGGGCGTAGCGACGACCATCGCCAGCACGCCGGTGAAGAAGCTGCCTGCATAGCCGCCCTTGTTCGCGAGTTCGCCGCCCGCGCTTGTGAGCGAGAGACCAATCTCAAACTGACCTGCGAGCGAGAGCGCGAGGAAGAAGAGAAACAGCGCCATGATTGCGAGAAAGACCGGCGACTGGAACTGGAATCCCCAGCCTAGCTGATGCCCGGCCGCGCGTAGGCCCAGCAGCAGGCCGACGACCAGCCAGAACGAGACCACGATCCCGAGCGTGTACACCCAGCCGTGGGCGCGCATCCGGCCGCGCTCTTCCTGCGAGGACTGCACGAGCGACAGCCCTTTGATAAACAGCACCGGAAAGACGCACGGCATCAGGTTGAGGATGATGCCGCCGAGGAACGCCAACCCTACGGCGCGCACGAGGTCGGAATCGCTGCCAACCGCCGGCGCGGCGTTTGAGATCGCGACGGGCGCGGCGTGTATCTCGTAGGCGCGCAGGGGCTCCGATTCGGGCGAGCCCAGCACGAGCAGCCCGTGCAACTCTGTCGGGGGCTTCGGCGCGTTTTCGTCCGGGGTCAGCGTGATTTGTAAGCCCTTGTTCGTCGAAGCCACGGGCTGAGCGGCGGCATTCGCGATCTGCGTCTGGTCATAGGGGAAGAACTGCGCGCTCGTCTCTCCCTTGCCGGTGAGCACCTCGACGGTCAGGCTCTTGCCGGTCGCGGCAAAGTGCGCCTGGCTGCTCGCCGGCAGAGGCTGTGGCTCGCGGGCCACGAACTTCGCGATGAGCGCTGCGGCGGCTGTATCGGTCGCGGCGGCTGTATTCGTTCCGGCAGATATATTCCTCGCGGTGCCTGCCGACTCCACGGGCCGCGTGACCGAGATCGTCGCTTTGCCGGGCAGGCAGACCTCCCGGCAGACCAGCCAGTTGACCTTCGCGGTCAGCGTCGCAGGCTTGCCCGGGGGCACGCTCGGGGCCACGTGCATCTCGACCGGGAATACGACCTCGTCCTCGTAGCCGAAGTCCATCAGCGGGCCCAGCGGCAGACGCTTCGGCGTCGGGAACTGCATCGGCCCAGCGGTAATCCCGGCAGGTAGAGTCCAGCTTAGCCGGGGCGGCTCACCCGAGTCGCCGGCGTTCAGCCAGTAGACATGCCAGTGCGGCTCCAGCTTGAAGTCGAGTCCAGCGGTAAAGCTCTGCCCCGGGGTAATGTCCGCCGGAGGCACGAGCAGTTCAACCGAAACGTGCGGCGCGCGTGCCGACGCCTGCGCAACAAGCGACACAGGCAGTGACAGAATGCAAAAAAATCCGAACGAGAGGGAGAGCAGTCGGCTGCGCATAGGCTTGGGAGTAATTGTATGCTCGGTGTTACAGATGGCTACTGTGCCCACGGATTGATGAGCGGTAGTCCCAACGCCCGGAATGGGACGGCGTCCCGGGTAACTATCGTGAAGCCGTATACGTGAGCGATGGCGCCGATCTGACCGTCAGCCATCGATACGGCGTAACCTCGGGACCGCGCGGCGGAAACGAGCGATCCATAGATAATTGCGGCCCTGCCATCGAAGGGTAGGACTCGTTCGCCGAAGAGCATCTCTAACTGCTTGCTGACGGTAGCGATCAGTTCCCGTTTTCGTCTTCCTTCTGGGGCAATCCTCGCGCCAAGCAGCAGCTCAGCCACACTGGTGGCTGTTATAAACATAGTTCCGATTGCCTGCGAGTTGAGCCAAGCGCTGACCGCAGGATCGGGTCTCGGCTTCATCGGCTCCGACACTACATTCGTGTCGAGAATCATCACGAGAAATCAGCCACCCTTGCAGGGTTCTTGTCGCGGTCGAACTCAAACTCGATCCCACCAAACCGTTTTCCAAGCGCCTCCAACTCTGAGCCTAGGAGGATGCGCCCGGCAGGGCGTACCGCCTCTTCGAGAATCGCGCGAATCTCGGCCTCGGTGCTGGTTCCCTTAAGCTTCGCGCGATGCTTGAGCGCGCGATGCGTTTCAGCAGAAAGATTGCGAATGGCGATGGCCGGCATGGGTGCACCTCACTTCACTGAAGCGATGATAGCACAGCCGGCTAAGTGATATCACGCCGCCCGGGCATGCTCCTTCAGGATGCACCGGTCCATCACCACCTTGATCCCGTCATGCTCGGCCCACTCGGCCGCCTCTTCGTGGCAGACACCCTCTTGCAACCAGAGCGCCGGAATCTTCAGCCGCATTACGTCCTTGACGATCTCAGGCACGAAGGCCGGTGCGCGGAACACATTGACCAGGTCGATCGCATTGCCCTTCCCCTTGCATGCGCGGCAGGCATCGTCGAGCGATGCATAAGCAGTCTCTCCAAGCGCGCTTACGATCTGCGGATTGACTGGGACGATGCGGTAGCCATGCTGCTGCATGTAGCGGGCCACACCGTAGCTTGGCCGCGAGTCGTCATCACTGAGGCCCACTACGGCTATCGTTTTGGTCTGGTCGAGGATCGCGCGGATCGTCTCAGGCTCGTTCATGCTGCCTCCTCATAGAGCTTGGTAAGCGAAGTTACAGCTCCAAGTCATCAGATGCGTCCGTGTCCAGCGGGACGCCGCCATTGCGGCGCATGCGCAGATAGCCGAAGAGAAACGGCTCGAGCGCCCCATCGAGCACCCGATCCACGTCGCCCACTTCGACCTTGGTGCGGTGATCCTTCGCGATCCGGTAGGGCTGAAGAACATAGGAGCGAATCTGCGAGCCGAACTTGATGTCCAGCTTCGAGTCTTCGAGCTCGCGCGAGATGGCTTTCTTCTTGTCCAGCTCATACTCATAGAGCTTGGACCGCAGCATCTTCATCGCCTTCTCTTTATTCTTATGCTGCGACCGCTCGTTCTGGCACTGCACCACTATATTGGTAGGGATGTGCGTGATGCGCACGGCGGAGTCGGTTGTGTTGACGTGCTGGCCGCCCTTGCCTCCGGAGCGATAGGTGTCCGTGCGCAGATCGTCCGGCTTGATGTCGATCACGATCGAGTCGTCGATCTCCGGCGAGACAAACACGGACGCGAACGAAGTATGGCGGCGCTTGGCCTGGTCGAACGGCGAGATGCGCACCAGCCGGTGCACGCCGGTCTCGCCCGAGAGCAGGCCAAAGGCGTAGTCGCCGGTCACGGTGAAGGTCGCGGACTTGATGCCCGCCTCCTCGCCGTCCTGGTAGTCGTTCATCTCGGTCTTGAAGCCCTCGCGCTCGGCCCAGCGCAGGTACATGCGCATGAGCATCTCGGCCCAGTCCTGACTCTCGGTGCCGCCGGCGCCGGGGTGCACGGTCACGATGGCGTTGAGCGGGTCGGTCTCGCCGGAGAGCAGGGTGCGCGCTTCGAGCTTCTCCGAGAAGGTAGAAAGGCCGGCGATCTCGCGTTCGAGATCGCCCTCCACTGACTCGCCCTCGCGCGCCAGATCGAAGTAAGCATCGATATCGCTCTGCCGCCGCTCGAGTTCGTCCGCGTCCGAGAGCAGCGCTTCCAGGCGCTTGCGGTCGCGCATGATCGGCTGCGAAAGCTTCGGGTCGGACCAGAGAGCGGCGTCGGAGAGCTTCTCTTCTATCGCGCCAAGCTGGCGGCGAATGCCGGCGGCGTCAAAGATACTCCCGCAGGTCGGTGACTTTGTCGCGTACCGGAGCGTAGGCGAATTCAAGATCGTTCAGCACGAGGGACCTGTCTTAAGAATGCGAATTTGCGGACGGCCGGAACCATCGACGCTAGGACGATTATCCCACATGCAATCGAACACAGGATGGCGAACACGTCGCCGTATCGGGTATAGAAGGTAATGTCGGAGCGGTAGCCGTAGTCGCCGGTCAGCGCGTTGAGCTCATGCCGGGGGATGCTCTCGACCACGCGGCCGAGCGGGTCGATCGTCGCGGTCACGCCGGAGTTGGTGTCGCGGACAATCCAGCGGCGGTTCTCGATCGCGCGCATCCGGGCCATGTTCAGGTGCTGCCAGGGAGCGCTGGTGTCGCCATACCACCCGTCGTCGGAGATGTTGACGAAGACTTCCGCGCCCTTCTTCGCGAACAGGCGCACTTCATCGGCGAAGACCGCCTCGTAACATATAAATACGGCGAAGGTGTGACCGTCAGGCAGGGTGAAGACCTCGCGCCGCCAGCCGTGGGTGAATGAGGCGACGTTGCCGGTGAGGTTTCCGGCGAACGAGAAGAACTGTTTGAAGGGGACATACTCGCCCCAGGGCACCAGGTGGATCTTGTCGTAGCGGCCTTCGGGCGAGCCGCTGGGACGGAAGACAAAAGCCGAGTTGTAAGCAACGCCGCCGGGCTCGATCTCGGGTGCGCCGATGATCGCCGTCGCGCTGGCGCCCGCAGCCAGTTTCTGCACGAGCCGCTGAAAGCGCGGGTCGTCGTTGCGGAAGGGTGATGGCGACTCGGGCCAGACGACCATGGCCGCCTGCGGCTGAGCGCCGGGGCAGACCCGCACAACATTGCGAGGATCGGGCTCAGGCATGCCCAGTATGTAAGGCGTGCAAGTAGATTCGCTTAAGCGAATATAGGCATTCGTGTGGCGCGTCCAGGAGGGATTGTCCGGCGTATCGATCCAGTCATTGTCGTCCGCCATGTTGTACCCGACCTTGAGGTTGGGCTGCAGCATAACGGCTTTCGCCTCGTGCGGGGCGGGATCACGCGACACATAGGAACCGAGCTGCAGCGTGCAGACCAGCACCAGTCCTCCGGCGAGAAAGCGCATCCGTCGGCGCTTGCTCGCTGCGAAGAAGATACCCATCAAAGCGGCGTTGACCGCCACGAGCCCAAAGGAGATGCCGTACACCCCGGTGATGGGCGCAAGCCAGGTGAGGAAGTTGTTGTCTACCTGCGCATAGCCGAGCTGATCCCACGGCACGCAGGTGAGGTGCGCCGCCAGGTACTCCACGGCAACCCACAACACCGGCGCAACCAGCAACGCCGAGAGCGGCCGCCCGGCCGCCCTGCGCACGAGCGCCAGCAGCAGCCCGAAGAGCCCGAAGTACAGCCCGAGAATCAGCGCGTACAGCACGAGGATGCCGGCCGAGACAGCCGGCGGCAACGCTCCATACTCGTGCATCGTGTTGTAGATCCAGTAGCAGTTGATCAGGTACCAGGGCGCGCCGCACGCGTAGCCGGCGAGCGCACTTTGCCACAGGTAACGCGGCTGCGAGACAGCTGCCGGCCGCAACAGGGCGTAGAGCAGGGGCATCAGGGCGAAGAAGGAAAACACCGCCCGCCAGGGAGGTAGCGGCCCGGCCAGCGGAAACGGCAGGTCAAGCAGCGCCGCCGAGGCCAGCCCGCAGAGTACGCCCGTGCGCATTATATGCGGCTGAGCGGATATTGCGTCGGGCCGCTTGGGGCGGCCACCTCCCGGCGGCGCTTTTTTTCGTGTGGTTGCATGTCCCATCGGGACTGACTCTACCACCGCTACGCCAAATGCTCGCGTAAGCTCACCTTACGTTAGAATAAACGTCGTGCTCCTTCTCGCTCACTTTGCCGCGCACGTTCTCGAGACCATCTTCTTCCTCGGTTTGGCCGGCTCAGCGATCGTGGTTGCCATCAGCTTTGTCGAAGACCTGCACGAGCTTGTAGGCGAAGATTAAACGGCGGATGAAAACCTTTTCCTGTATCTGCACTTTGCCGCGACTGCACACGGTCGCGTATCTCAGGTGAGCGACTCCCCGCGCACGCCCGGCATACCCTCACCTCTTGGCACGACGCACCACGCGCCGGCGCCCGTGTCGAACCGTGTGCGCCTGGTCGTCGCCTCGTCAGTCATGCTGACCTTCATCTCCTTTTGGAGAGCAGCGTCGGTGGTGCTCTGCGACCTTGGCTCATCGGCCTTCTACGCCGGCGGTATCTCGGAAGAAGCAGTCGGCAAGTCCGCCCCCTGGTTCATCCTCGGCGTCATGCTGTTCTCTTTTGCGGTGCGCGCGGTCTACGTCGAGAGCTGCTCCATGTTTACCCGGGGCGGCGTCTACCGGGTCGTCAAGGAAGCGCTCGGCGGCACATTCGCGAAGCTCAGCGTCTCCGCGCTGATGTTCGACTACATCCTCACCGGGCCCATCTCCGGCGTCTCGGCCGGCCAGTACATTACCGGTCTGCTCAATGAGTTGCTCGACGTGGCGGTGCTGCACAACTGGCTGCCCCCGGCGCTGATCCTGGCCGGCAACACGGCTCGCCATCTGCCCGTCGATGGGACATCCGCGGTCTTCTGCATCCTGGTCACGATCTATTATTGGTGGCAGAACATCAAGGGCATCGAGGAGTCAACCGACAAGGCGCTCGAGGTCATGAAGATCACCACCGTAATGGTGGTGCTGCTCGTCGGCTGGGGGATCTTCTCCGTCTTCCACGTCGGCGCGCATCTGCCGCCTCCGCCCATCCCATCGAATCTGCATTTCTCGCACGATGCGCTAGGCTTCCTGAGTGGGACCAAATTCGCCGGGGCGCTCGGCATCTTCGGCATCATCATGGCCTTCGGCCACTCGGTGCTGGCGATGAGCGGCGAGGAGACCCTCGCCCAGGTCAATCGCGAGATCGAGCACCCCAAGCTCAAGAACCTCAAGCGCGCCGCCATCGTCATTGCGATCTACTCGCTGGTCTTCACGGCCGGGGTGAGCCTTTTGGCGGTCATGCTCATCCCGGACGCAGTGCGCATCCCGGTCTACCGCGACAACCTCATCGCCGGCCTCGCGATGTACATGGTCGGACCGAATGCGCTCAAGATCATCTTCCGCATCTTCGTGGTCATCGTCGGCTTTCTGATCCTCTCTGGCGCGATCAACACCTCGATCATCGGCTCGACCGGCGTGCTGATGCGCATCGCCGAAGACGGTGTGCTGACGGACTGGTTTCGCAAGCCGCATCCGCGCTTCGGCACCAGCTACCGCATCGTCAACCTGGTCACCGGGCTGCAGCTATTTACGATCGTCGTGACTCGCGGCAACGTCATTACCCTCGGCGAGGCCTATGCCTTCGGAGTGATCTGGAGCTTTACCTTCAACGCGCTGGCCATGCTGGTGCTGCGATGGAAGTATAAGGGTGAGCGCGGCTGGCGGGTGCCGGTCAACCTTCGCGTGGCCGGTAAGACGATTCCCGTTGGCTTGACGTGCGTGTTTATGGTGCTGCTCGCGACCGCCTGCACCAACCTGGTTACGAAAAGCACCGCCACAATCAGCGGCATCATCTTCGCAGGCGCTTTCTTCGTCATCTTCACGGTTTCCGAGCGGCAGAACGCTCGCCGGCAACAATATACGACCAAGCAGATGAAGGAACACTTCCAGCTCGAGCACGAGGAGAACATAGGCCGCGAGGCGCTGCAGATCAAGCACGGCGGGGTGCTCGTTACGATGAACGACGCGACCAAACCCTACGCGCTCAAGTGGGCTCTTTCACGGACCGACACCGATGTGCAGGACGTGGTCGTGTTGACCGCACGCATGATTGGCGCAGGGGGCCCCGAGTATCTCGACCCCTCCGAGCAAAGCTTCTCCGACCACGAGCAGATGCTGTTTACCAAAGCGGTCTCGATCGCCGAGAGCTTCGGCAAGCACATCGCGCTGCTGGTGGTGCCGGCGGCGGAGATCTTCACGGCGCTCGTGCAAACCGCGAACTCGCTCGAAGTCTCCATGCTGATCTCTGGGCTCTCCTCGACCATGTCCGCGCAGGAGCAGGCTTTCCAGATCGGCCAGGCATGGGAGACGCTGCCCGAGCCCAAGCGGCAATTCACCTTCGTCGTGGTGACCCCGGATGCACAGACGCAGCATTTCCACATTGGCCCGCACGCACCCGCGCTCCGCACCGACGACGTACAGCTGGTGCACCGGCTGTGGCTCAATCTGAGCCGTGACCCCAGCATGAGCCAACTGCACCACTCCGATATCGTTACGTACGCGCTCACCCGCCTGGCGTCGGACTACGCGCGCTCGAAGCATGAAATTCTGGGCGACCTGCGGCGTCTCGAATCCAATAACTCCAATCCCCCGAAGTCCTTCCCGGCCCGGGTCGCGCAGTCGGCCGCCTTCCCCATCCGCGCTCCCCGCGGCTCCATCGACGACAAGAACGACGAGTAGCCTCCCCGTCTGTACGCCGGTCACGCATGTTCCCGGGCACTGAGAGCTGCGCTCGACGCACGTGTCCGGGGAAGTAAATCGGTTTTAGAACGCGGCGCGCCCAATCGCGAGTGCCACAACTGCGACAAAGACGGTTGACAGGAAGTTGACCGCATCGTTGTTGAGCCAGCCAGCCCGTTCGAGGGTCGCGCCGAGCAGACTGTCGAACAGCAGGCCGGCGATGCCCGCGCCAGTTGCGATCCAGATAGCCCGGCCCGGCAGCGGCATAGCGGCGACGCCGGCCGCCGCGATCACGAACGCGCCCAACGATCCGAGAGCCGTACCTGCGAGGGTGATCCCTCCGTCGGTTCCGGGTGGTACGGGCTTCAAGTTCGTGATGAGCCGGGGCGTCGCGGGGAGTGCTTGTCCCAGTTCCGAGGCCAGCGTGTCGGCACCAGCCTCGGCGAGGGCGGCCAGCAGAACGGTGAGAGCTAATATCTGCCCATCCAGATATATGAGTGTGCCGGCGAGCGCCGCCACGCCCAGGTTCGCCGCCACCTGCGCGGCTGCTCGTCCATGTTTGCCCTCAGCGGTGCCCAACTGCTCTTTGCGCGCGCGTCCGACGCGGGTAGCCGTGAGGGTGAGAGCGAGCATCGTGAGCAGCGCCCATGCGCTTGAATGCCATCCGGGAGTCGTGAGGCAGAAGCAGCCCATCAGCAGGCCGCCCGTGAGCGCGCCCCCGGCGGTGGCGGCGTGTGCCCGCCATACCAGCAGCGCCAGGGCGGCGCCTGCGGCTAACCCCGCGCTCACCGCTAACGGACTCGATGGCACGGGCGGCCGCAGCAGAAGCAGCACCAGCCAGACCCCGGCTGTGGGCAGCACCAGCAGCAGCACTATGCGGGACTGCCAGTGCAGCCCGGACGAAGCGGGAGGAAGCGGCGGCGCCATCTCACCGGGCTCCGCGTCCAATGGTACGGGACCCGGCAGATCAATATTCCTGGGCAAAGCCGGTCTCCTCTCTGGTCCGCAGCGCCGGCCAGGGGTTGGTCCAGGGAGCGCTAAAGCAAGCTGCGCCGTCCTGGTGATTTACAATCGGCTAGATCAGCAAAAGCTCTGGAACTGCAGTGAGGTATCAACGAGTGCGAAGCATTGCGTGGCTCACCGCCGGAACACTGGTGGTTGCGGCCTTTACTACAGGATGCGGGAACCGCTACCGTCCTGTCATCAACCCTGTGTCGACCACGGCTCCGGCCCCTGAGGCTACCTCGTATGCCATCGCGATCTCGCAGCCTGACCTGGCCCCGGCCGCCTCGTCTACCAATCCGTGCCCATCGGTGGTGCCCTATGCCAACCCCGGGGTTGCGGCGGTCATCGACTTTTCCGGGGACAGCCTGCTTGCGCAAGCCTCCATTGGCAACGGCCCGCTTACCTCGGCGATCGACTCTGGCGGCGCGAATGCCTACACCTTGAATTGCGACGGCACTATCACGACGATCCCGATCAGCGCGACGCTGCAAAACAATCAGCTTGCGACCACCACCCTGTTTCCGGCCGGTAAGAATGACCAGGCGTCCATTCAGAGCAACATCCTGGTCCGCTCGACCGGACCATACGTCGTCAATCAGGTGCGGGGCACGGTTGGCGCACTTACGACGGCGACCTCAGGCCAGATTTCGCTCTTTCAGGAGGTAGCTGTGGCGCCGGCGCTGGTTACCCTGGCCGGCACGCCGGGCTTTACCGGCACCAGCGCCACGTCCAGCTCGCAGCGCGTGTATGCGATCAGCCAGGGCAACAGCATCAACGGCACCTCGGCGAAGTGGGGCGACTGCGCGAACCCCTCCGCGGTCACGGTAACCGGTGAGGCGGACGGCATTGAAGCCTCGACCAACAGCGTGTCGAGCCGGCTGCCCCTGGGAGTCTGCCCAGTCTTCGGCATCACCAGCCTCGACGGTCTGCGCACGTTTGTGCTAAACCGCGGCAGCGGCACCATCTCTGTGATCAACACGCAGACCAACACCCTCGACACCGCGCTGAACGCGACCGGCACGATCCAGCTGCCGGCAGCCGCAAGCGCGACCACTGCGGGGCCAGTGTATGCGGCCTACTTTGCGCAGTCGCAGATTCTGGTTACGGCAAATTACGACTCGAACACCGTGAGCTTTATCAGCGCTCCACTCGATGTGTACGGCAATGACGCGACCGGCTTTGGGCAGGTGCTGGCGACGGTTCCGGTCGGCATCCATCCCACCGCGATCACGATCCTCGGCGATGGCAGCCGGGCCTACATTGCCAACCAGGGTGACGGCACGGTCTCGGTGGTAAGCATGACGAGCTTTACGGTTGAAAAGACCATTGCGGTCGGCAATCATCCGCGCGCCATCAGTTCCACGTATAACAACCCTATCGGCAAGGTCTATGTGGTCGCGCCGGACAGCAATATTCTGACCATTATCCGCACCGATACTGACATCATCAGCACGCTGTTTACGATGCAGGGTCTGGGTGTGGACGTGCACGCGACGACCCAATACTCAGCGGCGACGGGCACGACTTCAAACACGCCGGCAAATACGATTGTCACCAGCGATTCAGCCGGCTCCGGCGCTCCGTAGGCTTTCCTAGCGAGGCAGGTTGCTGCCCGCTTGAGAGTACGCGGTTCGATGTAGGCGCTTCTGTGCGCGGAACTGTTACAAGTTCATGAAGACGCGCCTTGACAAACTCGTCGTCGACCGCGCACTCGCTCCTACGCGCGAGCGCGCACAGGCGCTTATTCTGGCAGGACGCATCCTGGTTGATGAACAGAAGCAGACAAAGCCCGGTCATGCCGTCACCGAGCGCGCAGCCCTGCGTATGCTCGGCGACGAGCAGCGCTATGTAAGTCGCGGCGGCCTGAAACTGGAAGCCGCGCTGCTTCACTGGAAGATCGACCTGGAAGGCATTTGCTGTCTCGACGTCGGCGCCTCCACTGGCGGATTTACCGATTGCATGCTCCAGCACGGAGCGGCGCATGTGCTCGCTGTCGACACAGGGTACGGGCAGATTGCGCAGTCGCTCCGCTCGGATCCGCGGGTCGCTCTGCTGGAACGCACCAATGCGCGCAAGTTGGCGCCCGGTGAACTGCAGGCAGAGTGCGCGTCGGCGTTCCCCACCGAGGCGCGCTTTCTTGCCATGGACGTTTCGTTTATCTCGGCGACGCTCGTGCTGCCGCCCGTGCTTGCCGCTGCGCCCTCTCTGCGTGAGGGTGTCGTGCTCATCAAGCCTCAATTCGAGGCCGGCCGCGAACATGTAGGCAAGGGTGGGATTGTCCGCGATCCCCGGGCACATGCACTCGCCATTGAACGCGTTCGCACGTGTGCCACCCAGTGTGGCGCGATCCGCGAAACACTCGAAGTTATCGATTCACCGATCACCGGGGCGGAAGGAAACCGGGAGTTTCTGCTCCACTTCATTCTCCCGTAACACGTATCTGCGCGCGTGCATGGGCCGCTCCGATACACTAGGACGCATGCGTACCATCGCGATCGTCTCGAAGCCCCAGAAGCCTGAGCTCGTGTCCATTCTTACGAGCCTCGTGGCCTGGCTGCGCGTACATGACTTTGAACCGATTCTCGATCCCGTAAGCGGCAGTTATACCGACATTGCGCCAGTGGTTGCGCGGGAAGCGATGGGCATCGCCGATCCGGACCTGGTCATTGTGCTGGGTGGAGATGGAACACTGCTTGCGGCGGCACGTGTCTTCGCCAAGCTGGGCACGCCGATACTCAGCGTCAATCTCGGCTCGCTAGGCTTTTTGACCGAGGTGCGATTAAGCGAACTCTATGACACCCTCGACGCGTGGTGCCTGGACTGCGGCACGCTCGACGAGCGCACCATGCTGCACTCGGAGTTGTGGCGCGGCGGCGACAAGCTTTGTCAACATGAAGCGCTCAACGACATCGTTGTGTCCAAAGGCGCGATTGCGCGGATGGGTCAGTTCAGCGTGGAGGTTGATGGCAAACTGGCTGCGTCCTATCGCGCCGATGGCGTCATTGTTTCAACGCCTACCGGCTCAACGGCTTACTCGCTTGCTGCGAATGGACCAATTCTCGAGCCGAGCGTCGACGCGCATATTATCACTCCGGTTTGCCCACATCTGCTGACGATGCGGCCCTTAGTGGTTCGTGGGGACGCCAAGTTGAAGATCACCGTAGTTAGTTCCGGCGACTCGGATTTTCTTACTGTCGACGGACAGGAAGCCATTCCTGTTCATGGCGGCGACGCGTTATTTTGCTGGCGCTCGGAGCACAAGGTCAAGTTGGTGCGGATGAGCCCCAGCAACTTCTTCGAGGTGCTCAAGACTAAATTGAAGTGGGGCGAGCGCTAGAGCATTACCACGGCGACTGTAAGGCGACCGGCACCACTTCTCGTGGCCTTTCGCCCGGGAAAAGCCACCATCAAAGCGAATTTACATTACACCTGCTGCGGTAATTCTCTATCGCTATCGAATGACCCGCACCGTCCGCAGAAAATCGAAGCTGCCAGAGAGAGTCAATGTGATCGGGCTAAGGCGGGTGCTCTCGACCGCCACGGTGTCTTGATACCAGAGATCGATCACAGGCAGATCGCGCGCTAATTGTTGCTGCACTGTATCGTAATCCTGTTTTTGTCTGGCCCGATCTGGACTCGCCGCTGCATCCGCAAGCAGCGCATCTACCTTGGCGTTCGTATAATATCCACGATTGGCGCCATGCGGCGGAAAACTCTCCGAAGCATATTGATAGCGCAGAATGTCTGGCGCCTCGTTGCCACCGATCCAACGAAGCGGCGCCATCTGAAACGCACCCTTGGTAATATCCGAATAAAAAGTAGCAAACTCAAAGCTGCAGATATCCAGCGAAATTCCGATTTGTGCGAGCTGCTGTTGCATTACCACAGCAATCAGCCGCGCTGTCTCATCCGTGGACGTCTTGATGGTGAGGTGAAAGCGGATGCCATCGGCACCCCGCTTGTAGCCGGCCGAGTCCAGCAATGCATTTGCGTGCGCAGGATTATACGGGTGCAGCTCGACATTATCGGTCCAGGCCCAGTGCCCGGGCGGCAGTACGCTCTCGGCAAGTCGCGCATGGCCGGCATAAAGCGCGCGCACCATCAGCGGCCTGTCAAAGGCGTCGGCAATCGCATTACGTACGCGTGGATCTTTGAGCGTGGGATCACGCGTATTCATAACTACATACATAACCTGCGACCCGGGCCCACTGATGATGCGCAAGTGCGGATTAAGCGCGAGTGGCGCGAGCATGTCAGCCGGCAGCGCATTCACTTCTACGTCCGCCGATCCCTTTTCTAACTCGAGCGCGCGCGTGATCGCATCGGGAACCACATTGAATCGCACTTGAGAAATATCCGGCTGGGGCTGCCAATACGAAGGGGAACGGCGCAGCAGGACGTAACGATCTTGCTCCTGGCTGACAAACATGAAGGGTCCGCTGCCGATTGGATGTTTCCAGAAATCGCGGCCACTGCCGGCAGGAACGACACCGAACGCTCCGTCGCTTAGATTAAGCAGCATCGCATTGTCAGGCTTCCTAAGATGCACAATAAGTGTCAGCGCATCAGGCGCGTCGACGCTGGCCCAGGTTGCAAAAGCGGCTTTCTTGATCGTAATGACTCTGCCTTCAATAATTGAGTCGAGCGTCCATTTCACATCGCGCGAAGTAAGTAATCGGCCGTCATGAAAATGTACCCCGCTTCGCAGGTGAAAGACGCAGGTCAGCGGGTCTCGCCACTCCCACCGCTCGGCCAATGCCGGCACGATGTCGAAATGCGCATCCCTGCGCACTAATGGATCGAATATGAGCGAATCAATATGCTCTGACGAACCATCGGTGCCAATACGTGGGTCAAGATTGGTGGGACTCGCATCGATCACCATCGTGACGCCGTCCGGCATCCGCGCCGATCTCTGGCAAGCGGTTATCAACAACAGCGAAAATAAAATTGTTACTGCAGGCAGGCGTTTAGACATAATTGATCTGGCCAAGAAACGCCGGGCCGCTCGCGCCGGTAGCTGAGGGAACATTGCCGGGACGATGGTTCCACGTCTGATAGGCGAGCAGCGCGAACGCGGCGGCCTCCTTCGCTTCGACCGGCATCGAGATGCTATCAAGGGTCGCAACCTTGCAACCCATCGGTCCGAGTTGCGCACGAAGCATTGCCATCAGCGCGTGATTGTTTGCGCCGCCTCCAGAGACAAGATAGTCCACTGGTCCATCTGTGACAAGGCTGCGAACAAATCGCTTGTAAGTGAGGGCAATACTTTCAGCGGTGAGTGCAGTAGCAGTGGCAATCGCATCCGATGGGTTGTCACTGAACCCGCGGCATTGGTCGAGAAAGCCCGAAGTGTAGGCGGCGCCGAACTGCTCGCGCCCCGCAGATTTTGGCGGTGCTTTGCGAAAGAAGGTTTCACGCAAGGCAGCCTCGATGACCTGCGGGAGAATTGCACCTCTGGTCGCAGTAGCGCCCCCACGGTCGAAGCTTCGGCCGTAAAGTTGTTGCATCAGTGCATCGATAATCATGTTACCGGGACCAGTATCCAATGCTCGCACGGCCTCGAGAGGCGAGCCTGCTGGAATCACGGTGAGATTGCCGATGCCACCGATATTTTGCAAAATGCGGTTGCGCCGGGGATGCCGATAAAGCACGTAATCGAGCAGGGGAACGAGCGGTGCGCCCTGGCCGCCGTGTGCCATATCGGCAGGCCGGAAATTTGCAATTACAGGTACGCCCAGCGCGCGTGCGATCAGCGCCGGTTCGCCGATCTGCCAGGTGCAGCGAAAGTTCCGGTCAAGCCAGCGTGCGGGATTGCCCTGATGGTAAATTGTCTGTCCATGGCAGCCCACAAGGTCAACGCGGCCATCTGGTTTCGCAGTCTTCCATTGCGCGACTGCTGCTTGAGCAGCCTCTGCGTAGGCTAGGCCTAATCGCCAGTTGAGCCGCGCAAGCTCGGGCGTCGTCGTCTCCGTGGTTCCCATTGCGGACAGCACAGCCATGCGCAGGGCTCGCGGAAACGCTACAGAGCTATGATGCAGCAGTCTGAGTCGAAGGTTTGCATCTGCTTCCTTTTGAGGCTTAATGCCTTTTGAGGCGCGTCCGGGCTGGACGCGCACGATAGCAACATCGATCCCATCAGCAGACGTGCCGCTCATAATTCCAAGGACGGTCATAGGCCGAAGAGCCGGTAGCTCTACGGTTGATCTTCGCGGACCTTTCGACGTAAGTGTGCGTGTCACTGTATCGTTTTGCAGGGGGCCCCTCATATGGCCTCTCGTTCAACGCTCTTACTCGAGGGCGAGTGGAGTGACTCAGAAAAAGTACGAATGCGCTCGCGCAATTTATTAATCTGCGTAGCCGTTGCCGGGCGAGGCAACTGCGCATCGAGCCACTTACTCTTCTGCGCCTCGACGCGCACGGCCGCACGGCGCACTTTTATTCGAAAGGCGGGCGACTGCTCCGCCTCTCGCAGAATCGCCTCATAGGCGCGCAGCACAAGGGATGGATCCCGGCATATCTCAATGAGTTCGGTACCCACTGCGATCGCTTCTACAGCCGCTTCTTCGATCGGCATTCTCGTGAGAATTCCGCCCATCTCCATGTCGTCTGAGAGGATAAGACCGGTGTACTGCATGCGCTGCCGCAACACGCTGCTGATCCACCATTGTGAGATAGAGGCAGGCTGATCATCGCGAGTCACGCGCGGGTAACTCGCATGTGCGACCATAATGATTGGCAGATGTTTGAGCAAGTCGCGATAGGGCTGAATATCTTCTTTCCATAGTTGTTCCCAGGTGCGAAGAATGCGCGGAGTCGCGGTGTGCGAGTCAAGGGTGCCGCCGCCGAGACCGGGGAAATGTTTGCCGCAGCCAAGAATTCTCTCCACGCGGAGGCCTTCTAGAAAAAGCCTTGCGTATCCGGCGACGAGATCCGGATCGGGGGAAACAACGCGGGTGCGCATGACCGGCAGTGCCTCCGGCAGGGCTAAGTCGAGGACCGGCGCGAGCGTCGTGTTAAAGCCAAGCAGCCGCGCGGCCCGGCCGATAAGCTGGCCATGTTTCTTCGCGTCGGCTGCGCGTCCGGTTGCAACGACCTCGGCCGCGGAGGGCATCGGCGCAAGCACGTCACGCAACCTGTCGACGAGGCCGCCTTCAAGATCGACCGCGCGCAGCACAACCCCGCCGCAGAGCTGCATTGCATCGCGAAGTAGAAAAGTAGTTTGCTTTGCCTCCTCTATATTTCGCCTGAACAGAATAATTCCTGACGGCTGTAACAACCGGAGCCATGCTCGCTCGACCGATGTAAGCGCAGGGCCTTCAAGACCCGCAATGATCAGGCGCCCAACTTGCGCACGGAGAGACAGGTTAGCCACGGCTCTCCTTTACTTCGTTTTTCAATTCCTCGAGTAAGTTAAGCGCCTGTAGAGGCGTGATTGCATTGATGTCAGTCTCATCGAGCCGGTCGAGAATTCGCTGCGAGAGGGGCGTAAAGATTGTTAGCTGTACCGGCTGGTCAAGATCAGTCGCAGTGGCCTGGCGTTCAGCGCGCTCATGCAGGCGCAGGACCTGCCGCGCACGAGAGATGACTCGCTGCGGCAGCCCGGCCACCCGCGCCACGTCAATCCCATAACTCTTGCTGGCCGCGCCCTTTTCAATCGTGTGTAGAAATACGATGCCCTGCGGGGTCTCGCGTACAGACACGCGCAGATTGCGCAGCCGTGGCAGTTGTTCCGCCAGCAAGGTTAGCTCGTGATAGTGAGTCGCAAAGAGCGTGCGCGCGTGTGTCTCATGATGCAGATGCTCGACCGTCGCCCAGGCGAGCGAGAGTCCATCATAGGTCGCTGTGCCGCGTCCCATCTCGTCGAGCAGCACGAGCGACTTATCCGTTGCGGTGTTGAGAATCGTCGCGGTTTCGGTCATCTCGACCATGAAGGTCGAGCGCCCGCGCGCAACATTATCGCTTGCGCCGATCCTGGTATAAATGCGATCGACCGGTGCGTAGCGCATGCGGCCCGCGGGGACGAACGAGCCCATCTGCGCCATCAGTGTCAACATCGCGGCTTGCCGGAGATACGTCGACTTGCCGCCCATGTTTGGGCCGGTGATCAAGAGAATGCTGGCTGACTCGCTGTCGAGGTATACGTCGTTCGGGACGAACCGCTCGACGCCGGTACGGTCCATCATGTGTTCGATCACAGGATGGCGGCCTGCAGCTACTTCCAGCACACAAGCGTCTTCGTCAAGCAATGGCTCTACATAATTTCGCTGTGCTGCCAAGTGCGCGAAGTTAGCCAGCAGGTCTACTTCCGCGATGGCGCTGCTGCTCTTGCGAATGCGGCTCCCTGCCTTCAACACTTGTTCGCGCAGGGCTGAGAATAATTCTTTCTCGATTTCGATTGAGCGTTCATGCGCGGTCAGGATCTTCTGTTCGTAATCCTTCAACTCGGGCGTGGTAAATCGCTCGGCGTTCACCAACGTCTGCTTGCGTTCGTAGTCGGCGGGAACGTGGCGCAGGTTGGCGCGAGTTAGCTCAATATAATAACCGAAGACCGAGGTATAGCGAACCTTGAGCGAGGCGACGCCGGTGCGCGTGCGTTCGCGATCTTCGATCGCGGCGATGGCGGTGCGGCCGGTGTGCGAAATTGACCGTAACTCATCGAGCTCTGCGTGGACGCCCGAGCGAATCACGCCGCCCTCCGCGAGGGTGAGCGGAGGCTCAGGCTGGATGGCAGTTTCAATTGCCGTCGAGAGATCTTCGAGCGCGTCGACACGCACGACGAGTGAACGCCAGAGCGGAGCGGCTCCCCGGGTGAGCACGGCGCAGACCAGCGGCAGCGCGCGAAGCGAGGCGGCGAGCGCGAGCAGGTCGCGAGGGCCGGCCGAGTCGAGCGAGATGCGGGCCAGCAGGCGCTCGAGGTCAAGCACAGAGCCGAGCGCCCGCCGCAGTTCTTCGCGCTCGATCAGGTCGCGGCTCAACTCGCCCACCGCTGCATAGCGGCAGGCAATGGCTTCGGGCTGAAGCAGCGGGCGCAGGATCGTCGCGCGCAAGAGGCGCTTGCCCATCGGCGTCTGGCAGCAGTCGAGCGCATGGAAGAGCGTGGACTCAACGCCGCCATCGCGAAAGAGCGGCTCGACGAGCTCGAGGTTGCGCACCGTCACCTGGTCGAGTTGCAGGCAGTCGGCGCGTTCGTAGTAGCGCAGCGTGTCGATGTGCGAGAGTTCACGCTTCTGGGTGCTCTGCGCATAGTGCAGCAGGGCGCCGGCGGCGACCGCGGCGAGCGTTGCGTTGGCTACGCCGAAGCCGTCGAGCGAGTGTGCGCCAAGCTGCCGCTCGAGCAGCGGGAGCGCATACTCCGGCGTGAAGACCCACTCTTCGAGCGGCGTCCTGGTGCGGATGCGCTCGAGTGCGCGGGTCCAGACGTCCTCCGCACCTGCTTCCGGAACCGCCAGCGGGTTGCCGGCGGCGAGCAACAGCTCCGACGGGGCGGCGCGAGTAAGCTCATCGGCGCAGAGCGCAGCGGCCTGCGCGCCGGTAAATCCGATGGCGCGAAACTCGCCGGTCGACATATCGAGCAGAGCGAGGGCCGCCTGTGCGGGCGCTAAGGCAACTGCAGCGAGGTAGTTGTTCTCCTCCGCGCCGAGCGCCGCATCGACTGCGGTCCCGGGCGTGAGCACGCGCGTGACCTCGCGCCGGACCAGTTTCTTGGCCTGCTTCGGGTCCTCCATCTGCTCGCAGATGGCCACGCGAAAGCCCTTGCGCAGCAACTTCGCAATGTAGCCCTCGGCCGCGTGAAAAGGCACGCCGCACATCGGCACGGCTCGCTCCTTGTCGCGCGCGGTGAGGGTGATCTGGAGTTCGCGGGCAGCGGTGCGGGCGTCCTCGAAGAACAGCTCGTAGAAGTCGCCCAGACGGAAGAAGAGCAGCGCGTCCGGATGCTGCTGCTTGGCCAGGGTGTACTGGCGCATCAGCGGGGTCTGTGCGGAATCGAGGTGAGCTTCGGTCACGAGGCAAGCTAAGGATATCGCGAACCGGAGTGGTGCGGGAAAACCCGAAAGATCGCAGGGCTGCGAACCGGGCTTAGGCCAGAAAAAGCCACCCCGCTGGAGGTGGCTTTCTCTTGAATCAAGGGTAGAAAACTACTCGCGGGTAGCGGCGTCGGAGCCGTGCTGCTTGACCATCTTGTTATAGATGCCCAGCAGCAGGAACGGTGCAGCCCACTGGCCTACGAAGAGCGCGTTCTCGTCCTTGCCCTGGGTCTTCAAAACCAACGAGCCGATGATGGAAGCGAAAGCCGCCCCGAGAAAGAAGCTGCTCGGCAGCTTGGCGGAGTAGCTCTCCATCAGCGACGTTACCTGATCTTCCTCAATATCTCCTGCGCGGACGCGATAATCTGCCATAGTGTGGTTCCCCTCCTGATTTGCGTTTTATATTCCTGGACGACGGGCGAGCCAAACGGTGGCACGCACTAAAGTACAAACAGAGTGAGAGATGGCGCCGGGCAGGCTCCCGTTGCCGGCGCCCGGCCAAAAACCTTGGGACTGCCGGGCGGAGTGTCCGATGTTTTGTAGCCGTAACAAAATACCCTCCATCCCACCTGTGGAGCTTACTCCTAAAGGCATACGTTTGGGGTAACCAGCTGCAGCGCCGACGCCCGTATACTTGAAGATTGGTGATCTGACGAAATGTCCCTGCTCTGGATTCGGGTCGCGGCGGTGCTCTATGCGGCGGCCAGTGTATGTGCGCTGCCGGCCGTGTTGTGGAGCCGCGCGGCCTTTCGCCGGGCTGCGATTGCGCTCGCGATGGCCGCATGGTTGTTCCACTTCGTCAGCTTCAGTGAGTCGATGGCAGCCGCGCACCGCTTGATTCCCGTCGGCATGCACGAGGTTCAATCCGGACTCTCGCTGCTGATCGCGAGCGCCTTTCTGGTCATCGTCGCAGGCTATCGAACCGTATCTTTTGGCATCTTTGCGCTGCCTCTCGCGTTTCTGCTTACGTTACCTTCGGCACTTGGACCGGATCAATATACGTTTTCCTCGCCTCTGGTTCGGGGAGGCTGGGTTTTCATCCATGTAACGGCCTTGCTCGCGGCCGACGCGGCGCTGATCTTCAGCCTGCTGGCCAGCCTGCTCTACCTGGCGCAGGAGCGCCGGCTCAAGGCCAAGCACACTCGCGGCTTTTTCGCCTGGCTGCCGCCGCTCGACACCATGGACCAGATCGCACAGAATTCGCTGGTTCTCGGCTTCGCCTGCATGACCGTGGGGCTGTTTGTGGGCTCCTTTATTGCGCAGGAGAAGGTCGGGCCGGCCTACTTTCTCGACCCGAAGGTGCTGCTCTCGTTCCTGATGTGGGTGCTCTACGTGGTCATGCTCTTTGTCCGCCGGAGCACCGGCTTGCGGGGCCGGCGCGCGGTGTACCTCTCCTCGATGGTCTTTTTGCTGATGTTGACGGTCTGGGCGGCGAACCTGCTCAGCTCCGTCCACAGGTTCGGGCGCCCATGAGTCACGCCTCCGGCTCCATGAAGTTTCTGCTCACCGGCGTCAACCACAAGACGGCACCGGTCGAGTTGCGCGAGCAGCTTGCGATCCCCGGCGAGCGGCTGGCCGACGCGACGCGTTCTCTGCTCGCGCACCCGGGTGTGAGCGAGGCCATGATCGTCTCGACCTGCAACCGAGTCGAGTTGCTGGCTGCCTACGGAGAAGCGCTGCCCGACATGGCCGCGTTCTTTGACGAGCACTTCTCGGTCGCGCCGGCCGACCTGCACCCGCACCTCTATCAGCATCGTGACTCCGAGGCCGTGCGGCATCTCTTTCGCGTGGCGTCGAGTCTGGATTCGATGGTGGTTGGCGAGCCGCAGATCCTCGGGCAGGTCAAGGAGTCCTATACGGTCGCCCGGGCGCTGGGGGCGGTCCGCTCCCATCTCGACCGGCTGCTGCAGTGCGCGTTTTCGGTCGCAAAGAAAGTCCGCACCGAGACCCAGATCGGCAGCTCGTCTGTCTCCATCGCATCGGTTGCAGTCGACCTCTCGCGCAAGATCTTCGGCTCGCTTGAGGGCAAGCGCGTTCTGCTGGTAGGCGCAGGCAAGATGAGCGAGCTCGCCGCGAGGCACCTGCTGCAGCAGGGCGCAAGTTCGATCCTGGTCACCAACCGGACCGAGGAGCGGGCGATGCGCCTGGCTCGTAACTTCAACGGGCACATCATCCCGTTCGGCGAGCTGCACGTGCGCGCGAGCGAAGCCGACATCGTCATCACCTCCACCGGCTCGGCGGAGTTTCTCTTTCGACGCGAGCACGGCCAGCAGCTGTTGCACCGCCGCAAGGGCCGGCCGATGTTCTTTATCGACATCGCGGTGCCGCGCGATGTGGACCCGGAGATGAACCGGGTCGATGGGGTGTTCCTCTATGACATCGACGACCTGCAGACGGTCGCGGCCTCGAATATGGCTGACCGCTCGCGCGAGGCGACCAGCGCCGAGCGCATCATCACTGAAGAGGTGGTCCGGTTCGCGCGGCGCGCCTCGACCCTCGACGTGGTGCCCTCGCTCGTCGGGCTGCAACAGAATATAGAGTTGATGCGGCAGGCTGAGATGCGGCGGGCGCAGGTTCGCCTGCAAGGGTTGAGCGTGGAGCAGCATGCGGCGGTCGAGGCGCTGACGCGTGGGCTTGCGAACAAGTTTCTCCACCTGCCGCTGCAGGCCTTGCGCGCGGCTGCGCAGCAGGGCGATGCGGCGCGGCTGGAGATGCTGCGTGAGACGTTTCGGCTGGACCCCGAGTTGAGCTCGGGCGAGAACCCGGCGTCTGTCCAGTCTGAGTTGGCAAGCGCATCGCCTGTATTCGCTCTGCCGCATATAGAGGTAGATGCTGGTGCGGCGGCGTCCAGCCTGGAGCCGGCGAAGGAGCAGAACGCCACGACTGCGGGCGGAGAGGCATCGGCAATCCTCGGGCCGGGAGGGAAGCACCCGTGATTCGGATCGGCTCACGCGGCTCAGCGCTCGCATTGTGGCAGGCGAACCACATCGCTGACGCACTGCGCGGCGCCGGCCGCGAGGTCTCGATTGAGATCATCCGCACCACGGGCGACCGCCTGCAGAGTGTCAGCTTCGCCGAGGTCGGCACCAAGGGCATGTTCACCAAGGAGATCGAAGAGGCGCTCGCCGAGGAGCGGATCGACCTGGCGGTGCACTCGCTCAAGGACCTGCCCACGATCCTCGATCCGGCGTTCACCCTGGCTGCGATTCCGCCGCGCGCCGACCCGTCAGACGCTTTGGTTTCAAGAGATTACGCGGGATTTGCCAGTCTGCCGGCGGGTGCGCGCGTCGGCACCAGCAGCCTGCGCCGCCAGACGCAGCTGCGGGCGCAACGGCCTGACCTCGAGTATGTCGAGTTTCGCGGAAATGTCGACACGCGCCTGCGCAAGCTCGGTGAGGGCCAGGTGGAGGCGATCGTGCTCGCCTCGGCGGGCCTCGACCGGCTGGGCATCTCGGAGTGGCTGCGGGAGCGGTTTACCTCTCTGGTGCTGTGTCCGGCGGCAGGTCAGGGTGCGCTCGCCATCGAGACCCGGGCAGCCGACCGTGCGACCGCGGAAGCGCTGGCCTTCCTCGACGACGCGCAAACGCGCTTTGCCGTGACCGCCGAACGGGCGGCGCTCGCGGCGTTGGGCGGCGGCTGCCAGGTCCCGATCGGCATCCACTGCGAGCGCGACGCGAGTGGCTGGATGCTGACCGGCGTGGTCGCCTCCGCCGGGCCGCATAGCGCAACGGGATTGGTGCGTGTGCAGGTTGGTCATCAGCATGCCGAGGGTGAGCCGGTCCTCGGCTACTCGCGAGTCCCGGTATCGATCATCCAAGGTGACAGCGCCGCGCGGGCCTTGGGCGAGCGGCTCGCCGCCAAGCTGATCGATCAGGGAGCAGGGCCGCTGCTTCGGGTCGGGGCGCACCGACCTGCGACCGCCAGCGCGTGAGGCTTTGCACTGATGACGGACGCGG
>Ga0116226_10000504_pt1 | contig 33318 bp, 24 predicted proteins | sample S1TSphfallax_FD_89692 | JGI IMG/M metagenome (GOLD analysis project Ga0116226, IMG submission 89692) | Host-associated microbial communities from peat moss isolated from Minnesota, USA - S1T2_Fa - Sphagnum fallax MG | ecosystem: Host-associated > Plants > Peat moss > Unclassified | place: USA...
AACGCGTGCCCGTGCGGGTGCGCGTCGAAACCGGACCGGCCACGCGCAATCTCTTGTTGCCCGGCTTGTCGGTCACGGTAGACGTGGACACGCGTTCGGCCCGCGACGACGACGCACGGATCGAGGCCGAGAACTCGCATGGCTGAAAGCAACAGCACGGCCGCATCAGCGATCCCGACACCCGCATCCGCGCACGAGGCAGAACGCGCCGGACTATCCGACTGGATCGCGGTGGCAGCCGGTTCGCTCGGCGCCTTGATGGCCACCCTGGATATCTCGATCACCAATTCGGCATTGCCGCAGATCCAGGGTGAAATCGGCGCCACCGGCACCGAAGGCACCTGGATATCGACCGGTTATCTGATGTCCGAGATTGTCATGATTCCTTTGGCTGCCTGGCTCACGCGGGTCTTCGGGCTACGCAACTTCCTCTTGAGCAATGCGGTGCTGTTCATCCTGTTCTCGATGATGTGCGGCTGGTCGCATACCTTGTCTGTGATGATTGCCGGGCGTATCGGCCAGGGGTTCACCGGCGGCGCCATGATACCGACCGCGCAGACCATCATCCGCACCCGCTTGCCGCGCGCGCAATTGCCAGTCGGCATGACCGTATTCGGCCTGATCGTACTGATGGGTCCCCTGCTGGGCCCGGTGCTGGGCGGCTGGTTGGCGGAAAACATCAGTTGGAGTTGGTGCTTCTTCATCAACCTGCCGGTGTGTATCGCCTTGATCACCTTGCTGATCATCGGCTTGCCATCCGATAAGCCGCAATGGCACACCTTCTGGAAAGCGGACTGGCTGGGTATCGTCGGGCTGACCATAGGCCTCAGTTCACTCACCGTGGTGCTGGAGGAAGGGCAACGCGAACGCTGGTTCGAATCCAGCATGATCGTGACGCTGACCTGCGTGACCGCGGTCGGCATGCTGCTGATCGCGATTTCGCAGCGGGTGGCACCCAAGCCCATTATGCGGCTGAGCCTGATGCGCAACCCGCGCTATGCCAGCGTCATCGTCATTGTCTTCGCTGTCGGTGCCGCGCTGTACGGGGTGTCCTACCTGCTCCCCCAGTTCTTGAGTATTGTGGCCGGCTACAACGCCGAGCAATCCGGCGCCATCATGCTGGTGTCGGGCGCGCCAGCCTTCTTGATGATGCCGATTCTGCCGCGCATTCTGGGTAAGCTCGATTTTCGCATCCTGGTGATCACCGGATTGTCGCTGTTTGCCTTCAGTTGCATGCTCGATATCACGCTCACCGCGCAAAGTGTCGGCCACGACTTTTTCTGGTCGCAACTGGTGCGCGGCGTAGCTCAGATACTGGCCATGATGCCGCTCAACCAGGCTTCGATGGCCGCGGTCTCGCGCGAAGATTCGGGCGATGCAGCGGGCTTGTACAACATGGCGCGTAACCTGGGCGGATCGGTCGGGCTGGCCATCATCGGCACCGTCATCGACCGACGCACGACCTTTCATACCGCGGTTATCCGCGAGTCGCTGACGCACAACTCGCTGTTGGGCCAGGAACGCATTGCTGCCAGCGCTGCCAACTGGTTCGCCCAGACCGGCGACCAGGCCTATGCACAGATGCGCGCACTGGGCCAGATCGCGCTCCAGATCCAGCAGCAGGCGGTCGTCATCACTTACTCGGAAACTTTTTATCTACTTGGCCTGGCCCTGCTCGCCTGCATTCCCCTCGCCCTGCTGCTGAAAACGCCGCAGGCCGGGAATGCGCCGTCGGCCGGGCATTGATGGCCGTGTTCCCCATGATCTTTTCTCGCTCCCCTTCGTTTGGCCTGTCAGTTCTGGCCAGCGCGTGTTGCCTATCGGCCTGCACCGTCGGCCCCAACTACACCGGCGCACCTGCCGTGGCAGCGCATGCCTTGCAAGCCGATACCTTCGTGCGTGCACCGTCCGGCGTAGTCGCCCCCACCCACGCGGCAGGCGCATGGTGGCTGGCGCTCAACGACGCGCAACTGAATGCACTGATCGACGCCGCACTCGCCCACAATCCGAATCTGCAGATCGCACAGGCGCGTCTGCGTGAAGCCAGATCGCAATTGCAGCACCAGCAGGCCCAAGGCATGCCCACCAGTTCGCTGGCGGTTGCCGCGTTGCGCGCGGGCGCACCCGATAGCAATTCACTCGATACGCTGCTGGGCAGTTCGAGCTCGTCGTCATCCAACACCACGAGTTCGTCCACCGCCTCAAGTTCGACCTCAAGCAGCAGCGGCCCGCTACAGCTTTACACTGCAGGCTTCGACGCCTCTTGGGAAATCGATCTGTTCGGCGGCACCCGCCGTGCGGTAGAAGCCGCATCGGACGAGGCCCAAGCGGTCGACGCCGATCTGGCAGACACGCAGGTGTCCTTGACGGCAGAAGTGGCGCAAGCGTATATCGATTTGCGCGACGAACAACAACGGCTGGTACTGGCGCGGCATTCCGCCGAGCTGGAACAGCACATGCTCGATCTGACGCAGCAGCGCCGTGCTGGCGGCACAGCGGCCGAGATCGATGTGGAACGGCTCACCACCCAGTTGGAAAACACCCGCTCGAGCCTGATCCCGCTTGACGCGCAAATCGACGCCTCGCTAGATCAACTTGCCGTCCTGACGGGGCAGGCGCCCGGCGCGCTCGATCAGGAACTGGCCGAGGCCGCGCCGATCCCGAGCGTACCGGCCAGGGTCGCCATCGGCGATCCCGCTTCGCTGCTACAGCAACGCCCCGATATCCGTGCTGCGGAACGCCGGTTGGCATCCAGCAATGCTCAGATTGGCGAGCACATCGCCGACTACTTCCCGAAAGTCACACTGCTAGGCGATCTTGGCTACACCGCGGCCGATCCCGGCCACCTGATGCGCAAGAGCAATTTCAGCTGGATCGCAGCCCCCTATTTGCAATGGAATGTGTTGGATTTCGGCCGCACGCGCAGCAGCGTCCAAAACGCCGAGGCCGGGCGCGACGAGGCCGAGGCGCGCTATACGCAGACCGTGCTGGAGGCACTCCAGGACGCCAATACCGCCCTCTCCCGTTACGGCCACCAGCGCACCCATCTGGCAACCCTGGAACAGGTGCAAGCGTCGGCAGACCGGTCCGCCACCTTGATGCGGCAACGGTACACGGCCGGCGTTTCGACCTTGATCGACCTGCTCGACACCCAACAAACACAGTTCGACGCGCAACAGAATGTGGTCGCCGGACAAGCGGAACTGCTGAAGGATTTCGTCTCCTTGCAAAAAAGCCTGGGCCTGGGCTGGCGTCCCGCTCAAGGGTAAGCCGGCCCCACTGTTGTACCCGTCTTGTACCAGTCCGGACGGCGGTCGCACCCACCGTCCGCGACCCTGCACATGCGGCTCCAAAAGGTATTGGCCAGGAGATGCCCGCTTGACCCTTTATTAAGGGCCACATCAAACACATCGCTTCGATGCGACTGTATCCCTCCGCATGATGATCACGCCGCACCCCTCGAACCTGGCAAAACTGCCAGCTAAAGCACCGCTGGATCGGCGCCGCCCCATGCTGAGGGCCAATTTGCAAGGATCTGCCGGCAAACTTGGGGGCGTCTCGTAACAAACCGGAATTTCTCAGGGCAAATCTGTGTCACAAGCGTCGTCTCAATTTAGTAAGCTTCAGGGCTGCACGTGAGTGGCGTGCCCCCCTTGATATAGCTGGCAGCCTATCCCGCGCCGCCGGCTCACTATCCAGCGTCGTTGCTGTTTTTCGGAGATCGATATGAGCGAAGTCAGTCCCGCAAACCCGAAACACCGCCAGCTTTGGCGCCTGCTACTGGTTTTGTTGGTGCTGCTTGCACTGGTGCTGATCATTGTGCACCTGCTGAGCCACAAAGAAGTCAAACGCGGCGCGCCGCCGCAAGTGGTCAGCGTGGCCAGTGCGACGCTCGGCGCCATGCCCGAGGTCTTGAACGAACTGGGTACAGTCACGCCCACCGCAACAATCACCGTATTGCCGCAACTGAGCGGCTATCTGACCGCCGTCGGCTATAAAGAAGGTCAGGACGTAAAAAAAGGGCAATTTCTGGCCCAAATCGATCCACGTCAGTATGAGATCGACAAGCAGCAGGCCCAAGCCCAGTTGGCCAAGGATCAGGCCGCATTGAATCAGGCCCGCTCCGACCTCGCGCGTTACACCCAACTGAGCCAACAGAAATCGATCGCGGATCAAACCTACGTCGATCAACAATTTCTGGTGCAACAGGACGAAGCGGCGGTCAAGGCCGATCAGGCCAGTATTGCGCAATACGATCTCGATCTGGCTTACTGCCATATCACGGCGCCCGTCGCCGGTCGCGTCGGCCTGCAACTGGTCGACCCGGGCAACTATGTAACTGCCTCGTCCAGCCCCGGCATCGTGGTCATCACCACCATGAAACCGACCACGGTCGAATTCACCGTGCCGCAAGAATCATTGGCCGCCGTGTTGCGGCGCGTGCATGCCGGTGCCACCCTGCCGGTCACAGCGTATAACAGCGACAACAATAAACAGATCGCCACCGGCACGCTCTATGCCGTCAGCAATCAGATGGCCAGCAGCACCGGCACGGTGACGCTGCGCGCCAGTTTCGCCAATGAGGACGAGGCGCTGTTCCCGAGCGAATTCGTCAATATCAAGCTACTGGTCGACACGCTGCAGAATGCGGTGCTGGTGCCGACCACGGCAATTCAGAGCGGCGCGCCGGGCGACTACGTCTATCTGGTCAACGCCGATCATACGGTGTCGGTGCATAAGGTCACACTGGGGCCGAGCGACGGCAAACATACCGTGATCCAAGCAGGGCTCAGCGCCGGTCAAATGGTGGTGACCGACGGCATGGACCGCCTGATCGACGGCGCCGCGATCCAGATCGCCGCTGCACGCACGCAGGCGGATCAAGCCGGCGCCGCATCGGCTGCCAGTTCTGCCCACGCGCATCGTCAACACGGGGCAAGTACAGCCTCTGATGCCTCCGCCTCGTAAGCCGCCGATCCCAAGCCCATGAATTTCTCCCGCCTGTTTATTCTCCGGCCGGTCGCGACTTCCCTGCTGATGATCGCCGTGGTCCTGGTGGGTCTGGTTGCGGTGCGATTCCTGCCGGTCTCCGCGCTGCCCGACGTCGACTATCCGACGATCCAGATTCAGACCTTTTATCCTGGTGCCAGTCCCGATGTGATGGCGACCACCGTGACCGCGCCGCTGGAAGTTCAACTGGGCGAGATCCCGGGTCTGCAGCAGATGACCTCCTTCAGCTCGGAAGGATCTTCTGTCATCACCCTGCAATTCGATCTTGCACTGAATCTGGACGTGGCCGAACAGAACGTCCAGCAAGCCATCAACGCGTCCAACAGCTACCTGCCCAGCGGCCTGCCCGCGCCGCCGACCTATGCCAAGGTCAATCCGGCGGACCAGCCCATCTTGACGCTGGCGGTGACATCCAAATCGATGTCGTTGCCGCAATTGCAGGATGCCGCCAATAATCGACTGGCCACCAAGATTTCCGAAGTGCCGGGTGTGGGGCTGGTCAGTACAGCCGGCGGCAATGTGCCGGCGGTGCGGGTCGAAGCCGATCCGCAGAAACTGGCCGGCTATGGACTCAACCTTGACGATCTGCGCACGCTGCTGACCAACGTCAACGTCAGTCAGCCCAAGGGCAATTTCGACGGGCCCGAGCTCGACTATACGATCAACGCCAACGACCAGATCTCGGACCCGAAAGACTATCTGGACACGGTAGTCGCCTACCGCAACGGCGCGCCGGTCTTTATGCGCGACGTCGCGCGCGTCAGCACCGCAGCCCAGGATGTCGAGCAAGGCGCCTGGTACAACCACGCGCCGGCCATCGTGCTGAACGTGCAGCGCCAGCCCGGGGCCAACGTGATTGCCACGGTCAACCAGATCATGAAGCAGTTGCCGACCCTGGAAGCGACGCTGCCAGCCGGGATGCAGGTCACGGTGGTGTCCGATAGCACCGGTGTGATACGTTCCTCGGTGTCCGATGCCGCGTTCGAATTGTTCCTGGCGGTGGCACTGGTGGTCGCGGTGATCTTCGTGTTCCTGCGCAATCTGCCGGCTACCGTGATCCCCAGCGTCTCGGTACCGGTCTCGCTGATCGGCACCTTGGCTGTGATGTACCAGTTGAACTACTCGATCGACAATCTTTCGCTGATGGCGCTGATCATCGCAACCGGCTTCGTGGTCGACGACTCGATCGTGATGATCGAAAATATCGTGCGTTATCTGGAAGAAGGCGAGACCCCGCTGCAAGCTGCACTGAAAGGGGCGGGACAGATCGGTTTCACCATCATGTCCTTGACGGTATCGCTGATTGCCGTGTTGATCCCCCTGCTGTTCATGGGCGGCGTGATCGGGCGACTCTTCAGCGAATTCGCCGTGACCCTGGCGGTCACCATTGTGATCTCCGCGGTGGTGTCGCTGACCGTGGTGCCCATGCTGTGCGCGCGTATCCTGCGCGCGCAGGCGCAGCGCCATCCCAGCCGCTTCGAGCGCATCAGCGAGGGGCTGTTCGACAAAACGCTGGCGGCCTATGAGCGCGGTCTGCGTTGGGTGCTGGACCACCAGGCGCTGACCCTGATCGTGGCAGTGATCACGGTGGCGCTGACGGCGGCTTTGTATGTGACGATACCCAAGGGCCTGTTCCCGGTGCAGGATGTCGGCGTGATCCATGGCATCAGCGTGGCCGACAACTCGGTCTCCTATAGCGCGATGGTGCGCCGCCAGAGTGCGCTGGCCGAGGCTTTGCTGAAAGATCCGGATGTGGCCTCGATCACCTCGTATGTGGGCATAGACGGCACCAATACGACGCTGAACAACGGCCGCTTCCTGATCAATCTGCGCCCGCTTGAACAGCGCTCCCAGAGCGCCGTGCAAATCATCCGCCGCTTGCAGCAGGAAGTCGCCAATGTGCCCGGCATCAAGCTGTATATGCAGCCGGAACAAGACCTGACGCTGGACACCACGGTCTCACCCAATCAGTATCGGTTTGTGCTGCGCGGTCCGAGCCAGCAGGCCTTCAATCAATATGTGCCGGACCTGCTGACACGCATGAAGCGTATCAGCGCGATTACCGACGTTACCAGCGACCTCGACAACAGCGGCATGAGCGTCAACGTGCAGGTCAACCGGCAACTGGCAGCCCGTTATGGCATCACCGCCGCCACCATCGACAATGCCTTGTACGATGCGCTGGGACAACGCATCGTCTCGACCATTTTCCAGCAGTCGGACCAGTATCGAGTGATCCTGGTGGCCAAGCCCGAAGCCCTGCCCAATCTGCAGGCCTTGGGTGACATCTACCTGCCGAGCCAGACCAGCAGCAGTGGCGAAGTCCCGCTGAGCGCCATCGCCAGCATCCAGGTGACTCATGCGCCGCTCGTGATCAGCCACCTCGGCCAGTTCCCGGCCGTGACCGTCTCGTTCAATCTGGCGCCGGGTGCTTCGCTCAGCACCGCCGTCAGGGAGGTCCATCAAGCGGTGCAGGATGCCAAGTTGCCGCCATCGATTACTTCGTCGTTCCAGGGCGCGGCACAAGCATTCGAGGACTCTCTGCAAAGCGAGCTGTATCTGCTGATTGCCGCGCTGGTCGCGGTGTATATCGTGCTCGGCGTACTGTACGAAAGCTACATCCACCCCGTCACGATTCTATCGACCTTGCCCTCGGCCGGTATCGGCGCCCTGCTGGCACTGATGATCGCTGGCAGCGATCTGGATGTGATCGGCATCATCGGCATCGTGTTGCTGATCGGGATCGTCAAGAAGAACGCCATCATGATGGTGGACTTCGCGCTCGAAGCCGAACGTGAACATGGCAAATCGGCGCGCGATGCGATCTTCGAGGCCTGCATGCTGCGCTTCCGGCCGATTCTGATGACCACTTTGGCGGCCATGCTGGGCGCGTTGCCGATGTTGCTGGGCACCGGCACCGGTTCTGAGCTGCGCCGGCCGCTGGGCCTGGCCATCATCGGCGGGCTGACGCTGAGCCAGATTCTGACCTTGTTCACCACACCGGTGATCTACCTGTGCTTCGATAATATCGCGCAACGCATTCGAGCCAGACGGGCGGCTCGCCAAGCCGGGGGCACGCTGTGAATATCGCGGCCTGGTTTATCAAGCGCCCGGTCGCCACTTCCCTGCTGGCGGTGGCCATTGCCCTGTCCGGCTTGCTCGCATTTTTCCGCTTGCCGGTCGCGCCGTTACCGAATATCGCCTATCCGGTGATCGTGGTACAGGCCAATATGACAGGCGCCAGCCCCGAGATCATGGCCTCCACCGTGGCCGAACCGCTTGAGCGACGGCTGGGCGCGATTGCCGACGTCACCCAACTGACCTCGACCAACTCGGTCGGCATGTCGATGATCGTGGTGGTGTTTGGCTTGAACCGCGACATCAATGGCGCTGCCCGTGACGTCGAAGCGGCAATTCAAGCCGCTCGCGCCGATCTGCCGACCACCTTGCGCAGCAATCCCAGCTATCGCGAATATAATCCGGCCGATTCGCCCGTGATGGTGCTGGCGCTGACCTCGGACACGCTGACCAAAGCCCAGTTATACGACTCGGCCGATTCGGTTATCCAGCAGCAGTTGTCGCAAGTGACCGGGGTCGGTGAAATTACCCTCGGCGGCGGCGCCCTGCCCTCGGTGCGGGTCGAATTGCAGCCGTCCAAGCTGAATAGTTATGGCATTGGCCTGGAAGACGTGCGGGCCGCCATCGGCGCCGCCAATGCCGACAGCGCCAAAGGACACATCGATCAGGGCGATCAACGCTACGAAGTGCTCTCCAACGATCAGATCAGCAAAGCCGCACCCTACCGCGATCTGGTGATCGCTTACCGCAACGGCGCCCCGGTGTTGCTGCGCGATGTGGCTCAGGTCAACGATTCCAACGAGAATCTGCGCAACGCGGGTCTATATAACGGCAAGTCCGCCGTGCTGGTGATTGTCTACCCGACGCCAGGCAGCAATGTGGTGAACACCGTGGCGCAGATCCGCCGTGTCCTGCCCGCGGTGGAAGCCACCCTGCCCAAAGGCGTGCATATCGGCGTTGCGCTCGATCATTCGCAATCGGTCCAGGCTTCGGTCGACGATACCAAGCGCACCTTGATGATCGCCGTGGTGCTGGTGGTGGGCGTAGTCTTTATCTTCCTGCTGTCGCCACGCGCCACGCTGATTCCGGCGGTGGCCTTGCCTTTGTCGATTGTCGGCACCTTCGGGCCGATGTACCTGATGGGCTATAGCATCGACAATTTATCGCTGATGGCCCTGACCATAGGCACAGGTTTCGTGGTCGACGATGCGGTGGTGGTGCTGGAGAATATTGTGCGCCACCTGGAAGCGGGCCTCAGTCCGCGCGAAGCCGCCCTGCGCGGTAGCGCCGAAGTCGGTTTTACCGTGATCTCGATGAGCTTGTCGCTGATCGCCGTATTCCTGCCCATCCTGCTGATGCCCGGCATCGTCGGCCTGTTGTTTCATGAGTTTGCCGTCACGCTGTCGATCGCTATTCTATTCTCGCTGCTGATCTCGCTGACGGTGACGCCGACCATGTGCGCGTACATGCTCAATCGTCAGGGCGCGAATCGCACCAAAGCACGCTGGGCCGATTGGATCGAGGCGCAATTTGAGCGCTTCAAACAGTTCTACTCGCGCTCGCTCGACATGGTGCTCGATCATGCCCTGCTGGTCGGTCTGACCTTGATCGGTCTGCTGGTCGCGAACGTGTTCCTGTTCAGGTTGCTGCCCGGCACCTTCTTTCCGGAACAGGACACCGGCATTCTGATCGGTCAGATCATCGCCGACCAGAGCATTTCCTTTACGGCCATGGAGAAGAAGCTGGCCCAGTTGCAGGAGATTGTGCAGAAGGATCCGGCAGTGGCCGCGGTAGCCGGCTTCACCGGTGGCCGTGCGCTGAATACGGCTAATGTCTTTATCGAGCTCAAACCGCTGTCGGAGCGTCATTTATCGGCGACCGATGTGGTCAACCGCCTGCGGCCCAAGCTCAACCAAGTATCCGGCGCCCGGCTCTTTTTACAGGCGCAACAGGACTTGCGTATCGGCGGCCGCCAATCGGCAGCGGAATACCAGTACACCCTGACCAGTGACGATCCCGATGCCCTGTTCAAATGGGTCCCCAAGCTGGTCACGGAATTGGGTAAAGCACACGGTCAATTGCTGGACGTCAACTCGGATTTGCAGCAAAACGGCTTGCAAACCTATATCCATATCAACCGCGCCACGGCGATGCGTTATGGCTTCCAGCCCAATCAGATCGACAATGTGCTGTACGACGCCTTCGGTCAGCGCACGGTATCGACCATCTACAATCCGCTCAACCAATACTTTGTGGTGATGGAAGTCGCGCCCCAGTATTGGCAGTATCCGCAAACACTGGATCAGATTTTCCTGAGTGGCGCAGCCGGTAACGCCAGCGGAACCAACCAAACCCAGATGTCGAGCAGTCTGGTGACCGCCGTGACGGCGCCGGTGGCCGTCAGCACCAGCACCACGACCAGCTCCAGCACCAATGCCTTGAACGCCAACGCCGAGGCCAACCAGCTTACCAACAGCATTTCCAACAGCAAGGGTGGCAGCTCGAGCGGCAGCGCCGACAGCACGTCCGCGGAAACCATGGTGCCCCTGCCGACCATGACCACCTATCTGAACAGTCATACCGCGACCCAGGTCAATCACCAGAGCGGTTTGGTGGCCGCCACCGTGTCCTTCAATCTGCCGGCGGGCGGGTCGCTGAGCAAGGCCGGTGTCACCATCGAGCAGGCCGAACGCGATATCGGCATGCCTGCGTCCATCCATGGCGCCTTTGCCGGTGCCGCGCAAGCCTATGGCCAATCGATGGGCGCGGTACCGCTATTGATCCTGGCGGCGTTGGTGGTGGTGTATATCGTCTTGGGTGTGCTGTATGAAAATACGATTCACCCGCTCACGATTCTGTCCACCCTGCCCTCGGCCGGTATAGGCGCAACCATTGCACTGCTGATCTTCGGCACGCCGTTTTCCGTGATCACCATGATAGGCATCATTCTGCTCATCGGTATCGTCAAGAAAAACGGCATCATGATGGTCGACGTGGCGATACAGATGCAGCGCAATGACGGCATGCCGGCGCGCCGCGCTATCCACGAAGCCGCGGTAGTACGGCTGCGGCCTATCATGATGACGACTGCCGCCGCGGTGCTGGGCGCAGTACCGCTGGCGATCGGCATCGGCCAGGGCGCCTCGTTGCGCCAACCACTCGGGGTCACGGTGGTGGGTGGCCTGCTCGTGAGCCAGGTGTTCACGCTCTACACCACACCGGTGATCTACCTGTTCCTTGATCGCTTACGCTCCAGGCTGGCCAAATGGTCGCTCGGCCTGCCCTGGAATCGCAGAACGGATACCCGTATATGAAGACGAAATTGATCCGCCGTCCACTTGCTGCCAGTGTGACTTTGCTGCTGGGCGCCAGTGTGGCTGGCTGCATGGTCGGTCCGAATTATCAGCGCCCGCAGGTCAGCGTGCCCGCCCATTTCCAGGAATTGCCGGGCTGGACCCAGGCCGGCCCCGCCGCCGATGCGCCCAAGGGCGACTGGTGGACCGGCTTCAACGATCCCCTGTTGAATCAGCTCGAACCGCTGGTATCGGTGTCCAATCAGACCGTGCGCCAGGACTACGCGAATTACGAGGAAGCGCTGGCTGAGGTCAAGGTAGCGCGTAGCGGCTTGTTCCCCACCGTCGGCATCACCAGTTCGGCAACCCGGCAACATAGCGCGAGCGCGAGCGCGAGCTTGAACACTGGCAGCAAGGTCCAATCGGTGAACAACTCGGGCACGCTTGAGGGCACGGTCAGTTGGGCGCCCGATCTGTGGGGGCAAGTGCGCCGCACCATCGAAGAGAACTCGGCCACGGCGCAGGCCAGCGAAGCCACCTTGGCCAATGCCACGTTATCGGAACAGATCGCCCTCGCCACCGCGGTGATCGATCTGCGCGTTACCGATGCCAATATCGATCTGCTGCAAAGCACGGTCGAGGCCGATCAGGAATATTTGCGCGTGATCGCCGATCAAGACAAAGCCGGCACCGTGGCGCCCTCCGATCTGATCACCGCACGCACCCAGCTCGAAAATGCCCAGGCCAGCCTGATCGCGTTGGGCGTGTCGCGGGCCGAGTACGCGCATGCGATTGCGGTATTGGTCGGCAAGAATCCGGAAGACCTGTCGATACCCCACGACGGCACCGTGCCGACACTGCCCGATATCCCGGCCACCGTGCCATCGACCTTGCTGCAGCGACGCCCGGATATTGCCACCGCCGAACGGCAGGTGGCCTCGGCCAACGCAGCCATCGGGGTCGCCATCGCGGCGTACTACCCCACCGTCACGCTGTCGGCATTGGACGGTTTTACGCAGTCGCCGCTGGTCGGTCTGTTGCAGGCCGCCAATCATGTCTGGTCGCTGGGTGCCAGCGCGACCGACACGCTGATTGATGGCGGTGAGCGCAGTGGCGAAGTGGCGGTGGCGCGTGCCGCATATGAAGGTACCGTAGCCAACTATCGCGGTACCGTGCTGACCGCATTCGAGGATATCGAAAACGATCTGGCCGGCTTGCGCATCGTGGCCCAGCAAAAGCAGGTGCTGGATCAGGCCGTCAAGGATGCGACGCTGGGCGCACAGATCGCGTTCAATGAATATCGCGCAGGCACGGTCGACTACACCACGGTCGTGACGGCCCGTACCACCCAACTGGCGGATCAGGAAAGCGCCCTGAGCGCCCAGCAGCAGCTCCTGCTCGATTCGGCGTCGCTGATCGGCGATCTGGGCGGCGGCTGGTCGACCAGCCAGTTGCACGATCCGCAGCATCCGGACCGGCAGACCAGCGACAAGCCCGCGCAGTAAGCGCGGCCGGGGTCAGGCTCAGGGTCTGGGTTAACGCATCAATGCCAGATCTGAGCCTGGCGCGTATCGACCGGCGCGGGCAGCAAACCGGCGGCGTAGAACGCGTCAGCGATTTTCTGCTGCTCGCCAAAATGGTCGGCGCTGATCAACCGCACCTGATAGCTGCGGCGTGCGTTGGCCGTCACCACCGTGGGCACATCCAGTCCCCACAAGGGAGCCAGCAACTGCGCGGCTTGCGCCGGATGGGCACGGGTCCATTCACCCGCCTCGGTCAACTGCTGCACCACCACCTTCAACACATCTGGCCGGCGTGCCGCATAGCCGGACGATGCCAAATAATAGCGTTGATACGACGCCAGCCCCGTGCCGTCCGCCAGCACGCGCACCTTGGATTGGTGCTCGATGGCAGCCACATACGGATCCCAGGTAATCCAAGCATCGACGCTGCCGCCTTCAAACGCCGCCCGGCCGTCGGCCGGCGCCAGATACACCACCTGCACGTCGCTCAGCTTGAGGTGCGCGCGCGCCAATGCCGCCAACAACAAGTAATGGCTCCCCGCCGCACGCGTGACGGCGATTTTCTTGCCGCGCAAATCGGCCAGGCTATGGATGGGCGCATCGGGCTGCACCAGGATGGCCTGGGCTTGCGGCGACGGCGCTTCCTGCGCCAGATAGATAAACTGCGCGCCAGCCGCCTGCGCGAATACCGGCACGGTATCGGCGATATCGGCACTGAAGTCGATCGCCCCCACATTCAAGGCTTCGGTCAGCGGCAAGCCGCTGGTGAATTCGTGCCAGCTCAAGCTCACGTGCAGCGGCTGCAAGGCCGCCGCCAAGGTGCCACGAGCCTTCAGCACCGTGATCAAGGTTGACGATTTCTGATAGCCGATGCGCAAAACTTCCTGCGCGGGGGGCTGTTCCTGGCTGCTGGCCAGCGTGGGGGCCAGGCACGTCAGGGCAAGCGCGGTGGCGGCCAACCAGCGCGTCAATGGTTTTCTGGGTTGCGACATGATGAGCTGCCTTGCCTAGTCAAACCCGACTTATAAACCGGCTCGCACCGCGCCACAAACAAGATATTCATCTAAGCATAGCTGAGGGCCGCCAGGCTTCGAGGTGGCAAAGACAATAATGCAGAACCGATATGTTTATCAGCATTTAATATTTAAATTTTGCATATCGCGATGCTATCGTCTTTCCATCCGACAGGTGCCCGACGCCATCCCTGGACACGCTGCCGCCCATCCAAACCTAGCACCGTCCTTCTTGGAGAGCCCCCATCGTGAGCGTCGAATTCATCGGTATGATCCAAGCGCATAAAGTTTCCGAAACCCATCTAGCACAGGGGCCCACAGTCAATCTGGACTACCTGCGCGCGTTTGCACAGGCCCATGAATCTGCCGGGTTCGACCGCATTCTGGTGCCGCATCACTCCACCAGCCCGGACGCCCTGCTGACAGTGGCTTATGCCGCGAGCGTTACCGAACGGATTCATTTCATGCTGGCGCATCGCCCCGGCTTTGTCGCGCCCACACTGGCGGCACGTCAGCTGGCCACCCTCGATCACATCAGCGGTGGGCGTCTCGCGGTACACTTTATTTCGGGTGGCAGCGATGCCGAGCAGCGCCGCGATGGCGACTATCTGTCGCACGACGAACGCTATGCGCGCACCGACGAATATCTGCAGATTCTGCGTCGCGTCTGGACCGAAACCCAGCCCTTCGATCATGCAGGCCGCTACTATCGATTCGAACAGGCGTATTCCGACATCAAGCCCAGGCAGACGCCTTATGTGCCTATTTATTTCGGCGGCGCATCGGCCCCGGCCATCGAAGTCGCCGGCAAACACGCGGATGTCTACGCCCTGTGGGGCGAATCGAAACAGCAGGTGCACGAACAAATCACGCGCGTGCGCGCCGAAGCCGCCAAGCATGGCCGTCAGGTCCGCTTCTCGGTCTCGTTCCGGCCCATCCTGGCCGACACCGAAGCGGCAGCCTGGGAGCGCGCCGAACATATCCTGGCCGAGACGCGCCGTCTGCGCGCCGTGCAGGGGCTGGGCCAGGGCACGCCGCTGCAAAGCGAAGGCGCGCGCCGTCTGCTCGCCGCAGCAGGTGACGGCGTGGTGGCTGATGATAGGTTGTGGACCGCCGTCTCCAAGGAGCTTGGCGGTCGCTCGAATTCCACCGCCTTGGTGGGCACAGCGGCTCAGGTTGCGCAAACGCTCAGCGAATACCATGCATTGGGCGTGACCACTTTCCTGATTCGGGGTTTCGATCCGCTCGAAGACGCGCTCGACTACGGCCGGGAACTGATCCCGGCCACCCGCGCGCTGACCGCTACCCGCATCCGCGATGCCGCCTGAGACGTAGCCAGATTCATGCGCCAACCCGGGCCCTAACCCCGAATCGATAAGGACAGACACCCCATGAGCGCTGTAGCCGCCTCCGCCAGCCCGCTGACGCGTGCTGATTCGGCCGATCTGGCCCGACGCACAGAGCCGCGGCGCAAATTCTGGTTTGACGAGCCCGCCCAGCCGGTGGGCGTTGCGGCAGAAAGACGCCACCGGCAAGAAAGACTGGCCGGGGCATTCCGTTTATTTGCCCGCCATGGATTCGACCAGGGGCTGGCCGGCCACATCACCGCGCGCGACCCCGAGCTACTCGACCACTTCTGGGTCAATCCACTCGGACGGCACTTTGCCCGCATGCGCGTATCCGATTTATTGCTGGTGAACAGCGCCGGTGAAATCGTGGTCGGCAATCAGCCGGTCAACCAGGCGGCCTTCGCCATTCATGCGGCCATTCACGAGGCGCGTCCCGACCTGGTGTCGGCCGCGCACACCCATTCGCTTTATGGCAAAGCGTGGTCCACCCTGGGCCGGCGCCTGGACCCGCTGACCCAGGATGCCTGTTCGTTCTACCAGGATCATGCGCTATTCGACGATTTCACCGGCGTGGTGCTCGATACCAGCGAGGGTGCGCGGATCGCCGCCACCTTGGCCGGTAACAAGGCTATTATTCTAAAGAACCACGGTATTCTGACGGTTGGCCCGACGGTCGAAGCGGCCGCCTGGTGGTATCTGGCGCTGGACAACGCCTGTCATACCCAGTTGCTGGCCGAGGCGGCCGGCGCCCCGCAAGCGATCACCCATGAGGTGGCTGAATTGACCCATGCCCAAGTGGGCCGCCCTGGCGGCGCTCTATACGCGTTTCAGAGCCTATGGGCCGGGCTGGTCGAAAGTGAACCGGATCTACTCGATTAATGGCACTGCAAAAACTGACCCACTTTATCGACGACCTTGCCCAACTGGTCGATGCGAGCTACCCGGAAGCCGAATTACTGGAGCGCGCGGGCGCACGTCTGGGCGAGTTGGTGGCCGTCGACGATTGGTTGCCGGCAGCGTACGCCCAGCCATCGCCGGAGCGCTATCAACAATTCCTGCTGTATGCCGACGCCCGCCAGCGTTTTTCCGTGGTCAGCTTTGTCTGGGGCCCGGGACAAAGCACTCCGGTGCATAACCATACGGTATGGGGTTTGATCGGCGTGTTGCGCGGCGCCGAGATCGCCCGCCCCTACCGTTATGACGGGCATGGGCAATTGGTGGAAGATGGCGCGGACGAGTTGCTGGAAGCGGGCGACGTGAGCGCCGTGTCGCCCAGCATCGGCGATATCCACAGCGTACGCAACGCCTATCCGGATCGCACTTCGATCAGCATCCATGTGTATGGTGCCAATATAGGTGCTGTCACGCGCTCCGTGTTCCCCGTCGATGCGCCGCCCAAGACTTTCATCTCAGGCTACGCTAACGATACATTGCCCAATTTGTGGAACCCCACCAAGGAATCCTTGCCGTCATGAGTGTTTTGCTGCGGCGCAACTACGCCGACATTCGACAAGCGCTGCTCGCACGTCAGGAGCTGGCCCTGCTCGACGTACGTGAAGAAGATCCCCACGCGCAGCACCATCCGCTGTTCGCCGCCAACCTGCCCCTATCCAGACTGGAGTTGGAAGCCTATACGCGCCTGCCGCGTCTGAGCGTGCCCATCGTCGTGTTCGATGCCGGCGAAGGCCTGGCGCAACGGGCTGCCGAACGTCTGTTGGCGCTCGGCTACAGCGATGTGGCCATGCTCGAAGGCGGTCTGGCCGGTTGGCGTGAGGCCGGCGGCGAGATTTTCCGTGATGTCAACGTGCCGAGCAAGGCGTTCGGCGAGTACGTCGAAGCGGTGCGCCACACGCCCTCCTTGCCGGCCGAGTCGGTCGATGCCTTGCTCGCTAGCGGCGCCGATGTGGTGGTGCTGGATGCGCGTCGCTACGACGAATACCACACCATGAATATTCCGGGCAGCATCAGCGTGCCCGGCGCCGAGTTGGTGTTGCGCGCCCGCGCGCTGGCGCCCGATCCCAACACACACATCATCGTCAATTGTGCGGGCCGCACGCGCAGCATTATTGGCACCCAGTCGCTCGTCAACGCGGGTCTGCCCAATCGCATCACGGCCCTGCGCAATGGCACCATAGGCTGGACCCTGGCCGGCAAGTCGCTCGAACACGGCAGCGCGCGACGCTTCCCGCCCAATGCCGGCATCGGCGACGCCCAGACGCGCCAGCAGGCGCGTGCGCTGGCGGACCGGGCCGGTGTGACACGCACCACACTGAGCGAAGTGCAAGCCTGGCACAGCAATACCCAGCGCACCCTCTACCGCTTCGACGTGCGCACGCCCGACGAATATCAGGCCGCCCATCTACCCGGTTTCCAAAGCGCCCCCGGCGGTCAGCTGGTACAGGAAACCGACGTCTTTGCCCCGGTACGCGGCGCACGCGTGGTGTTGTTCGACGACGATGGCGTGCGCGCCAATATGAGCGCTTCGTGGCTCGCGCAAATGAATGTCGATACCTACGTGGTCGACCACGTGCCAGCGGCCGCATTGAGCGAGCATGGCGCTTGGCAGGCCAAACTGCCGGCGCCACCCGACACCGCCACCCTCAGCCCGACCGAGCTGGCGGCGCTGCTTGCCGATCCCGCCAGCGGTGTGCTGGTGCTGGATTTCACCAGCAGTGCCAATTATGTCGCGCGCCATATTCCTGGCGCCTGGTGGGTACTGCGCTCGCAACTGGCCAACAGCCTGGCTAAGTTGCCTGCAGCCACGCGTTATGTAGTCACCTGCGGATCAAGCACACTGGCGCGCTATGCCGCGCCGGAGCTTGCTGGGCTCACGGGTGCGCCGGTTCAGGTGCTGGAAGGCGGCAATGCCGCCTGGGTTGCCGCCGGTCTGCCAGTGCAACACGGCGAGGCGCGTTTGGCAGCGCCACGCATAGACCGCTATCGGCGCCCGTATGAAGGCACCGATAACGCGCATGAAGCCATGAACGCCTATCTTGAATGGGAATACGGCCTGGTTGCACAACTTGAGCGCGACGGCACCCATGGCTTCTTTGTGATCTAGCGCGGCTTCACCGATCTGAGTTTTCAAGCGGCGCGTGCCACGCGCGCCGCCTTGAAGCTGCGCGCAATGCTGTCGGCCAACCCACTGACGGCCGACTGCAGCTTACCCAGACGCGCCGGACGCACCATCCAGACATCGATGGCCGGCTTGAAATCGCTGACCGTCAGCAGATCAACACGATCGGCATACGCGCTTTGCTGCACTAATCGCTGCGGTACCAAACCCAGTCCCGCGCCGTCCGCTACCAGGCCGATCTGTAACTCACTGCCCAAGGTTTCGAGGTTCAGCTTAAGGGACAAGCCCTGGTCCGCCAGCGCCCGTTGCAGGCCGTTGCGAAAACCGCAGCCGTCGGGATTCAGCACCCAGCCATGCGCCGCGCAATGCGCCAGGGTTTGCGTGGTTTTCTTGAAGCGGCCACGCGGTGCAATCACAGCCAGCTTGATGCGCCCGAGTGACTCGGCCGTCAAAGTCGCGGCAAACCGCTTGTTATCCGGCATCAACATGACCGCCGCATCGAGCGCGCCATCTTCGAGCCGCTGCAGCAATTGCGCCCCCCAGCCAGTCGATACGCGCGCCTGTACGCCGGGATAAGCCTGGCGCAATTCGCGCAAGCCATCGAGCAAGGCGATATCGGCCACGGTCTGCGCCACACCCAGGCGCAACACGCCAGCCAGCGGCGTATCGTCGGCCACCAAATCGCGCAAGGCGTCGATCTCGCGCACGATCACGCGACACTGGTCGTAGACCACGCGCCCCATCTGGGTCGGTTTGAGCGGTTTGGTCTGGCGGTCGAGCAAGGCAACCCCAAGCGCTTCTTCGAAATTCTGAATGCGCCGCGTCACTGCAGGCTGGGTCAGGCCCAGCGTATCGGCGGCCTGGTTCAGCGATTCGCACCCCACCACCGCGACAAACGCGTCGATCTCTTCGAGTTTCATTGAACCTCATTCATGGTTGTTCCGGCAGAGGCTTTTCAAAGCGTAGCTTGAACCACCAAGCCCCGAACGCTTAGCGTAACGCATCCGCACGATGCCGGTCCAGTCGCGCAACCATTGCAGCTTTGCATATTTGCAAAGAAAAACAATGCGTTTGCCTTATAAAACCGCGCTGTGTATCGTGGTTGAAGCGCCTCACCCTCATGACCGCTTCCGCGAGCTTCGTGTACCGCACCACCTGCCGTGCCACACCAGCCTATCCAATCTTCAGTTGCCTGGGAGTTGCCCGATGACCGTCCGCGATCTGCCCCCCGTCGATCTCGACAGCGCTGCCGATCCACAGGCCTATCAAGCCTTGGCGGATCTCGACAGCGCCGCGGCGGATGCCTGGCTGGCCGGTTTAAGTGCCGAGTTCGCCGAAACTGCGGCCGCGCTTGATCGCGAAGCCAGCTTCCCCTTCGGTAACCTGGCGCGGCTGCATAGCGCCGGCCTGCTGGGCTTGACTGTGTCGCGGGCACTGGGCGGCCGCGCCGCGACTCTGGCGCAAGCGCTCAAGGTGGTCCGCGCGGTGGCGCGCGGCGAGCCGTCCACGGCTTTGATACTGGTGATGCAGTTGCTGTATCACCATCGTCTGCAAGTCAATCCAAACTGGCCGCAAACGCTGAAAGAGCGCGTGGCCCGCGACGCCGTGCGCCAGGGCGCATTGATCAACTCGCTGCGGGTCGAGCCCGATCTCGGCACCCCTGCTCGCGGCGGTCTGCCCAGCACCCTGGGACGCCGCCATGGCGACGGCTGGCTGCTGAATGGGCGCAAGATTTACTCGACCGGCAGCCCCGGACTGACCTGGCTCGCGGTGTGGGCGCGCACCGATGATGTTGAGCCAAGGGTGGGCACGTGGTTGGTCCACCGGGACACGCCCGGCATCCGCTTCGGTGCAACCTGGAATCATCTGGGGATGCGCGCGACGGGCAGCCATGAAGTGATCTTCGAGGATGTCTATGTGCCGCTGACGCACGCGGTCGATCTGCAAGCGCCGGGCACACCGCCGGACCCGGTCACGCAATTGTGGATGAGCGTCTTGCTCAGCGCGGTGTACGACAGCATCGCCGGCAGCGCGCGTGACTGGTTCGCCCAATGGGCTCGCCATCGCGCGCCCGCCAATCTTGGCGCGCCGCTATCCAGTCTGGGGAGTTTTCAGCAGACCTTGGGGCGTATCGACGCGCTGCTGTTCAATAATCGCATCCTGCTCGATGCCGCCGCCCAAGGTCAGGTCAGTAGCGATCAAGCACCGACCCTCAAATACCTGGTGGCTCAGAACGCGATCGCCGCGGTCGAGGTGGCGGTGGAAGCCAGCGGCAATCCCGGCTTGAGCCGCGACAATCCGCTTGAGCGCCACTATCGCGATGTGTTGTGCGCCCGCATCCACACGCCACAAAACGATACCGTGCTGGGCGCCCTGGGGCGTGCCGGCTTTGCGGCTATTGTGTGTTCGTGACCTATCGACATAAATCGACGACACGACTAACCACAAGTGCCTACATCGGTCCTATAAATGCGGGCAACAGACCATCGCGTAGTCAGTAAAGAGCATAGTCTTGGGCCTTAATGCTCGACCCATCTATTCGGGTGGCGTCAAATAAGACCGTCATGTCCACCTGTCAGGTTCTGTTAAAGCGCAGGGCTATGCACGCTATTACACGATGATGATTAGGGCATTCTCATTGGGTAAAAGTGGAAATACCCTTACCATCAAGATATTAAAATTCTTGCTAGGTATGACATTGTTGATCAGCGTATCGGGCTGTGGGCAAGTCGGCGAAACTGTCATCGGTTTTATGTATAAGCACGATGAGAAGTTGGCTGCCGAACAAGCGGCGGCCCATACCGCCTTGATGGTGAAAGTTCGCGCTGCGCCCATTACACTGAATTGGCCAGTGCCGGACAACGGCCTGGCCATCGCCGATAGCGGCGACGGCTTGGACATAGACTGTCCACCGGACACAACGATCCTGGCCTCGGCAGCGGGCCAGGTACACCTTGACCAACCTGAGCACAATCCCAATCAAGACCCCACGGTGGCGGGTAAATGGCTGAAACCGACCCACTCCAATCAAGTCAAAGTGACGATCGAACATGATCCTGTGGGTTATGCAACAACCTACAGCGCAAGTTTCCCAAACCGTCTTGTGCCACTGGTCAAACAAGGCCAGAGTGTTCAAGTCGGCGACCCGATTGCACGATTGGAACAGACGCGAAGTGATTGGCGGGTCAGTCTGCTGTTCCAGATATCCTACCAAGGTGCATTGCTCGATCCGCTCGATATGCTGGTGGATCATCGCGGCGCTAATCCTCCACCTCAATAGAGAAACGGCCTCGGTCAAACTCAAGCCAATACATCCGAGAAAATATGCTCGGAGAACTTGTTTGAATCGGTGCCTGGCTCGATCACGCCGACCGTCTTCAAATCATCCGCATAAAGCGCCAACTCCTGCTTGAAGGCGGTGCCGATCGGGTGATGATGATCGGTATGGCTCTTCAGCATGGCGGTCAACTGATCGACGTCGGCCTGCGGCGCATAGGCCGAAAAGATCTTGGCGGCATCGGCGGGATGATTGGCCGTCCATTCGGTCGCATCGAGCAGGGCTTGCGTCAGCCCCTGTGCGGTGGTCTTGTCATGCCGGATCAGCGAACCCCGCACGCCCAGGACGCAGCACACGCGATGCTGGTATTCGCCGCACAGATTGTTCGAGACTTCATAGAGTTTGTCGCTCTCGCGTAGGGTCCAGATGTTGGGGTCGCCATCTGCGATTGCCTGCACTTCATCTTTCTTCAACGCTTCGCCCAGCAGGTTGGCCGGATATTGCCGCCATTGCACCTCGGTGTCAGGATCGATACCGATCTTCTTCAGCGTGATCGCAAAGAAGTTCTTGGTCGGGCTGGCCATATCGCTGACGCCGATGGTCTTGCCTTTAAGCCCCGGCAAATCGACGATGCCGGACGTGCGCTTGGCCAGCAAGCGCATGCAGCCGCCGTGTATGCCCGCCGTCAGTTTGACGTCGAAACCCTGCTCCAGCGGTTTGAGCCAGCGCAAGGCCATGCCGACCCCGGCATCGGACTTGCCGGTCGCAATGGCCTCCAACAGTTGATCCGTCGATCCCGCGAAATTGATCAGTTCAACCTGCAAACCATGTTGCTGGAAAAAACCCTGATGTAGCGCAACCGGCACCGGCGCGGTGCAAACAGCGCCAGCGTTCCACGATAACTTCAGATTCTTCAATGGCGCGCCGGCGCTTTGCGCGTGGGCGTTGGATCCAAGCAGACCCCACGCTGCGCCGCCACCCAGTGCCACGGCACCGGCCGAATAAGCCGTATTGCGCAACCAGAGGCGCCGAGCCGGATCGCTGAGCTTGGCGCTTGCACGCGCCGCCTCGTTCACCCTGCTTACGCTCGAACTCAAGGATTTCATGGTGACTATCGCTCCCCACTGGATTAAGAAATGCAATACGCTGATGACGCTGAATGAACGGGCCGATCAACATGCCAGCGCCGGTGTCGATCGAAGCGCCGAGTTCCAGACATCGAAACTCAAGTCACGAAACTCAAGCATCGATACCCATATGCTCAAGCACTTGACGGCGCCGTGCCACCAACTGCGGATCGTCCCGATGACGCGGGTATGCCCCATCGTTATCGATCTGCGCCGTAATACGCGCTGGCCGGGGGCTGAACACCAGCACCCGATTAGCCAGCACCAGAGCCTCTTCCACATCATGCGTGACAAACAGGACGGAAAAGCCCGCCGCCTGCCATAGCCGCACCAGTTCGCTTTGCATGCGTATGCGTGTCAGCGAATCGAGCTTGCCGAACGGCTCGTCCAGCACCAGCAATTGAGGTTGGTTGATCAAGGCGCGTGCCAGTGCCACGCGCTGCGCCATACCACCCGATAATTGATGCGGATAGGCTTCGGCAAATTCACTCAGGCCGACCAACTGCAAGGCCGCGTCGACGCGCGCACGTTGCCCTTCGGTTTGGCCCTGCGCCTGCGGTCCCAAAGCCACATTGCGCCGTACCGTACGCCAGGGAAACAAGGTTGGGTCCTGAAACACCACGACGCGCGACGGATCGGGACCGGTAATTTCAAGTCCATTGGCCAGAATGGTGCCCTCGCTCGGGGTATCGAGTCCGGCCACGAGGCGCAGCAAGCTGGATTTGCCGCAACCGCTGGGTCCGAGCAAAGCCACGAACTCGCCCGGTTCGATTGAAAAATCCACCGCCTCCAGCACCGGCAAGCTGGAACCGCGCAAGGCAAAACGCTGGGATACACCGCGCACTTCTATCCTGGCGCCGACCGGTGCGCCCGGGCGCGTCATGATGTCGCGTTGATCCGTACGCTCAACCTCATGCCCATGCTCCCGCCTGGACTTGGGCGCCGCCTCAAATACCGCGCTCTGCTGCAGCACTACCATTTGACAGTCCCCTTTTGCCAGGCAAGCAGGCGATCGCGCACGCGGAACAGCAAGGTGATCAGGCCAGAACACATCAGGGCCATCACCAGCAAGGCAGCGTACATATTCGAATAGGCGGCCCAGCCCTGGGCCCATTGCAGATACCAGCCCAAACCGGCCTTGACGCCCATCATCTCGGCCACGATCAGCACCGAAAACGAGGCCCCCAGCCCCATAAACAAACCAACGAAGACCGAGGGCAAAGCTGCCGGTATCGCGACTCGGACAATCAGGAAGCCGGGACGCGCGCCCAAGGTGCGTGCGATGTCGTAATACGCTTTGTCGACACTCGCCACGCCCGACCACGTCAGCACCGCAACCGGAAACGCGGTGGCCAGCGCAATCAGGAACACACTGGCGCTGAAACTGGACGGAAAAAAGAAGAACGCCAAGGGTAACCAGGCAGTCGCCGGCAAGGGCCCGATCAAGCGCAATAGCGGATGCGCCCAGTAGCCGATCGCGCGCGACCAGCCGATGCCGACGCCAAGCAAAAATCCGGTGATCGCACCCAGCAGATAACCGTAGGACAGCAGTCCGAATGAATGGACCACACTGCTCACCAAGCGGGGGTAGTCCTGCAAATACACCCCGATCAACGCTTGTGGTGGCGCGAAGAACGGGCGCGGTAGCCATTCCAGCTTGGCCGTCACGATGTCCCACAGCGTCACGCCCACTGCCAACGCAGTGAACCACGGCGCGTAGCTCAGCCAGCGCTGCGCTGCCGTCGCTGCCGCTAGCCTATCCGCCGAGCGCGACGTCTGATTTCGACGCACGATAAACCACACGCCCAACGCGGCACAGAGCAGCGCGAGCACGCCTTGTAGCGTAATCAAGGTGGTGCTGTACGGCCAATCATCGGCATCCGGCCAGAACCAGGTCAAAGCCGCCGACAGCGCCCAAGCCAGGGCCGCCAACCACAATGCGGCGCCGGTTTGGCGCGGCGCTATGCGCGATGCCCCGCGCCTGTCGCGCTGTTGCCGCGTGGGCTCCCGCCCCGTTACGCTGGCTGTCGGCTCTGACCTTGGCGTCAGTGTATGGGCGGCGCCGATGGCCTCCGATAGAGACGCTTGTGGGTTGATGGGCAAATTGGTCGACATGGTGACGATCTCCGGATACGCCGTAGACTTAAATCCTAGCAACGGCAAAATGACGGCCCAACCAAGCATTCGTGCTATCGATATCGGCGCAGCGCACATCCGCTGCAACCGCCCGGCAATGCCACAACACCCTATCCAGCCTTCAAGGTGCCGTAAGCTGAGGATCGAAGCCCGGCGCAATCTCCAGATGGCCCGGGATCACGCCCGCGTGCTCATACACGTCGGCGGTATGTTGTTGTTCTGCGATCACAGCGGCATCGATCTCGATCGGATGCAACTGGGCGCGTTGATAGACCACCCGCAATACTTCAGGCGGCAAGCCCGTCACGCGCGACTGCATGGCCGCTACTTGGTCGGGATGGGACAAGGCCCAGCGCTGGCCCGCTGCCACCCGGGACAGAAAATCGGCCAGGAGCGCGCGCTTGGTCTTGATCGCCGCGTCGGTGGCAACCTGAAAGCTGAGCCCGGACGACAAGCCGACACCGTTGGCGATCAGGCGCTCGTGATCACGCAGCTCGCCCAAGGCCACATAGGGATCCCAAGTCGACCAGGCGTCGACACTGCCGGAGGCCAAGGCGGCCTTGGCGTCCTGCGGCTGCAGAAATTCCAGTTTGATGTCCGAGACCTTCAGGCCCGCACGCGCCAGCGTGGTGATCAGCAGATAGTGGCCGATTGAGCCGCGCGTGGTGGCGACGCGCTTGCCTTTCAGGTCGGCCGCCGTGCGTATCGACGAATCGTTGGGAACCAGTATGGCTAGATCGGCGGGTACGGCACGCGTCGCGGCGACGATACGGACACGCGCCCCGGCGGCATAGGCAAAGATGCTGGGCGCATCGCCCAGACCACCGAGATCGACCGCCCCGGCATTGAGTGCTTCGCCCAAAGGCTGAGCCGCCGGGAAGTTGAACCATTCGATCTGATAAGGCAGATCCTTCAATTGCCCGGATGCCTCCAGGATGCCGCGGGTCTGAAATTGCTGATCTCCAACGCGCAGCACGGGAAGATCGGCCGCCTGAGCGCACAGGTGCGCGAGCAGCCAGGAGGCCAAAAACGCTAGACGGAGCAAGCGTAGCAAAGCAGCATAACGAGTCATCGAAGGCGCCGGAAAGAGGAACACCGCCTCACGATACGCACGCGCTATTTATAAATCAAACGCATTATTATTCTTTATAAATATGCAAAGATGGAATTCAAGCGCTACCGTCTTTCAGTCCTCGTTATGACGCGCCTCATCACTTCCGCATGAATCCTTAGCACGATTCGTCACCTCAGCACCATGACCATGACGACTACCATTTTCAGTCAACCCCTGCGCCCATGGCCGACGCGCACTCAGGAGCAGACCATGCCAGCCCACCCCAGGCGACACCCCGCGCGAACGCCCGATCGTCCTAACGCCGCGCGGACAAATGCCGCACCACCGATACCAAATGATCGACTTCCTCACAGGTGTTGTAGAAAGCCAGCGAGGGACGTACTGTCGCCTCCAGCCCGAAACGGCGCAAAATAGGCTGCGCGCAGTGGTGACCTGAGCGCACCGCAATCCCTTCCTGGTTCAACGCCTGTCCGACTTCTTCGGTCTCGTAGCCTTTCAAGACAAAGGACAGTACGCTGGCCTTGTCTTGAGCGGTACCGATCAGACGCACCCCCGGAACTGGCAGCAACACACTGGTGGCATAGGCCAGCAGATCGTGTTCATATCGTGCGATATTTTCGATCCCTACCCGCGTCACATAGTCGAGGGCAGCCCCCAGACCCACCGCGTCCGCAATATTGCCGGTACCTGCTTCGAAACGATTGGGCGGCGGCTGGAATACAGTACGCTCGAAAGTCACATCGGCAATCATATTGCCGCCACCTTGCCAGGGCGGCATGTCCTCAAGGATTGCTCGCTTGCCGTAGACGACACCGATGCCGGTCGGTCCAAACACCTTGTGCCCGGAGAATACGAAGAAGTCCGCGTCGATCGCCTGCACATCGACCCGCATGTGCGACACCGACTGGGCGCCATCGACCAAAACTTTGGCACCGACCCGATGCGCCATCTCGACGATCTCCCGCACCGGCACGACAGTGCCGAGGGCATTCGATACCTGCGTCACAGACACGATCTTGGTGCGACTATTCAGTAGCTTGCGGTATTCGTCGAGCAAGACCTGACCGCTGTCGTCCACGGGTATCACACGCAACTTCGCACCAGTTTGCGCAGCGAGTTGCTGCCAGGGCACGATGTTGGCATGATGCTCGAGGTGAGACACGATGATCTCGTCGCCCTCGCCCACGTTCCGCACGCCCCACGACTTGGCGATCAGATTGATCGCCTCGGTGGTGCCGCGCACAAAGATGATTTCATCCGGCGAGGCTGCTCCGATAAAGCGCTGCGCCTTGCTGCGCGCAGCCTCGTAGGCATCCGTGGCGCGACCGGCCAGCGTATGCGCGGCGCGATGGATGTTGGAGTTCTCGTGCGCATAAAAATAAGCGAGACGATCGATCACCGCTTGCGGCTTGTGCGTGGTGGCGGCGTTGTCGAACCACACCAATTGCCGGCCATTGACACGCTCTGACAAAATGGGGAAGTCGCGCCGGATCGCATTCACGTCGAAGGGCGGATGCACCGACGATGCAGCGTTCGGCACCCCGCGGGCCGCAAGCGCCGGCTCGGCACCGCGGGCCTCGTCGACGAAGTAATGCGCGCCACGGCCACCGTTGGCGTTAGAGGGCACCGCCGGTGTGGCAAAGCGCTGCACCGACAGCAACTCGCGCAGATCGTCCGCGCCCGGCAAGCCAAAGGATTGGGCGGTGGCGGTGTGGCTCAGCGGCACCACGATATCCTGAGCACGCGCATCACGGCGCGGGTCCGCCTCCTCGCTGAGGAAATAAAACGGCGATACAGCCGGGGGCGCAGTCGATTTGACAGCAGGAGGACTCTCACCGCCCGCCGACGGGCGCTGCGCGCCCTGTGCTTCCGGCACCCCCAGCGCCCCGCCGCCAAAGCACGGTTCGAGCGCAGGCGCAACCGTGACCGCGCTGTCCGGCAGATGATTCTGCGCAACCGCATGCGGCACCAGTGCCGGAGCACGATTGCCCAGCGACAGCACATGGGTCGGAGCGGACGGTACCAGATTGGCACCCGGCACCTGACCTTGTGGTATCGCAGCACTCGGCACGCCGGTACCGGAACCGCCCGGCCCCGCCAACGGCGAGCCGGCCGCCGCCGGATTGCTGACGCTCGACAGCACCGGCGCAGCCACCGGTAAAGCCTGCGCCAAGGAGGCCGACGGGACCGCATCCGGCACCCCACCCGTCACATGACCCAGCGACGCAGCACCACCCGGCAAGGCCGTGAAGAACGCGTTGGCCAGATGCGCCAGCGTGGCAGGATCAGGAAACCCAGCGGGCAAACTACTCGGATCGGCGCCCGAGGGATTACTTATAGCTGTCTGGATAGTCATGGTACTTACCGATCTCCACGTCATCGAGAACCGCCAGTGCATCCGGCGAGTGCACAGCCAGCGAGCAGTAAAGCGAAATCAGGTAGGACGCGATCGCATGGCCATTGATGCCCATGAAGCGCACCGACAGACCCGGCCCCTGTTCGCCCGCCACACCAGGCTGGAACAAACCCACCACGCCCTGGCGCTTATCGCCGACGCGCAGCAGCAGGATCTTGGTCTTGCCATCGGCAACCGGCACCTTGTCCGAGGGGATCAAGGGCACACCGCGCCAGGTCAGGAATTGCGAGCCGAACAGGCTGACGGTGGGTGGCGGCACCCCGCGACGCGTGCATTCGCGACCGAACGCGGCAATCGCGAGCGGGTGGGTCAGGAAGAACGCGGGTTCTTTCCACACCTTGGTCAGCAGTTCATCGAGGTCGTCGGGGGTTGGCGCGCCGGTCAGCGGGAATACGCGTTGCTCATCGGCGACGTTGGCCAACAAACCGTAGTCGGGGTTGTTGATCAACTGGCTTTCCTGCAGCTCCTTGATGGTTTCTATCGTCAGGCGCAGTTGTTCTTTGATCTGATCATGCGGGCTGCTGTACAGATCGGAGATACGGGTGTGCACGTCGAGCACCGTGCTCACCGCATTCAGAAAATATTCGCGCGGCTCTTCCTCGTAAGGCACAAACGTGCGCGGCAAGACAGTTTCGTCTTCCCGTTGCGTGCAGGCCACTTTCACGGCGTCGGGGTTCTTGACCTGGTTCAGGCGGTAGATGCCCGCCTCGACCGGGACCCACTGCAATAGATGCGTGAGCCAGCGTGGCGAGATGGTCGAAAGTTGGGGAACGGTCTTGGTGGCATTAGCTAACTGCCGTGCTGCGTTATCACTAAGCGCCGTGTGGCCGCTCGCTAAGGTCGACATAGGTGGCTCCGGATTCTAAAGATGAAAAACGGGAAAGCTTATGACCCAATACAATTATCAAGACGGAGAGCCTTGCGACTCAACATGCTATAGGCACCAGATCACATCAATTCGAGAACTTCAGTGCATGTGACTGCCGGTTCACAGGCGCGGAAGGGACTGGGGCGGCGAGGCGGCAGAGCCGTCCAACGACGCGCACAACAGGCTGGCAATCGGCACACCCAGTGCACCGGCCAATTTGTCGACGGTAACAATGGAGGCAATCGCCCCGCCGCGTTCGATCTCGCCAACGTAGGAACGATTCAGCCCGGCATGCTCGGCCAGTTGCTCCTGCGACCAGGCGCGCGCCTCGCGCAATTCCCGCACGGCGGCGCCGAAGTTTCTGACCAGGCTGCTCATGGTGTGGCTCCCGCGACCGAGCGCCGGGCCAGTGGATCGAAATGCGGCGATGGTGTCGATGGTGTCGATGGCGGCGACTGCGGGAACAAGCCTGCCTGCGCGTGATTGTCCTCGCTGCGCGATACCGCTTGGGTAATATGACTGCCTGGCGCCACATCCTGCGTGATCCAGACATTGCCGCCTATCACCGAGCCGCGGCCCAGCGTGACGCGGCCCAGTATGGTCGCGCCCGCATAAATCACCACATCGTCCTCGACGATAGGATGGCGCGCACCGCCTTTTTCCAGATGTCCCTCGGCATTGCGCGGAAATCGCTTGGCGCCCAGCGTCACTGCCTGATACAGCCGCACCCGCTCGCCGATGACGGCCGTCTCGCCAATCACCACACCCGTACCGTGGTCGATAAAGAAGCCCGCTCCGATCTGCGCACCCGGATGGATGTCGATACCGGTCTGCGCATGCGCATGCTCGGCCACAATGCGGGCCAGTAGCGGCAGCTGCAGCCGATACAAAGCATGCGCGATGCGGTGATGGATCATCGCCAGCACACCGGGATAGCACAGCAACACCTCGTCGACACTGCCCGCGGCCGGGTCGCCGTGGAACGCGGCCAGCACATCGCTGTCGAGTAGACCGCGTATTGCCGGTAGCCGGGCTGCGAAAGCACGTACCGCGCTACTCGCCTGCGCGTCGATCTCGGCATCGGCACGCGCATGATGGCGTACCTTGTAATTCAGCTCCAGCCGTGCCTGATGGAGCAAAGCGTGCAAGGCGGAATCAAGCGCGTTAGCGACGTAGAAATTCTCGCTTTCCTGGCGCAGATCAGGAGGCCCCAAGCGCATCGGAAACAACACGCCTTTGAGTGTGTCGACGATGTCGGCCAGCGCCTCGCGCGCCGGCAAATCGCGCCCACCCGGTTCCAGCGAACGCCGCTGTACTTCGCGCCATTGCTGACGCACCGCTTGCAGCGATTGAACGATTTCGTCGATATCGAATACAGCCATAGTCGGTGCTCCCGGATTGAGGTTGACCGTCTTAGTCCTGCACCCACGGCAAGTCGTGGAAGCGCCACCCGTTATGGCTGCCGCGCCGCTGCTGTGCGTCCAGCTCGCCTTCGAATCCTTCGAGTACGTTGTAGACCTCGGTCAGACCTGCCTTGGTCGCCGCTTCCGCCGCCTGGGCCGAGCGGTTGCCGCTGCGGCACAGCAACAAAACCACGGTGTCCTTACCGGTTTTCGCTTCCAGCTCACGCACAAAGCGCGGATTGCGCGTCAGGCTGGTCCCAGTCGCCCAGGCCACATGCAGGCTACCCGGCACATAACCCACAAACTTGCGCTCTTCGGCCGTGCGCACATCAACCAGCACCGCCGCGCCCGCCGAAAACAGCGCCCATGCGTCCTGCGGCGTCACACCACCCGCATAAGGCAAGCCTGTCGTCGCGGCGGCTGCGCGTGCCGCCACCAGGGCGGGCTGCGTGACGCGTTCTGCCAAATCGATCGTCATGATGTCTCCCTCTATTCATAGGCATATGGCCCCGACTCCCTCTGCCGCGGGCAACGCTGGCCTTGCGCGGCATGCGCCGTCTATAGCCATCAAAACGTACTATGCGAGGCAGACAGCCAAAGCTGAACCAATAAAAACTGATTTCTAAATCAGCCAGCGTGGAGATCGATATGGCGCAGCATGCGCGGCGAACATCGAGCCCGCGACGTATTAAAAGGGCCGCATCATTGAAAGCCCTTGCCAATCTTTTTTCGCTCAGCTACCTTGCAGGGGTTCTACACGCTGTGCGGGAGAGATCGTCACGATGCAATCCGGTGACGACGCCGACGGAGCAACCGCCCCGGAAACTCTCAGGCACAAGGACCGCCCAGCGGGAACATCTGGAGAGCGGCGCATAACGCGCCCACCGAAGGGGATTTCCTGCCCGCCACCACGGCGCGCACAGGGAAGAAACTCTCAGGTACATGGACAGATGGGGCATAGGCGCCGGCACCCTAGGGTGACGGCCGTGCTCATCCACTCTGGACCATGTCATGTCACATATCGCCATCATTGGCGCCGGCATTACCGGCGTCACCACGGCTTACGCCCTCGCCCAACGCGGTTATCAGGTCACGGTCTTCGACCGACATCGCTATGCGGCCATGGAAACCTCGTTCGCCAATGGCGGGCAACTCTCCGCCTGCAACGCCGAAGTCTGGAACAGCACCGCCACCGTGATCAAAGGATTGCGCTGGATGCTGACGCGCGACGCCCCGCTGCTGCTCAATCCGCTGCCGAGCTGGCACAAGTATTCGTGGATGGGCGAGTTTTTGCGGCAAATCCCGCACTACCGTGCCAACACCATAGAAACAGTGCGGCTCGCCATCGCCGCGCGCAAACACCTGTTCGAGATTGCCGAGCGCGAGCAGATCCAGTTCGATCTTGAACAGCGTGGCATTTTGCATGTCTATCGCAGCCGCAAGGAATTCGAAATTGCAACCCAGGTCAACGCATTGTTGAACGAAGGCGGTTTGGAACGTTATGCGGTCGGTGCCAGCGATATTTCGCAGATCGAACCAGCCCTGACGGGCGATTTTTACGGCGGCTATTTCACCCCTTCAGACGCCACCGGCGACATCCACAAGTTCACACGCGGACTGGCTCAGGCCTGCGTGCGTCACGGCGTTGAATTTCGCTACGAGACCGACATCACCGCCATCACCCGTGAAGCGGATGGCCTATTGAACTTGACGGTGCAACACGATGGTGTAGCGCTGAATCAGCGCTTCGAGCAACTGGTGATCTGTGCCGGCGTGAAGAGTCGCGACTTCGCCGCGATGCTGGGCGACCACGTCAATATCTACCCCGTGAAAGGGTATTCGATCACGGTCTGTCTCGACGACGCCGAAAGTCAGAACAGCGCGCCATGGGTCAGCCTGCTCGACGAAAGCGCAAAGATCGTTACCAGCCGCCTGGGGTTGGACCGCTTCCGCGTGGCCGGTACTGCCGAGATCAACGGCTTCAACCGCGACATCCGCGCCGACCGCATCGCACCGCTGACCGCATGGACGCGGCGTCTGTTCCCGCAGATCAACACCTCGCGCGTAATTCCTTGGGCTGGCCTGCGGCCTATGCTGCCTTCGATGTTGCCCAAAGTCGGCAAAGGCCGTGTCCCGGGGGTGTTTTACAACACGGGGCACGGCCATCTGGGATGGACTTTGTCAGCGGCGACTGCCGCAGGTGTGGCGGATGCGATTGTGCAGACACAGGCGAGCGGGAGACGTCTAGCAGGCGCCTAAAGCACGACCCTCTGCGCCAAGCCGGCGAGCGCACAGAAGAGAACCACCGCGATCGGCGGGATCTTCCAGCGCGTCAGCATCAAGAAGCCGACGCTGGCAATGGCGAAATCGATGCTGGAGAATACCGCGCTGGTCCAGACCGGCGAATACAGCGCCGTCGCCAACAGCCCTACCACCGAGGCATTCACTCCTGCCAACAGCGCCGACGTCGCTGGGTGGTTACGTAGCCATTGCCAAAAAGGCAGTGCCGCCAAAACCAGCAACAAGCCCGGCAGAAAGATCCCGCATGTTGCAAGCAGCGCACCTAACCCGTGGTTAGGTGCGCTATTCAAGCGCCAACCAAGATAGGTGGCAAACGTGAATAGCGGCCCCGGCACCACCTGCGCAGCTCCATAGCCGGCAAGAAAATCATTCG
>Ga0116226_10000505_pt1 | contig 33299 bp, 22 predicted proteins | sample S1TSphfallax_FD_89692 | JGI IMG/M metagenome (GOLD analysis project Ga0116226, IMG submission 89692) | Host-associated microbial communities from peat moss isolated from Minnesota, USA - S1T2_Fa - Sphagnum fallax MG | ecosystem: Host-associated > Plants > Peat moss > Unclassified | place: USA...
CCACGGCGAACCAAGCATGAATAACACCTTTGTCTACCTTTATACGGCTATTCGGCCATTCACCGCGGCGATGGATGCGACTTAGCATCTGGGCTAGGGAGCGAAACCATTACCTCGGCGTAAACTTCCCACTCTCCGCAGATCCCGATCGATTGCACCACAATTGCCGGACCTGGATTTCCTGCACTCAAGTTGAATAACTAACCATCTCTCTCGGAGCCCTCCCCAATGCTGACTTCCGTACTCCTGAAGAAGCCGCTGCAAACACTCCTAAGACATGTCTTCGTGGCCCTCCCTTTGCTGGGCCTTTCGGCATCATCCATTGCCATCGCGCAGACCGACACTACTACCCCCACGACGATCAATGTCACTGACTCGATTCTGACAAAGAACGCGCAGCGCCTCGGCGTGAACCTGGGAACGCAGAACTTCTGGGACTCGGGTTTGATCATGCGGAACCTGGCGTTCCGCAATCCCGGCTTCGAAGCCGAGACCTGGCAGTCGATCCTGCACTGCCAGTTCGTCACCGCGACTTCCTGCACCGATGACAACCAGTACACCTATTGGCCGGCGAACTTCCTCGCGGGCGCGACAGCCTCGTTCATCGTCGGGCCTGCCACAGGCAGCACCGCGACAGTCACCAGCAGCACCGCCGCGAACATTGGCGTGCTGGGAGTCACCATCCAGATGTCGGGCCTTTCCACGGCACCCTCGGTCGGCGACTACATCGTAGTGCGGATGAACGTGCCCGGCAACGCGATTGGCGGCTGGTGGTCCTGGACCACTGGCGGCGCCACCATCGGTACGGATACCACCGACCTTTCGCCAAACACGATCGGGAAGCAGGCTCTATCCTTGAACGCGTCCGGGGCCGGTCAGGGCCTTACGGTGAGCAACTTCGACGACGGCACCGGGAACCGGAACTTCATCACATTGACCGGCGCGTATACGCTGAGTTTCCGGGCGAAGGGCACAGGGGGCGCCAACCAGGTCCAGATCACCTTCGGACGAAACCTCTTCAGCGGTTCGTCGGTGAACTCCTTCAGCAAGACATTGAATCTCACGAACACCTGGCAGGACTACAGCTACACCTTCCAGGCGAACGACACGACACAGCCCGGGACGCTGGCACTGCAGTTTGCCCTCTATGGCAGCTCGATGCTGCTGGACGATGTGGCGCTTGACGAAGTCGCCGCACCGAACAATCCAACCGTCTATCGCAACGCGGTGGTCCAGACTCTCGAAACGCTTCATCCCGGTACAATCCGCTACATGGACGGCGGTCGCAACTGGGGCAGTTCGATCGATAACCTCCTGGCACCCGACTTTGCCCGCCAGCGCGCGGGTTACATCAACATCAGCAGCGAGCAGGACGACATCGCCATGGGGCTGCACGACTTTCTCACGCTCTGCCAGACGGTCGGAGCCGACCCGTGGTTCACCATGCCTACCGGCATGACGACGCAGGAGATGTCCAACCTGATGGACTACTTCGGAGGCTCCACATCCACGGTGTACGGAGCCAAGCGTGCGGCCCTTGGCCAGACCGCTCCCTGGACCAGTGTCTTCGGGACAATTCATCTGGAGTTCGGCAACGAGGTATGGAACACGGCGAATCCCGGCGCGAGCATGACGGACGCAGCGTCGTATGGCAAGCGTGCGGGCGTCATCTTCACCACGGCAAAGGCCTCTCCGTCCTATTCGCCGAAGTCGTTCGACTTCATCCAGGACGGCTTCGAGGCGGTCCCACCATGGACGCAAACGGCGCTGGCCAACAGCACAAATTACGATTCGGTGGATGTCGCGACATATAACTTCGGCGCCTTCAACGACGCTTCCTCGATCGAGAACACCTTTGGGCCGATGCTCTCCGAGCCCGAGTGGCTCAACAGCAATGCGGGCGGAGCTACGGCCCAGCAGGCCGCGATCGCGGCCTCGGCAACCCGGCCGGCACATCTCGCCGTGTATGAGACCAACATGGGAACCATCTCGGGCGCGACGACGCAGGCGCAAAACAACGCCGATCTGCCATCGCTCGGCGCCGGACTCGCGGTCGCGGCGAACATGCTGCTTGCGCAGCGCGACCTTGGAGTCACGGTGCAGAACATGTTCTCGCTGAATGGCTATAACACCTATTTCAGCAGCACGGCTTCCTCACCCGCGACCACCAGTCCCATCTGGGGAGTGACTGTCGACATGGGTGGCCCCACCAACCTGCGACGCCCAATGTACCTGAGCGAAGAGCTGGCCAACACGGCCATCCTTCCCACGATGTTCGCCACGTCGCAGACTGGAGCGAACCCGACCTGGAACCAGGCCTTTACGACAAACGACAACTTCAGCCTGCCGAACGCGCACTACCTCCAGAGTTTTGCCTACAGCGACGGGACCAAGCTGAATCTGATCATTCTGAACCTGAGTCGTACCAGCGCCCTGCCGGTCAACTTTGCTGGCCTGAACGCGCCGCTCGGGCCAGTGACCATCGGCACGCTGACCGCCTCGGCGATCAACGCGACCAACGAGACTCAGACGAACGTCGCGATCACCAACACCTCGCAGACGCTCGCGGCCAATACCGTCCTCTCGCTTCCTGCGTACTCGATGACCGTCATTAGCGCGGCGGCTCCGGTTGTGCCGGTCATGGTGTACTCAGTCAAGGTGACCTGCGCGAATGCGGCGCTGTCTCCCAACCAGACGAGTTCCTGCACGGGCACGGTTGCTGGACAGGGTAACTACAATGCTGGCGTGACGTGGTCCGCAAGCCAGGGCACGGTCTCGAGCACCGGCGCGTACACAGCCCCGTCGACTCTGCCGGCCAGCGGAAACGCCATCATCACGGCGACCTCGGTGGGTGACACCACCAAGAGCGGCAGCTACACGCTGACGCTTGCACCGAACACCATCACAAGCGTAACGGCAACCTGCCCGGCCACGACCATTGCGCAGGGCAACAACCTTACCTGCGCGGCGAGCGTCAAGGGCACAGGCGGGTACTCCTCCGCGCTCACCTGGAGCGTCAGCGCCGGAAGCATCACCCCGACCGGCATACTTTCGGCACCAACCACCGGAAACACGGTGACGGTGACAGCGACCAGCACACAGGATCCGACCAAGTCGTCCAAGGTGACGCTTACGGTCACTCCCGTGCTGAGCATGACCCAACCGACAGCTACGGTCACCGCCACCACGGCCACTGTGAGTTGGACGATCAATATGCCGGCGAACAGCGCCATGGGATACGGTATGACGTCGGGAGGTCCTGGATACAGTACGCCGTACAACCCATCCACCACCCTCACGCCCAGCCTCACGATCACCGGACTGCAGCCCTCGACCAGCTACTCTCTGACGCCGTATTCCTTTGTCAACGGGCAAACGGTGTCCAAGAGCATTACGATCACGACCAGCAGCAGCAACAGCACGATCACCAGTGTCGCCGTCGCCTGCCCGGGAGGAACGCTGACCGGCGGCAGCAGCACGACCTGTGTGGCCACGGTGGTCGGTACAGGCAGCTACGCCTCCACGGTGAACTGGTCGGCCTCGGCCGGCACGATCACCCGCGCTGGCCTGCTGAGCGTTCCCGCGACCGCGACCGCGGTCACGGTGACCGCGACCAGCACGCAGGACCCAACCAAGTCCGCAAGCACCATCGTTTCGGTCACTCCGCCGCCGACGATCACCGGTGTCTCGGTAGCCTGCCAGGCGACCACGGTGACCGCGAGCGGCACCACGAACTGCGCTTCTTCGGTGACGGGAACGAATAACTTCAGCTCCGCGGTCACCTGGTCCGCCTCGGCCGGCACGATCACACCCGCCGGTCTGCTGACGGCCCCCGCAACGGGCACAACGGTCACGGTAACGGCGACCAGTACGCAGGACCCAACCAAGTCCGCCGCAACGACGCTGACCGTAACCCCTGCGCTGGCGATCACCGGAACACCCGTGGTCTCGGCCACCAGCACGTCGATCACAGTGAGCTGGGCGGTCAATAACGCTCAGGCCCACAGCGGTGTCTTCTACGGCACCACGCCGGCCATGGGAGGCATCACCAACTACGACCCGAACGCGACCTCCAGCCCGAGCTACACGCTGACTGGACTGACGCCGGGGACCACGTACTATCTGGCGGCGCTCTCCTTCGTCGGAACCCAGTCGGTGACCTCGAAGCAGCTTACCGTGACGACGTCACCGGCTGCGGCGGTATCGAGTGTAGCGGTCCGCTGCCCGGCGACTACTCTGGTTGCCGGCAACTCGACGGCCTGCTCCGCGGTGGTCGCCGGGACCGGCAGTTACTCTTCGACGGTCACCTGGACCACGACCGCCGGGAGCATCAGCGCGGCCGGCCTGCTCTCGACGGCCCCAACCATCACATCACCCACAACCGCAATCGTCACGGCGACCAGCACGCAGGACCCGACCAAGTCCGCAACCGCCGCCATCACCATCAACCCGGCACCGAGCATCACGAGCATCGTGCCTACCTGCGCCGCATCCAGCATCGTTCCCAGCGCCAGCACCGCCTGCACCGCGGCGGTCGCTGGCACCGGGAGCTACTCCTCTGCGGTCACCTGGTCCGCGTCGGCGGGCACGATCTCCCCGAACGGCGTGCTGACGGCACCCGTGAACGAAGGCACGGTCACGGTTACCGCCACCAGTGTGCAGGATTCCACCAAGTCGGCATCGACGACGGTCCAGGTCAAACAAATTCTGGCAATCGTCAATCCAATTATTTCTGTGACCCCTACAACTATTGTGGTATCCTGGACAGTTACCGAAGTTGCAATCAACGGGGTCCGTCACAATAATGGACCAGGCACAGCCTGGGTCGAGAACCGAAACAACACCCCCAGCTCGACACCGTCGTTCACCTTCACGGGACTGACGCCGGGAACCACCTACAACGGTGTCATCTACTCCACTAACTCCTCGGGCACGGTATCGCAGGACATCACGGTTACCACGCCACTGAGTCAACCAAGCTCCACCAGCGTCAAGTAATCCCGTCCACTCCGATGCCCCCGTCATCTGACGGGGGCATCGGCGTCTCACCCGCGCCCGCACCAACCTCCTCACCCTCCCCGCCGACGCAAACGAACGGTAACGTTTCGGAAGGGCCATGTGGCAGTATGAGTATTGGACCTAAACCGCCCAGATTCCGCTCCTGCGGCTGCGGGTTGGCTTCGGTTGAGGGTGGGGAGGCAAGTTGAAGATCGGGTTGATGAAGTATGGCATCGGAGCCGCGCTGGCGCTGGCGATTCTTGTTTTGGGGCTTACGGTCGGCCGCTTCCTTGAACGGCCTCTCGCCGCAACCATTCCGAACGTGCCGAAACCCGCGACCGCGGCGGAGAATACCGTTACCGGTACCGTGATCGACGTAACTCCCGCGGTCCTTCACGATGATGTGATCCGTCTCGGCATGAACCTCGGAAGAGAGGATTTTTTCGACTCTCAGGAGATACTGAAAAACCTTGTCAGCCAGAATCCGGGCTTCGAGGGCGGGCAGTGGCAGACGGTGCTGAAGTGCGGCAAGGTGACTCCTACCTCCTGCGCGGATGCGGCGAACGACGGAAGCTGGACGGATGGCTTCCTCGACGGCGGAACCTACGAGGTCATTACCGGCGCGGCCGCGGGGGAGACAGGGACCATCCTGCACAATACAGCGGCGGCGGTGCACACCGGCACAGTGGTGGAGTTCGAGCCTGCTGCCCCGTCGCCCGGGACCAGGTCTACCGGGACCAAGTCTCCCGGGACCAAGGCGCCCCAAACCGGGGCGCTCGCGCCGGGCGACTACATCGTCGTGCGGAAGACTTGGCCGGGCTCTGCGATCGATGGATGGACCAGCTACGTCGGCGGCGGAGCTTCCTTCAGTGCGGAGTTCAAAGACCTGTCGCCGCGCACGCCCGGCCTCCAGGCCATGCGCATCGACGCTTCAGGGCCGGGCCAGTTCGCCGCGCTCACCAGCTCCTTCGGCACCGAAGGAGTCCGGTCGTATCTCTCGCTGCGCGGACCTTATCGGGTTAGCTTCCGCGCCAAGTCTGTGCGCGGCAACCGGTCGCTGGGGATCAAGCTGGTAACCTCGGGCAACGGCAAGACGCTCTTCGAACGAAGCGTTCCGCTCTCAGGCGCGTGGCAGGACTACACCGTCGACTTCGATGCCGGAGAGCCCACCCAGCCGGAGGGTTCGATCAGCCTCGTCTTCAGTGTCGCTGGCGCGGCGGTGTTGCTCGACGACGTCAGTCTGGAGGAGTCAACTTCGAACGGCACTGCATTCCGCGACGACGTCCTCGCGACGCTGCGCAGACTCAAGCCCGGCGTTCTGCGCGATATGGACAGTGGTCCGAACTTCGGCTGTAGTCTCGACAACATGCTCGCGCCCCGCTTCGCCCGCCGGCGCTGCGGCTTCAACCGCTACGGGACGGTGACCGACGACGACGCGATCGGCCTCCAGGACTTTCTCGTCCTCGCCGAAAAGCTTGGCGCTGAGCCGTGGTACACCATGCAGCTCGGCATGTCGAACCAGGAGGCCGCAAATCTGATGGAGTATCTCGGAGGCCCGGTCACGACGAAGTACGGTGCGGTCCGTGCCGCCCTGGGCCATCCCGTCCCGTGGACGTCGACCTTTCCGCGAATCCATCTGGAGTTTGGCAACGAGGCCTGGAACTCAGCGCAGCCGGGCGCGACCATTCCCGATCCCGAGGCCTATGCGAGCCGGGCAACCACGATCTTCAAGATACTGCGGGCGTCGCCCTGGTACACCGCCTCGCGCTTCAATCTGATCGCGGACGGTCAGGCGTTCTACCCGGGCCTCACCGGCATCCTGCTGAAGACCATGCAGGGTGTCGACACCATCAGCATCGGGCCATACAACTTCGATGTCTTCGCCGACGACAGTTCGATCGAACACATCTTCGGCCCCATGTTCGCCGAGCCGCAGTATTTCGACGATACGGTGGACGGCATCGTGCAGCAGGAGTCCCACTTTGCCGCGGTCGCCGCGCATCCCGTGAAACTCGCAGTGTATGAGACCAACATCGGAGCAGTCTCGGGCACCGCCAGCCAGGCGAGTCTGGACTCGACCATACCATCGCTCGGCGCGGGCATCGCCTCCATCCTGCATGAACTGCTGATGCTCCGCGACCGCGGCATCACTGTGCAGAACACGTTCGAGCTTGGCGGCGGCACCTATCCATTCAGAAACACCGCAACGTACAAGGAAGAGAGGTCGCCGGTGTGGGGGGTGGTTGTCGATATGGGCGGCCCGGCGAACCGGGTCCGGCCCTCGTTCCTGGCGCAGCAGTTGGCGAACAATGCGATCCGTCCAACCATGTTGACGGCGACGATCCGCGGAGAAGACCCGAAGTGGGATCAGCCAAAGTCCGCCAATGGAAACTTCGCCCTCGACCGGGTCCACGAGCTGCAGACCTTCGCCTTCTCGGACGCCGCCAGCACCACCCTGATTCTCGTCAATCTCAGCCGGACTTCGGCGCACGCAGTGGGCCTCTCGGGTGCCTGCGCGCCGCGGGGGGAGGTGAAGGTCGAGACGCTCACCTCGGCGAAGATCAACGATACCAACGAATTGCGCGATACGGTGAAGACAGTCACTCGCGAAGAGCACAACGTCGTGCCCGGGACGACCGTGTTCTCGCTGCCGCCCTTCTCGATGACCTCGCTGGCCTCAAGCAACCACGGATGCGTGCCAGTGAAGTAAAGGTTTCAACGTGTCCTCCCGAGCGCCGTTGGGCGCGTCTTTGCGCCAAACGAAGCCAAGGGATCTGGGGTTTCTTTCACCCGGAAAGATGCGTGCGCCCGGTCAGCGTCTGGGCCTCTGGTTCCTCTGATAGATGATGCGCAGCCCGGTCAGCGTGAGCATGTCGTCGACAGTGGTAATGAACTTCGATCCGGAGGCGATCAGCTTCGCCAGGCCGCCAGTCGCCACCACCTTCGTCTCCGGTCCAAGCTCTGCGATCATGCGTTGCAGGATGCCGTCGACCAGTCCGATGTAGCCGTAGTAGAGGCCGATCTGCATGTTATCGACGGTGCTGGTGCCGATGACCTTTGCCGGACGTTTGATGTCTACGCGCGGCAGGCGGGCGGCGCGGGAGAAGAGCGCATCGGCGGAGATGCGGAGCCCCGGGGCAATGGCGCCCCCGAGGAACTCGCCCCGCTCACTGATGACGTCGAAGGTGGTCGCCGTGCCCATGTCGACGACGATGGTGGGGCCGCCGAAGGTCTCGAACGCCGCGACGCAGTTGACGATGCGGTCCGCGCCCACCTCGGATGGATTGTCGGTCAGCACGGGAAGGCCTGTCTTCACCCCCGGCTCGATGAAGAGCGGCTTGATCTTGTTCCTTGCTTCTGAAGCCGGGGCACCGAAGTAGAGGTCGCACATCTCCCTCAGGATGGGGTCGAGGGGCGGCACCACGGACGAAATGGCGATACCATCGACCACGGACATATCGAGCTTCGAGAGCGAGAACAGGTTGGCGAGGATCACTCCGAACTCAGACGCCGTCTGGTTCACAGGCGTCGTGATGCGCCAGTCGGCTACCAACTGCGCGTTGCCGCCGGTCAGGTCGTAGAGGCCCAGGACCGTGTTCGAGTTGCCGGCGTCGATGGCGAGGAGCATGCAATTCTTCCTTATTCACAAGGATAGCGCCTGCATACTACCCATCGCGAGAAGCGGGAGCGCGATGGATGAGTCACCCGGAGGTCTGAGGCCGTTTTACGCGGGCCGCACGCCGCCGGAGAGGACGGTGTGGAGGACATCGTCGTCGCCTTCGACCATAAGGAAGCCCTTTGCATTCAGGCCCGCGGTGGTGCCGGTGTAGCCGCCCTCTTCGTCGACGCGAACGCGCTTGCCGCGCACCCAGGAGGACGCTGCGGCGAAGCGCTCCAGCAGCGGAGCGGCGCGGTGGGCGCGGTGGAGTTCGGCTTCGAGCAGCGTGATCTCGGAGTCGAGCTCGATGAGCAGGTTCGCAAGCAACGCCTCGCGTGAAGCTGGGTGGCCAGTCTCGATGCGGAGGGAGGTTGCCAGCGCGGCGAGCTCCGGCGGGAAGGCATCGTGGTTGACGTTGATGCCGATGCCGATGACGGCGTAGCGAAGCTGGCCTTCGCTTGTCTGGTTCAAGGCGGCGCCGGGCTGCGACGCGGTCTCGACCAGGATGCCGCCGCACTTTTTCCCGCCCAGCAGAAGGTCGTTGGGCCAGCGAATGTCGGCCGCAAGGCGAGAGCTTTGGTGGATCGCTGTCTGGATCGCCGTTTGGGCCGCGAGGCCGGTGGCGAGCGAGAGCCAGAGCGCCTGGGACAACGCCATGACCGGACGGAGAATGACGGAGACATAGAGTCCGTCTCCGGCGGCGGAGTGCCAGGAGTGGCCGCCGCGTCCGCGGCCGGCCGTCTGCTCGTCGGCGACAAAGACGGTGCCGTCGGGTGCAGCGAGACCCGGGCCGGACGCGTTTGCCGCCTCGATCGCGCGGATGTTGGTCGAGTCGATTGTGGCGAAGTGCCGCATCTTCGCGGCGAATCGCGTACTCGTAATGGCTTCCGTCACGTAATTCAAGTCAAATTCGGGCATGGTGTCTCTGCTGTTACGCATTGCGGCGAGCGGCGCAGTTGTGCCGCGCCGGCCCGCATCTCGGAGATGGAGATGTGGGGAATCCTGACCTCGCGGAGGCTAGCTGGCGGCCGCGTGCGTGAGGCCGGATGCGGGCTGCTGGTACGCAGACGGGCAGGGGACAGCCTTGCGGGGGCCGCGCTTGCGGGCGACAAGCACGCGGATTCGTTCCAGCATCTCCGATGGCGAGCAGGCACCCTTGGGCAGGAAGACGTCCGCGGCGCAGGCCCGGTCAAAGGCGATGACCGTGCCGGAGACGATCATCGCAGGCAGGCCCGGGTGCAGTTGTTTGGCGCGTCGGACCAGCTCGTTGCCGTCCATCTCCGGCAGGATCAGATCCGTGAGCAGCAGGTCGAGCGACCCCGGCATGGTGGAGCGGACGAATTCGAGCGCATCGTGCGAGGTGGTTGCGGTCAGCACGCGGTACCCGCGGGTCTCGAGGAGGAACTTACGGACTGAGAGAAGTTGTTCATTGTCATCGACACAGAGTATGGACTTCTTGGGGCGCATTATGACTCGCAGAATCTGCCGTGCGCGGCTGGTAGAGCCGCGTGGCCGAGAGGGCTTCGCCGAAGCGCTCGTTGGTTGTGAGCTGCATCGGTAAAGCATGGTGAGGAACCGAACCCGCGACTGCGCTCTCGTCACTTCGAGAGCGAGATAGGGCGGCTGCGCCGCTTCAGGTGCAGTCATGGGGCTTCGTCGGGCGAAGCTCTCCTGTCTGCCCGTGAAGGGAACAGTGCCCTCGGCCGCCGGACCCAGTCGCTCGCTGAGCGAATGGGCCGCCGGACCGCGGGTGCGAGAGAGGCTGGCGATCCTGCGCAGGCAGGGCAGGTTGCCACCCGGTTCAGGACGCAGCGAGGCCCAATGCCGCGAGTACGGACCCGTTCACGCGTGGTGAAGGCGGCCGCTTTGTGCGGGCAGTGGTATGCTGCGAGTGAAGACCGGCGACTGCCCAGCCTGTCGGTGGACATCCACACCCGGAACGGAGCGGATGACCCGCAGGCGGCGAAGCCTCTCTCAACTCAAGTTGTCGTAGTACAGGCGAAAGACTCAGCGTGCTCGGTGTGTGTGTTGAAGGACGATCGGACGACCCGGCGATTGGACGGCCCAAAGACCGGAACTTCGCACGGACCGGATCGAACGTTGTGCTCTTCAGCGCTCCCTCACATTACGAAGCGCTAACCAACCTTGCAACCCTCAAACAAAAGGCGAAGAGAGTGATTTTTCCGCTCTTGCAATCCGACGGATTTGTCGAAGCCCTTGTCAATGCAGGGTTACGAGGGCAACATAGCTGTGGGAAAACCGTGTATCAGGGCAGGAAAAACCGTCCCGATGCAACAGGTATGGTGCGTCCGCCGACAAACACCGATTCGGGAAATGACGCTTTGGCAGGATTGCCGTCGGCCGCGGCATCATGAGTGGCGTCTGACGTGGCCCGCACATGGATGCGGCTGGGGCGGCTGATCTCGATGCCCTGTTCGAAGAGTACCTCGTGGCCGCTTGCGACTCGGCCATGTCGGACGAGGTACGCGATCCCACAGCCCGAGGCCGAGCCGGTCGCCGGATCCTCCCCATTGTAGAACTGCATCCGGTTGTGCCAATCCGCGCCCGACCCGGGCGCCGCGGGTGCGATGCAGAAGAAGAACTTGGCATCGCTGGTGGCCAGATACGCCTGCGCGGCGCTCTGCGGGATGGCAAGGCGCTTCGATACTTCCAGCGATCGCAAAGGGACGATGCAGAAGGCCATGCCGGTCGACACGGTCTGGATGGGCAGGTTCGGGTCGAGGTCGTCGGCCGAGAGCCCCAGCGCGGCTGCTACAGCCTCCGGCGCATGGATGCTACCGAAGATGGGCGGGTTCTGCCGCATGGTTCCGAAGACGCCCGGCCGGGTGGTCTGTTGTTCGCCGAAATGAACGGTGATTGGGCCGACGCGAAGATCGAGCGTGATGCTCTCCGCGCCGCGCAGCTCGCGGTGGTACCAGTAGAGCCAACTCGCGGTGCCGAGGGTTGGATGCCCTGCAAACCGCAGCTCTTCCTGCACGGTGAAGATGCGGACCCTGACGCCCTCCCGCGCTTCTGTCTCAGCATCGCGCGGGAGGATGAAGGTGGTCTCGGCGAGGTTGGTCTCACGCGCCAGCGCCTGCATCTCGGCAGTCGTCAGGCCGGTGGCGTCGGTGAAGATGGCGAGCATGTTGCCTTCGAGCGGGGCCTCGGCGAAGACGTCCACAACCGCGTAATCGAAGGCCCGGGCACCAGGTGCTATTGACATCGGAACTCCTTCATCGTAAGTTCAAGAGACCGCAGGGAGGACAAACAGCCTCCTGTAGCCCGCGCGCCGGGCCGCGGTACCAGATTGAGTTTGCTGCCAGATTGAGTTTAGAGCAATGACGACGACCTCCAACCCGATGTTGCCTTGCTGCTGCCGCTGCTGTCGCTGCGGATGTGCCGGGCCATGGGGATGAGCGAATCGAATTCATAAGCACCACGAATCGAAGAGCATCAAAGACCCACCCGGAGCGACTAGAGCCGGGTGGGTTTTCATTTGTGACCTGAATGTTGTGGCCAGACTCGGAGGCCCACATCTCAACGTCGAGATGTGCGGCACCAGGGCCAGCCCAGGAGATTGACGATGAGCGAAGGACGCATTCCAAGAATTCTCGAAGCGGCGCCGGACTTCGAGGCAAAGAGCACGCACGGTGTCATACGGCTCAGCGACTTCACCGCCCAGGGCAAGTGGGTGATGCTCTTCTCGCATCCCTCGGACTTCACGCCGGTGTGTTCGACGGAGTTCATCGAGTTCGCGCGGCATTACGCGGACTTCGAGCGCCTCAACGTGCAGTTGGTGGGCATCTCCATCGACTCGATCTACTCGCACATCGCGTGGGTGCGGGACCTCGAAGCGATGGCCGGTGTGCAGATCAGGTTCCCCGTCATCGCCGATCTCGATCAGAAGGTCTCGCAGGCCTATGGGCTGGTGCACGAGGTCGCGAGCGATACGGCTACGGTGCGCGCTGTCTTTGCCATCGACCCCAAGGGACTGGTGCGGGCGCTGCTGTACTACCCGATGCAGCTTGGACGGAATGTGGACGAGCTGCTGCGCATCTTCCGTGGCCTGCAGACGGCCGACGCGAATGGCGTAAGCTGCCCGGCGAACTGGCTGCCCGGCGAGCAGGTGATCGTGCCTGCCCCGGCCACCATCGCTGATGCCCAGAGACGGACCAACGGCGGCGGCGCGGGACTCGATGTGAAGTCCTGGTATCTGGCGAAGAAGCAGCTGGCGACGGCCGTTCAGTAGGGCGTCACCGGTCGTCCGTTCTCAGGTACGAGTGAGTTAGAGTTGTAGCAGAAGGCCGCAATCCCCATGTGGCCCTCGTTGTACCCCCAAGAGCACCGGTGGCGAAGTGGCTAACGCGCTGGTCTGCAAAACCAGTATTCGCGGGTTCAATTCCCGCCCGGTGCTCCAACACACTCGCGCGGAGAGAGCATCCCCCTGGGATGATTTCCCGCATTCGTCCGCGCGGCGCTGACATCCTGATGGATGTGATGGCGAATCTCGCGGCTTCGAGACGTGAAGAATTCCAACTTATTATGCCCTCGGTGAGCAATATGGATCACTGATAATGTTCTCCGGGGTACATAGTAGATCTAACATGCGGGCCATTTCGCTTCTCGCTAAGGACTCTGCGGCTCTCGGACGCGATGGAACGGCACTGGGTTCGACCGACGAATCCGCCCCTGGCGAGAGGATCTTTCAATGAACGTTGCCATCGACACAGGCTTCAAGTCCGAAGTGTATCTGGCTACGGAAGGCGAAGGGCGACATATGATGCGCCTGAAGCCTCGCGAGATTTTTTTCTCCCAGGGCGGTGCATCCAACTCGGTCTTTTACCTTCAGTCCGGGCGCGCCAAACTGACCGTGCTCTCGAGCGGCGGCAAGGAGGCTACCATCACGCTGCTCGGCGCGGGAGACTTCATAGGCGAGGAGGCGATGGTCGGTACCGGGGGGCTGCGCATGGCGACCGCAACCGCCATCAGCCTATGCGTTGCCCTCCGGATCGACCGCGACGAGATGGTGCGTGTGTTGCACCGCGAGCATGCCTTCTCGGACTTCTTTCTGCGCTTCCTGCTGACCCGCGGGATGCGGACGCAGGCCGATCTGGTGGACCAACTCTTCAACTCCAGCGAGAAGCGGCTGGCGCGGACGCTGCTGCTGATGGCGGAGTTCGGTATGCCGGGCGAGCCGGAGACGCTGATCCCGGAGATCACCCAGGAGGCGCTGGCGGAGATGATCGGCACGACGCGGTCGCGGGTCAGCTTCTTCATGAACCGCTTCCGCAAGCTGGGATTCATCGAGTACAACGGCCGAATTCGCGTGCATAAGTCGCTGCTGAACCTGGTGCTGCACGACCAGTTCCCGCAGGCGAACGCGGCCCGTCCCGAGGTGAAGGCGTCCGTGCGCACGAACAAGGCAGGGCGACCGATTCCAGCCGCGCGACGAGCGGCCGAAGGAAAGAAAAAGACGGCGTGAGCGGTCTCTTTTTTACAGCGTGTCCCGCGGATGGAGTGCGATGCTACTCGAATTCAAAGGATAAATTGCGTGAGGTGCGTAATGTCCTATCCCGGTTTGAAGCTGCTGGTTGTCGACGATGAGGCTCCGATTCGATCTCTCTTGGCACAGGTCCTTATGACCCGTGGCCACCACGTACGCTCAGCCGCGGATGGCTTTGCGGCCTTGCACTTGATCCGGGAGTCGGTCCCGGACGTGCTGCTGTCCGATCTCAACATGCCCGGGATGACGGGCTTCGAGCTGCTCTCCGTGGTGCGGCGGCTGTATCCGCAGATCCACGTCATCGCGACCAGCGGGGCCTATTCCGGAACCAGCGTGCCGGACGGAATCGCAGCGGACGGCTTCCACGAGAAGGCGACCGGCATGGGTTCGCTCTTCGCGCTCATCCCCGCCGTCGCGGCGCAGGGCCAGGTTCCTGTGCGGTCGCAACGATCGCCGGTCCCTCTATGGCTTGATCTTGAACCGCTCGTCCCGGTCGACGATCCCCATGTGATCGTCAACTGCCCGCAGTGCCTGCGGCCATTCCGCAAGGCGGTGGTCGAGATCGACGCGAACATACGCGAGACACCCTGCATCTACTGCGGCGGGAGCGTCTCTTATGCCCTCGCGTCCAAGGAACTGGTCAGGAAGCCTGCCGGCGTCGCAGGGGTGAGCCAGATGCCGACACCGCCTGCCGATGAATCCTCCCAGACTTGAAGGTTTGTGGTGTGGCCCCTCCATAAAGGCTATGCCCGACCGGCGAACTCGCGAGTTTCGGTGGAGATCTTTACCTTTTCGCCTTCTTTGATGAAGAGCGGGACGCGCACCTCGAGGCCGGTTTCGAGCCGCGCGGGTTTCGTCCCGCTGCCGCTTGAGGAGTCGCCGCGCGCCGAGGGCTCGGTGTAGGCGACGTCCAGCTCGACGAAGATGGGCAACTGTAGCCCGATGGGGTTGCCGTTGAACTTGTGGATCTGGAGCAGAGTTCCCTCGATCAGCAATTCGAGCGCATCGCCCATCATCGCGCCGCTCAGCGTGAGGGTCTCGAAGCTTTCCTGGTCAAGGAAGTGCGAGCCTTCGCCGTCGCTATACAGATATGACGCGGGCACCAGGACGAGGTCTGGCTCCTTGAACTTCTCCTGCGCCTTGTAGGTCTTCTCGAAGACGGCAGAGTTCAGCAGGTTGCGCATCTTGAGGCGGACGAGCGTCTGGCCGCCGCGCGCGGTCGGCGTCGTAATGTCGGACTCCAGGCAGACGTAGGGGACATTTTCAAGCTCAAACACGGTCTTGCGCTTGATGTGGATTGCTTCGATCAGTGCGGCCATCCATCCAGTATAAAACTGCGGCTACTTCAGTGCGTCGAGCCCCGGCTGGAGCCAGCTCAGCACCGTCTCCGAGATGGCTGGGAACTGCGTGGTCAGCAGGCCGATGACCGGCCCGGCGAGGAAGCCAGCGGTCTTCAGGTAGAACTCCGGGCCGAGCCGGCCGGGCTTCGAGTTGGTGATGTAGCTCAACGTCTCGTCGCGCTCCATGCCCGCGTAGACATAAACGACCGATGCCGCGATCAACAGCAGGTTCAGCATCATCCATGTGCTGATGCCGGTGCGCGGAACGAACGGGTAGAACGAGATCGCGAAACACACGGGGATGAAGAGCGAGAGCATGGAGAGCGTCATGGTCCTCACGCGCGCGAGGATGTTCTGGATGAAGGCGATGTAGTGGAAGCAGATAAACTCCTCCGCGGTGCGGACGGTCGGGCTTTCGCTCAGGTCCATGTCGAAGACGTTGCGTTCGTCGTCCTCGTCCTTGGAGGTGGAGTTCTCTAGGCTCAGGGAGTCGGGCTCCGTGGCCCAGTAGGGGATGAGCTGGGAGAGCACCTCGGCTACGGCGTCGTTCAAGGCTTGGCGGATGAAGATCTCCGGCTTCTCCCCTTTCTTGTTCACCGGCTTGTCCCACAGCGGCCCGGTGCGCGTCTTGCGGGCGCAGTTTTCGGCAAACTTTTGACCGTGGTCGACGGCGTGTTTCAGTGCCTCGTTCTTGCCCGTTGTCATGGCCAGCAGGCGGACCCCCGCGTCAAGCTGTTGCGAGAAAAAGTGAAGCTGTACCCGTTGCACGTTGCCGCTGACGCTCCACAACGAGTTGCCGTCCACGGCGCGGAGCTTGGCGAAGGTCCGGCGCAGCCGCATCCGGTTCAGCGCAGTAAGCAGGTGGCGAAGTTCGACCCAGGTCAGGTAGAGCCTCGCGGCCTCGGCGATCGTCAGCAGGAAGGCCAGCAGCAGCACGAGGTTGATTGCCCAGGAGTAGGCGTTGCTCTCAAGGCTCAGCAGCGGTGGCCCGTTAACCCAAAGGTAGAGCGCCGCGGCCACGAGAATGCTTCCGGGCAGCACAACGACAGTAAAGGGAAACGAGAGCGGGCTGGCCACGCGGATGATGTTCCACGCGTTCTCGTGGCTGATGCGGTAGTAGGCGCGCGCAAGACGGTGGGCGTCGGGGCAGGGAGGTGTGTCGCCATGAATGCCCAGGAACTTGTCCCACTGCGTCCGCCAAAGGCGGGCGAAGGACTTCAACCCCGCAACCAGCGGATTGGGGTCTGCAGGCTTTACTGGCTTCGGCACAAGATAGGGCAGCAGTGGCCGCCCGAAACACAAGAGGCCGTTGCCCGCGAGCGACTGCCAACTCCACAGATAGAAGCCGCTCAGCAGCAGCAGCACAGGTACCAGCGGGGACGCCGCTCCGGTGATGTGGCCCATGCGGTAGAAGAGCGCAATGGCGTTGGGGCTGGCTGCGCCCGTGGAGACGACAGTGTTCGCAAAGGTGATCGACGTGGCAGCGGCGAGCGCGAGACAGGCGATGGTGAAGGTTAACCCGGCGGTCGCCTTGAAGCGCACAAACAAAGCGACGATGAGCGGAACGCCGGCCGCGATGGCGATGGCGAGTTTGCCGCCGTCGAGCGTGGAATTGATCGTAAGAACGCCGCTCAGGATGCCTGCCGGAATGCGATAGACGCTGAAGACCGCCGCGAAGAGCAGCAAGGCCCCCGCGCTGTTCAGACCCAGAATGACGTTCTGCGAGGGCGTCGGAAGCCGGCGAAAGGGCGCGCAGAGACCCAGGGCCGTGTGCTTGCTGCCACGACTGATGACCGCTGTCTGGTAGCCCACCAGAAGCGCCGCGCAGAAGAGCAGCGCCCACCAGGGCAGCGGTTCGCTGAGCAGAATGCTGGGGTGGAAGCGCTGGCCGTCGCGGGTGCGGTCGTAGTGGGCCGGCCTCTCGCCCGGCTTGACTCCGACCGGCGGAACTCCGGCGACCGCGACCATGGTGTGCGGTGGCGGCTTGTGTGCGAAGCCCTGTGGCAGACATTCGACCTTGCCGCGCGGCGCTCCTTCATCCGCGTCCTGATCCAGACAAGCGTTCGGCGTCGATGCATCGTTGAGCACAGCCAGCGGCCAGTACCCGTCGCGGCCTACTACGGAGAGCCAGGTCGGTGCCTGGATGGTCTCAAGCCTGTCGTCCGGTTTGTGCATCCAGAAGGGATCGGCGAAGTCCGGGATGCCCTCCACGAATGGAAGCAGGAGCGGCTGCTGTCGGTCGGCGTCGGCCTTCCAGCTCTGGCTTGGATCGAAGAGATAGCGGGCGGCAAGATACGACCCCTCTCCGTGCGACTCCGGAACGCGGTGGATGTGCGGCGGGGGCGCGGCGTCCTCCTTCCGTTCGGTCACCGCCGACCAGTGCTGGTCGCGCGGCAGCAAGGGGTAGCTCGAGAGCGACAGGACGCCGCGAAACTCCGTGGTGTCGATCTCACGGCGGAACAGCAGGTCCGAGCCGACAGTGACCACGCGTGCCTCCGGAAAGGCGCGATGGAAGAACCGCGTAAGAAAAAGGAAGTCCAGCGGATTGGTGCATCGCAGCAGGATATAGCGCGAGTGGTGGGCGCGGAGATGGCTCACGATGCCGTAGAGGATCGCCTCCTGCGCGACCGGCCCCATAGCACCGCTGTAGGAGGGAATCGTGTCCGAGACGCTGGAGGTCTCGCCCTCCGACGCGACCGTGTCCTGCAATATGGGGTGCGCCAACCGCCCGGCGCTGCTTCCGGTGCTGAAGACCGACTGCTTCTCGTAGGCGGTGCGCAGCGCGGAGATGTCGCGGGGATAGTAGAACCGCACAGGCCGGTTGGCGCGGGCGTACGGGAAGTCGCAAGGCGAATTCGTCGGCTGTTCCTCTTCGAGCAATTCGGCGGCGGTCTTCGGGTGAATCGCACCGTGCCTGGGTCTCCGCGGGGCAGGCGGCGGGGCGCTCGCGTAGGCGGTCTCATCCTCGGAGAGGATGGCCACGTCCGAGGTATCGGCACCCTGGTACTTCAGGTAGTTCAGCATCCGGTAGATCTGCAGTTCGTCGTTCTCCTGAAACGAGCCAAAGGTGGTCAGGCCCAGGTCGCGGGAGTCCGCGATCTTGCGCTGGAACCAGCGAATGGAGGAGCAGCCGCGGATGGAGCCGCTCAGGATGCGGATGGGCGTCGCCGAGGATGGAAAGCCTTCCTTGCCCTGAGGCAGAGCGCGTGCGAGCGAGGCCAGCGTGCCGCTCGAGTAAGGGCCGAGGACCGAGAGCGTTCGCGCCACTGGGGGCGCTGAGGGCTGTGCTGAGGGATCGAGAGCGGCCTCTTCTGGCGACGCGTTGTTGTGCAGCCACGCGATGGCGTTGTTCCACTGGTCTTCGTTCAGACCGCCGGTGGGCTGTTCGCCCACGACCAGGACGACCAATGCCTCGGCATAGGGTCCGGCCGAATCTGCTTTGGACTCGTCTGTCCGACTCTTGCCCGCGTCTTCGGATGTCGCATTGTGCAGGTCCCGGACGCCCTTGCGGAAGAGCATCACGCCCGGACAGGCCTCGCGCTGGTCGGTCTGGTCGTCGTAGCGCTGCTGGTCCCCCACGTTCGAGTAGACCCGCGTCTCCGTGCTCCAGGGGAACCACGATGAGTTGTAGTTATAGCCGTCGTCCTGCGCCGCCTGTTGCACAGACACCATCTCGCGGTCGAAGACCAGGCTCAGGTTGGTGTGGCGCGGGTCTGGTGCAAGCGCGATGGCATAGTGAACTCCGGTGAGCTTATTCAGGTCGGCCTCGGCTGCCTCAGGAGCGAAGAAGTTGTCGATAATAGCCTTGGCCGCGCCACGATTGGCGTCCTTGGGGTACGCGGTCTTCGGGTTCTTATCCGCGGCGGTGTCTTCGCGGTCGAAGACGGTGCAGCCGCCGTGGTAGGCGCTCGCAGTGGCTGCGGCTGGCGGCTTCCGGTGGTGCGTCTTCTCCCCGCTTACGACAGGCGCAGCCGGGGTATCGGTCACCGTGGCAGGGCCGCCGCCTGCCACGCGCAACGCCGCCACTGCTACCGCGATCGCTACACCGAAGCCGGCAACCTGTCGCATTCAACTGCTCCCGTGGGGTCTGAAGCCGTGCTCATGAAGGAACGTAGACCGCGTACCCGCGCGGCGCAGCGTACAGGTCGATGCTGCCGTCGGGGTTGGTGAACTTGTCCGCCGGACGCGACTGGTCGTGACCGTCCCAGGCGATCGGCTTCAATGCGCGAGAGCCCCACTGCGTATGCACGGTCGCACCGCCCCAGCCGTCGCCGTTGTTGTTCAGCACAAGAATCAGTCCCGGCTGGTTGCCGAAGCCGCCGCGCTGCATGATGTAGAGGTTCTGGTCCGCCCAGAGGTTTGTGGTTGCGCCGCCGGCGTAGCCCTCATGCGCGGCGACCAGCGCGTCGATGCCGTTCGGCGTTCCGCTGCGGGCGAGGCCATAGTTGAAGTAGTCCAGATAGAAGACGCAGGGGTAGCCCTGGTGCGTGAGGATGAACGCGTAGGCCATCGTCTTGTCGTGGACGACGGCGTCGGGCGGGTTCTGCGTCGTGTCGTGGTTGTCGACGAAGGTCACCGCGTGGTCGGGCAGCGTATTCAGCACGGTGTCCGGTGCGAGCAGGCCGCGCAGGTCGTAGCCATAGGTGTCGCACATGTCCTTCAGATGGTAGCGAAGCGGAAAGTCGAAGGCGGAGACAGGGTTGTCATTGAAGCTGTCGGCGAGCGCCAGCCACTCGTCGATGGATTGCTCGCTGTCCCAGTACTCGGCGACGCAGAAGGGCTTGTAGAAGGGGTCTGCGGCGGTCTTGAAGCGGCGCTCCGCGATGGCCTTCACCATCCACGGGCCGAAGCCCTTCACGTAGTCGAAGCGGAAGCCGTCGAAGCCGATCTCTTCGATCATGCGCTGGGTGTAGTCCATCACCGCGCTATAGACGACGGGGTTCTGGTGGCAGAGCTGCGGCATGCCGCCAAAGGGCGGGTACTCGCTCATCACCTGGAACGTGCTGGGGTGGAAGCACGGCCAGGTGCGCGGAAACTTTCCGCTTACGGGGTTGAAGACTGTCCAGCCTTGTTGTCCGGTAAGCGGATTCAGCTCCTCTGCGTCCGCGCCGTTGTTGTGGTTTATGACGATGTCGGCGTAGACCTGGATCTTCGCGGCGTGGGCGGCGGCGATCAGGGCGACAAGTTCGTCCTTGCTGCCGAACCAGGTCTTCACCGAGCCGCGCTGATTGTACTCGCCAAGGTCGAAGTAGTCGTAGGGGTCATAGCCCATGGAAGGGTTGCCGAAGAGATTCGCGGCCTTCGAGGCGGGCGGCAGCCACATGGCGGTAAAGCCGGCCTCTTGCAGCGCGGGCAGCTTCGTAGCAAGGAAGTTCCACCAGGCGTACTCCTGCTTTTCGGCGGCGGGACAGTCCCAGTAGAAGGCTTGAAAGAGAACACCCATGATTCACCTCGGCGATGGGAGATAGTGCATGGTGATGGTGCGAGAGCGATCGTTTCATGTGCGAACGGGCCGCGCGATGCGGAGAGAGACACAGCCTACACGCTCCATCGCGGCGGGTGAAAGCAAAATCTCGGTTTGCCCCGGGGGCTCTCATCCAACTTTCCGCTTGCGTTCGCGCAAATCGCGCCTATGATGGCATTCGCGCGGGCAAAGCTGCATCGACGAGTGCGGGATGAAACCGGAGCTCCTCTCGGGTGCGCACTCGCGGTGTGCACGGGATTGGTTGAAACGCGGCTGCCGCTTCCATCACCACTGACTTCAGGAGACCCCCATGGCACTCGACAGAACTATGCCGGGCATTCAGGCGCTGGAACATATCGTCGTGCTGATGATGGAGAACCGCTCCTTCGACCACATGCTGGGCGCGCTGAAGGCGGTGAACCCGGCCATCGATGGCCTGGACGGGACGGAGACCAACCCCGACACGACGGGCGCTCTCGTGCAGGTGCAGCCGCTGGCCGAGTATCAGAGCCAGCTCGACCCCGACCCCAACCACCACTTCGCCGCCGTGAATCTGCAAATCTTCGGCGACCCCTCGAACGGGCCGCCGCTGCCGGCGACCATGTCCGGCTTCGTGAAGAGCTACTTCAACCAGCAGCAGAACGTCGCCCACTCGCACGAGATCCTCTACTATTTCACGCCGGACAAGCTGCCGGTGCTGACAACCTTGGCGACCGAGTTCGCAGTCTTCAACCGCTGGTTCGCGTCCATTCCGGGGCCGACCATCTGCAACCGCGCCTTCGCGCACTATGGAACCAGCTTCGGCCAGGTCAGCATGGATGTCTTCGAGTTCGACCGGAAGATCGCCGCAATCTACGACCGGATGCAGGCCGCCGGCCACACCTCGAAGCTCTTCTACTACGATGAGGCCAGCTCGACCATGGAGGTCGTGAACCTGCTGCAGGATGAGCCGCAGGTCTTCGGCACGTTTCAGGACTTCCTGAAGGCCTGCGACCAGAACACCCTCCCCGCGTACTCCTTCATCGAGCCGAACTACACCGACCACGACTCGCCCGATGGCGACGGCGAGATGATCGCCTGCGACCAGCATCCGGACCACGACGTCCGCGCCGGGGAGAAGTTCATCGCCGACGTCTACAACCGCATCCGGCAGAATCCCGACCTCTGGCCGAAGACGGCTCTCTTGATCGTCTACGACGAGCACGGCGGCATCTACGATCACGTCCCGCCGCCCGCCTGCCCGAAGGACGGCTTCAAGGCGCCGCCCTCCGCTACGGGAACCATGTTTGCGTTTGAGTTCGACCGCCTCGGCGTGCGGGTGCCTGCTATTCTCGTGTCGCCGTGGGTGAAGAAGGGGACGATCATCAACGATGTCTTCGAACATGCGTCCATTCCGGCGACCGTGACGGACTACTTCATCGGCGAGTATCCCGACCGCACAGCGCGCGAGATCGCGGCGAATACCTTTCTCGGCAATCTGTCTTTGGACGCTATGCGCCCGGATGACGACTGTCCAACGTTTACCGAAGGCTAAGCACTTCAGATTCCAGGAGGGACGCTCATGGAACCCGTCCGCTTCACCGCAGCACCCAAATCGTCGTTCAACTGGGACCGCCCGCCGTCCGATCTCTTGCAATCGCAGTTGAAACACTTCAAACATCTGGAGAAGAAGCTCGACCTGGGCGTCGATCCGCTGCTCGGGACACGCCTCGGCACGGAGAACGGCGCGGCGATCTACATCGCCGCCATCACCAGGGCGCTCCGTACCCGCGCTCTCGGCGCGAAGGCTCGGTCGGGCGTTGCCGTGATGCCCCCGCCGAGATCGGCCGCTCCAGCCTCCGAGCCGCTTACCCTCGCCGCCTCTGCCGCCAATGCTGAGTCTGCCACAAACGTTTCCGATGCGAAGACGACTCCAGAAAAATAAAAGGAAGCCTCCATGACTCTTCGCAATCTCCGGTTCCTGCTCGTTCTGCTCGCCGCCCACGCTGCCTTCGCCGAGTCCTGCGACCAGTTGTTCAACAATGGCACCGAGGGCCGCGTCCACTCGGACTTCTGCCGCGAGTGGACGGAGCTTCATCCGTGCCGCGCCCAGCAGGTGAAGCCCTGCAGCCCATTCACCTTCGGACACCTGGAGGGCACCGCCCAGACGCTCGTCACCGGCCAGCCACTGCATATTGCGGTAGGCAGCATCGCGCCGCAGAACGGCTTCGGCGCGGGCCTCGCCTTTGTCGAGCATAAGAACTTCTCCGACGAGTGGCGGACCAGCATCGATGTCGATGCCATCGCGACCGGCAACCAGTCCTGGCGCGCGGGCGCGTACTTGAAGGCGTATCGTCTCTCCAGCATCGGCGGACCCAAGCCAATCGGCGTCGTATACGGTCCAGCACCGAAACAGAAGGAGACCTTCTTCCACGTCGCGCCGCTGTTCAACCTATACGCGCAAAGCATCTCGCTGAACCGCCTCTTCTACTATGGCCTCGGCACCAGCACGCCGCCCGCCGGGCAGTCCGCCTTCGCCTTCAGGGAGACCGTCTTCGGCGCGAACGCGATCCTTCCGCTCGGCCGCTGGGGCACGTCGCTCTACGGCGAGATCAACGGCCGCGTGCCGCAGCTCCGCGGCGACCATCACGAGACCGTGCCCTCGATCGAGCAGCTCTACACCGAGGCGACCGCGCCCGGACTGACCTCGCAGCGCGCGTTTCTACAGCCGGGGGTCGGCTTCCGCATCCAGCCTGAGCTCTTCAAGGAGAGCGTGCGGCTGCACTATCTGCTCAGCGCGCAGAGCTTCACCGCCCTCGGCAGCACGGCCTACAGCTTCCGCCGCTGGACCGCGGACTTCGGCCACGAGTTTCCACTGGATTCCAAGGTCCATCTGAAGGCGCCGGACGACCGCAACGGACCGGACTCCTGCGCGCCGGCCGGCGAGACGTGTCCCTCCGCGACGCGCGTCTCCTCCGCCTTCAACAAGGAAGGCTCGATCACGCTGCGCTTGCTGATGAGCGCATCCGCCGCCGAAAAGAACTCCGCCGTCCCGTTCTACTTCGACCCGACGCTCGGCGGCTCGGACATCAACGGAACCCCGGCCCTCGCCAGCTACGCTGACTACCGGTTCCGCGGACCGGACCTGCTGCTCTTCCGCGAGACCTTCGAGCACAGCGTGCCGCGTGCGCCGCTCGGGGTCTACTTCGGCGTGGACCAGGGGAAGGTCGCGCTGCGCCGCAACGATATCAACTTCACCGGCCTGCACCGCAGTTACACGGTCGGCTTGACGGTTCACGCCGGCGGGCTGCCGGTGGTCTACCTGCTCTTCGCATTCGGCGGCCCGGAAGGAAGCCATACGAGCTTCAGCGTCAGCAACCAACTGCTAGGCGGTTCGGCGCGACCGTCACTCTTCTAGCATCTGCTGAAAGAGTCCGTCTTGCCGAAGGGCGCGGCTTCAGCCGTGCCGCACGTCGTTCCTTTGTCCTTGCGGCGTTCGAGCAGAGCCCGGATCCGTGCATACCGCCCCATACCGTCGTTCTGACCCCGAGCGCAGCGAATGGGGAAGAATCCCCGCATCTTCTTCGCAACGTCGTGCGGTCGACTGGCGAGAATTGACCTAGTTCACCAGCATCCGCACGGGTGCCTCCGCAAGACGAGCGGCAATGCCGTCCCACAAGGCGATCCTCGCCCGCAGCGCGGTCTCGGCTGCCTCTGCCCCCTCGCGCCACTTCACTGGGTCGTCGCCGCAGAGCTCGCTCACCATGCGCAGGGCCATTGGACCGTGGTCTTCGCCGTCCACTTCGATGTGCCGATCGAGATACCAGCGCAGCATCGCAAGCCTTCCCGAAAGTCTCGCATCCTGCTCGCGGATGAAGCCGCGAAACATGTCGGGGATAAGATCTTCCCGGCCGAAGGTGAATGCGGCGGCGATCTCATGCAGCTTGCCGCGCTCGATGATCGCGAAGGTGGCACCTGCAAATCTCACCGCCGCCTCCGGTGCCGCACTGCGGGCCAGCGCAGCCGACCACGTCGCACCCTCGCGCAGGCGGGCCATCAGTCCATCGATCCCCAGCGTACAGGCCCCACACTCCCGCATTGCGTTTACATACAGCTCAAAGTGGCTGATGGGCCGCGTCCCGTAGAGGTCGCTCTCCTCGCCCAGCACAATCTCGTTCACCAGCCGTCTGCTCGCCGGGAAACGGCTCGGCACCCACGGCACATCGATGCACGTCAGACCGCGCTGCAGCGTCTTCAGCAGCGACATGAAGTCCCACACCGCGTACACATGCAACTCCATGAAGACGCGCAGGTCTTCGATGGTCTCAATGCTGGCATAAACGGGGTGGTTCGCAAGCTGGCTGTACAGCGGCCGCAGCCGCTCCGCCAGATGCTGGATTTCTTCTCGTTGTTCCATGGTGTTCATCGATACCCCTGAAAGACGTTGTTCGTAACTGGTTGTTCGTTCTTCGAGCAACCAGCGCTAAGAACGTCCTTTGCACTCCTCGCACCCGCACTGCCTTCGCAGGTACTCCCACGAATAGATGCCGCTCTCGTGCCCGTCGCTCCATTTGAAGCGCAGCGCATATTTACCCACTGGAGAAACCTCCAGCGGTTTTATCGGCGCCTCATACATCGGCAGCAGGGTCTGCGGCTTCGGCTTCGGCTCCCCCGGCTTGCGGCCGCTGGCGTCGCGGTCCTCATGGCAGGTCGCGCAAGGACACGCGTGGCGCAGCCAGAAAAAGCTCCACGCGCTGGCATGGCCGTCGCGCCAGTCGATCTCCATCCCGGTGCCTTCGCTCTTCTTCACGCGCACCTTCGCGGGAGTCACCGCGTCCGGCGACAGCTTCGCCTCGACCTGCTCCTGTTGCGCCTCTTCCGCGCTGACGATCCTGATTCCTTCGTGGCTCATAGCATCGATTCTTTCACGCCGCCGCGTTACGCCTCTGCCCAGAAGAAATATGCCGCCATAACGCAGCCCGTCCCCACCACGATCAGCCGCAGAACGTCGGGATTCATCTTCCTCGCATACTGCGCTCCGATCCATCCACCAACGCCGCAGATCGCCATCGACACCAGGCAGTACTTCCAGATCACCGCTCCGCTCACGATGAAGGTGATTACCGCGCAAAGGTTCGACAAGCACGCCGCCAGCACCTTCATCGAGTTCAGCGCACGCATCTCTTCGATCCCGAACAGCGCCAGCGCGCTCATGATCAGAAACCCCGCGCCAGCGCCAAAGTAGCCGATGTAGAAACACACCGGGAGCAGCACCAGGAACAGCGGCAGTAGCGCCGGAGTCGCATCGCGATCATGCGCGACCATCGAGGCACGGGCCCTGGCCTCAGCCCGCCGTCGCAGCCAGCGTGAGACCGGGCCGCTGATGCCGAAGAGCAATGAAGCGACCAGCAGCAGCCACGGTACCATGTGCAGGAAGGTGATCTGCCTCGTCTTCAGTAGGACGACGGCACCGCTGACGCCGCCCAGGACGGACGATCCAATCACCACCGGCAGAAGGTCCTTGCGGAGATCCGAGCGCAGCGCCGCGACCGACGTCAACTGCCCCGGCCAAAGCGCGACGGTATTGGTCGCATTCGCCTGGATCGGCGCGACGCCCATCGCCAGCATCGCGGGAAATGAGACGAACGATCCTCCGCCCGCCATCGCGTTCATCACGCCCGCAAGGAACGAAGCGACCACAAGCCACGCGTAGTGGATATGTACCGTCAGAGAAGAGAGCATTCGTCCCTCATTGTAGCCAACCCTGCGTCATTGCCTTACGCCGGAAGCTCAGGCGTCGCCGCGATCAGCTCCTGCGTATACGCCTCGCGCGGCCGCTCGCAGACGTCCAGCACATTGCCGACCTCGACCAGCTTGCCCTTCCTCATCACCGCGACTCGGTCGCAGAGATATCGCACCAGCGGCATCGAGTGCGAGATGAAGAGGTACGTCAGCCCATGCTCGCGCTGCAGATCACGCAGCAGATTCACCACCTGTGCACCCACCAGCACATCGAGCGCGCTCACCGGTTCGTCCAGCACCAGGAACTCCGGCTTCAGGGCCAAGGCGCGCGCGATGTTGATCCGCTGCCGCTGGCCGCCGCTGAACTCATGCGGATACCGCGCCAGTGCCGACGCATCGAGACCAACCGTCGCCAGCATCTCGCGCAGCCGAGCATCGAGCCCGCCTTCAGGCTTCCGCCGGTGAATTGCAAACGGCTCGGCGAGAATCTGGCTTACTGACATGCGCGGATTCAGCGCCGCATACGGGTCCTGGAAGACGATCTGCATCCTCCGCCGCAGCGCCCTTAGCTCCCGTGCGTTCGCCGCAAGAACATCCGCGCCCGCAAACCGCACCGCACCCGCTGTCGGCTCAACCAGACGAAGAATCATCCGCGCCACGGTGCTCTTGCCCGAGCCCGACTCGCCCACCAGTCCCAGCGTTCCGCCGCGCTGAATCGTCAACGATACAGCGTCGACGACCCGCGCCACTCCGCCCTCGCGAGGGTATTCTTTTGTCAGCCCCGCAGCTTCGACCAACGTCTCGCATCCAGCCGGCATAGCCGGATAGTAGCACCGGCTTTGGACGGGCCACCAACTTCGAGTAACGAAGGAGCGCACCGCATGGCCGCACCACCGCTCACAGGCAAGACCGCACTCATCACCGGAGCCAGCGCCGGCATCGGCTACGCGACCGCAATTGCACTGGCGAAGCAGGGCGCGAAGATCGTCGCCACGGCACGCCGCGAAGACCGTCTGCGCGGACTCTGCGATGCCGTCGCAGCAAGTGGAGGCGAGGCAATCTTCCACGCCGGCGACGCGGGCGATGAGTCCACCGCTCTTGCCGCGATCGATCTCGCCCTAAAGACCTTCGACACGCTCGACATCCTCATCAACAACGCCGGCATCGGCTGCTACCAGGACCTCGTCGACACCTCCGTCGCGGACTACGACCTCATGATGAACACCAACCTCCGCTCCGGGTTCATCTTCTCGCGCCACGCCGCGCCGTTGATGATCGCCCAGCGCAGCGGGACGATTCTCTTCGTCTCGTCGGTCGCGGGCCTCGCGGGCATTGCGGGCGAGGCGATCTACAGCGCCTCGAAGTTCGCGCAGGTCGGCTTCAGCCAGGCGCTCGACGCGGAGCTTCGCAAATACAACGTCAAGGTCGGCGTGGTCTGTCCCGGCGGCGTCAAGAGCGAGTTCGGCCTCGGCCGTGGCCGCACCGAAGAGTTCATCCGCAGCTCGCGCATGATGGAACCGCAAGAGGTCGCCGAGGCCATCGTCTTCGCCTGCACGCAGCCCGCAAACGTCCGCATACCGCAACTCCTGGTCCGCCACATGGGATAGCCCCAGCGAACACCTCGATTGCCCGGATGCCCCATCCATGCGGGATCTTCGCATGGGTGGAACGCAGGCCGCCTACGCCAGCCGCTCCAGCACCAGCGGCACTCCTCGCTTCGGCCGCAAACTGATCGCCGGGTTATACGCAATCTCATCCGGCGAGCCCTCCGGGAGTGAAAGCCTCCAATCCCGCGCTGTCACCGCGAGCACGAACACTCCCTCCATCCACGCCAGCCCTTCGCCGATGCACTGCCTGCTGCCCGCCGCGAAAGGGAAGTACGCATAGCGTGGCCTTCCCGCCTTGTTCTCATCGGTGAACCGTGAAGGATCGAAGCGCAGCGGGTCGGCGTACCACCGCACATCGCGATGCACTACGAACTGCGGCGCGATCACCACCGATCCCTTCGTGATCCTGTATCCCGCAATCTCATACGGCTCCTCACAGGTCCGCGCCGTCACCCACACCGGCGGATAGAGCCGCATCGTCTCCGCGAAGACCTGTGTGGTGAACTTCAGGCGCCCATAGTCCGCCGCCACCGGAGCCCGGCCGCCAAGCACCGTGCGTGCCTCCTCGCGGATCGCCTGCTGCACCTCCGGATGCCGCGCCATCAGCCACATCGCGAAGCTCAGCGCATTGGCCGTCGTCTCATGTCCGGCCAGCATCACGGTAAGGCACTCGTCGCGAAGCTGCTTGTCGGACATGCGTGTGGACTCGTTCCCGACGGCTTCGGAATCGACCGCTTCCATCAGCATCGAAAGCAGATCGCCGCGGTCGCCGGGGCTCTTGCGCCGCTCCGCGATCATGCCGTAGATCAGCGTGTCCAACTCCGCCACGCCCCGCCGAATCCGCCGCATCGACGGGATCGGCAGCTTCTGTATCTGTTCAGAAAAAGGCAGAAACGCAATGGGCAGAATCCGCATGAACGAGTCCACCGCGTCCGAGATCTTTCGCACCTCAGCGTCTGATTCCACGTTCAGGTCGAAGAGGCACTTGCCCACGATCCGCAGCGCCACCCCCAGCATCGCCTCATGCACGTCAAGCGTCGTTCCGGTCTTCCATCGCGAGGTCATCGCTGCGGCCTGCTGCCCGATCGTCTCGCCATACCCGGCGATCCGGGCGCGATGGAACGCCGGTTGAGCCAGTCGCCGTTGCCGGATGTGCAGCGGATCTTCGCTGGTCAGCAGTCCCTCGCCCAGCACAGACCTTGCCTTCTGCATCACGATGCCGCGGTGGTGCTTCGCCGCGTCCTTCAGGAAGAAGTCTTCGATCAGCGCGGGGCTGTTCAGTTGGTAGACGTGCCTTCCGATCGCGGTGTAGTGCACCAGGTCGCCGTAGGTCTTCGCGCACTCCACGAGGTACTCCGTCGCATTCACGCGAAATACCTTGCCCGTCAGCAGCCGTGGCAGGAACTTCGGCCCCGGAGGATAGCGCGCCTTAGCGGGTGCAATCGCCGGTGCCATGGTCGGTGCGGTTTGCATCGTCAAGTCGGCCTCGCCGGTGTCCTGTTCCCAGTCTAGCCGAGGCGGTATCGCGGCCATATGGCTGTCTTCCATGCAGTGAACGTTGCGGTGCCCGTCTACTCGCAGGATCGATCCCACTCCTTCCGTAGCGCCTCTCGAGGTACTCCGAATCTTTTCAGGACACAACGTGCCTCCTGCGGCAATCCCCCCTCCGTAGTGCGAATCGCACCGCCGTAACGGTACTTCGGAGTCGTCTCTCGGTCTTGTGCCTTGTACTTTCATCAGCTTGCGAAGCACCGCAAGTGCATACCAAAGACTTCGTTGCGAAGCCTGCCGAAGTATGTCAACTTCCACTCAATCGATACCTTCCTCCCCGGGAAATGGAACGGCCTCCGCGGCTTCGACCGCAGTGGTCTTGCTGCACGACTTTGCCGCGATACGCGGCTTTGGAGCTCCTATGCTTCTACCTGTTGTCCCTGCTGTCCTGTTGCTCTTTTTGCCCCTCCGGCTGCTTGCGTGCCCGCATCGTTCCGTCAACGTTTCAATTCACGCCGCCATACAAGCGGAGACCGCAGCACCCGCGGCCCCGCCGCGCAGCATGAATCGACCTGCGTCGCCCGCCGTTACACCCGCCACACAGTCTGGTTCGCCGGTCTCAATCGAGCCCGCAGTCGCGGCCCCCGTAGCTTTAGCCTCGCCCCGCTCTGTCCGGCAATCCATCGATGTGGAGTCCTCCTCCGCGACTGCCACCGCGATGGGCGATCCTGAGGTCCGCGCCACCCGTGCCGAGATCGAGACCACCGCCGGAACGCTCGACGACCCGGCCCGCTACTTCCAGATCGTCCCCGGCGTGCAGTCCGATAGCGACCAGCGCAATGACTTCCTCGTCCGCGGCGGCAACCCTGCCGAGAACCTATTCGTCATCGACGGCATCGCGGTGCCTTCCATCAACCACCTCGCGCTCTCCGACACCACCGGCGGTCTTGTCTCCATGGTCGACGCAGATGCCATCGAGAGTATGACCCTCCACTCTGGTGCCCACGACGCCCGCTTCGACGACGGACTCTCCGCGGTCGTCGAGATATCCACCATGAAGGAGGGCAGCGACGCTCTGGATCACCCAAAGACGCGACGGACCGCCGAGGCTGGGATCGCAGGGATCGGCGGAATCGTCTCATGGCATACCGGCGGCGCCTCCGCCTCAACTCCCGGCGGCGGGGGCTCCATGCTGATCTCCCTGCGCAAAGGCATCCTCGACCTCCTCACCAGCAACATCGGCCTGAATGGAGTGCCGAAGTACACCAACGCCCTCATCCGCGGCGACCGCATGTTCGGCTCCCGCGACAAACTATGGGGCATGTCGCTCACCGGCATCGACTCCATCGCCATCGAACCCGCCGCGCTCGATGCACAGGAGACCAATCCATTCGATATCCGCTACCACGGCTGGCGCAGCACCAGCGGCTTGAACTGGCAGCATCTCTGGAGCGCGAAGACCTTCGGCATCCTCACCGCCTCGAACGCCCAGCAGGCACAGAACGTCGTCGAACGCGACCAGATGCTGGGCGACGCAGAGACCTACACCGAGCAGACGACCGACGGAACCACTACTCTGAAGTACGAACTCGCCTCGCAGGCGCGCCCTTGGCTCCTGCTCTCTGGCGGAGCTACAGCCTCGATCGACCGCATCAATTACGCACTGGCCCAACCCGTCCCGCTGCCTTCGCCCTACAGCTTAAACCCCGTGCCGCCATCTCCCGCATCGCAATCCACCGCCGCATCTGACCTTGCAACGACCGCCACGTCAGTCGACGCCGCCCTCAGCACGCCCGTCGATGGCGGCTTTGCTCAGGGGACTTTGCTGCTGCCGCGCGGCGTCCGTGTCACGACCGCCACGCGCCTCACACACTGGGAGATGGGCGGGCAGTCGCGCTGGACTCCGCGCGCCTTCCTCGCCGTGCCCGCAGGCGGCGCACGCACGGTCGCTGCTGGTTACGCCGAGTACGCCCAGATGCCCGCCTATCTCTACCGGCTCGCCTTCGCGCAGAACCACGCGCTCCAGCCCATCAAGGCCCGGCACCTCACGCTCGATCTGCAGGACCTCGTTCGCACCCGCAACTTCAGGCTCCAACTCGCCGCCTACGACAAGCGATACACCGACTATCCCGTCGCATCCGGCTTCCCGCAGCTCTCGCTCGCCAACATCGCCGACACCTTCGGACAGTCCTTCCAGCTCTTCCCCATGACCAGCCAGGGCCGCGGCCGCGCCTCCGGTGTTGAGTCGACCCTCGACTACCGTCCAGTCAGCAGACTGACACTTCAGGGAAGCCTCACCTACGCGCGCTGCCGCTACAGCGGCCTCGATGGCGTCCTGCGCCCAGGCAACTTCGACATTCCCCTATCGGTGAAGTTCTCCGGCGTCTTCCGCATGACACACAGTCTTAGCCTTTCGGCCCGCTACGCCGCCGCCTCCGGCCGCCCCTACACGCCGGACAACATGGCCGAAAGCGACGCCCAGGACCGCGATGTGTACGACCTGCAGCGAGTCAACGGGGCACGCTCCCGCGCCTACGGACGACTCGATCTGCGCGTCCAGCAGACAAAGCCCTTCGGCAAGGGAATCATCTCCTGGCATGTCGGCCTCGAAAACGCCCTGAACCAGAAGAATTTTTATGAGTATGTGTGGCAGCCGCGGACCGGGGGCGTCTCCGAGCAGGACCAGATACCGCTCTTCCCCGACGGCGGCGTCAAGTACACCTTTTAGCGCCGGGGTCGAATAGACCTTGTGATCCCCCCAGGTCTCAAGATCGAGACCCGGGGCACCCAGACTTCATGGGACAGTGCACTCCGTTTGGGCGCAAGGGCGCGAAAAACGGAGTCGAAGGACGACGGTTTTCATGTTGCAAGGAGTCTCTGACACGGAGCCCTAGATGTCGAGATTCTTCACATCCAGCGCATTCTCTTCGATAAACTTCCTGCGGCTCTCCACATCCTCGCCCATCAGCGTCGTGAAGATCTCCTCGCACGCTGCGATGTCTTCGAGCTTGACCTGTAGCAGGGTCCGGCGGTCGGGATCCATCGTCGTCTCCCAGAGCTGCGGCGCGGTCATCTCGCCAAGGCCCTTGTAGCGCTGGACCTGATACTCTTTGCGGCCCTGCTCGATGACGTAGTCGAAGACCTCGCGCGGCGTCTTCTTCTCGACGGGGTCCTGGTTGATCTTGTTCGAGCGCTTCACGGCGGGCTTGGTCTCCGTGACGGTGCCCGGGGCCTGCGCGTCGGCGGTGACACCCTCTTCGGCGGCGGCCTCCTCGGCCTCGTCGGCTGCTTCCTGCGCGGCGACGGCGGCGGTCTGCGGAGCATAGGAGATGAGGAACGGTCCTTCGAGGCGGTCGCGGAGGAGAGCGTACTTGGCAAGCAGTTGCCGGCTCTCCGCGGCGTTGGCCAGCGCCCAGTCGATGGTGCGGACGGCACCCTGCGCGTCGGTAAAGTTCACCGACCACGTCTGGTGTTCCTCATCGAGGACCGGCGCGCCCACCGCGCGGAACTGGAA
>Ga0116226_10000506_pt1 | contig 33276 bp, 24 predicted proteins | sample S1TSphfallax_FD_89692 | JGI IMG/M metagenome (GOLD analysis project Ga0116226, IMG submission 89692) | Host-associated microbial communities from peat moss isolated from Minnesota, USA - S1T2_Fa - Sphagnum fallax MG | ecosystem: Host-associated > Plants > Peat moss > Unclassified | place: USA...
CCGCCCGGCCAGCCGCCGCCAGAAGCCCTGGCGGAACAGGCCGATCAGTGCGGTGAGAACGGGGAGCGGGGTGGGAGGCGGCATGGGGGTTATGTAGCGCAACGGGCGGGTCTTGTCAAGTGAAAATAACATTTTTTCTAACATGAAGCTGCGACGGCGGGCTGAAGCTCTATAAAACTGAGCAAAAACTGCTTGACCGACCAACGGTTGCCCGCACTGGCGGCGAAGCCCCCTCCCCTTGCGGGCTACGGCATTCACACATCTCTTCGATGCCAATTTGTCGAGGGAATGCGCCGCTTCGTCCCCTCTCCACCCCTGGGGGCGGAGAGGGTCAGGGTGAGGTGGGGGAAACTCCGAAGTTGTCGAGTGGCACTACAAGTTTGCGACAGGGTAGCGGCTCGACCACCCACCTCTCCCTGACCCTCTCCCCCCGCAAGCGCGGGCGGAGAGGGGACGTTGCGGCTGATTTCCGCGCGAAACGGCCACAAGCGGGATCTGTGAATCCCCTAGCCCCCTTGCGGGAGGGGGTTGGGGGAGGGGGTTGGGGGAGGGGTGGGGCCGCACGCGGCTGACGCCCAGCGACCCCTCCCCCCAGCCTTGATCCGCTTCGCGGCTCAAGCCCACAAGGGGAGGGGGAGCATTCGTCGGCCACGCCAATGGAATCTGCTCAGGATGAAGGTATTTTTTCCTCTCCGCCCCTGGGGGCGGGAGCGCTTCATCGGTCGGTTGTTACGCCGGCTGCAATGACGACGCGCTCGGCTCCGGCGTGGCGGCGTTGGTCGCCGGGACCAGGATTGTGATTCTCGTGCCATTGCCCGGCGCACTGTCGAACCGCATCCTGCCGCCGGCTTGCTGGACGAAGCCATGGACCTGCGACAGGCCGAGGCCGGAGCCTTTGCCGACCGCCTTGGTGGTGAAGAACGGTTCGACCGCGCGCGCCAACACCTCCGGCGTCATGCCGGCCCCGGTGTCGGCCACCAACATCGAGACGTAGGGGCCGGGCGGGATGTCGGCATCGCCGGCCACGACGACATTGCGGAACGTGAATTTCATCGCGCCACCGAACGGCATCGCATCCCGCGCGTTGATCGCGAGATTCAGCACCGCCGATTCGAACTGCGAGCGGTCGACCCGGCACAGAAACAGCGACTCCTCGCTGTCGAGCGACAGCGGGATCATGTCCCCCAGCGCGCGCTCCGCCAGCGGGCTGAAATCGCGCACCACGTCGTCCAGCCGCAACGGTTCGGGCTGCACGCTCTGCTGGCGGGCAAACGTCAGCAGATGGGCGGTCAGCCGCGCGCCCCGGTCCACCGCCCGGTCGATCGCGCTGATCGCGCGTGCGATCGCTTCGTCGGGGTGGGTCTGACCGGCGATCAAATCCAGGCTGCCGGCGATCACGGTCAGGATGTTGTTGAAGTCATGCGCGATCCCGCCGGTCAGGTGGCCGATCGCCTCCAGCTTCTGCGATTGCGCGAACGCCGCTTCCACCTGCCGCAGCGTCTTCTGCTGCGCGACCAGTTCCTGCGTGCGTTCATGCACCGCCAGTTCCAGCGCCGCGTTGGCCTGGATCATCGCCCGCTCGCCACGCCTGCGCTCGGTCGCGTCGCGCAGGATCTTGGACGCGCCGATCACCCGGCCGGTGCGGTCGCGGATCGGCGAGACCGTGACCGACACCGGCACCGGCGTGCCATCGCGGCGCAGCCGCACGGTCGCGAGATCCTCCACGCGCCCGCCGCCGCAGACGCGCGAGAGGATGCGATGCTCCTCGTCGCGCCGGTCGGCGGGGATGATCTTCAGGATGGACTGGCCGACGATTTCCCATTCCGGCCAGCCGAGAATGGTCTCGGCGGCGCGGTTCCAACTGGTGATGATGCCTTCCAGCGTCTTGCCGATGATCCCGTCCTCGGCGGAGTCGACGATCGCGGCCAGATAGGCGCGCGTCGCCTCCATCCGCGCCCGCTCGGTCAGGTCGGTGACGACCGCCAGCACGCGCGGGCCATCCGGCGTGTCGAGCGGGGTCAGGCCGACGCCGATCGGCAACTCGCTGCCGTCCGCGCGAAGGCCGACCAGATCCTGCGTGCCCGCCATCGTCCGGTTGCCGGATGCGGAATCGTGATCTGCGCCGAAGAAGAAGTGCCGGTCGCGCAGGCTGGCCGGCAGCAGCAGCTCGACCGGCTCGCCCTCCAGCGCCACGCGCGCGTAGCCGAACATCCGCGCGGCCTCGCTGTTGACCAACAGAATGCGGCCGGCGCTGTCCAGCAGGATCATGGCGGCCGGCGCCGCCTCGACCATCGCGCGGTATGGCGCATCCGGGTATGGCGCATCCGGGTATGTCGCATCCGGGTATGTCGCATCTCCGGCAAGGTCCGAAGCGCCGTCGTCCAGCCGGCTCATCGCCTTACCCCGCATTGCGCCGCATCACCCGGACGTTACCGGCGATCGCACAACGGGAACGTTAACGCCGGCGCAGGACCGCCAGCACCTCGCTGCCGTAGCGCGCCAGCTTGGATGTGCCGACGCCCTTGATCTGGCCGAGTTCGTCGAGGTCCGCCGGGCACACCGCCGCGATCTCGCGCAGCACGCTGTCGTGGAAAATGACGTAGGGCGGCACCGACTGCGCCTTCGCGGCGGCCGCCCGCCATGTCCGCAACGCCTCGAACAGCCCGCCGGCCTCGGTGCCGGCCGGCAGCGCCCCGCCGCCGGCGTCGGGCGCGGCGCGGCGGCGGGCACGATCGGTGCGCGGCGCTTCCTCGGCATCCTCGCGCAGCATGATCTTCTCCTCGCCGCGCAGGATCGGCCGGGCGCGCTCGGCGTCCAGCCGCAGCAGGCGGAACCCGCCATCCTGCTCCGCGACATCGAGCGCGCCGAGCGCCACCAGTTGCCGGATCACGCCGTGCCAGAACCGGCTCGGCTGGTCGCGGCCGACGCCGAACGTCGGCAGCTTGTCGTGCGCCCAGCGCAGCACCGCCTCGCTCGTCTCGCCCAGCAGCACCTGCACGACGTGCTTGGCGCCGAACCGCTGCCCGGTGCGGAACACGGCGGAGAGCGCCTTCTGCGCGGCGACCGTGCCGTCGAATATCCGCGCCGGGGCGACGCAGTTGTCGCAGTGCCCGCAAGGATTTTCCAGATCTTCGCCGAAGCAGGCGAGCAGCCCGCGCGTGCGGCACTGCGCCGTCTCGGTCAGCGCGATCATCGCCTCCAGCCGGCGGCGCATCACCGCGACCTGCGCTTCCGGCGCCGAGGACTGGCCGAGCCAGTGCCGCGCCCGCGCGATGTCCTCCCCGCCATAGAGCAGCAGCGTGTCCGCCGCCTCGCCGTCGCGGCCGGCCCGGCCGATCTGCTGGTAGTAGCTCTCCGGGCTGTCGGGCATGTCGAGATGCGCGACGAAGCGCACGTCCGGCCGGTCGATGCCCATGCCGAACGCGATCGTCGCGACGACGACCACCGCCTCGCCGGAGCGGAAGCGCGCCGCCGCCGCGCGCTTGGCGTCGGGCGGCAGGCCGGCATGGAAGGCAACCGCCTCGATCGACCTGCCTTGCAGGAACGCCGCCATCCGCTCGGTCTTTGCCCGGCTGCCGCAATAGACGATGCCGGCCTCGCCGGGATGGCGGCGCAGCAGGCGCAGCAACTGGCCGGACTCGGACTCCTTCGCCTCGGCCGCCAGATGCAGGTTCGGCCGATGGAAGCTCGCGGCGAAGATTTTCGCGTCGCTCATGCCGAGCGATGCAAGGATGTCGACGCGGGTGCGCGGGTCTGCCGTCGCCGTCAGCGCCACGCGCGGCACGCCGGGAAACCGCTCCGGCAGCATCGCGAGCGCGCGATATTCCGGGCGGAACTCGTGGCCCCACTGGCTGACGCAATGCGCCTCGTCGATGGCGATCAGCGCGATCCGCCGCCGCCCCAGCCGGTCGAGCGTGCCGGGCGAGAGCAGCCGCTCCGGCGAAACATACAGCAGATCGAGCCGCCCCGCCTCCAGCTCCCGCCCGACGGCGCGGGCTTCCTCCGGTTCGAGTTCCGAGTGCAGCGCGCCGGCGGCGACGCCGACCTGGCGCAGTGCCGCGACCTGGTCGTCCATCAGCGCGATCAGCGGCGAGACGACGATGGCGGTGCCGGCGCGGCACAGTGCGGGGACCTGGTAGCAGATGCTCTTGCCGCCGCCGGTCGGCATCAGCACCAGCGCGTCGCCGCCGTCCGTCACATGCCGCACCGCGGATTCCTGCAAGCCGCGAAACGCCGGGAAACCGAACACGCGATGCAGCACGTCGATCGGCGTCTCGCCAAATCCTTCGGCCCGGACGGCGGCGCTCATGCTACTGGCCGCCGAAGGTGATCTCGACGCGCCGGCTCTCGATCGAATCCAGCGCGTAGTCGACGCCGCCGATGGCGTGGCGCTGGATGCGCGCGGCCTCGACGCCGGCTGCGATCAGTGCGTCCGACACCGCCGTCGCGCGTCTGGCCGAGAGGCTGAGATTGCTGGCAACCGTGCCCTCCGGCGTTGCGAATCCGGCGACGACAACCGGCGTCCCCTGCCGCTCGCGCGCCTTGGCCGCAACCGTCGCGACCACCTGCCGCGCCTGCGCGTCGAGCGTGCTGGACCCCGCGCCGAAAAAGATCACGAAATGCTCGGGCCCGGAAAACATCCCGCACCCCGCCAGCAGCAGCGCCAGCGGCAAAACCGTGCGCAAAAACGTCCGGCGCATGTGCGAGTCCTAAAAATTTCCGCAACTCATTCGTGCCCGACCGCAGGAGTCGTGGTCAACGCCGCTTATCCGGCGGCCACCACGGCGTGACCGGCGGACAGCCGGAAAATACGGTCGAGCCGTTCGACGCCGGTCAGCCGATGCGCGATCAGCACCACCGTCCGGCTGCCCGCCGCCTCGTTCAGCGTTGTCAGAAACGCCCGCTCGGTCTCCGCATCGAGGCCGGCGCACGGCTCGTCGAGAATCAGGATCGGCGCGGGCGACAGCAGCGCACGGGCGAGCGCCAGCCGCCGCCCCTGCCCGCCGGAGACGCGGGCGCCCTGCTCGCCGACCCAGGCGTCGAGCGCCGTCGGCAGCGTGCGCACGAAGTCGCCGATCTGGGCCGCGTCGAGCGCCGCCCACAGCATCGCGTCGTCCGCCTGCGGCCGCGCCAGCAGCAGATTGTTGCGCACCGTGTCGTCGAACAGATGCGTCGCCTGCGACAGCCACGCGATGCGCGAGCGCACGTCGGCCGCCGCCAGCGTCGCGATATCGACGCCGCCGAGCTTCACCCGCCCCGCCTGCGGCGCGACCACTTTCAGCGCCAGCGCCGCCAGCGTCGATTTGCCGGAGCCGGACGGGCCGAGCAGCGCCACGCGCGCGCCCTGCGGAATGTCGAGCGTCAGCCCTTCGAACACCGCCGGCCGGTCCCTCGCCCAGCCGAAATGCACGCCCTCGAAACTCAGTGCGCTGCCCCTCGGCAAGGCGATCGGATGCGCGGGGTCAGGCAGCACCGGCGGCGCGTCGGCGGCCTCGAGCACGCGGGCGGCGGCGGCGGCGGCGAGGCCCGCCATCACGCCGGCACGCGGCAGGCCGCCCACCGCCTCGAACGCGGCAACCGCGAGGAACGCCAGCAGTGCCGCCTGCGCCGGATGCGCACCGGCCGCCAGCAGCGCCGCGAGAATGCCGCCCTGCGCGCACAAAAACGCCGCCGCGCCGTTGAACGCGCCGCGCCGGGCCAGGTCGCGCTGCGCCGTCAGGAAACTCGCCTCGCGCGCCTGCACGTTCGCCAGCATCCGGCCCTCGGCGGAGAAGGCACGAACCTCGCGCAGCCCGTGCAGCGCGTCGAGGCAGGCGACGCGCAGCGCGCCGCCGGCCGTGGCCATCCGCACGCCGCTGGCCGATGCGTTGCGCGCGGCGATCGCCGGCAGCACGAACGCGCTCAGCACGAACAGCGCGGCGACGGCGACGGCGAGTTCGATGTCGCTCCTGCCAAGCACGACGACGAGCACCGGTAGCAGCACGACCGCGCCGACGAGCGGGACCAGCGTGCGCAAATAGACGCCGTCCAGCGCCTCGACATCCTGCACCAGGCGGGAAAGCACGTCGCCGGCCCGACGAAACCCGAGGCCGCCGGCGCTGCGGGTGGCGAGGCCGCGAAAGAACCAGACGCGCAATTCGGCGAGCGCGCGGAACGTCGCGTCGTGCGTGGTCAGCCGCTCCAGGTAGCGCAGGACGACGCGAAACGGGCCGAGCGCGCGCAACGCGATCGGCGCCGCGAGCGCGCCGCCCGCCAGCAACCCGGCCACCAGCGAGCCCGACAGCGCCATCATCGCGGCGGCGGTGCCGACCGAGGCGACCGAGACCGCGAGGCCGAGTGCCAGCCGCTTCCAGCGCCGGCGCCACAGCGCGATGATCCGCAACAGCGCGGTCACGTCACGCCACGCCCCGCACCGGCACCACATGCCCGCCGCGCAAATCCAGGCGCCGGCCGGGAAAGGCGTGCGCGGCCACCGAGTGGCTCGCGAGAATCACCGTCCGCCCGAGCGTCAGCCGCCGCAGGCTCTCCAGCACCTCCGCCTCGGTCGCCGGGTCGAGATGCGCCGTCGGCTCGTCGAGCAGCAGCAGCGGCGCGTTCTTCAGGAACGCGCGCGCGATCGCCACCCGCTGCGCCTGCCCGCCGGAAAGCCCGTAGCCGGCCTCGCCGACTTCCGTGTCGAGGCCCTGCGGCAACGTCGCGGCGAAGCCGTCGACGCGGGCGAAGCGCGCGGCCTCGTCGACCTCGGCGTCGGTCGCTTCGGGGCGCGCGAAGCGGATGTTGTCGCGGATGGAGCCGGCGAACAGCACCGGCCGCTGGCCGATCCACGCGGTCAGCGTCGAAAGCGCCTGCGGCACCAGCGAGGCGATATCGGCGCCGTTCAGCGTGACGCGGCCATGCTCCGGCCGGACGAACCCGAGCAGGATCTCCAGCACCGTCGATTTGCCGGCGCCCGACGGCCCTGCGAGAATCAGCGTTTCGCCGGCGGGGACGCGGAAGGAGACGCCGTCGAGCGCCGGGCCGAGCGCCGCGTCCCAGGAAAACGAAACATCCTCGAACGCGACGGCGACGCCGCGCGCGGCGACGGTGCGGATCACGGCGGGGGCAAGCTGCTCCGGCGGCGGCGGCAGGTCGGCCAGCGGGCCGGCGGCGCCGATCGCGTGGATGCGGTCCTGGTAGGCGGCGGCATAGGTGCGCAGCGGCGCGAAGAATTCCGGCACCAGCAGCAGCTCGAACAGCGCGCGGCCGGCGACCGCCGGATCGCCGATGCCGCCCGCGAAGGCGCGCAACGCGAGGATGACCAGCGCCAGCGTCGCCGCCAGATCGAGCGCCACAGAGGACAGGAACGCGACGCGCAGCACCCGCATCGTGCGCACGCGCAATTCCTCGGCGGCGGTGCCGAGCGCCGATGCCTCGTCCTCGGCGCGGCCATGCATGACGATCGTGGCGATGCCGCGCACGCGATCGAGAAAGCGGGCCTGCAAGCGCGCGAGTGCCGCGAACTGGCTGCGCGACGCGGCGGCGGCGCCGAGGCCGGCGAGCGCCATCGCCAGCGGCACCAGCAGGCCGGTCCCGAGCAGAATGGCGCCGCCGATCGGGTCGACCAGCACGACCGCGACGCCGACCAGCAGCGGCGCCGCCACCGCCAGCGATGCCGCAGGAATGTAGCGGGCGAACAGACCCTCCAGCGCCTCCACCCGGTCGACGACGATGCTGGCAAGCTCGCCGCTGTGCCGCCCGCGCAGCACGGCAGGGCCGGCGGCGAGCAGCCGGTGCAACGCTTCGGTACGCAGCCGCCGTCGCGCCGACGCGCCGGCGGCAAAGCCTGCCATGTCGGCGCCGGCAGCGAGGAAGGCGCGAACCAGTGCGAGCGCGATGAACCCGATCACCGAGCGGCCGGGCAGCGCCGACCCGCTCAGAGCCGCCGCGAGCACGTCGGCCGCACACCACGCCTGACCGATCGCCGCGAGCGTGCCGAGCAGGCCGAGGGCGATCATCGGGCGTGCGCCACGCCGCCCGACCCGCGTCTGCTGTCGCAGCCAAATGCGCGCTGTTTGCGTCGAGGACTCCATCAACCTGCACTTAGCGTACGCCACGGAATTTGACAGGCCCCGGCGCGATTCGCGGTTCGTTCGGCAACCCGTCGGAGGCATAGGTGACGGCGGTTATTCATCTCGATCAAGTGGTTAACGTTTCGTGAACAGGGCGTGAATCGTTCGGTTGACGAACACTCCGGTAACAAATCATTCACTGTGCCGTGTCGTCGTGGCCGAATGATCTTGTCGCGCCGCGCCCTTCTCGCCACGCCGCTGCTGCTGGGCACGCTGTCCGTGCCGGCGCGCGCCGCCGACATCGCGATGCTGCGGCCGGGCCTCCGCTCGGCGCTTGGCCTGACGCCGCTGCTGCCCGATCGCGCGTCCTTCCGGGCGGCGGGGCTGGCGCCCGAGATCACGCTGCCGGCCAGCCGCGCCCGCGCCGTGGCCGTCCTGCCGATCGCGGGGCGGGAGATCGTTCTACTCGGCTTCGGCGCCGATCCGTCCGCGAGCGCGCCGCTGGAACTCGGCGCGTTCGTCGGCTGGGACGGATCGCGCCTGCGCGTGCTGGCGCTGGAGGTGCTGTCCTGGCGGCCGGCCAACGGCGGCGTCCTCTCAACCCGCGTCAAGGCGTCGGGCGACCGGACGCGGCTGATGCTGCTGCGCGGCGCGACCCTGCCGGTCGGGCGGACGCGGTGGCGGCGGGAGTATTGGATCGACATGCTGGCATGGCGCGAGGGGGAGGCGCTCGCCGACGCGCCGGTGCGCGTGCCGCCGCCGGAGACGTGGCAGGCGCTGCTCGCGCACACACGCATACGTGTTGCGGCGCGCCTCGCCGCCCCCTGCTCGGCCGTCGCCGAGGACCTGACCGGCCTGTTCGCACCGGACTCGCTGCCGCCCCGCTAGCCTGCCCGACAGGCAACGGGTTCACTCCGGCAAACTTTTTCGCGCGTGCCACGAAGCGCGCCTTTCCCCGCCGCAATGTCGCCACACCCCCCGGGGAAAACCCACCCTGCGAGGGAGTTTGGGCACTCCGCCAAGATGGCTTGAGGTTCCGGCACCGCCGTCGGGCGGGGCGAGGAAAGCGGGTTTGCGCACGGCGCGCGACCTTAACTTTTCGGAAACCTTTGGCGCCGGTCGCCCATTACGCTTTCCGCCTGTCAGGAGCGCCGGGTCGCGCCCTGTCGGATGCTGCACGGCCCCGAACGTCGCCGCCCTGGAGGCAAGATGAACCGCTTGGTCGTCGTATCCAACCGCGTACCGCTGCCATCGGTCGGCAGCCAGGCCGGCGGCCTCGGGGTCGCGCTGGACGGGCTGATGGAGAAGCGCGGCGGCCTGTGGTTCGGCTGGAGCGGCGCCGTCGTCCCCGGAATCAGCGGCAACAGCGTCTGCGTCGAGCACGCCGACGGCGTGGACTACGCGACCATCGACCTGACGCAGGACGAGCACGACCGTTACTACAACAACTTCTCCAACGGCGTGCTGTGGCCGCTGCTGCACACGATGCCGGAGCTGATGCGCTACGACCGCCGCGACGCGAAGGTGTATCGCGAGGTCAACGCCCGGCTCGCCGCCACGTTGCAACCGCTGCTGCGCCCGTCCGATCTGGTGTGGGTGCATGACTATCATCTGCTGCCGCTGGCCGCCTGCCTGCGCGCACGCGGCGTCGCCAACCCGATCGGCTTCTTCCTGCACGTCCCGTTCGCCTCGGCCGACGTGCTGGCGGCGGCGCCGGAGATGGGCTCGCTGGTGCGCGACCTGCTCGCCGCCGACCTGATCGGCTTCCAGACCGAGAACGACCTCGCCAACTTCGCCGCCGCCGCCGAACTGTTCGCCGACGCGGCCCGCGCCGGCGGCAACGTGTTGAACGTCGACGGCCGCCGCGTCCGCCTCGGCGTCTTCCCGGTCGAGATCGAGCCGCGCGGCTTCGCCGAGCTCGCCGCGAAGATGGCGGACGGGCCGGAGGCGATCCGGCTGCGCGCCAGCCTGACCGGCCAGAAGCTGATCCTGGGCGTCGAGCGGCTGGACCCGACCAAGGGCCTGCTGCAACGGCTCGCCGGCCTGCGGACGATGCTGGAGAAACATCCGCAGTGGCATCGCCGCGCCACCCTGCTGCAAATCGCCGCGACCTCGCGCAAGGAAGTTCTGTCCTACCGCGCGCTGCGCACCGCGCTGGACCGCGACGGCGGATGCCTGAACGCCGATCTGGCCGAGCCGGACTGGCTGCCGCTCCGCCTCGTCTCCCGCCCGGTCGACCGCGCGCTGATCGCCGGCTACATGCGCATCGCCCGCGTCGGCCTGGTGACGCCGCTGCGCGACGGCATGAATCTGGTCGCCAAGGAGTTCGTCGCGGCGCAGGACCCGGAAGACCCCGGCGTGCTGGTGCTGTCGCGCTTCGCCGGCGCCGCGCATCAGTTGGACGCGGCGCTGCGCATCAACCCGCACGACGCCGACGCGATGGCCGACGCGCTCGACCGCGCGCTGTCGATGCCGCTGGCCGAGCGGCGGGAGCGGTGGCTGTCGATGTGGGACGCGCTGGCCGACCGTTCCCCGGTCGCCTGGGGCCGCGCCTTCGTGGCCAGCCTGCTCCGCGCCTCCTCGATCGTCGCCGTGCCGGACCAGCGGCCGCTCCGCACCGGCACCGGCCCGCTCGCCCTGGTCGACTCCGCCCAGGCCGGCATGATGCCCGACCTGCTCGTCAACGACCTGCTGCGCCCGCCCGTGCTGCTGCCGGAGGCGGCGAAGTTGAATTGAGGGGCCGGCCGAGACGTGCCCGCTCAATACGCCGGGTAGCTGCGCGGATAGGTCACCTGGTCGGGTGGCCCGGGCGGGATCGGGCCGGCTTTCTTGCCGCAGCCGGCCAGCGCCAGCAGCGTCAGCGCCAGCAGCAGCGCCGCCCTCACGACAGTTGCTCCAGCCACCGCTGCGCCTGCGCAGCGACGTTCGCCGGTGCCGTGCCGCCATAGCTCGTGCGCGACCGCACCGACGCCTCCACCGTGATCACCGAAAACACGTCGTCGGTGATGCGCGGCTCGACCGCCTGCATCTCGGCGAGCGACAGGCCGGACAGATCGACGCCCTTCGCCTCCGCCGCCGCGACCAGCCGGCCGGTGACGTGGTGCGCGTCGCGGAACGGCAGCCGCAACACCCGCACCAGCCAGTCGGCGAGGTCGGTCGCGGTCGCGAAGCCGGCGCCGGCGCATTCGCGCAGCCGCGCCACGTCCGGCGCGAGGTCGCGCACCATCCCCGCCATCGCCGCCAGCGACAGGGCCAGCGCGTCGGCGGCGTCGAACACCGGCTCCTTGTCCTCCTGCATGTCTTTCGCGTAGGCGAGCGGCAGGCCCTTCATCACCGTCAGCAGCCCGACCAGCGCGCCGGTGATCCGCCCGGTCTTCGCACGCGCCAGCTCCGCCGCGTCCGGGTTGCGCTTCTGCGGCATGATCGAGCTGCCGGTGGTGAACGCATCCGACAGCCGGATGAACCGGTACGGGGCGCTGCACCAGATGATGATCTCCTCCGCCAGCCGCGACAGATGCATCGCCGCGATCGCGGCGGCGGCGAGGAATTCGAGGGCAAAATCCCGGTCCGAGACGCTGTCGAGCGAGTTCGCGGTCGGCCGGTCGAACCCCAGCGCCGCCGCCGTCTTGTGACGGTCGATCGGAAACGAGGTGCCGGCGAGCGCGGCCGACCCGAGCGGGCACTCGTTCAGCCGCCGCCGGCAATCCGCGAGCCGCCCGCGATCCCGCGCCAGCATTTCGACATAGGCGAGGAAATGGTGGCCGAGCGTGATCGGCTGGGCGGTTTGCAGATGGGTGAAACCCGGCATCGGGTCCGCCGCGTGCTCGGCGGCGCGGGTGGCCAGCGCCCGCATCAGGTCGGCCACCTGCGCGTCCAGCCCGTCGATCGCGTCGCGAACCCACAGGCGGAAATCCGTCGCCACCTGATCGTTGCGGCTGCGCGCCGTGTGCAGCCGCTTGCCGGCCTCGCCGACCCGCTCGGTCAGGCGGGCCTCGATGTTCATGTGGATGTCCTCCAGCGCCTCGGTGAACGGGAAGGCGCCGGACTCGATCTCGGCGGCGATCGCCTCTAGACCGCGCGCGATGTCGCGCTCATCTGAAGCCGCGATGATGCCCTGGGAGACGAGCATGGCGGCGTGCGCGAGCGAACCCCGGATGTCCTGCCGCCACAGCTTCCTGTCGAACCCGATGGAGGCGTTGATGTCCTGCATCACCATCGCCGGGCCGGCGGCGAACCGGCCGCCCCATTGCTGGTTGGCGGGGACGTTGCGCAAAGTGTCGGTCAACGGGGTGGTTCCATCATGGCGGTGACGACTCGCCGGCTGCTGTTCGGCGCGACCGGAGTAGCGGCGGTGGCGTGGGGGACGCTAGCGGCGGCGACGCTGCTGCGCAAACCGGGTGTGACCGTTTATACCCCGGTCAACGCGCCGAAGCAGGTGCTGCTGGGCATCTCGTCCTTCACGCCGACCGAGCCGCCGGCGCCGCTGCCGGCCTTCGGCTTCACCGACGCGATGGGCGCGCCGCATACCATCGCGGATTTTGTCGGCAAGGGCGTCGTGCTCAATCTGTGGGCGACCTGGTGTGCGCCGTGCGTGGCCGAACTGCCCTCCCTCGTCACCCTCGCCGGCCGGCTGGCGGCGGCCGGGATTCTGGTCATACCGCTGTCCACCGATCGCGGCGGCGCCCATGTGGTGCGGGAGTTCTACGACAGCCACGGCATTGACAACCTCGGCATCTGGCTCGACCCGAAGGGCCTCGTCGCCGAGGCGCTCGGCGTGCGCGGGCTGCCGACGACGCTGATTCTGGACCGCAAAGGCCGCGAACTGGGCCGGCTGGAGGGCGGCGCCGACTGGGCCAGCGACGCGGCGGTCGCGAAAATCACGGCGCTGGTGGGGTGACGGACCGGCGCCGGCGGCCATGACCAATTGGCAACCATTTCAGCCTATATCGCCATCCGTGTCTGTACCGGAACATCCCTTGGACCAATCGGTTTCGTTCGACGCTCCCCTGCCGGCCGAATCCGCCCCCACGGCGCCGTGGCGGCTCGTGCTGTCGGCGCTGCTGTGGATCGGCGTGGTCGTCGTCGTCTTTCTGCTGGCGGTCGCCGCCCTCACCTTCGCGGGGCTGGCACTTCGGCATTCGCTGGCGCCGCCTTCGGCCGACATCGTCAACATGATCTCGATCGTGGTGGCCGCGATCATCATCTATGGCGGCCTGTTCCTGGTGGCGGTGCGCAAGGCGCGGCGGCTCGGCGGCGGCGATGTCCGCGCGGGGCTCGGCTACGGGCCGATCCGGCGGCGGCGGTTCGCGCTGATGATGGGCGGGCTGCTGATCGGGGTCGTGACGGTCTATCTGGCGGCCAGCGCCGTCAGCCCGCCGTTCCGCGACTTCTTCAAGGGCGCGCAGCCGACCCCGCTGCCGCACGAATCGCTCGCCGGCAACCTGCTGTTCGGGGTGTTCTGGCTGATCGCGGTGCTGTGCGCGCCGGTGGTCGAGGAACTGTATTTTCGCGGCTGGCTCTGGACCGGCCTGCGCCAGAGCCTGTCGCCGGTCGCGACCAGCCTGATCACCGGCGGGCTGTGGCTCGCCTGCCATCTCGGCGAGGGCCTGACCCGCCCGATCGTGCTGCTGCCCGCCGCGATCATCCTGAGCATCGTCCGCCACCACAGCGCCAGCGTGCGCGCCACGATCGCGATCCACTTCACCAACAACCTGTTCGCCTTCCTCGTGCTGGCGGCGGTGGCGGGGCTGGCGAAATGAGTTTTTCGGTCACTGCCGCGCCTCGGGCCGAAGCCCGTCTCGTAGATCGCGTTACGTTACGCCGATGATTTATTTTCTCTGGCTGATCCTTGCATTTGCCGCTCGGGGCGTCTTGCGCGTCGTCTTCACCATGGGGGACAAAACCAGTTGGGCAGTCGGGAGCGTCCTCGCTGCGGGCGGCTTCCTGGTCTGGTTCGTCCGGCAACCGCTATTCGCTCGGCCCGTCAACGCAGAACGGACCGAACAACACAAACCCGGCTGACGCCGATTGCAGTCGTTCGGCTCGCATGCGCGATCACCGCGATGACGCCCGTGCGAGCAAGGCGCTGATGAGGACATTGGAATCGATCACGAGCCGCACGCTCCGGCCGCGCTATGACTGACACGTCGCGGTGACCGCCTCGTCGACCAATGCCTGCACCGCCTCCGCCGATATGTCTGCGAATTTCTCGCGCGCCTCGGCCATTGTCTGGTCGAGCACGCGCCATTTCACCGCAACCTCGATGAATTTCGACAGGTCGCCCTTCTTCGTCCGTTGATTTGGCGACCGACACGGTCCAGCGGATGGTGCTTTCGCCCGGCATGCTGTCTCCTGATAAGCGCTTATCCAATTATCCGTATGCAATGCCAGATTGCCGAGGAAATCGGCCCGGCGCGGTGTGCCCCTCCGCGCCGGGCGTCTCAGTGGCATCTCCCTCAATGCCCCCACTCTTGCCGGTGGGTCGTCTGGCCGGGCGGGGGGTTGGGGGCGCCCGCCGCGACCATTCGGTTACTGCCAGTTGGGCGCGCTGGTCGCCCATTCGTGGCCGTGGACCAGCCCGTCGTCGTGGTCGTGATGCACCACGTGGCCGTGCAGTTCATGCGTCTGCGTCGCCACGGTCTTGGCGGGCGCGTCGTGGAACTGCTCCTGCTCGGTCGAGCCCGCGAACGCTGTTGTCGAGGACTGGCCGCCCGAGGCCGCGACCGCGACTGCGTCGAAGTAGCTGACACCCACTTCGCGCTGGTGGCGCGTGGCGGTGTAGCCGTCGGGCTCGGCGGCGAACTCGGCCTGCTGCAACTCGGAGTAGGCGGCCATGCCGCGCTCCTTGTAGCCGCGCGCCAGCGTGAACATCGAATAGTTCAGGCTGTGGAACCCGGCCAGCGTGACGAACTGGAACTTGTACCCCATCGCGCCGATCGCCTTCTGAAACTTTTCGATGTTGTCCTCGGAAAGCTTCTTCTTCCAGTTGAAGCTCGGCGAGCAGTTGTAGGCCAGCATCTTGCCGGGAAATTTCTTGGCGATCTCGTTGGCGAACCGCTCGGCTTCGGCAAGGTTCGGCTCGCTCGTCTCCCACCACAGCAGGTCGGCATAGGGCGCGTAAGCAAGGCTGCGGGCAATCGCGTAGTCGACGCCGCGGCCGGGAATGATGCGATGAAAACCTTCCGGCGTCCGCTCGCGGCTGATGAACGGGCGGTCGCGCTCATCGACATCCGCCGTCAGCAGTTGCGCGCTGTGCGCGTCGGTGCGGCAGAGCAGCACCGTCGGCACGCCCTCGACATCGGCGGCGAGGCGGGCGGCGTTCAGCGTGCGGATGTGCTGGCTGATCGGCACCAGCACTTTGCCGCCGAGATGCCCGCACTTCTTTTCGCTGGCGAGCTGGTCCTCGAAATGCACGCCGGCGGCGCCCGCCTCGATCATCGACCGCATCAGCTCATAGGCATTCAGCGGCCCGCCGAAGCCGGCTTCCGCGTCGGCGACGATCGGCGCCATCCAGTAGGTCGGGTCGCCGCCCTCCATCGTAGCGATCTGGTCGCAGCGGCGCAGCGCCGCGTTGATGCGGCGGACGACGGTCGGCACCGAATCCACCGGATACAGCGACTGGTCGGGATACATCTGCCCCGCCGAGTTCGCATCCGCCGCCACCTGCCAGCCGGACAGATAGATTGCCTTCAGCCCGGCCTTCACCTGCTGCACCGCCTGGTTGCCGGTCAGTGCGCCGAGCGTGTTCACGTACGGCTCGGTCTTCAGCAACTGCCACAGCCGGCGCGCGCCCATCTCGGCGAGCGTGTGACGAACCCGGAAACTGCCGGCAAGGCGCGTGACGTCGGCCGGGGTGAAATCCCGTCGGATGCCGGCAAAGCGGTCGGCGTCGCTGCCGGGGATTCCGGCGGGCATACCGTCGGGGGCGCGGGTGGGTTCGGGGGTGGAACGCATTTTGACTACTCCGAGAGATCGTTGGCCCGTCAATAATTGACATTCTACCGGCGGAGTTCGAGGTGGAAATTGCGCGGCGGGGCGCAATCGGGTAATAGTCTTAACCATCTGACTGGAAAATCAGTAAAGGGAGTCAAGGATGGCTCGCCCCCTGATCGGCCGCACCGTGCGGCGGCTGCGGCTGGAACGGCGGATGACGCAGCAGGCGCTGGCGGCGCGGCTCGGCATCTCGGCCAGCTATCTGAACCTGATCGAGCACGACCAGCGCGGCATCACCGCCTCGCTGCTGCTGCGGATCGGCGAGACGCTGCGCGTCGATCTGGCGACCCTGTCCGGCACCAACGAGCGCCAGCTCGAGGCGCAGTTGCGGGAAACCTTCGCCGACCCGCTGCTGAACGCCGAGGTGGTGCCGGATGCCGAGGTCGCGGCGCTGGCCTCCGGCAGCCCCGCCGCCGCCCGCGCCGTGCTCGCCCTCTATCGCGCCTGGCGCGTCGCGCGCGAGGATTCGGGCGGACTGGCCCTGCCCTCCGGCCGCCGCATCCTGTTGCCGGTGGAGGAGGTGCGGGACTTCTTCAACGAAAACGGCAACCATTTCCCGGCGCTGGAAACCGCGGCCGAGGCGCTGCTGAGCGAAATGTCGCCCATCCCCGCCGAGAAGAACCACGCCATCGCCGAGCGCCTGCGCCGCAAGCACGGCATGACCGTCACCGTCGGCCCGCTGGAGGGCGCGTTGCGCCGCTACGACGCCAATGCGCGCTCGCTCTATCTGTCCGAAATGCTGCCGCGCGAGAGTCGCGGCTTCTACCTCGCCTTCCAGTTGGCACTGGTGGAGGCGCGCGAGGCGGTGGACCTGGTTATCGAGCAGAGTGCCCCCTCGTCGCCGGAGGCGGCGGCGCTGGTGCGGATCGGCCTGTTGAACTATACGGCGGCGGCGCTGGTGATGCCTTACGTGGCGTTCCACGCGGCGGCGCGGGCGCTGCGCCACGATGTCGACCACCTTGCCGCCCGCTTTGGCGTGAGCTTCGAACAGGCGTGCCAGCGCCTGTCCAGCCTGCAACGCCCCGGCCTGCGCGGCGTGCCGTTCTTCTTCCTGCGCGTCGACCCGGCCGGCAACGTTTCCAAACGCTATTCCGGCGCCGGCTTCCCGTTCGCGCGCTATGGCGGATCGTGCCCGCGCTGGGTGGTCCATACCGCGCTCAGCACACCGGGCACGATTCGCGTGCAGGTCGCGCAACTGCCGGACGGCGCCTCGTTCCTCTGTTTCGCCCGCAGCGTGACCGCCACCCCGTCGCATTACGGCGAGCCGCCGCCGCTGCATGTGATCGCGATGGGCGCGCAGGTCGCGCACGCCGCCGAGATCGCCTACGCCGACGGGCTCGACCTGGAGCGCGCCGCCGTTGGCATCGGCCTGTCCTGCCGCATGTGCGACCGGCAGGACTGCCGCAGCCGCGCCTTCCCCCCGCTGGAACACCGCCTCGCGCTCGACCCGATGACGACCAGCGTCAGCCCCTATCAGTTCGAGGTGAGACGAACGTCGTAACCCGTAGCGAAGGAACTCGCGGCGCCACCTGCGCTTATGAACTTCGCATACGCGACGGCCGTAACATCACATGCTTGTTCCCGGCGAATGGTACGCTCGCAATTTGTAGTGAGGGTTATTGATCGCCGATGGAGCTTGTCAAATACGCGCTGAAATATCGTGTATCGTTCTATGTCCTTTCGATCCTGATCGTATTGGCGGGCGTCGGCGCGTTCCTGGTGATGCCGAAGGACGTCCTGCCGGACGTGAACATTCCCGTCGTCACGATCGTCTGGACCTACACCGGCCTCGACACGCCGGAGATGGAACAGCGCGTCACCACCTACACGGAGTTCGCGCTCAGCAACAACGTCAACGGCATCCGCGACATGGAGAGCACGACGCTGCAAGGCGTCACCATCACGCGAATCTATTTCCAGCCTGATGTGAGCATCGACCTCGCGCTGTCGCAGGTCACGGCTGCGACCAACTCCATTCGCGCCGTGTTGCCGCCTGGCATTCAGCCGCCGGTGGTCATGCGATTTTCCGCGTCGACCGTGCCGGTGATACAGTTGGCGCTCAGTTCGACCCAACTGAACGAGCGCCAGCTTTACGACTACGGCCAGTATCGCGTGCGCCAGACTTTGACGACGGTGCCCGGTTCGACGCTGCCGTCGCCCTATGGCGGCCAGCCGCGACAGATCATGGTCGATCTCGATCTTCATGCGTTACAGGCGTTCGGCCTGACGCCGGCCGACGTCACCAACGCGATGACCGCCGAGAACGTGACGGTTCCATCCGGGCTCGCGAAACTCGGCAAGCTGCAATACGTGATCCGGCTGAATTCGACGCCCGAAGCGATCGCGACGCTGAACGCCGTCCCGATCAAGGTCGTCAACGGCTCGCCGGTGCTCGTGCGGGATGTGGCGTATGTGCGCGATGGCGGGCCGCCGCAGCAGAACATCGTCCGGCAGGACGGGTTGCGCGCCGTCCTGCTGACGGTGCTGAAGAACGGAACGGCATCGACATTGTCGGTCGTCGACACGGTGAAGTCGCTGCTGCCCGGCATCCGCGCCGCCGCGCCGAAGGGGATGAAGATCACGCCGCTGTTCGACCAGTCGGTGTTCGTCTCCGGCGCGATCACCGACGTGATCCGGGAGGGCGCCATCGCCGCCGGATTGACCGGCCTGATGATCCTGCTGTTCCTCGGCTCGTGGCGTTCGACGCTGATCGTGCTGGTCTCGATTCCGCTTGCCATCCTGACGTCGCTCGCGGTTCTCGGCGCGCTCGGCGAGACCGTGAACATCATGACCCTCGGCGGCATGGCGCTGGCGGTCGGCATCCTTGTCGATGACGCGACGGTCGCGATCGAGAACACCTATCGGTTGCTGGAGGAAACCAATGACTTCCGCAAATCCGTCGTGGATGGCGCGGCGGGGATCGCCAAGCCGGCGCTGATCTCCACGCTGTCGATCTGCTGCGCGTTCGTCTCCGTGCTGTTCCTGACCGACGCTCCGAAATATCTGTTCACCCCGCAGGCGCTCGCGGTCGTGTTCGCGATGTTGGCCTCCTACGTCCTGTCACGCACGCTGGTTCCGATCCTGATCGACGTTTTCGTGGAGCGCGAATATCGCCAGCGGCAGGAAGGAACGGGAAAGGAGAACGCGGCGACCCGACTCGGCCGGATAGGGGCGATGTTCGGCCGGTTCCACGCGGGCTTTGACGCCAGATTCGCCCGGTTTCAGCGCGCCTATGTCGGCCTGCTGCACGTGATCATCGCCCGCCGCGTCATCACGCTGATCTTCGCCGGCAGCGTCGCCGTCGTCGCCGGAGTCCTGTTCCTGTTCGTCGGAACCGATTACTTCCCGCAGGTCGACGCGGGACAGATGACGCTGCACGTCCGCGCGCCACCGGGATTGCGCATCGAGCAGGCGGAGCTGCTGTTCCAGCAGGTCGAGGACGAAATCCGCCGGATCGTCCCGCCAAAGGAGATCGGCACGATCCTGGACAATATCGGCCTGCCCGCGTCGAACTACAATTTCGCGTTCGGCAACGGGACCTTCGTCGCCTACAACGACGGGCAGGTGCTGGTGACGCTGAACCCGGGCCACGGCTCGACCTTCGGATACCAGAAGCGCCTGCGCGCGGCGCTGCAAACCCGCTTTCCGTCAGCGATCTTCTATTTCGAACCCGCCGACATCATCACGCAAATCCTGGATTTCGGCGTGCCGGCGCAGATCGACGTGCAGATCAGCGGGCGGCACGCGGCGAAGGATCTCGCGGTAGCGCAACAGATCGTCAGCCGCCTGCGCCTCGTTCGCGGCGCGGTCGACGTGCATCTGCAACAGATCACCAATGCCCCGGAGTTTTTCGTCAAGGTCGACCGCCAGCGCGCAGCCGAACTCGGCCTCAACGAGCAGCAGATCGCCAGCGATCTCGATATCTCGCTCAGCGGCAGTTTCCAGACCAGCCCGAGTTTCTGGAGCGACCCGTCAACCGGCATTCCGTATCAGGTCTGGGTGCAAACCCCGGAATACCGGAACGACACGCTCTCGGCGATCAACAACACGCCATTGCTGATCGCGTCAAATGCCGGACCGGGGAACGTGCAGGTCTTGTCCAACGTCGCGACCATGCAGCGCGAGAGCGGCGAGACGGTGGCCAATCATGTGAACACGCAGCCAACTTACGATGTCTATGCCGCCGTGCAGGACCGCGATCTCGGCGGCGTCCAGGGCGATATCGATCGCATCGTGGCCGACATGCAGAAGCAGTTGCAGCCGCCCGACAAGATTTCGGTGCGCGGCCAGGTGCAAAGCAAGGATCAGGCGTTCGAGCATATCGGCCTGGGCCTCGCCGTCGCGCTGGTCGCGGTCTACCTGCTGATGGTATTGAATTTCCAGAGCTGGGGCGATCCTCTCGTCGTGCTGCTGGCACTGCCGCTTGCATTCTGCGGCATCGTGCTCAGTCTTTTCATCACGCAGACGAGTTTTTCGATCCCGTCGCTGATGGGCGCCATCATGAGCGTTGGGGTGGCGTCGGCGAACTCGATCCTGCTGGTGACGTTCGCGCGCGAGCACCGAGAACAAAAAGGCGGGAACGCGGCCGATGCAGCGATCGCGGCCGGTCAGACCCGGCTCAGGCCAGTGTTGATGACCGCAGGTGCAATGTTCGTGGGCCTGCTGCCGATGGCGATCGGCATCGGCGAGGGCAGCGAGCAGAACGCGGCGCTCGCGCGCGCCGTGCTGGGCGGCATCGCCGTCGGAACCTGTTCGACGCTGCTGTTCGTGCCGTTCCTGTATTCGGTGCTGAGAAGCGGCGAGGCGAAAGCTCCGGAGGATTACGTATGAACGATCACAGCAAGGCTCTCGTCCCTTCGCCGGCCCGGGAGGTGACTGTAAGCGCACCCCCGCCCGAGAACGCCGCCCCATCGCCGCCGGAGCCGCCACGCCGGCGCGTCCTGCTCTACGTGCTCGTCCCGCTCGCGATTCTGATCGCCCTGGGCAGCTATCTGCACTGGCGTACGTACGCCGCCGCCGCGGATGTGCAGCAGCAGCAGCGAGACTTCGTGCCCGACGTTCGCGTGGCGACGGCACAGGCCAACGACAAGCCGGTGGAGCTGCATCTGCCCGGCCAGACCGAGGCATTCGACGTCGCGAACCTGTTCCCGCGCGCCACCGGCTATGTCGCCGAACGGCTCGTTGATATCGGCAGCGTCGTTCACAAGGGCGATCTGATGTTGCGGATCGCGGCGCCGGATTTGGATCAGGAACTCGCGCAGGGGCGGGCGCAACTGGATCAGACCGAGGCATCCATGGTGCAGGCGCGGGCAAGCGTGCGCTCGGCCGAGGCGAACACGAAACTCGCGGACGTGACCAAGTATCGGGAGACGACTCTGGCCAGCCAGGGCTGGCAGACGAAGCAGAACGCCGATTCGTCGGTGGCGAACTTCAGCGTGCAGACTGCGGGCGTTTCGAGCGCGAAGGCCGGTGTCGTCGTCGCGCAAGCCAACCAGAAGGCGCAACAGGCGGCGGTCGACCGGTTGCAAGCGCTGGCGACCTTCGAGCGTATCACAGCGCCGTTCGATGGCGTGGTGACGGCGCGCAACATTGATGTGGGCGACCTCGTTACGTCCGGCACCAGCACCGGCGCGCCGCTACTGACGGTGGAGCGGGACGACCCGATGCGGATTGCCGTCTATGTACCGCAGAGCAGCGCAATCGGAATCCGCAACGGCCTCGATGCGAAAGTGACGGTGCCGGAAATGCCGGGTCGCGTGTTTTCCGGCAAAGTCGCCCGCAGTTCGGTTGCCCTCGATCCGACATCCCGTTCGCTGCTGACGGAAGTCGATATCGCGAATCCCGACCACGCGCTGCATCCGGGCCTGTACGTCGACGTGATGTTTCAGATTCCCCGCCAGCAGCCGGGCGTGGAAGTGCCGGACGAGGCGCTGATCTTCAATGCGAACGGAATGCAGGTCGCCGTCGTCAAGCCGGACGACACGGTTCATTTTCAGACCGTCCAGGTGTATCGCGACTTCGGCACGTCGGCCGAGTTGCGCGATGGGCTGAAGGGGGGCGAGCAGGTCGTGCTCCAAGCCCCGGTGCAGCTTGCCGAGGGATCGAAGATCCGTGTCGCCAAACCGCCTTCGCCGGCCAAGCCCGGCGGTTAGAGGGCAATTCGCGGCACAGCGGCGAACCCGGACATCGGCCTATTTACAGCAAACCATATGCTACCGCGGGGCCAGGCCGTGGGTATAATTGCCGGGCGTGAAGAATCAGCGTCGCCGATGTCAGCGCCAGCGCCGAACTGTAGGCGACGATAAGGCCGCTGCCGGCGGGATGATCGTGGCGGGTCTCGAATTCGCCGGGATGCCAATCGTCGTTGGGTTGAATCCAGGCCCAGGAGATGCCGTCGCGCTGGCCGACGGCAAAATTATAGTCAGTCGTCAGCAGGCTGATCGCCACGCTGACGTCGGTCGACCAGCGGACGCGCCGCCGCGTCGGCGGACATGTGAGCCCATGATGATCCAGGAATGCCGTCAGGGAATCGAACACCTCGTCGACTAGGCTGTCCAGCGCCCCGCTACCGCGCCGGGCGTTCTGTAGCCGCTCCACCACCGCACGCAGCCGCTTGTCCAGGTCGGCGGCCGTGCCTTTCCACGAGGGGATCAGAACGAGGTCTGGCTCCTGCATCGGCTTCGATGGGCCGAACCAGTTTAACAGCCCGTTATCGGCCGGCTGGATATGACAGTCGTCCCATGAAGCTTTTATTCCGGACCTCTTGCACCGTCGGGATCAACACTTCGCGCGCCATGCCGGTGCCACCGCGCGGCCGCGAGCGGCCCAGCCTGGTCCGGGTCTGAGATGCTCGCCGAGGATATCGCCGCACCGATCATCGTGCTGCACCCCGTGTCGGCCGAGGGGCGGCAGATCGCGGCGTGGCTGCGCAGCGCGGGGCTGGGCAGGATCTCGATCGCACGCACCTGTGATGAGGCGATGTTCCTGCTCGGCCGGCAGAACGCGATGCTGCTGATCATCGACGAGCAGGTGCCGGTTCTCGCCGAGCAGCGGCTGCTACGCCATATCGGCGACGTATGCGGGCATTCGCCCCTGCCCGCCCTGGTGCGGCTGGTAGACGCCGGCTCGGCCCCCGACGCCGCGCGTGCGACAGCGGTGGAGGTCGTCAGCAAGCCGCTCGCGGCGCACGACGTGGTCGTGCGCGTCGGCACCGCCTTGCAGCGCCCCGACCTGCTGGGACGCATGGACCGGGAGCGTGACCAGTCGGCGGCGAACCTGGAGGTGGCGCGGCGGATGCAGCTCGGCCTGCTGCCAACATCGGAGCAGATCGCCGCGTTGCAGGAACATTGTGCCGGCTGCCTGTCGGCGTTCTACCGGCCCGGCGACGCGGTCGGCGGCGATTTCTGGGGGGCCTGGCCCACCGGGGAAGGGCGGATCGCACTCGCGCTGGTCGATTTCGCGGGGCACGGGCTGAGTGCCGCACTGAACACGTTTCGCCTTCATGCCATCCTGTCCGAGCAGGGGCTGCCGCACGGGGACGCGGCCCGCATGACCGGGCTGCTGAACCAGCGGCTGCACGACCTCCTTCAGCGCGGGCAATACGCAACGATGATCTATGCGCAGATCGACCCGACCGCGCATCGCGTCGAGTGGTGCAGTGCCGGCGGCCCTTCACCGCTGTTCGTCTCGGCAACCGGGAGCCAGGATCTGGAGGCAAGCGGCCTGCCGTTGGGGATCAAGCCGGACGCGGCCTACGGCAACCGCGCCGCGACCCTTCCCGGCGCAGGGGTTCTGTGCCTCTTCAGCGACGGACTATACGAAAGCGGGCCGGCATCCCGCGACATTGGCCGCGCGCAGATCGTGGCGGCGTTGCGGGTGGCGGCCGGGCTGGCGGCGGAGGGGCGGCTGGCCGAGGCGGCCCGCAGCGCCGCCGCCGCGCTGGAGGCGCTGCGCAACCGCCATCCGTGCCCCGATCATTCCGATGACGTCGTGGCCGTCTGCGTCGCGATCGGACCCGACGGCGACGGCGACGGGCCGGCTTAGCGGCGCTGCCTGACCACCCTGCTTAACGGAATGTTTGCGCGGTGCCTCCAACTCTCCCGGCAACGTCCCGCCTCGGCGTGGCGGCCGGCTCCGGCGCAGCGGGCGCGGGGCACTGATCGTCGGCAGCAGTCGCGGGGCCGTACCCAGCCGTTATGAATCGTCAAGCAGTCAGCCACGAGCTTGTCGACGCCGACGCCGCGCCGGTCGCGGCGCCACGGCTTGGCAGCTCCGACAATTCCGCGATCGACCTGGTCCGCCGCTGGCGCGAACTGTCGGAACTGGAGCGGCGGGCGTTCCTGGCCCTGACCCGCGAACTGACCGCCTCCTCCGACATGGTCGAGCGGAAGACCGACGACATCAGCAAGCGGTTCCAGGCCCTGGCAAGCATCGCCGGCGCGCAGGTCGGCCGCGTCGACAGGATCGTCGCCGCCGCCAGCGCGCTGGACGTGGACGGCAAGGCGGTGCCGCTGGACGAGGCGCTTCGGCTTGTGGAGAACACGCTGGCCAAGGCGATCGATACGATCCTGTTCGTGTCCAAGCACGCGATGCGGATGGTCTACACGCTGGAGGATGTCGCCCGCGACGTGGCCGGCGCCGAGCAATGCAGCGGCCAGATCGAGGTCATCAACCGGCAGGCCCGCTATCTGGCGCTCAACGCCGCGATCGAGGCGGGCAGGTCCGGCGCCAGCGGCGCCGCCTTCAGCGTCATCGCGCACGAGATGAAGCAGTTGTCGCAGGCGACCGAGCAGACAGCGGTCGAGGTCAGGTCGCGGATCAGCGCCGTCACCGAGGGTGTCAGGCGCGGCCACGACGTCTTGCGCGAGATCGCCACACTCGACCTGTCGGAAAACATCCTGGCCAAGGAGCGCATCGATAGCGTCCTCGCCGGCATCGCCGCGCAGCATCAGGTATTCGGCGCGGTGCTGGCGGAGACCGCCACCGCCTCGACTGAGTTGGCCGGAACCGTCGGCCAGTTGGTCACCGGAATGCAGTTCCAGGACCGCGCCAAGCAGCTTGTCGCCCAGGTGATCGAGACACTCGCGGCACTCGAGGAAGGGACGGCCGCGGCACAGACCGCCACCGACATCGCCTTTCCCGGCCTGGTCGAGCCGGGAAGCTTCGATCAGGCGATCCTGAACCGAATCCTCGAGAAGCAGACAATGAGCGCGATGAAGTCACGGATGCTGGCCAGGCTTCTCACCGACGACGGCAGCGCCACCGCAGCCGAACCGGAGGACGAGGCGCCTGGCGATATCGAATTGTTCTAGCCGCACGGAAAGCGCGAGGGCACCGCATGGAATTCACCCAGGAGAAATCGACCATCGGCATGGTCATGTCGTTGCGAGGGTCGTTCACCTTCAAGGACTACCATTCGTTTCGGGCACTGCTGGATGCATTGCGGAGCGGCGGCCAGCATCATGTGCTGGATCTCAGCGGCCTCGAATTCGTCGATTCGGCGGCGCTCGGTATGCTGCTCATCGCCGACGATGAAGCGCGCAGCGCCGGATGGACCCTGATCCTGCGGCATCCGGCGGAGCGCCTGGCAAGGTTGATGGAAACGGCCGCGATGGATTCCATCTTCAAGATCGAGTGGTAACCGCGCCCACGGCAGAACATTCTCGCATTCCCTCAAGATTGCGTGAAGTCGCTGTTGCATACTTATGAAGGCGGGACACGCATAAACGACAGGGCCATTCCGCACTTCAAACTTCGGCCGGCGAAATCCGCCGTAAAGGATTACAGGCCCAAGGTGCCGCCGTCCGGCGCTCGTCGTTCCGCCGGGATGGCCAGGACCGAGATGCAAGCGAGCGATTCACCAGACGTCCGCCTCACCGCCGAGGCGGATCAGCCGCCTCCCCCCCTGCCGTTGCCGCAGGCGCTCGACCTGACCGGTGCGGACGCGCTGCACGGCAGTTTGCAGAGTTGCCTGGAGCGCGATGTGGTCCTGCGGATCGACGGCAGTGCCGTCGAACTCGTCTCGACCGCCTGTCTGCAAGTGATGGTCGCGGCCGCGATGACCGCGCGCGGGCGCGGCGGGGAATTCGAACTGATGGCACCGTCCCGCCCGCTGCGCGACGCCGCGCGCGACCTGGGTCTTTCGCCTGCCCTTGGCTTGGAGGACTCATAATGGCCAAGCGCGCAATGACCGTTGATGATTCGAAGACGATGCGGGACATGGTCGCATTCACCTTGCGCGGCGCCGGTTTCGAGGTGGCACAGGCCGAGGATGGCAAGCAGGCCCTGACCCTTCTCGCCAGCACACAGGTGGATGTTCTGATCACCGATCTGAACATGCCTGTGATGGACGGCGTCACTTTGATCCGCGCGCTGCGCGCCGATCCGAAATGGCGCGCCCTGCCGATCCTGATGCTGACAACGGAATCGGACGCGAACAAGAAAGCCGAGGGCCGTAGCGCAGGGGCCACAGGATGGCTCGTCAAGCCGTTCAATCCCGAAAAGCTGATCGAAGTCGTCAACCGGGTGTGCGGGTAAGCCGATGAGCGGCAACGTCTTCGATCATCTGAAATCGACTTACTTCCAGGAATGCTCGGAGCTTTTGGACCAGGTCTACACTCACCTCACCGCGCTGGACGACGGCGACTCCGATCCGGACACGGTGCATGGCATCTTCCGGGGCATCCACTCCATCAAAGGCGGCGGCGGCGCGTTCGGGTTCGACCGGATGGTGGCGTTCGCCCATGTGTTCGAGACGCTTCTCGATCTCCTGCGCGACGGCAAGGTTGTTCTGAATAAGGACCTACTCGGCCTCCTGTTGCGCGCGACCGATGCGCTGAGCGACCTGATCGCGGCGGAGCGCACTGGCGTGCCCGCCGCTGCCGGCTTCGAGACAGCGGTGCGCGCCGAGCTTGACGAAGCTGCGTCGCTTCCGTCGGCGCCCACGCCGTCCGCGCCGGTTCGTTCTGTGGCCGCGCAGCCGGCGAGCGGGCAGCCGGGCCTCTATCGCATTCAACTGCAACCGCACGAAACCTTGTTCAAGAACGCGAGCGAGCCTTTGCTGCTGATGCGGGAGTTGCGGCGGCTTGGTCCGATCACGGTCGTCGCCGATCTGGCGCGGCTGCCGGGGTTGGACGCGCTTGATCCCGAGAGCGCTTATATCGGCTGGACCATCGAGCTGACGACCGACGCGAGCGCCGCGCGGATCGAGGAGATCTTCGAGTTCGTCAACGACCAGTGCGATCTCACGATAACGCCGGCCGGCGTGTCAGCCGTTCCCGAACTGGAACCGGAGCCCGAGGAGGCCGCGCCGACGCCCGTTGCAAGCGCCGTTGCCGTCGCGACCACCAAGCCGGACTCTCCCGACGCGCGCCGCGCGGAGCAGCCGGCCGCCGCGCAGACCGTTCGCGTGGACGTCGAGAAGGTCGATCGTCTGGTCAATCTTGTCGGCGAACTGGTGATCAACCAGGCCATGCTGGTGCAGCTTGGCGCTACGCTGCCCTCCGACATGTGTCCCGGTCTGATAACCGGGCTTGAGACGCTGTCGCAGCATCTGCGCGAGTTGCAGGAAGGGGTCATGGCCATCCGCACGCAGCCGGTGAAATCGGTGTTTTCGCGGATGCCGCGTCTGGTGCGCGAGTTGTCCTCGCAGCTCGGCAAGGAAGCAAAGCTGTTCATCAGCGGCGAAGGTACCGAAATCGACAAGACGGTCATCGAGCAGTTGGCGGACCCGCTGACCCATCTTCTGCGTAACGCCATCGACCACGGTATCGAACAGCCCTCCGACCGCGTGGCGCAGGGAAAGCCGGCGCAGGGCCGAATCCATCTGGCGGCAGAACATCGCAGCGGACGTATCGTTATCGAGGTTTCCGACGATGGCCGTGGCATAGACCGCGCGCGTGTCCTCGCACGCGCCCGGACGCGCGGCCTCGTCGAACCGGACGCGCAGCCGAGCGAGGAGGAAATCGACAATCTGATCTTCCTGCCCGGATTCTCCACGGCGGAAACGGTGTCCAATATTTCCGGCCGTGGCGTCGGCATGGACGTCGTCCGGCGGAACATCCAGGCGCTCGGCGGGCGCGTGACCGTGCAGGCTCGCCAGGGCGCGGGATCACGCTTCCTGCTGTCATTGCCGCTGACGTTGGCGATCCTGGATGGCATGATCGTCGCCGTCGGGCGGGAATCCTACATAGTGCCCCTCACCAACATCGTCGAAAGCTTGCGGCCCCGGCGACAGGATATCAACGCCGTCGTCGGTAGCGGCGACGTCGTGGCAATCCGCGGTGAGTATGTTCCCCTGCTTTACCTCGCCAAGCATTTCGGCGTGCCCGACGCGGTAACGGACGCTTCTCACGGTATCGTCGTCGTCGTTGAAAATGAGGGGACCGGGCAGGTTGGCCTGGTCGTCGACGAACTGCTCGGCCAGCAGCAAGTCGTCGTCAAAAGCCTGGAGGCTAACTACGGAGAAGTTGAGGGAATAGGTGGTGCGACCATCCTTGGCAATGGGCGGGTGGCGCTGATCCTTGACATTGCCGGCCTGCGCAGTGCTTCGGCACCTGGGCGCGCGTCCCGTGGCGAAACCCGCCGCAATTCAAATGGCCACGCCGTCGCGGCATTGCAGTAACGAGGTCTGACCGACGTCATGCACGATTCCCACCCGTCGCCCGGCGGCGCACGACCTGCGTCCCACGTCAGCGCCGTCACGCCGCCCACCGTTCAGTTCATCACGTTCATGCTCGGCGAGGGCCAGTACGGCGTGGACATCATGGCGGTGCGCGAGATCAAGGGCTGGTCGGAGACGACCGCCATCCCCAACGCGCCCCGCTTCATCAACGGCGTCATCAATCTGCGCGGCATCATCGTCCCGATCATGGACCTGCGCGCGCGCTTCGGCATGGAATCGACGGCGCCGACGCGGATGAGCGTCGTCATCATCATCAATACCGGCGCGCGCACCACGGGCCTTCTGGTCGATGCCGTATCGGATATCATTTCCATCGCGCCGGATGCGATTCGCCCGATCCCCGACATGGGTGCCGGCGCGCGGGAGAATCTGCTCGGAGGCCTGGTGGCACTGAACGAGCGCATGGTGTCGCTGGTCTCGCTCGAATTCCTGATGAGTGCCGAAATGGCGGGTACGGCTTGACATCCGCCCGTCAAACCTCGCCAAGACAAGCGCCGCGTCGCGGCCGAAACCAAGGTAGCTCAACATGCCCGTCAGCAAACTGAAGATCTCATCGAGCACCGTCGCGCAGCCACGTGGCCGCGCTGACCGGAAGGCCGGTGCGACGCCGCGGCCCGGCGCCGCCGAACTGACAGAGAAGCTTGAGCATGACGCCTACATCGCCGCGATCGGCCAGTCCCAGGCTGTGATAGAATTCACCATCGACGGCCGCGTCGTGACCGCGAACGAGAACTTCCTGCGAACCGTGGGTTACACTCTCGATGAGATCGTCGGGCAGCATCACTCGATGTTCGTCGATCTCCCGCAGCGGGCGTCGGTTGAATATCGTACATTCTGGGAGAGGCTTGGGCGCGGCGAGTATGACGCCGGCCAATACAGGCGGGTCACCAAGGACGGCCGGGAGATCTGGTTGCAGGCCAGCTACAACCCGATCCTTGACGTGAACGGAAAACCCTACAAGGTCGTGAAATACGCGACCGACATCACCGCGCAAAAGCTCCAAGCAGCAGACTACGATGGGCAGCTCGCTGCGATCTCCAAGGCGCAGGCGGTCATCCAATTCTCGCTGGACGGCCGCATCCTGCACGCGAACGAGAACTTCCTGACCGTCGTCGGCTATACGCTCGACGAGGTTCGCGGCCAGCACCACAGCATGTTCGTCGAGCCGACCGAGCGCAATTCACCGGAATACCGCGCCTTCTGGGAAAAGCTCGGTCGTGGCGAGTTCGAGGCGGGCCAATACAAGCGCCTGACCAAGGACGGACGCGAGATATGGCTGCAAGCCAGCTACAACCCCATCCTGGACACGAGCGGGAAACCGTTCAAGGTCGTGAAATACGCCATCGACATCACCGCCCAAAGGTTGGAGGCGGCGGACTTCGATGGCCAGCTCGCGGCGATCAACAAGGCGCAGGCCGTCATCGAATTCTCGCTGGACGGCCGAATCCTGCGCGCCAACGAGAATTTCCTGAACACGATGGGGTATAACGCCGACGAGGTTCGTGGCCAGCATCACAGCATGTTCGTCGATCCGCTCTATCGCCAGTCGGTTGAATATCGCCTGTTCTGGGACAAGCTTGGTCGTGGCGAGTTCGAATCCGGGCAGTACAGCCGGGTCACCAAGGACGGCGGGAAGATCTGGCTGCAAGCGAGCTACAATCCGATCATGGACATGAACGGCAAGCCGTTCAAGGTCGTGAAATACGCCACCGACGTCACCGCCCAGAAACTTCAGGCTGCGGACTTCGACGGCCAGCTCTCCGCCATCAACAAGGCGCAGGCTGTCATCGAGTTCTCGATGGACGGCATCATCCAGAAGGCCAACGAGAATTTCCTCGCAGCCGTTGGCTATACAATCGACGAGGTTCGTGGACAGCACCACAGCATGTTCGTCGATCCGACGACCCGGCAATCGGCCGAATACCGTATGTTCTGGGAGAAGCTCGGACGCGGCGCGTTCGAGACAGGCCAATACAAACGCATCAACAAGGCCGGCAAGGAGATCTGGCTGCAAGCCAGTTACAACCCGATCATCGACATGAACGGCAAGCCGTTCAAGGTCGTGAAGTACGCTTCGGACATTACCGCGCAAAAGATCCAAGCTGCCGACTTCGACGGCCAGCTCGCCGCCATCAGCAAGGCGCAAGCTGTGATCGAGTTCTCGATGGATGGTCGCATCCTTCGCGCAAACGAGAACTTCCTGAACACGGTCGGCTACACGCTCGACGAGATTCGCGGCCAACATCACAGCATGTTTGTCGAGCCCTCGTACCGGCAATCGTTCGAGTACCGGATGTTCTGGGAAAAGCTTGGTCGGGGCGAATTCGAGTCCGGGCAGTACAAGCGCCTCACGAAGGATGGCCGCGAAATCTGGCTCCAGGCCAGCTACAACCCGATCATGGACATGAACGGCAAGCCGTTCAAGGTGGTGAAATATGCGAGCGACGTCACCATCCAGAAATTGCAGGTCGCCGACTTCGACGGTCAGCTTGCCGCCATCAACAAGGCACAGGCGGTGATCGAGTTCTCGATGGACGGCCGCATCCTGCGCGCAAATGAAAATTTCCTGAATGCGATCGGCTACAGTGCCGAGGAGATTCGCGGCCAGCATCACAGCATGTTCGTCGAACCGATCCAGCGTCAGTCGATGGAGTACCGCAGTTTCTGGGAGAAGCTCGGGCGCGGTGAGTTCGAGACGGGGCAGTTTCGCCGAATCGCCAAGGGCGGCCGCGCAATCTGGCTGCAAGCCAGCTACAACCCGATCATGGACATGAGCGGCAAGCCGTTCAAGGTCGTAAAATACGCCACAGACGTCACCGCGCAGGTCCAAAGTGCCGAAAGCCTCGGCATCGCGGTCGGGCAGATCCAGTCGGTCGTCAACCGCGTGCAGTCGAGCGATCTGACCGAACGTGTCCCACTCGACGACAAGACCGGCGACATCAAGGTTCTGTGTGCCGGGCTCAATGGCGTGCTCGATACGATGGCGAATGTCATCGGTGGCATTCTCGAGGCTTCCGGCACGATTGCGACGGCGGCACGCGAAATCTCGATGGGCAACACGGATCTGTCACAGCGAACCGAGGAGCAGGCGTCAAGCCTGGAGGAGACGGCGTCCAGCCTGGAGGAGTTGACGGGTACCGTCCGGCAGAATGCCGAGAACGCGCAGCAGGCCAACAAGCTGGCGAGTTCCGCTTCGGAGGTTGCGATCAAGGGCGGCCATGTCGTCAACGACGTTGTCCGCACGATGGACGGCATCAGCGAAGCGAGCCGAAAGATCGCCGACATCATCGGTGTGATCGACGAAATCGCCTTTCAGACCAACATCCTTGCGCTGAACGCCGCTGTCGAGGCGGCCCGTGCGGGCGAGCAGGGACGCGGCTTTGCGGTCGTGGCGGCGGAAGTCCGCAACCTCGCACAGCGCAGCGCCAATGCAGCCAAGGAGATCAAATCCCTCATCTCCGAATCCGCGGCCAAGGTTGAGTCGGGCTCGCGACTCGTCGGCACCGCCGGATCGACGATGGAGGAGATTGTCCAATCGGTGAAGCGTGTGACCGACATCATGGCAGAGATATCGGCCGCCTCCAAGGAACAGAGTGCCGGGATCGAGGAAGTCAATACGGCGGTCACGCAGATGGACAAGATCACCCAGCAGAACGCGGCACTTGTCGAACAAGCAGCGGCTGCGGCGAAGTCGATGGAAGACCAGACCGAGATGCTGTCGGGAATGGTCGTCGCCTTCAAGCTCGTCGATGCGCCGCCCGCCCCCGTGCGCCGCGCGGCCGCGGCCCCTGCCCACGCAGCGCCCGCGGCGGCACGCCCCGCCGCGCGCCCGGCGCCGAAGCCACGCGCCGCGTCGGCGCAGTCCGCAGCGGATGACTGGAAGGAATTCTAGGACCAGAGGGCACGGGCGACTTGCCGATGGCAAACGCGGGCACCGACGCGACCAGTATGTCTGTGAAAGACGGCATCACGGAAGGGGATTTCCGCGCCCTCGCGGCGATGCTGCGCGATACGGCAGGCATCGTTCTGAACGATACCAAGCGCGAACTCGTGCTCGGGCGCCTCAGCCGCCGGCTTCGCGCGCTTGGCCTGCGGGACTTCGCCGCCTATCGCGCCTTTCTGGATGGGCCGGACGGCGAAGACGAGCGCGGGGAAATGATCAACGCGCTGACAACGAATCTCACGAGCTTCTTCCGCGAGTCGCATCACTTCACGTTTCTTGCCGAGACGGTGCTTCCCGAATTGATGCGGGACGCCCAGCAGCGGCGCATTCGCATCTGGTCCGCCGCCTGCTCGTCGGGCGAGGAGCCATACTCAATCGCGATGGTGCTGCACAAGGCAATGCGCGCAAAGGCTGGCTGGGACGCACGTATCCTCGCCACCGATATCGACAGCAACATGGTCGCAACCGCGCGTGAGGGCGTTTATCGCGCTTCGCAGGCCAGCGACATACCCTCCGCCTACGCGCAGATGCGCGTCAGGCAGGCGGACGACACGCTGCGGATGCCCGATGAGCTGAAGGCGCTGATCACCTTCAACCAGCTCAACCTGCTC
>Ga0116226_10000507_pt1 | contig 33269 bp, 36 predicted proteins | sample S1TSphfallax_FD_89692 | JGI IMG/M metagenome (GOLD analysis project Ga0116226, IMG submission 89692) | Host-associated microbial communities from peat moss isolated from Minnesota, USA - S1T2_Fa - Sphagnum fallax MG | ecosystem: Host-associated > Plants > Peat moss > Unclassified | place: USA...
GGCGGATTAGCGGCTGGCGTCGATCCGCTGAGCAACAAGGCAATGTTGGCAGCATTGGGCGATGACGCCTGACGTCAATGTCCTCGTTGCCGCTTCGCGCAGCGACCATCCGCACTATCGTATCGCTCGCAGCTGGCTTGAAGACGCCGCCTCAGCTGCCGCTTCGGGTAGCACGCTAATTCTTATGCCAATGGTGCTGGCCAGCTTCCTGCGGCTGGTAAGCAGCCCCAAGATTTTCCAGGACCCAACGCCGGTCGACGACGCCGTGGCCTTTGTCGATGCGCTGCTTGCCGCTAAAGGTGTCCACCTTGCCTCGCTCGGCCCTGAGTGGCCGCGCCTGCGGCAACTTTGCATCGAGAAGCGGCTCAAAGGAAATGCCGTGCCGGATGCATGGCTTGCCGCTGCGACGATCCACCTCGGTGAGCACTTGGTCAGTTTTAATCGTGACTTCAGGAAGTTGATTGGTAGGTCGCAGTTTACGCTGCTTGAAGCGGATGCCGGTTGATCGGCATTGATCGCCTGGCGCACGGGGCAAGGAACCAAAGCCGTAATTGCGCATCTTGGACTGCGTAGCGGCGGGGCGGCCGTGTACTTGGGGGGGGGGGCGTACAAGTCTTTCCCGGACTCGATCGCTGTAGTGATTGCTCAGCTTGGTGGCGCACTCTTTGGGCTCGCGGCCATGTTCTTTGCATGCAGATCAATTCGCTGCCCTGGGTGCGGGACTTGCTGGATCTGGGAATCGACGTCTAACGAACCCGCGAGCCGTTGGATGTTCTCATTGCTGGCTTCCAAAAACTGTGCGAAATGCGGCCACCCAGACGGTGTCGCGGCAAGTGGAAACCCAACTCCGCCGAGAGGGTCGTGATGCCTGGTGCCGCGTCGCTGCACGCAGATTTCTTGCGCCACGCAGGCGGCTACTGTCGGCGATGGTCCTCGTGGCCATTCTGGCATTCGTAGCGCGAATGAGATCTTTGAGTGGGGCCTCCTTGGCCTCTACGGGCGAAAATCCGAGGCGGCGGCGTTGCTGATCGGGCTGTTGGCATTGCCTGCGAGCCGTGATGGCGAGCTGCTACAAATTAACGACCGGAGTCTGCATGACCTCGACACAGATCGCAGTTTGGGCAAATGGATGCAGACACATTTTGACGCTTTCGGCATCTATCGCCCCAAGCGGATTTATTTGGCGGTACATCTGACGGTAAGTACATTGTACGCGTGGAAAATAATAACGGCTTCAGACGGTTATAAGTGCGGGAGACAATTGAGTGGGAGTGAGGGGGCTGGGCCTACCTTGAAATATCGGTTTTAAAAACTGAAATTTCGAGATAAGATCTCAGAATGATAGAGCGTCCGTTCCACCTCCGGACCATCACACGGCTGCTCAGCCGATTCCCGGTCGTCGGTCTTCTGGGTGCGCGGCAGGTCGGCAAGACGACACTCGCTGCCGCTATCGCGCGCAATTCCAAGGTCGATGTCACTCGATTCGATCTCGAGGACCCGGCAGCGGTCGCCCGCCTGGCCGATCCCATGCTGGCGTTGGGTGAGCTCCGTGGCTTGGTGATACTCGATGAAGTGCAGAATCGCCCGGAACTGTTTCCGAGCCTAAGGGTGCTCGCCGACCGGCGGCCGGTGCGAACGCGGTTCCTGGTGCTGGGAAGCGCCTCGCCACAACTCCTGCGCCAGAGTTCCGAATCGCTGGCAGGCCGAATTGCCTATCATCTCCTTCCGGGATTAGGTCTTGCCGAGGTACCGGACAAGCAGTGGAACCGGCTGTGGCTGCGAGGCGGATTTCCACGCGCCTTCCTGGTGCGCTCCGAGGCTGAGTGTTTCGAGTGGTTGGAGCAGTTCCTGCGTACGTTTCTGGAGCGTGAGTTGCCGCAATTCGGCATCTCGGCAGGCGCCCAGGCCATGCGCCGATTCTGGTCCATGCTCGCCCACGGTCACGGGCAGGTGTGGAATGCCTCGGAGATCGGGCGCTCCATGGGTCTCTCGGACACTACGGTGCGGAGCTACCTGGACAAGATGGCGGATGCGTACGTGATGCGTGAGCTGCAACCCTGGCACGAGAACGTAGGGAAGCGTCAGGTCAAGGCACCCAAGATCTACGTTCGCGATACCGGCCTGCTACATGCCCTGCTGGATATCCGCAGCGCGCGCCAGCTCGAAATGCATTCCAAGGTGGGTGCGTCCTGGGAAGGTTTCGTCATCGACCAGGTGATCCAGGCGTTGGATGTCGCGCCGCATGAGTGCTTTTTCTGGCGCACCCATGCCGGTGCGGAGCTGGACCTGCTGGTGGTGCGTGGCGGGCGGCGGATTGGCGTCGAGGTGAAGCGGACGACGGTCCCAGCGATCACGCCATCCATGAGATCGGCGATGACGGACCTGAATCTCAGTCAGATGTATGTGGTGCACGCGGGGGAGGTAACCTTCCCGTTGGCAAAAAAGGTGCTGGCGGTCGCGTTCGCAGACCTCTTGAAGGAGGTCGGGGTACTGAAATAGAGGGTGCTTCTGCGTGGCATGTCGCCCGCTGGCGCCGGGTGACCGAACAACGCGCTGGCTCGGCCAAGTCAGTGTTCCATTTCGATGTCCAGGGCTCGGTGGCCGGACCTCACTGATTCCCGCTTCTCGAGCGCTAAGCAACTGGGTATGCGACGGCTCCGATCCGGAAGGAAATGTCGTGCAGTTTCAGGAAGGACATCAAAACTCCTACACGCGAGCGGATTCAGTTGAATAAGATATCGAAGCGCGCAGCGAGAGCTCGGAGATCCTTATCAAGGGTCCAAAGCACGGCGTCGGAAGTCAAAAGGACTGACCCAAGCAGTAGCAGATCGATGGCGCCGCAGCCTGAATCCTGAAGTTGCTCTCGTTCGATCAATGCGAGTGTTTCATCTGTGTTGGCAACGGCAGCGAAGCGTAGCTGCCCCAAGTCGGTCAATGTGCGTTCCCGCGGTGCCGGCGGCGTGCCGCACGCGATTTCTATCAAGACCATGGGATGGCACAGCACTTGGTCGGCCAACAGCAGAGTCTGCAGGACTGGATTCGGCTTACGGAAATGCGCAACCCACACCGAGGTATCCGCGAGCACAAGGCCCATTGGACCTGAATCCTAAAGAGGCCGGCGGCGCGGAACTGATTTCATCCGCGGCGCCTTTCCGCCCAGCGCGGCCAGGCGTTTGCCTGCCTGGACGCGAACAAATACCTTCATAGCCTCCCGAAACAGGTCGGACTTGTCCGTACCGGGGTCGGCAACCTCCAGGGCGCGCTGAAAGAGATCATCGTCGATGGTCACGGTGGTTCTCACGGTTTTCTCCTTGGCATCATCAAAGATGTATATTAGCATCAAAATTAGCATCAAAATTGTACGCATGAGCGATGAAAGCGCGTGGATTCTCGTTATCAGTCGTTGCCAATCAGGATCTATCGCCGTCTATCGCCCTCAAGCGGAAGCGTTTGGCGGTAGATCTGACGGTAAGTCCGGCGTGCGCCGGCGAGAAGTGTTTTAATTTCAGTCGCTTATACGTGCCGGAGACAATAGCGGCCAAGGCGCTCGCGGGAATTCGAGTCGTGAGCCACTCGAGTTCGTATCTGCTTTGGGTGCCGCTCGGCGAGGACCAGCGGGCCGATCGCGTGTCTGTCGAGTTGCGGAGACGTGGCATCGCCGTGCAACAGCCAATGCGTTCGCGACGACGGCCCATGTTCCTCACGCCGTGAGAATTGCCATGGGTTCGGTGACCCGGCGGGCGTTGAAGGAGGCACTTGTGGCCGTTGGCGATGTCATCCGGGCCGATCTCTCATGACGGAATCAAGGAGCAGGCAGACTTGCCGTTGCCTTTGGACGCATCGCCTCGCGGCACGCTGCTCCAATCCGATAGGTCGATGGTAGAGGAACGGTTTGATACTCCTCCGCGTGTGCCAGTATGCGAATGCTACAAAAAGTGCCCGGTTGACGGGATGCCATGCGGTTGACAGCCGCTATTCGGGCAAATACGGTCCATGAGTTCTCGCTGGTCAATGTCAGACGCCTGATAACCGCGGAGGCCAACGGATTTTTCCTCGCGTTAAGCTCGATATCGTAGTGCATCAACCAATAGCGCAAACGCAGCGGATGGTTGCCGTCTGCTTGGGTAATAGAGGTGATAACCGGAATAGGGCGGACACCAGTCCTCCAACACGCGCTCGAGCTGTTTCCTCGCAACATGTGGCGCCGCAAGATCCTCCGGGATATAGGCGAGCCCGAATCCTGAGAGGGCAGCACCGAGTATCTGCGGCGTGCCATTGAACGTGATCTGACCATCGACGCGAACCCGCAGCTCGCGATTGCGCTTTTCGAACTCCCACGCGTATAGCCCACCATGTGTCGGCAGGCGCAAATTAATGCAGTTGTGATGAACGAGGTCCCGCGGATGGGTCGGTTCTGGCCGAGTCTTAAAATAGGACGGAGCCCCTACCACCGCCATGCTCATGTCGGGCGCGATGCGGACGGCGATCATGCCCTTGGCTACTTGCTCGCCCGACCGCACACCCGCGTCATAGCGTTGGGCGACAATGTCGGTCAAACCATAGTCGTTAATAATTTCAACCTTGATGTCGCGGTACCTGCGCAGAAGCGGCATGACCTTCGGCCACAGAATCGTATCGGTGGCGTAGTCGGTCGATGTGATACGTATCGTACCGCTTGGTTTGCTTCGGAGATCGCTCAGCAATCTGAGTTCTGCATCCACCTCTTCCAGTCTGGGACCCACCGTGTCCAACAGACGTTCCCCGGCCGCAGTGGGCGAAACGCTGCGTGTCGTTCGGGTGAGAAGTCGGATCCCCAAGCGGGTTTCCAGGTCGCGGATCGTGTGGCTGAGCGTTGACTGGGAGACTCCCAACTTCGCGGCGGCTCTGGTGAAACTACTTTCACGTGCCACCGTGAGAAAGGCGACCAGATCGTTGAGATTGGTGCGTTGCATTCATGCGTCCTGGCCATAAGACCAATCGCATTATAGCCACTAGTCGGACCACTCAGTCGCGCTATTGTATGCGCCATGGATCGACGCCACGTCGGTATTCGAGTATCGGAGGACATTTGATGATCAAGCGAAATGGCTCACAGCCTTCATTCAAGGGCGCTCCGGATAACTTCACCGGCAACGTTCGCGTCGAGCCCCTGTTCCAGGCTCCCGGCGGTGTGGAGTTTGGTGGCGCGAGTGTTACCTTCGAGCCGGGCGCTCGTTCAGCCTGGCACACACACCCGTGCGGCCAGACCCTGATCGTTGTGTCTGGCCTCGGCTGGACGCAGTGCTGGGGCGAGCCCAAGGAGGAAATCCGGCCGGGAGACGTTATTACGTGCCCACCCGACAAGAAACATTGGCATGGTGCGACCGATACGACTGCGATGACCCACTTTGCCATTCAGGCGTCAAAGAACCGCAAGAACGTGGAATGGCTGGAGCATGTCACGGACGAGCAGTATCGAAGCTGAACCCACGGCATCTTCAGGAGACCACCATGTCGAACGAACCCCTCGCTCCGCGCAATCCTTTTGCGGATATCGCCCCCGCCCTCGCCGACTACACGGATCGGGTGTTGTTTGGTGACGTATGGAAACGCCCCGGTCTTTCCCCGCGGGACCGGAGCCTGATCACTGTCGCATCTCTGACCTCGCTTTATCGGACTAACGAGCTCCCGTTCCACCTGAAGCGCGCACTGGACAATGGCGTCACCCGAGATGAGTTGGTCGAGACAATCACGCACTTGGCCTTTTATGCGGGTTGGCCCGTGGCGAACACGGCCCTACCGATCCTGAGGCGGGTTTTTGAAGAAGCGGCGGCGTGACGCACAACAGAGGCAGGACTTGAGGATGCCCAGGCAGCGGCTGCAGCGGCCGTCGCGCAGTTCGGCCGGATCGACGTCGTCGTGAACAACGCCGGCAACTTCTACGCAGGGTTCTTCGAGGAACTTCGCCCTGAACAGGTCCGACAGCAGATCGAGACGCTACTGTTCGGCCCTATGAGCGTCATCCGCGAGGTGCTGCCGGTGATGCGCAAGCAGCGGTCTGGCCTGCTGATCACAATCTCGTCGACTGCAGGCATTTCGGGCCAATTGTTTTGCACTGCCTATGCAGCGGCGAAGTTCGGCGTTGAGGGATGGAGGGAGTCACTCGCCCCGGAAATCGCGCCCTTCGGTATTCGCACAATGTTGGTCGAGCCTTGTTTCTTTCGCACGGAGTTTTTGCCACGGGTTGCAGTCAATCCGTGACCACGGAAACCAGGGTAACAGTGGCAAATACCCGGGGCGTCATCACAATGACGCGGTTCGACGACGGTGCGCTGCATAATATCCGTGTGTAAGGGTCGTGCCACGAATGCGAGCCGGGGACTGACGCGTCGCAAAGGACTGTCATTCATTGATGACCGGCCAATCTCGGCCGCGCGGTTAGAGGCGCCGCTATTAACATGAATGCAGAATGTCGCAGCGATGTGCAGCAGATAAGAGATGGTGCCGAGGCATTCAACGTCACGGTGATTGAAACCAATCAGACCTCCAAACGGTTTTTGCTGTTTGCAGTGGGACGCGGCGCATGGATGAACTTCCATCAAATGTCACCGATTCACATCCCAACCGGAGCAAATTTCTCGCCTCCTTAGCCAATGACGTCGGTCGGTTCGTCATCGTCTGACGACCGTGGCCGGAATGCTCCATGCCTTTCACGATCGAGGGCCGACTCACACACGGGAACTATCATTGCAGTGCCACCGGTATCTGTTGATAATGTAGCCACACGGAGCTACAATCGCTTAGATGAAAACCGTTGGCGTCCGTGACCTCAAGAACAAGCTGAGCGAGTACCTTCGCCACGTGCGTCTTGGCGAGAGCATTCTGGTCACCGATCGGGGAGAGGTTGTCGCTGAACTCCTGCCGCCCGGGCAAGGCCAGTGCGATGCATCGGTGCCGGCGGGTCTCCACTCACTGGCGCGACGCGGCCTTCTGACCTTGGGCGCTCCGACTGGAACGGATCTTTATCCCTCGTTGACGCGGAGGCAAGTGCCACGTCGGCGTAGCGTCGCCGAGCTACTCGACGATGAGCGCGGCAGTCGGTGAATCTATACGCCGAGTCGAGCGCGGTGCTGGCATGGCTACTTGACGAGCCGACCGCACCTGCGGTGCGCCGGCTCCTCAGCGAGTCCGACGTCATCGTCGCGTCCGATCTGACGCTGATTGAGTGTGACCGCGTCCTGCGGCGGGCAGTGGCGCTGAACGAGCTGACGGAGGCCGAAGCTGCCGACCGCCGAGCGCACCTTATCGAGGCTGCTGCTCATTGGCAGGTGCTTCGAATCGCAGGGGAGATCGTTGATCGCTCGCGTCAGCCCTTTCCCGGTGATCCGATCAGGACGCTCGATGCGATCCACCTCGCATCGCTGCTCATTGCGCGTTCCGCGGTCGTCGGCCTCCGACTGCTGAGTCTCGATGGTCGTGTGCGCCAGGCTGCGACGCAGCTCGGTGTCGCCGTCGAGCCTGCCGAAACGCGACTGCACTCAAGCGGACTTGTTTGACGGCAAATCTGACGGTAAGTTTGTTGTGCGCTGGCGAAAAAGCGAGCAGGTTCCTGCGCGCGGTAGGCGAATCTTATTGGGCATAAACCAGCGGCAGCGCCCGCTTGTTCCAGTCTATTCAGATAGCGTATCCGGCGTCTATTCCGGTCTAAACCGGTATATATTCGGGTATGGTCAACACCGATACCCTCCAGATTACGCCCCAACTTCTGGCTCTCCTGTCGGAGTTGGATGAGTTCAAGGGAGCTTGGCGCGCGCTCGGTATCCTTGCGCCTGAGCGTCTGAGCGCACTGCGGCGCATAGCAACCATCGAGAGTATCGGGTCTTCCACGCGCATCGAAGGCAGCCGCCTGACTGACCGGGAGGTGGAAGCGCTGCTGGGGCGGCTAAACATCAAAGCGTTTGCCACCCGCGACGAGCAGGAAGTGGCGGGTTACGCAGAGGTCATGGAGACGGTGTTCGAGTCCTGGGCCGACATTCCTCTGACCGAGCGTCACCTCAAGCAACTGCACCGCGACCTTCTGCGCTACAGCGAAAAGGACGAGGGCCATCGCGGCGAATACAAGACACTGCGCAATGACGTTGCTGCATTCGATTCCGAAGGCAAGATGATCGGCATCGTGTTCGAGACTGCAACGCCTTTCGACACGCCACGGCGTATGGCGGAATTGCTGGCGTGGCTCGACGATGTACGAGCAAACAAGACACAGCATCCCCTGCTGATGGTCGCAGTGTTCACGGCCGTGTTTCTGGCGATTCACCCATTTCAGGATGGCAATGGCCGGCTTAGCCGGATACTGACGACATTACTGCTGTTCCAGACGGGCTATGCCTATGTGCCATACAGTTCCCTCGAGAGCTACAAGAGGGACCATGGCCGGGTCACGACGCGTGACATGGTGCGTGAGCATGGCGCGAGCGCAAATACGCTCAAGGCAACGTTCAGAAGCCTCGTTGAGAAACGTTTGCTCGTGCGCCACGGGGGAGGTCGATCTACGTGGTACGCATTGCAGTAGTGGTTCAGCCTCGTGTCGGCATCTGTCTCGACGAGGACGCCGGACACTTCAGCTATCATGCGGTCTGGACGAGTTCGGCGACGACTTCCGCGAGCTTGTCGAGGATCTGGCCGAAGCCGGCGGCTGCGCCTTCCTGCTCTTCCTGGGTGGCGGTGGGATCGTTGCGTGTGAAGGTCAGTTTGGTCTGACCGTCGCCGTAGTCCTCGAAACAGATTTCGTCGATGTTGCCTTCGCGGTCCTCGTCGGGGAAACCGTAGTGTGCGGGGGTCACGCGATTGCCGTCGGCGTCGGCGAAGTACCAGAGCCAGACGATCTTTTGGAGGGGGACGATCTCACGAAATTCGCCGCCGTTATAGAAAACTTGACCGTCGGGGCTTTGCATCGAATAGGTGAAGCGGCCGCCGACGCGCAGATCGATGCGGCAGACGGGTGAGGTGAAGCCTTTCGGGCCCCACCATTTCATGACGTACTCGGGGGTTGTCCATGCCTTCCAGACGAGCGCGCGTGGGGCGTCGAAGATACGGCTGAAAGACTGGACTCCGGCTTCACTGGTCGCTTGATTTGCCATGGATCGTCTCCTGGTTTTTCATCTCCTCGAGGACGGCATCGAGCTTGTCGAAGCTCGCCTCCCAGAGGCTTCGGAAGTCGAGCGCCCAATCGGCCACAGCCTTGATCGCCGTGGGTCGGAGCGTGCAGATGCTCTCTCGCCCGCGTCGACGTTTGACCACGATGCGTGCGCGTGCCAGGCAGGCTACATGCTTGGAGATCATCTGCTGCGAGAGCGCGAAGGGCTCGGTAAGATCGTGAATCGAGGCCGGTCCGAGGGCCAATTTGAGGACCATCGCACGGCGCGTTGGGTCGGCGAGAGCGGCGAACGTTGAGTCGAGTTTATTCACAACCATAAGGTAGTGAATAACGAGTACCCTGTCAAACGATTTCTCGCGACCTCCATGGGCTTCATTCCGAGGTATTATCTGACAATAACGAAGGACTCTCTTAGCACTACCGACAAGCGTCGCGCTTTTCGTGACTTGCAGGGTTCTGGGTGCTTCGTTCTGCTGATCCCCGAAGGAGAGATCCGTGGAAATGATTCTTTATTCGACGGTGGGTACTTCGGACATGGAGCGCGCGGTCAGGTTCTATGACGCCGTATTTGGTGCATTGGAAATTCCGCGCGCGTCAGACGGGATCGAGGGCTGGGCGCGTTGGGGAGGGTCGTACGACGAGGGGTATGGATTCTGGGTCTGTCGTCCGTTCGATGGACGGCCGCCCGCCGCGGGTAACGGTACGATGATTGCCTTCCGAGCGAAGGATGAAGCCCAAGTTCAAGCTTTTCACGCCGCCGCACTCGAGCACGGTGGCACCGATGAGGGGGCGCCAGGTACACGGCCGTATTACGAGCCGACCTTTTACGTGGCCTACGTGCGCGACCCTGACGGCAACAAACTCGCTTGCGTTTACCACAAGCACAAGCCGCGCCCCGCTTCCTAGACTCGTTGGAGACGTGCTCGCCGCACCCTGGCTCGCCGCACCCGGGCGGACGGAGCCGTGATCGTCCTTCATCCGGCTCCTGGTTGTGGGATAAGATGGCTCCATGCAAATCGATCCCGCGCTCCAGTCGGAAGCTGATAACTACAAGATTTTGACCAACGTCGTGGTGCCGCGCCCCATCGCCTGGGTCACGACGGTGAGTCCTTCGGGGATCGTGAATCTGGCGCCCTACAGCTTCTTCAATGCGGTCGGCAGTGATCCTCTCTATGTCGTGGTGAGCATCGGGGAGCGTGACGATGGTCGGCCGAAGGATACCGCCGCCAATATCCTGTCCAACCGCGAGTTCGTGGTGAACATGGTCACCGAGGATTTGCTCGCGGCAATGAACGTGTCGGCCGCCGATTTTCCGCCGGACCTGAGCGAGATGGCGGCGGCGGGCTTGGAGTCGGCTCCTTCGGTGAAGATCAAGCCGCCGCGCCTGGCCGCTGCGCAGGCGAGCCTGGAATGCAAGCTGTATCAAACGCATGCTCTAGGCAGCAACACCCTGGTGATCGGTGAGGTCGTGATGTTCCACGTTGCCGATGCGCTGCTCGGGCCTCGGTTCCACGTCAAGGATTTTGCGCCGGTCGGGCGGCTCGGGTCGCCGAGCGTTTATTGCCGAACGACCGACCGGTTTGAACTCGCGCGCATGAGCTATGCGCAGTGGCAGCGCCGTTCTCGCTGACTGCGTCGCGAAGCAATGCGATGGGTAGGCGCCCTTTCGCTAGGCTGATGGTTGCGGGGCTCAACGTTACTGACGGTGAAGGGGAAGTCGATGTCTACTCGTGCACTGGGCATTGTGACCATGGGCGCGATGCTGATCGGTGCAGCAAGTGCCGCCTCCGCGGCGGCGCCGCCGATTGCGCCGATTCGGCCCGTGACCACGGACTATTTCGGGACGTCGGTCGTGGACCCCTACCGCTATATGGAGAACCTCAAGGATCCCGAGGTTCAGGCCTGGATGAAAGCGCAGGCGGCCTACACCCGTCAGGTGCTGGACCGGATTCCCGGTCGAGATGGGCTCGAGCACCAGATCGAGCACCTACTCACCGGTGATCTGCACCGACGCGATCTCGCGCGCCGCGGCGAACGGCTTTTCTATAGGCTGTCGTTGCCCGGGGATACTCTGGCAAAGCTCGCCTATCGCGACGGTATGACGGGGGATGAACACGTACTGGTGGATCCCGCCAAGCTGTCCACGGATGCTCAGCATCACTTTGCACTCGACTGGTATTCGCCTTCCTGGGACGGGCGCTATGTGGCGTATGGGATCTCGGAGGGCGGCTCGGAAAAGAGCGTGTTGCATGTGATCGATTCGCAAAGTGGCCGCGAGCTTGCCGAGTCGATCGATCGTACCAGTGATTGCGTGGTGTCGTGGCGCTCGGACGGTCAGTCGTTCTTCTACTTACGGTATCCCAAGCCCGGTCCCGATACTCCGCCGTCGCAGACCGAGTACAACGCAATCACCTATCTGCATGTGCTTGGCCAGAATACCGTAGGCGATGGTGACGAGGCGGTATTCGGCCGAGGCGTCTCAGCCAGCCTCGACGTGCCGGAGGGCCAAGGCACCTATATTTTGCTGTCGCCGGAATCGCCATGGGCGATCGCGGTGGCCAACCGGAACATGGACAATGCGCCGAACACCTTCTATGTCTCGAGACTCGACCAGATTCATGGCGCCAGCACGCACTGGCAACCCGTGGCGACGGTCGCCGACGGTGTCACTGACGCCCATGCCCATGGTGACCGGTTCTACTTTCTCACTCAGAACGGTGCCTCCCATTTCAAGTTGATGGCGACCTCGATGACGCAACCCGACGTCGGCCATGCCGACACCATCGTGCCCGAAGGGCCGAATGTGATCGATACGGCGACGCCGGCCAGCGACGGCTTTTATCTCAGCGAACGCGTCGGTGCGACCTTTCAGCTGAAACATGTCGCGTTCGATGGTCATGCCGTGAAAGATATTCCGCTGCCGTTCCAGGGCACGATCTATGGTCTCACGACCGATCCGCGCGAGGCGTCGGTGCTCTTCAATTTGCAGGGTTGGGTGCATTCGGGCCGCGAGTTTATCTATGATCCGACCACGGGAGCAGTGACCGACACCGGCCTGATTCCGCCGTCGAACACCGAATCCAGCAATTACGTCGCACGCGAAGATTTCGCCGTCAGCTACGATGGCACGCGCGTACCGGTGTCGATCATCAGCCGCAAAGGGATCAAGCTCGACGGCAAGCACACGACCATCGTCTTGGGCTATGGCGCCTATGGCATATCGCTGGATCCTTTCTACGATCCGTCCTGGCACGCATGGTTCGATCAGGGTGGCGTGATTTGCGTCGCGCACATCCGCGGTGGCGGTGAATACGGTGAGGCCTGGCATCGAGGCGGGCAGAAGCTGACCAAGATCAATACGCAGTTGGATTTGTTGGCGGCGGCGCACTTCATGATCGACCAGCATTACACGCAATCGAAGTATCTCGCGGCCAATAGCGCGAGCGCTGGCGGCGTGCCGATGGGTGGTGCGATCACCATCGACCCGGGCCTCTTCCGCGTCGTGCTCGACGAGGTGGGCATGTCCGATACCTTGCGCGCCGAAACCGAACCGAACGGGCCGCCCAATGTGCCGGAATTTGGCTCGTCCTCGACCGAGGAGGGTTTCCATGGGCTGTACGCGATGAGCGGATATGCCCATATCCACGACGGCACTCCCTATCCCGCCATTCTCTTCATCACGGGCGCGAATGATCCGCGCGTGGCCTCCTGGCAGATGATGAAGATGGCGGCGCGGGTCCAGGCGGCCACCAGCAGCGGTCGGCCGGTGCTGCTGCGCATCGACTATGATGCCGGTCACGGTATGGGTTCGAGCGCGCCACAACTGGCCAACGAATGGGCCGACGAGTGGGCCTTCGCACTGTGGCAGATGGGAGAGCCGAAATTCCAGCCACGCAAATGACGCCCGGTAGGAGGGAGGCGCGGTGGCCAACACCGGATAGTGGCCTAGGCGGGGAGTGACTTCGGTCGATGAACATCGCAGGTTCGCATTATCGCGGCATCTGGTGTACCCAGGACGGGCATGTGCGCGTCGTGGATCAGACGCGGCTGCCGTTCGAGTTCGCGATTCAGGATCTCGTGACCGCCGCCGATGCGACTCGCGCGATCCGCGACATGGTGGTGCGCGGCGCGCCGCTCATCGGTGCCACCGCGGCCTATGGGATGGCACTCGCGGCGCGCCATGATGCCTCCGATGCACACCTCGTCGAGGCGGGACGCGCACTCAAGGCGACCCGACCGACGGCCGTCGATCTGGCTTGGGCCGTGGATCGAATGCAGCGCGTCTTGTCGGCGCTGGCACCGGCGCAGCGCGAGAGTGCAGCATTTCTCGAGGCCGCGGTCATCAGCGATACATACGTGGACCAATGCCGTGATATCGGTCGTCATGGAATCGAGGTCATTCGTGACCTCAAGCGATCTCGGCAACGCGTGAACATTCTCACGCACTGCAATGCGGGCTGGCTCGCCACGGTGGATTGGGGCACGGCTCTGTCGCCGGTCTACATGGCATATGATGCTGGCATCCCGTTACATGTTTGGGTGGACGAGACGCGTCCGCGCAATCAGGGGGCCTCGCTGACGGCCTTCGAACTGGCTGCCCACGGTGTGCCGCATACGGTGATCGCGGACAACCTGGGCGGGCACCTGATGCAGCGAGGTCAAGTGGACATGGTGATCGTGGGTGCGGACCGGGTGACGGCGGGTGGTGATGTGTGCAACAAAGTGGGCACCTACTTGAAAGCTTTGGCTGCCCGTGACAACGGCATCCCGTTCTATGCGGCGATGCCGGTGAGCACGATCGACTGGTCGATCGAGACGGGCGCGGACATCCCGATCGAGGAGCGCTCGTCGGTTGAGCTGACCCACATGACGGGCCGAACCGCCGAGGGTGAGTTGGCAACGGTGCGGGTCGTGCCCGAGGGTAGTCCGGCACTGAACCTCGGCTTCGATGTGACGCCGGCTCGCCTCGTCACGGCACTCATCACGGAGCGTGGATTATGTGCCGCGAACCGTACCGCGTTGCGCAACGCTTACCGTGATCCGCGAGCCGTCAGCGAATGAATGAATCCAAGAGCGGGATCGATCAGGTGGATGGCATCGATCCTGTGGAGGACACCGCGCTGCGCGCCGCGGTGATCGCGGCCTGCCGCGAACTCACACGGCGCGGCCTAACCCACGGAAAATCTGGCAACATCAGCCTACGGCGCAACGCGCGCCAATTTTTCTTGAGCCCCACGGGAATGGCCTACGACACGTTGACACCCGACGACATTCCGATGATGGACTTCGACGGACGATGGTTCGGTCGCCGCCGTCCGTCGAGCGAATGGCGCTTCCATCGCGATATTCTCGAGAGCCGCGCCGACGTTGGCGCCGTCGTACATACCCATTCCCCGAAAGCGACTGCTCTTGCGTGTACGGGCCGCGGCATCCCGGCCTTTCACTACATGGTGGCGGCGGCCGGCGGCGTCGATATCCGCTGCGCGTCGTACCACACCTTTGCTACTGAGGAGTTATCTGCGGCGGCGCTCGCGGCGCTCGAGGGCCGCAGAGCCTGTCTGCTCGCGAATCATGGCGTGATCGCCTGCGGCGTCGATTTGCCGGCGGCGTTGGCGCTTGCCGACGAGGTGGAGAATCTGGCCGCGCAATACGGCGCCGCGCTTGCCTTGGGTGACGTGCGCATCCTCGATGAGGAGGAGATGCGGCGAGTGCTCGACAAGTTCCGCAGCTACGGTCGTCAGGATACGGTGGATACAGCACTCGCCCATGCGGGCGACAGGCTGCCGGCGGCGGGCGAGCCATGAGAGGGCGGGCGGGCGGCGCCTATCGAACTCTCGATGTGCCGGGCCTCGTTGATTTGCTCGCCGGTCTCCCCGACATCCGCGCGCGCCTCGGTGGTCAGCCCGGGGAATGGCGGATCCGCGAAGTGGGCGATGGCAATCTCAATCTCGTGTTTCTGGTCGATGGGATGGAGGGCACCGTGTGCGTGAAGCAGGCGCTGCCCTATGTGCGCGCCGCGGGCCCGTCGTGGCCCATGTCGCTCGATCGGGCCTTCTACGAAAACGCCTATTACCGCGAGGTGGCGCCGCACGTGCAAAGGCGCATACCAGAAATTTATCACTACGATCCCGAACTGTATTGCACGGTGATGGAGCGTCTGTCGCCGCACATTATTTTGCGGCAGGGATTGATCGCCGGCGAGCGTTATCCGACATTGGCCGAGGACATGGGCGACTATGTGGCGCGCGCATGTTTTTTCACGTCGAATTTCGCGCAACCCTTCGAGCGCAAGATGGACTCGTTCGCGCTCTTCGCCGGTAACCAAGCGTTGCTGCGCATCTCGGTCGATCTGATTTTTGCAGACCCCTATCATGCGTGCGAACGGAACCGCCATACCTCGCCGGAGTTGGATGAGGTCGTGGCAGATGTCCGGCGAGACGGACGATTGAAGAGCGCCGTGGCGCGCTTCGGTCAGAAGTTTCTCACTCAGACCGAGGCGCTGTTGCATGGCGACTTGCATTCGGGTTCGGTGATGGTGGCCGCGGGGGACACCCGGGTCATCGATCCCGAATTTGCCCTCTATGGTCCAATCGGCTTCGACCTCGGCGCGTTCTTCGGCAATCTACTGCTCAATTGGTATGCCCAACCGGGTCACGCCTCGGCGCTCGACGATCGGCGCGCGCAGCAGGCTTGGATACTCGAGCAGGCGGGACTTTTTTGGGAGATTTTTCGTTCACGTTTCGTCGCCCTATGGTCTTCGCATGCGCAAGGTGACGCCTTCGCGTCGGTGCTCTGGTCGAGCGCGGAGGATGCTGCCTACGCCGCGGCAGCCCGCGACGCGTTTCTCGACGGCGTGTTTGCCGACATGCTGGGGTTCGCCGCTTGCAAGATGATTCGGCGCATTCTCGGGTTTGCCCACGTCATAGACTTCGACGGGATACCGGATACGGCGCGGCGCGCAGCGTGCGAGACTGGCGCGCTCGATATGGCTCGGTTGTTGCTCACGCATCCGGAGCAATTCCGGTCCGTCTCGGACGTGCTGGAGGCCGTGCCCTTGATGGCGCGATGGGCGGCACCGCGGGCCGCTTCGCACGAGGCGACGTGAATCGGATGGGGTTGTCTACGGCCGATTGAGAGAACTCGGCGGGTCGATGTTCAGGGTCACGGTACGTTCCACGCCCTTACGCATCAGCCGAATCTCGACGCTTTGGCCGACTCGCAAGAGCGCGAGTGCATTACGCAGCTGCGCCGCGTTCTCGAGCGCCACACCGTTCACGGACATGACGACGTCGCCCGTTTTGATGCCGTCGTGATCGGCCGGGGAGCCGGGTGCCACCTCGGATATCGCCACGCCATGCGCATTGATGAGCTGTAAGGACTCGGCTTCCTCCGGAGTGAGGTCGCGCAATTTGATGCCGACCACGCCGCGTTTGACTTCCCCGTAGGTGATGAGTTGACTCATGACCGCCTTGACCATGTCGACCGGGATCGCAAAACCGATGCCGATACTGCCGCCACCCTCCTTCGATAGGATCGCGGAGTTGATGCCGATCAACTGACCTTCCATGTTCACGAGTGCCCCACCGGAATTACCCGGGTTGATCGACGCATCGGTCTGGATGAAGTCCTCGTAACCCCGCGGGTGCAAGCCGGTACGGCCCAGTGCGCTGACGATGCCCACCGTCACGGTGTGCTTCAGACCAAAAGGATTGCCGATCGCCAATACCCAGTCGCCCACCTCGAGGCGCGAAGAGTCCCCCAGCGGCATCTCGGTCAGATGAGGTTCGGTCACCCTCAGCACGGCGATATCGGTGCCCTCGTCGCTGCCGACCACCGTCGCCTGGAAGTGGCGATCGTCCAGCAAGGTCACCGTGATCTCATTGGCATTCTCGATGACATGGCGGTTCGTCACGATGTAACCATTCTTCGCATCGACGATCACGCCCGACCCGGCGCTCTGGAACTGTCGTTGGCGCACCAAGCCGCCCTCGGGGACGTTGAAGAAACGGCGGTAATAGGGATCCGCGAACAACGGATTGACCGCCACCCGCTCTGTCAATGTGCCCCGGGTGGCGATGTTGACCACGGCGGGCGACACCGCCTTGATGACCGGCGCGAGCGACGGTAACGCGACGCTGACCGCATGCGCCGCCGGTGGTAGCGTCATGAAGGCCAGTAGCACGAGCACGATGATCCGCATGGTAGCCATGCTAGCGCGCATTCGGTCGACGGGCCATCAGTCGGAGCGATGACGCGTCAAACGACGCTCGATCGGCAGGCATATCAGGGTGACCAGTCCGACGAGCAGTACGTAGACACAGGCCGCGCCCACCAGCGGTTCATCGACGCGCAGCGTCTCGAAGCGGATATTGTTGGCCGTGCCCAAGACATCGAAAATCGTGATCGTCGAGACGAGCGCGGTCGATTTCAGCAACAAGATAAATTCGTTGGCGAGCATCGGGAAGACCACGGCCAGGGCCTGCGGCAGCACAATCCGGGTGAGCGCGCTGATCGGCGACAGCCCGAGGGCCGCCGCCGCCTCGTGTTGCCCGCGATCGATGGCGTCGAGGCCCACCTTCAGGATGACGGCCACGTACGCGGTCTCATTCAAGGTGAGCGCGGTCAGTCCGTACCAGAATGCATCGCGCAGCACCGGCGAGGCCCAACTGTGGCGCATCCACTCTCGCGGAATGAGGGAGCCCAGACCATAGTAAATCAGGTAGATCTGCACCAGCATCGGCGTGCCGCGCATCAGCAGCGAATAGCCTTGCGCGGGCCATCGCCGCCAGCGCGGAGCGGCGCCCAGAGCGACGCTGAGCGGAATCCCGAGCAGCACGCTGCCCAAAGCCGACAACAGGGTGAGCGCCAGGGTGACGGGTACCGCCGAGAGTAGCGGCGGCAGCACGTCGTGCCAGAAGAAGTCCCATGAGAAGCTCACGCGAGATTCACCGGCATCAAGCGGCGCCGCAGTCTTTCGAGCAGTGCCATGGACACGAACGTGAGCAGCAGAAAAGATGCGCCCGCGACCGCATAGAAGAACACGTAGCGTTTGGTCGCGGCCGCGGCGAGCGAACTGACTTTCAATACATCGGAGAAAATCCCGAGCACACTGACCAGCGACGCGTCCTTGGTCGCATTCAGCCAAATATTACCGAGACCCCCGAGCGCATGGCGTAACGCCTGCGGTGCGATGATTCGTCCGAGGTGGGTGAGGGGCGGGAGGTTCAAGGCCTTTGCCGCCTCATGCTGTCCGCGCGGAATCGCGAGCACGGCGGCGCGCAGCACTTCCGTGATGTATGCACCCTGGATGAAGCCGAGCGCCACGACCGCGACCACGAAGGGGCTCAAGGAGAAGCCGTCGAGCGCGAGACCGGTCGATACCGCCAGCCGCTCGAAGAGTCCCGCGCCCAAGAAGAACGCGAGCAAGACCAACAGCAGTTCGGGTAGGGCACGCACCAGCGTCGTGTAGAGTCCCGCGCCGAACCGCAGACTGCGCCAGCGTGACAACTTGGCGGCGGCACCCAGCAGGCCGAACACGATACCGATCGCGTAGGAGCATAGGGAGACCCGCAGCGTCAAGATCAGCCCTTCGGCCAGCTGCGTGCCGTAACCGCCCAGAGGCGCATTCAAGACGCTCACGGCCTGGCCTGTACCCGTCCCAGGAAACGCTGCAGGCGCGGCGATCGCGGGGCTTCGAACAGCTCGGCGGGCGTTCCGCTTTCGACGATGCGGCCTTCGTCCATGAACAGCATTCGCGTCGCGAGTCGACGAGCAAAACCCATTTCGTGAGTGACGCAAACCATCGTCATACCGAGATCGGTCAGCCCGACGATGGTATCGAGCACCTCTTGGACCATCTCGGGATCGAGCGCGGACGTCGGTTCGTCCAACAGCAGAATGCGCGGCTGCATGCACAGTGCCCGGGCGATGGCGACCCGTTGTTGCTGGCCACCCGAGAGCTGTGCCGGATAGCGTCCGGCAAGGCCCGGAAGATCGACCCGCTCGAGCAGGGTGTGGGCGCGTTCCTCGGCCTCGTTGCGCGTGAGCCGAAGCACCGTTCGCGGTGCGATGCTGCAATTTTCCAGAACCGTCAGATGGGGGAATAGATTGAAACTTTGAAACACCATGCCGACCTCGGCACGAATATGGCGCAACGAACTCGCCGCGCCGGTCAGCGTCTCGCCGCCGACCCGGATCGTCCCTCTTTGATGACGCTCGAGACCATTGATGCAGCGGATCAGCGTCGACTTGCCGGCACCCGAGGGCCCACAGATGACCGTCCGTTCGCCCGCCGCTATCGCCAACGTCACGTCGCTGAGCACCGGGGTGGCGCCGTAGGATTTGCTGACCGAGACGAACTCGATCGCTGGTTCTTGGGGGGATGTCGTCATCGGTGTCGACTCAAATCTCAGCCCCGAGAACGAGCGGCGAGCCGTCGCGAAATCGCGAAAGCCTGAAGGGTCGCGGATCGACGCAGGGTGACTCGCCCAGCGCGATCTCGGCGCAGAGGCGCCCGGCGCCCGGACCGATGCCGAAGCCGTGACCGGAAAAGCCGGTGGCCAGGGTCAAACCCGGAACCGCATCGACCGCGTCGATGCAAGGCGTGAGATCCGGCGTCACGTCGATATACCCCGCCCATTCTTGCAGCACCGGCACATCCTTGAAGCGCGGGTTAAGGGCCGCCATCGCGCGCATCGTACCGCTATTTTGCGTGGCGTTCGGCGCCGGATCGAGGATGCGCAGATCCTCGAAGATCGCGGGTCCGTCGATTCGAGGCGCTTGCCGGCTGCGCCATTCGCGCCAGGCCTGCGCGTTCAGCAAGGGCCTGAAAGTCCTCCACTCGCGGCGCAGCAGCGGCAGGAAGTCGGCCATGAATCGGAACGAATCCGGCACCAGAGGAAAGCCAAAACCCGATGCCGCATTGATGGTGTAGCCGCCGTCGAGTCGACGGCGATACCCCAGATCTTTGAGCCAGGTGCAGGGTATGGGACCGTCGGGCACGGGTGCGGTACGGAATATCGGAATCAGTACTTTCAGCTGTGGCAGAACGACATTGAGAGCGGCGCACAACAAGCTCGACCACGCCCCGCCCGCGAGTATCGCGGTCGAGCACCTGATCGTGCCGCGTTCGGTGACGACTGCGCTCACCCGGCCGGCCGCGCGTTCAATGCCGCGGACCGCGCAGTGTTCCACGACGATGGCGCCGCGCGCCTGAGCGGCGCGCGCGATGGCAGGCGCAGCCAGTTGCGGTTCGGCGCAACCATCCCCGGCGACGTACATGCCACAGGGAAATTCGACCGCGGCGCCCGCCATGAGACGGGAGAGTTCCTCGCCGCGGATGATCTTTGCGCCGATATCGAAATCCGCGACCTCGTCGACCCAGCCCTGGAAACGCTCCTCGTCCGCAAGCGAAGCGCCCACGTACAAGACCCCACACTCCCGGTAGCCGGTCTCCGCTTGGGCCCGCTCATTCATGGCGCGCCACTGGCGCAGAGCCTCGACGATCAACGGCATCTCGCGGCTGTCGCGACCGGTCTGCCTGACCCAACCCGAGTTACGGCTGGATTGTTCGCCGGCGACGATGCCCTTCTCGCACAGCGTGACGGAAAGGCCGCGCTCCGCGATCTCGAGCGCCGCGCAAACGCCCACGATCCCGCCGCCGATGATGACGACGTCGGCTGACGTCGGGGGCACCGCACACGGCACGATGCGGTCGACGACGGGCCCCGTAGAGACGCTGTGGGCGGCTGCAAAGGCGTTGGCGGCGTTGGCGCTCACGGCTTGATCAAGAACCGACTGATTGCCGGATACCGCGCGGTGATCGCGTCCCACGTGCCGTCCGCGCTCAAGCCAAGAATGGCCGCGCTCAGGCGCTCGTTCAGGGCCCGGTCCTCTTTACGCACGCCGCCACCGATGCCGGCGCCGAAGCTCGGGTCGGGAGGACAGGTGCTCTTCGGCTCGAATTCAGGATTACTGTTCAGGAACATCGCCAATGTGCTGCCGCCCTCGAGCGCGAAGTCGAGGCGGCCGATCGCGAGATCCGCGAGGACGTTGTCCATGGTATCGTAAGTTTTGACCTTGACAGTTTTCGGGGCATTGATGAGCAAGAAACGCGCAAGCGTCGATCCGGCCTGTGCGCCGATCGCGTATCCGGCCAAGGTTCCCAAGGCATCGCACCGCACGGTCAAGGTTTCATCTCGCGGTCCGATGATGATCATCGGCGTATCGTAGTAGAAATGCGTGAAAGAGATCAGCTTTGCGCGCTCCTCCGTGATCGAAAGGGATGCCCAGATGACGTCGATCTTTTTGCTTTCGAGCGCGGGGATGAGGCCATCCCAGGCAAATTCCTTTTCGATGCAGCTGACCTTGAGTCGCGCGCAGGTCGCATGCAGCATATCCATCTCCCAGCCGACCCAGTCACCCGCGGCGGTCTTCCAATAGAGCGGCGGATAGGCCTCGTTGTTGATGCCGACCAGGATGGGCGTAGCGACCTCGGTATGCCCGTGAACGGACCCGCCGAATGCCATGAGCAGCGCGAAAGCGCCGAGCGTTCGAGGAATTGGCGGCCTCATGAGGATGTCACCCAATCGAAGGTACCTTACGCATGAATCAAACGTCAAACCGTGTGGCCATGATCTCTGGAGCGAATCGTGGGATCGGGGCGGCGATCGCCGCGCATCTCGCCACCGCGGGATGGGACTTGTCGTTAGGGATGCGTCGAACGACGGTACCCGGCGCCACGCCGCATGCGTTGGTGCATGCGTATGATGCCGGAATACCACGAGCTGAGGCGGATTGGGTCAGTGCGACCCTGACTCGTTTTGGGCGCATCGATGCGATCGTCTGTAATGCCGGAGTGATGATTCCGAAAACGGCGATTGCCATCACCGACGCCGAGATGGCCTCGATGTTCGACGTCAATGTGTTCGCTCCGCAGCGGCTCGCCCAAGCCGCGTGGCCGGCACTCTCGGTGTCGGGCCGCGGCCGGGTGGTCGTGATATGTTCGCTGTCCGGCAAGCGGGTTTCCTCCGCGGATTCCGGCGCCTATGCCGTGACGAAATTCGCGGCTTTGGGCCTCACGCATGCGCTGCGCCACGCCGGCTGGCACGCGGGTATCCGGGCGACGGCGATCTGCCCAGGATTTGTCGCCACCGACATGGCCACGGCGCTCACCGACATGGATCCCGCGACGATGACGCAGCCCGAGGACGTGGCGAAGCTCGTCGCAACCGCGCTCGACTTGCCGAACAACGCGAGCATGCCCGAGATCGCGGTCAATGGTTTGATCGATGGGAATTTCTGAAGGCGCGTAGCTGTTACACTTTTGCTCCGTGTCTCGACCACAAGGTGATCGATCCCCATGACTCAACCCCTCTCTCGATGGCGCAACGAAGGCGTGCGGATCGTCCGCGCCGCCGACCTCGATCCCAACACGCCGCAGACCGCGGGGATGCAGCGCCGTGCCGCGGTGACCACGTCGATGACGGGCGCGACCCAGCTGTGGGCTGGAACCGTCACGATCGATGCGAATGCGAAAACCGGTGCTCATCATCATGGTGGCCTGGAAAGTGTGATTTACGTCGTCAACGGCGTCGCTCGCTTACGCTGGGGCGATCAGCTCGAGTTCGTGGCCGAAGCCGAAGCCGGCGACTTCATCTACGTGCCTCCGTATGTCCCGCACCAGGAAATCAACGCCAGCGAAGATCTGAGTTTACATTGCGTGCTGGCACGGAGCGGGCAACAGGGGCTCGTCGTCAATCTGGACATCACTCCCGTCGAGATGCCGGAAGTGGTGCGCTGGATCGATGACCTGCACCGCTAGGCAACCCCTGGGGGCATCAGCGCTGCCCCGTCCCCGCTCCCTTCAAAACTTATACGAGAACTTGAGCCCCAGCGTCCGTGGCCGGTTGACGGTCTCGGCCTTGATCCATTGACTGTAGTTGGTGAAAAGATCGGCCACCGTATTGGTGAGATTCTGTCCGTAGAACGTTACCAACCAGGCGTCCTTCGCCACACCGAAGGACGCGTCGTAGGTCGAGAAACCCGCCTGGTTGTAGACGATCGAGTTACCCTGAAGGTCTAGCGTCAGATGGTCGGTGGTTGAATAGGAATGCGCCTGGTGCGTACCGCCGACCTGCCAGAACGCCTTGTAGTCGCCCACGTTGAAATCGTACCGGACCCGCACATTTCCCTGGAACGGAGGTGATTGCGCCAGCGGGCTGCCGATCGGGCCGTAGGGATTCTGTGGCACGGGCTGTCCGTTGGTACCGATCAGCGTCGGCTCACTGACCAAGCGGCTCGTATTCCAGGCCGCTGAGCCGGTGACCGTCAACTCATGCGTCACGCGTCCAATGACCGATGTCTCGAGGCCGTGGACGCGGTAATTGGGGCCGTTGGTCGTGAACGTGAGGTTGCCGGTGACCTCGGGGTCGAAGACGGAAATCTGTGCGTTCTTCCAATCCTCGATGTAATAGGCGCCGTTGAATTCGAGCCGGCGATCGAACCACTCGGTCTTCCAACCGACTTCGTTGTTGATCAAGGTGTCGGGCTTATAGGTCAGCGGCTGCGTGAAGTTGCCATAGAGCGGAGAAGTCGGGGGAATGACGGCTCCCGGGCGGTTGAAGCCGCCGGGGCGGTAGCCCTGCGACCAGGTGTAGTAGACCAATGCGTCGGGCGTGACATGCCAGCTCAAGTTGGCCCGGCTCTTGAAGCCCGCATCCTTGCTGCTGGCATTGAGCGCGACCTCGTCGGTGGAGGCGTTGACACAGGGATTGGGAACCGTGGGCCCGCTGTCGTAGATGCCGTTCGGACGGCAGCCCAAGCCACCCACGGTGGCTCCCACCTCGCTGTTGTCGAAGCGGTAGTAACGCGTGCCGAGCGTGAGGATCAACGTCTTCGGAATGGCTTCGACGTCGAAAGAACCGAACGCGGCTTTCTGGGTATAGCCACGTTCGAAATCGTCGAAGAACGAGGTATTGACGCCGCGGATGCTCCCGTTGCTGACGTCGGCGCCGGTCGGCGGACCGATGGGGTAGAAACCCGCGCCGGCTTGGGTGTAATCCCACTCGGTGTCATCGACCACCGAGTAACGCTCCCAATAGAGCCCGCCGATGCCGCGCACGCGCCAGTCATCCGGCGTGCTCAGCCGTATCTCATGGCTTTGATGGGTGCTTCTCTCGCTCTCATGCCAGGTGGAACTCGGCGAAAAGCACTGCGGTGTGGCAGGCACGGTCAATAATCCACCGCCCGTGCACTGGTAGTACGCCGCGAACACGCCGCGGGAGTAATTCGTGTAATCCTGAATTTCGTTGATGTGGCGAACCAGGTAGCCGCCGCTGTAGACGAGCTTCAGGTCGCCCACCGTGCCATTGACGGTGAGTGCCGTGTTCTCGAACTTGTCCTTATCGTAGGACGGATTGAAGAGTTCCACGGACAGCGGCGGCAGCGGTTGCAGTGCCGAGGTGGTCGGCGTCACATAGAACACTCCCTCGGCGTCCATGTCCTGATAGGACTGCGCGAGCAGGACGTCCCACTGGTCGTTGATCTTCCACAGTGCTTCGAGTCGAATGCCTTGGTAGGTGACCGGATTGATCGCGGTACCAGCAAAAGCGCTGTTGTTGACCGACGAGCTATTGGCTGGCACCACACCGCCGAAGTAATCGACGATGGCGACGTCGGTGGGAGCGCGCGTGAACGTGCCCGGAACGTTGTTGATGTAGCCGCCGCGCCGGTCATCATAGATGACGCCACGGACCGCCAGCGTATCGGCGATCAGCGGCAGATTGATCGTCGCGTCCACATTGCTGCTCGGATCGCCGTGCGCCGTGGTCGCATAGCCGGCATCGACATTGCCCTCGGTGACATCGAGTTTCGGTTTGTTGGTGATGTAGCGCAGCACACCCGCCTGGGCCCCGGCGCCGAACAGCGTGCCCTGGGGGCCCTCGTCGACTTCGACCCGCTCGAGATCGGCGGCATACACGTCGAGGTTGCGGCCGGGTAATTGCCCCGGCTGTTCGTCGAGATAGACCGCGACGTTCGGAAAGCTACCGATTACGCCGGCAGCCTGGCTGCCGCCGCCGGTGGTGCCGAGGCCACGCATGTAGATGTTGCCCTGGCCCGGACCGTTGGTCGCGGAGGTCACGTTGGGCAGGTACTTGACGAAATCGTCGAAGGTCGTCACGTTCAGCTGGACCAGGGTTTCAGCGGTGAGCGCCTGAATCGTGATAGGCACGTCCTGCATGTTCTCGGTGCGGCGCTGTGCGGTCACCGTGATCTCCTGGATATCGCTCCCTGTATCGGCGGCGGGCGCCGCGTACACCGCGGCCGCGTGCCCGCTCAGGATCGCGGCGATCGCATACGACAATTTCCGGTTCGATGGCACCTTGAACATCCCCTTAAGGTTATTGGTGAACGACGCGTTCGGATACTACCGCGCGAGTTGAAGCAATTGCAGCAAAAAAAATTTCCTCGCTAGGGTCCCGAGGTAATGAGGTCACGCGTGGTGTCGGTCCGACCGCCCGCGAACGGCTCGCCGTCGGCTAAAGCCTGCTGCGTTTGACCGCGGGGCGACTGTCATGCTTTCATTTCGAAATCCCAGGGATTTTAAGATCATGACCAACCGACCGATGATGCATGGGTTGTTAGCTGCGACGCTCATGGTGTCGGCCGGGCGCGCGTCGACCGCGTTCGCCGCGCCTCCCTTGGAAGCCGAAGAGAGTGATGTGGCGACCCTGTCGCCGAACCCACCTCATCGGTTCTTTACCAATAATAGGCCGGCCTCAGGCTTCGTCATTTTCGATGGTGATAACGGCAGGATGGAGGGCACCATCCCGGCGGGATACGTGCCGAACCTCGCCATTGCGCCCGACAACAGTCAGTTCTACGTGGCGGAAACCTACTGGAGCCATGGAGCCCGCGGCACGCGTGCGGATCTTTTGTCGGTCTATGACGCCAAGACCTTGAACCTGCTGAAAGAGATTACTCTGCCGGGTAGAGCGCTGGTCAGCAAAATGCAGAACTTCGATCTCAATGCGTCGGGCTCACGCGCCTATGTCTACATCATGCATCCGGCAGCGTCGGTAGCCTGGATCGACTTGAAGAAACAGCTCGTCGGTGGAACCGTGGAAGTTCCCGGCTGTGCGCTGGTGTTCCCCTGGGGCGAGAGCGGCTTTTCGTCGCTGTGCGGCGACGGCTCGCTCGCCACCGTCGTGGTCCCCGAAGACGGCTTGCCGACGGTCACGCATACCAAGCCGTTTTTCCCGGCCGACAAGGACCCGATCTTCGAAAATAGCTTCGTCGACCGTGCCACCGGCACGGCGATATTCTTGTCCTATTCCGGCTTGGTGTATCGCGCCCATCTCGGCGTCGATACCGTCGTCGAGAAGCCGTGGTCGATTCAACAGGCGGCGGGCTATCCGGTGGCGACGACGAGCCCGAAGGAACTCGCCTGGCGTCCGGGCGGCTCGCAACTCGCCGCATACCACAAAGCGAGCGGTAAGCTCTTCGTGTTGATGCATATGGGCGCCTTTTGGTCGCACAAGGAAGGCGGTACCGAGGTGTGGGTCTTGGATACGAAGACGCATGCGCTCGTGTCGCGGTTCCCGCTGCGGGCGGCACCGACCAGCGGGTTGGGCGACGATGCGGTTCCCGCATACATGCAGATCGGCGTCTCTCAGGACGACAAGCCGCTGCTCTATCTGCTCAATCCGCCGGGCAACGACCTCGTACTCGATGCCGTGACCGGTGAAGAATTGCGCAAGATTGAATTTGCCGGCGGCAGCCGGGTTTCGGTCCCGGGGTATTGATGGGCCACCCCGAGTTTGCCGTCGTCTCGATCGCGATCCGTACGTTGCTGGGCCTGGTATTCGCCACGGCGGCGCTCGGCAAGATGCGACGCTGGCTCGAGTTTCGCGGCGTCGTGGCGAACTACCGGCTACTTCCCGATGCCTGGGTGGCGCCGGTCGCGCAGGGGCTACCCCCGCTCGAGGCCTTGCTGGGCGTTGCTCTGATCATGGGCTGGGGCACACCGTTGCCGGAGGTCGCGGCTGCCGCACTCCTCTCGGTGTTCGCGGTTGCCATGGCGATCAATATCGCGCGAGGTCGGACGCAGATCGATTGCGGTTGTTTTCAGAGCGGCTCGAAACAAACGTTGCGCTGGACGCTGGTGGCTCGAAACGCCGTGCTCGCCGTGCTCGCCGGCGTGGCGGCATGGGCGGCGGCCGGCGTCGCCGACGTTTGGCTGATCATCGAGGGCACGCTGGCGGGCGCGGTCTTGTTCGGCTGCCTTACGACACTCAACCTTCTGTGGAGCATCACGCCGGCTTGGCGCCGGCGGCAAGGCTCTGCTGCCAGGGCTCTGTCATGAGTGTTTTCATGGTGACCCAGGGCTTATTATGGATCGTGGTCATCGTGCTGTGTATCACGGTACTGGCGCTCGCTCGCCAAGTGGGCATCTTGCATGAACGCGTGGCGCCGGCTGGGGCGCTCATCAATGGGGCGGGCCCCGGCGTTGGCGAGAAGTCGCCGCGGCTCGAAGTCCATAGCCTCGGCGGCAATGCCATCACGCTGGGTGCGCCACTCGCGGCGGGTAAGGCGCTACTGCTGCTGTTCGTGTCCGATACCTGTCCCATCTGCAAGAAACTGATTCCGATCGCCGTGGACTTCGGCAAGAGCGAACGACTGGATGTACTCTTTGTCGGTGATGCCGACGTTCATCAACAGGATGCACTGATTGCGCGATTCGGGCTCGATCCGCATTGTTTCATCAACGGCCCTGAAATCGGCATGACGTATCGGGTCGATAAGCTCCCGTATGCGGTGTTACTCGACGATCAAGGCGTGATCGCGGCCAAGGGGTTGGTCAACAGCCGCGAACACTTCGAGAGTCTCATCATCGCGAAGGAAACCGGCTACGCCACCCTACAATCGTATTTGAACGCTCAGAAAGGAGCGCCTCGTGTCGACCTCCCGATTTGACCGGTGGAGCGAGCGCCTGACTCGCCGCCTCGCCGGCTACACCTCGCGCCGCGGCTTTCTGTCGCGTGTCGGCATGGCGCTGGCGGCGGCGCCGCTAATGCCTCTGTTGCCGGTGGGGCGCGGGGCGGCGGCCACGCCGCCGGCCGCCTCGGCCTCGCCGTCCGAGGAGACCACCTTCGAGCGCTATGCACAGACCAAGGACGCCACCCAGTGTAATTACTGGAAGTATTGCGCGGCCGACGGCGTGCTCTGCAGCTGTTGCGGTGGCGGGTCGCACACCTGTCCGCCCGGTGCCGAGCCGTCGCCGATTTCCTGGATCGGAACCTGCGTCAATCCCGACGACAAGCGTTCTTACATCATCGCGTATCGCGATTGCTGCGGTAAGCCGGTGTGTTCGGCCGGCAAATCCTGCTGGTGCGATGGCGAGGATCGGGAGCTGCCGACTTACCGGCCGCAGCTGAACAACGACATCATCTGGTGTTTTGGCAATGCGTCGTCGGTCTATCATTGTTCCACCGCGGCGCTGGTCGGGCCGGCCGGCTAGAAAGCCTATGCACAAGTCGCCCGCCGCCATCGCCATGTTCGGTGCGTTGGTCGGCTCATGTCTCGATCTTGCGCCGCCGGCCCAGGCCGCCGATGGTGCCACGTTGTTCGCGCAAAATTGCGCTCTATGCCATCAATCGGCAGCCACGGGGCTCGCCGGCCAGTTTCCACGCCTCGCCGGCCGCGTGGGCTTCATCGGCACAAAGGCTCCAGGCCGTGCCTATCTGATCGATGTGCTCACCTACGGCATGGCGGGACAGGTCGTGGTCGACGGCCAACCGATCATCGGCGTCATGCCGTCGTTGCCTCTCGGGGACGATGACGTCGCGAGCATTCTCAGCTATGTGGGCACCTTGGGTTCTGCCAAGGCGGCGCCATTCACCGCAGAGGAAGTGGCGGCCGAGCGATCCAGGCCACGCATGAGCAGCGCGGAGGTGCACGCCGAACGGCAACGGCTCGTGAGTGCCAAGCTCATCGAATGAGCGCCATCTCACGAGCCCAAGCGGCCTGCGCGACGGCGCTGCTTTGGTCGGCGAGTACCAGCGCGAGCACGTTGACAAGACCGCAAAGCGATTACATCCTCGCCTGCGGCGGGTGTCATGGCCCCACTGGTGTGTCGAATTCCAACGTCGTGCCGCGGCTCGAGGGATTGGTGGGCTATTACCTCAACTTGCCCGCGGGCCGCGACTACCTGCCGCGGCTCCCCAATATTGCGTTCGCCGCCGTCAGCGACCAGCGATTGACGGATCTGCTCAATTACATGGTGTTCGTGCTTGGCCGCGACAGTGTTCCGGCTGGGGCGAAACCCTATGTCACGGCCGAGGTGGCGCGCTTGCGAAAGCGGCCGCTGACGGAAGTGTCGCTGATCGCTTATCGACGCGGCTTGGTCGATGTCCTGATTCAGCGCTATGGCGCGCCGGCGGCGCTCGGCGCCTACGGCGACGACGGTGCAGAGGCGGTTGGCGCAGCCCGCCGAGCGTCACGCTGATGGCGTCGGACCCACCCGAATCGGGTGCGCCGTCGCATGCCCTGCGGCGCGATCTGGGACTGCGCGATCTCGTCCCGATGCAAGTGTTGCTCGTCGTCGGTTTTACCTGGACCGGCGTAGCGGGCCATCAGGGCGGGGCGCAGCTCCTCTATTGGCTGCTCGCCGTGCTGCTCATGTTCCTGCCGGTCGCGGCGGTCATCGATTATTGCGTACGCATCTGGCCGCTCGAGGGTGGCGTCTATCAATGGGTGAAGCATGTTCAGGGTCCGTTCGCAGGTTTCTTGAGCGCCTGGAATTTCGGTGCTTACCTCTTGTTCATGGCCTCGAGCGCGGGCCTGTTGACCGCGACCAGCTTGAGTTACGCGATCGGGCCCAAAGGCGCTTGGATCGCCGAGAGCCAGGCATTGGTCGCCGGTCTCAACGTCGGGATTTTCGCCGTCATGTTCGTGGTGAACCGACGTGGACTTGGGCTTGGTCGCTGGGTATCGCATTTCGGCACCGCCGCGACGCTGATGGTCGTGGCGTTATTGACGCTGCTCCTCATTGTGCACCCCGACCCCGGATATCGTGCGCTGGTAACGGCGCCGCGCGTGTCGTTCGCGATCCCGGTGCTGACCTTGAGCGGGCTCAATTTGTTCACGAAGCTCGCGTTTGGAGGCCTGTGCGGGCTCGAGCAAGTGGCGGTGTTTGCCGGCGAAACGCGCAGTGCCGCGCGCTCGATTCTGCGCTCGGCCTGGATCGCGGCGCCGCTGATCGCGTTGATCTACATCATGTGCACGGCCTCGGTGTTGACCTATTCGATGCCCGCGGAGGTCGATCTCGTCAATCCGGTCGCGCAGCTGCTCGACAAGGCGTTTGCCGGCGGTGCGTCCACCGATGCGCTGATCGACTGGCGCTTGCTGGTGAGCCGGACGATCATCGTCGCGCTCGCGTTGTCATTGCTCGCCCAGATCACGGTCTATATCGCGGCGCTCGGCCGTCTGCCGTTGGTGGCCGCCTGGGATGATCTGATTCCCGGCTGGTTCACGCGGCTGCACCCGCGCTACCGTACCCCGACGCGCTCGCTGCTGTTCATCGTCGGTTTGGCGTGGGTCTTCAGCGTGGCCGCCTCGGCCGGCGCCGGCTCGCAGGAGACCTGGCAGATCATCTCGGTGGCGGCCAACAGTTGTTACGCCATCAACTATGTGATGATGTTCGCCGTCCCGCTCGTCGCGGGCACGCGCTTCGGTTTGAGGCCCGATCTTAACCCGAGCTTCGGCTTGCGGGTTGCCTGCGGCATCGGCGGCGCGACCACGCTGCTCGCGCTGTTCTTCGGGGTGGTCCCGATCTTGGACCTCGTGCATCCCTTGGTCTTTGCGCTAAAGATCGGTTGCACGGTGCTGCTGGTCAATGCGCTCGGCATGGCGGTTTATCTGCGCGGTTGGCGTCAGCGACGAGCAACGCCGCTCGCATCCGGGCATACAGGGTTTGAAGGCGGCTAACCCGCGGCGCTGCGGATCACGCGTACCGGGATGGACTTATACGACGGAGTACCACTCTCCCGGTCGTGATAATCCAACGGCAGCAGACAGTTCGCCTCCGGGTAGTAAGCGGCCACCGAGCCGCGGGCGATGTCGAAGGCAACCGCGGTCACTCCCCTCAAGCTCAAGGTCCTATCTTCCGACCACGTCGACACGACATCCACCGAGTCGCCATGTTCCAGTCCGGCCTCTGCCAGGTCGTGTTCGTTCATGAACACGATATCGCGACGACCGAAGACGCCCCGATAGCGGTCCCCCAGCGCATAAATCGTCGTGTTGTACTGATCGTGGCTGCGGATCGTGGCGAGCAGCAAGGTACCGGTCGCGGTCGCAGCACCGTCGTGTCGGGCCCGAAACGGAATGAACTCGGCCTTGCCGGAGGCCGTGCGCCAAATCCGTTTCGTGGGCGGCAGCGGCAGCCGGAATCCGCCCGGATGACGGATGCGTTCATTGAAATCCGCAAAATCGGGGAACACCCCTTCGATCCGGGTGCGGATCCGATCGTAGTCGGCGATCAGTTCGCTCCAAGGAATCCGCGAGTTAGGCAGCGTCGCCTGCGCCATACCCGCGACGATCGCCGGTTCCGACAACAGGTGCGGCGAGGCGGGCGGCAGTTCCCCACGAGAGGCATGCACCATCGACATCGAGTCCTCGACCGTGACCGACTGAGGACCGGTGGCCTGAACATCCAATTCGGTCCGTCCCAAACACGGCAGGATCAAAGATTCCTTGGCCATCCACAGATGGGATCGATTGAGTTTGGTGGCGATGTGCACGGCGAGATCGAGTCTGCGCATGGCGGTGACGCATTGAGCCGGATCGGGCAAGGCGACCGCGAGATTGCCGCCGAGCGAGATCAGCGCTCGTGAGCGGCCTTCGGCGATGGCCTGCATGGCCGCCACGGCATCGTGGCCATGGGCTCGCGGCGGTGCGAAACCGAATTCGCGCTCGATGCCGGCGAGCAGCGCGTCGGTCGGTCGCTCGGAAATACCGACGCTGCGATCGCCCTGGACATTCGAATGACCCCGCAGCGGGCAGATCCCGGCACCGGGCTTGCCGAAGTTACCTCGCAACAGCAACAGGTTCGCGATCTGCTGGACATTCGACGTGCCGTTCAGATGCTGGACGATGCCCATGCCATAGCTCACGATGGTCGCGTTCGATTTCGCGTAGGCGGTCGCGACGCCTTCGAGCGCCGCCCGGGACAGCCCCGTACCCGCTTCGATGTAGTCCCAGGAGTATCTCTCCAAATCCGCGAGTAGCGCGTCGAAGCCGTTGGTATGGGTGCTGATGAACTCGTGGTCCAACACCGTGCCGTGGGTGTCCCGGTCCATCGCGAGCAGTGCTTTCATGATGCCCGTGAGCGCCGCGCCGTCGCCGCCGACTTTGATTTGATGATAGGTGGATGCGATGTTCGTCGATCCCATCGTCGCCATTTCCATCGCATCCTGAGGGTCGGCGAAACGCTCCAAGGCCCGCTCTCTTAGCGGATTGAATACGATGATGGGCACCCCGCGGCGCGATGCCTCGTGCAAGGTGCCCATCATCCGCGGATGATTGGTGCCGGGGTTGTGGCCCATGGCGATGATCAGTTCGCAGCGGTCGAAATCATCGAGCGACACCGTGCCCTTGCCGACGCCGATGGACTTGGGTAATCCGACGCTGGTCGCCTCGTGGCACATGTTGGAACAGTCGGGAAAATTATTGGTGCCGAGCTCTCGGGCAAAGAGTTGGTAGAGAAACGCGGCCTCATTCGATGTGCGGCCGGAGGTGTAGAACTCCGCCGCGTTCGGATCCGGAAACGACCGCAAGATGGCGCCGATCCGCGCGAAGGCGGCATCCCAACTGATCGGCAGGTAGCGATCGCTCGCCGCATCGTAGGCCATGGGCTCGGTCAGGCGCCCCTCGTCCTCCAGTTGATGATCCGACCACTGAAGCAGTTCGGAAACCGAATGAACGGCAAAGAACTCCGGCGTGACCCGTCGCTTGGTGGCCTCCCAGGACACCGCCTTGGCGCCGTTCTCGCAAAATTGGAAGGTCGAGCTATGGTCCTTGTCCGGCCAGGCGCAGCCGGGGCAATCGAAGCCGTCCGGCTTGTTCGTCCGCA
>Ga0116226_10000508_pt1 | contig 33189 bp, 17 predicted proteins | sample S1TSphfallax_FD_89692 | JGI IMG/M metagenome (GOLD analysis project Ga0116226, IMG submission 89692) | Host-associated microbial communities from peat moss isolated from Minnesota, USA - S1T2_Fa - Sphagnum fallax MG | ecosystem: Host-associated > Plants > Peat moss > Unclassified | place: USA...
CAAACTGATGCCGACAGGATGAGTCCGCCTGCAGCATGCCCAAAGGCGCTACCAGGCACCTTTGGGAGACCAAAAAAACCCAGAAATGGCTCGAGAACCGCCCACTTCGCAGATAACCCCAACAAAAGAGCCAACGAAAATACCCTTTTTCAACAGCCTGCTAGAGTTAGTGCCATTGGTATTACGCCAAACGCTCCAGGCCATACCGGGCGATGAGCCGAGCGGGCCGGATAGCGGCCCAATGCCGGTCGAAGGCGGCCAGCGCCTCGGCGGGCATCTCCGCAGGCGCCATGGTGCCTTGCGCCAAATGGCTGCCTTGCTGCGCGTCCCGCGCCAGAACGTGATCTAGACTCTGGGCCAAAATCGGCGCGGCGGTACCCGCAACCGCGCCAATGCCGCGCAGCGTATCGTACGGCGCGGTGTGCAGATCTTCATACCAGATCAGCTTCACATCGTGGCCGCCCGCCACGAGATCGTGGTAGCGTTCGATACTCCAGGCAAGCAGTTCCGCCAGAAATACGGGTGTTTCATCGAAGGCGCGATAGCGCGACCTGGCCCAATCGTGGCGGCCGCGCAGCATGAAGATACTTTTTGCCGCCGGGCTCGCCTGCAGGATCTCGGTGGCGATGCGGCTGCATTGGCTGCGCAGCTTGATCACCACATCCGCGCCGCAATGGGCCTGCAACGATTTGACGCAGGCGCGCACCAGCAGGCCCCCCACACCCGGCGACATGCAGGCGCGCGCCGCCGCCGGCATCTCGGCCAATTGCGTCAGCACATCCGGCTCCGAAACCGACCGCAGGCCGGAAGCTGCGAGCAGCGCTGAAAGCAGCGTGGACCCGCACCGGCCGATGGAAAACACGAAAGTCGGCGTGGCCTCCGGCAGGTCGAAAAGCGTGTCCAATTGCTCGAATGGCACGGTGACCACTTGGCGCGCGTGGCGAAACTGCGCCTCGTACAGGAATGGCGCCTGCAAGGTTGCATCGAGGTTATCGCAGATGGTGAACAGGGCCCGTTCCGAAACGGGATCGAAGCAGTAGATCAGGGCCTTGGCATCCATGGCGAGCCAGCCGATACAACGCACCGGGTGCATATCGAAATCCGTGGGCGCCGCGAACGCCACCTGCGCCAATTTTTTGCGCCCAACGATGTCATTCAGCACCAGGGCACGGCAGAACCCGCCGCTCACGCAACATTTTCCAGGCGCGCCGATGCGCCGGCGGAAAAATGCCGGCGGTAGGCCTCGGCCAGTTCATCGATCTGCCCCTCGGCATTGAAAGGCGCGGGTGCTGAGAAAACCACTGAGACGCAGTCGGGGAAATTCAGAAACACCACGTTCAGCTTGCCGACGGTGCCGGGAATGCCGAAGATCATCGTGGCATCGAAGCCGGGATAGCTGCCATCCGAAAATTTCAAATTGCCCATCGAAACGATACCGCCCGTGGGCAGCGCCGGGTTCAACGTGTAGAGCAGTTTCGGGATGGCCGGCTTCAATTTACGGATCATTAGCGAGATCGGTTTCCAGTACAGCTTGCGTATCCCCGGGCGCTCACGGCAATCCACGAAAGCGCGTATCTTGGCGTTCAATTGCTGGATCACGGCGCGCGGTGTCGCCTCCTCCGGCACGGCAAGGCGGACATAGCCGGTGAGATTGCCCAGCCCCATTTCCTGCGTGCGCAGGCCGCGGAAATCGATGGGGATCGTAAACCCCACCTCACCCACCGCATGGCGACGCGCCCAGGCCGCCAGAAACACCGCCGTCTTTGGTAGCAACTGTGAAACGCTGCGGTCCAGCACAACGCGCCGCCAGACATAGCGTATCTCATCATGGCCGGCAGAAGAGGGCGGTACGACCGGGATGCAGCTCACCGGCGCCGCTTGCGGCTCGCCCTCGATCCGATCCGCGAATGCCGCCTGCACGTCGAGATCGATCAGGCGGGACGATGATCCCAGCGGGGTTTCTCCCCGCATGGCCCGAAAAACTTCCGCCATCCAGTGCATCAGGCCGCGGCCGTCGATCGCCGCATGCAAAGTGCGGAACACCATGCGCGTCTTGCCATCGGTGCAGGGCACCACAAGCACGTCGGCTACCGGCCCGCCATGCAGGGGATCGAGCTTTTCGTCCAGGAACGGCGCGCCGATCTCGCTGGCACCGTTCCATGTGGCGAGCGGCATCAGCCGCACGCGCGGGGCAATACCGCTATCGACCCATTTGGAAAAGCCTAGTGCGCCCCGATAGCGCACGCGGATGGCGGTATTGGCCGCGGCCGCGCGATCCACCCCCTTCTGCAGCCGTGCGATATCGACCGTGCCGACGCCCTCGACCACGCCATCCACCCGGTAGTGATAAACCTCGTTGAGAACGAGACCATAACGCTCCACCGGCGATACGCGGCGCACATATTTGCGGGATTTCATCAGACAGCCTCGGTATGCAGGTGTATCGAGCGCAGCGGCACATCCGCATCGGACAAAAAAGCCTTGATATGGTCGAGAAGCTGCGGCGCCGCCTCCGCGGGCAAATCGTGGCCCGCCTCCAGCCACGACAGACTGGCATGCGGCAGCACGCGGCGCAGATGAAGGCCGGCCTCGCGGCAGGGCGAGCGTGTGCCGTAAATCAGTTTTACGGGCCCGTGAAATTCGGCAAGCAGGTCATCGGGCTCGGCCTGCATGTCGGAAACGTCGCGCAGCAGCGTCGTTTGGTGCAGCAATGTCTCCAGTCGCTGCCGCAGGCGATCGAGGCGGCGCCCGGTGAGACCGCTTGCCGCCAGATGCCTGGCCGCATCACCCGCGATACCGTGCAAGCTCGGGGCGACATGGGCGCTGGCCGGCATCGGCGCATCCACCAGGACCAGGCGGCGCACACGCCGCGGATGGCGCAGCGCGAAGTGTAGCGCGATCAGGGCCCCCATGCTGTAGCCCACCAGATCCACGGGGCCCGCGCACCCGTAATGCGCCAGCACATGGCCGAGATCGCCGGCGTGGCTCCGCAGATCGAAGCCGCTGGCCGGCACCGTGCTGCCGCCATGGCCGCGCAGATCGTAAAGCAGCACATGATGGGTCCGCGACAACGGCAGCGCCGCACTGGAATACCAGCTGGCCATATTGCCGGTGACGAGGCCGTGCAGCATCGCCACCGGCGGCGCACCAGGCGCACCAAGCGCCATGGCGGACAGAATAGCAGCCCCAGCCGGAATGGCATCCACGGCTCAGGCCGCCCGTTTGCCGCCGGCGGCGATCGACGCAATGGCGGAAGCAGCCCCGGCGGCGCCCGGCGCGGCCCGCAGCGCCTGCCCCAGATTTTTGGCGCGTGCGGCGAAGCTTGAGGCATTCAGCAAAGTTTCGATCGTGGCGCGCGCCGTGGGAACCGTCACCTTGCCGTGGCGCATGAACAGGCCGGCGCCGGCATCGATCACCTGGCGCGCGATCACCGGCTGGTCGTCGCGGATGGGCGAGACGATCAGCGGTATTCCGCGCGTCAGCGCCTCGCACACCGTGTTATGGCCGGCATGGCAGATCACCGCCGTCGACCAATCAAGCAGTTTCAGCTGCGGCACCCTCTCCCGCACCAGAACGTTTTTTGGCGCGCGCGCGGCGAGCGCGGCGGGTGCCACCATCACCGCCTGGATACCCTCGAAACCGCCCAGCGCCTCCATCATCACCTCGAAAAACCGCGTATCGCGGTCGCGGCTGATGGTGCCAAGCGTTACCAGGATCAGGCGCAGATCATGATCGAGCCACCCCCACGGGAAATCCACCTGTCGCCGGAATTCCGCCTGTGCCGGCCCCACGAAAAGATACGGCGCATCCACCAAGGCCCGCGCATTGCCGGCCAGCATCTGGATGGAAAACACGATCATACGGTAGGGCGAGAAATCCGGCCGCTCGACGATCATTTGCTGCGGCAGATAGGAGCTCTGCAATTCCGCGAACTGCGCCGCGACCCAGGCATCGATGGTCGGCGAGGTCAGCTGGATGGAGGCCGTGGTGGTGACCAGGCTGACCCAGGGGAGCCCCAGCTTGCGTGCCACCAGCGCGCCCGCCGGCATCTGGTGATCGACCACCATCACATCCGGCCGAAAATCACGCACCGCCTGTTCCAGCGGGCGCAACGCCGCCCTTGCCATCGGAAACGTGTAATCCTCAAAGAACAGGCGCACACTTTCCAGGCCACGCGCCGAAGGCACCGCGATATCCGCCGCCGCGTCATCGCCATCCAAGGGAAAAACATGGGCGCCCCGCGGCAAGGCCTCGCCGATCTGCCGCGCATGCACCGCCCAGGCCAGGCTATGGCCGTGCGCCGTGAGCGCCTCCGCCACCGCCAGGGCCGGATTGAGGTGGCCGATCAGCGGCGGCACGGTGATCAGGATGCGCGCCATCGTCAGGCAGACACGGTAATGAAGCCGGCCAGATCGCCGACGCTAAGGTCGATCAGTTCCTGTATGCTGCGGCCAGACAGAAACCCCGCAATGTCGAGGTCTTTGCCGAAGCGCGCCTGCATGGCATCGGCGATCTTAACGAACTCGATGCTCTCCAGCTCCAGATCGTCATGAAACCGCGTCTCGGGGCCGATCGGAAAATCCTCGATCCAATCCTCGTTGATCGTGGTGCGGATGGTTTCGATGACAGCCGCCAAAATGTCGCCTTCGGGCGCGGTCATGCTTGCCTCATGGAAAGGGTGGTTTCGATGTCGCTGGCCCAACCGAGCATGTAATCCTCAAAGCGTTGGGTGGTGACCCACAGCCCGTTCACCCTCAGGCTTTCACCGGCGCACCGGTCGATCACAAAATCTTTCGGCCGGCCCCGCAATCCGGTGCCGGCCCGCTTGGCAGCAACCTCTTTGGCAACCCAAAAGCGCGCGGCTGCCACGGGTTCGGCGTCGACGAACAGCGCGCGCTCGGCATATGTAAAAGCGAGATCGAGAAAACCCGGGTCGCGTGGCTCGATCCGCTCTATATCGATGCCGACCGGACTTGTGCCGACAATCGCCGCGGCAAATCTATCCTTGTGGGATATCGATATTTTCAGGCCCGTCGGAACAGAGGCGGAAAGATGGGGGAGTGCCAGCGGCATGCCTGCCGCATCGTTCTGGATAAGCACTTCCTGCGGAAATACCGGGCGCGCATCATGCCGGCGCAGCCAGGTCAGCACGGCATCCTTGGCCGCAACCCTGCCTGCCAGCCATGACCGGCGGCGGCGCGGCGGCAAACCGTCATAGGCAGCGCGTTCCGATTCGGTGAGGTAGGTGCGGCTAATATAGTCGCGCACCATGGCGGTTTCATAAACATCCTCGAAAACCATGACATTCTCTGCCACTTCCCGCGCGGCGGGGTGGCGCGCCGGATCGCGCGTGCGGGTCGAGAAGCCACGGTCCATCACGTAACGTCGCGTATGCCACCCCTCCATGCGCACGCATAAACGGCCGGTGGCGTCGCGCAGATAATGGTCGCTGACGCAATTCAGCGCATCCAGCCGGGTGATTCGCACCTGCGCCTGCAACAGCGCGCCCTGGGGCGGATCGGGCGCGTAAAAACACATTTTCTCCACGCCGATGGGCATGGCCAGGCAGTTTTCGGGCTGCTCCATCACCCAGTAACCGGCAAGCTGCCCCATATTGTCGAGCAGCGCGCCGCGCCCCGCGGGCACCCGCAACACGCCGTCGATGCCGTTCTCGCCGATGCCGGCAAATGCCTCCACGCCCTGATAGGCGGGGCCGTGAAACATCCAGCGGTCTGCATAAAGCGATCGGGGATTGGCTTCGGTGGGGCGTGGATCGATCAGGGGCGGCACAGTGTGGTCGGGCGGGGCGGGATAGGCGGACGCCACGACCAGCCGGGCGCGGAAATAGCCAGCGATTTCCGCATCGATCAGCCCGTCGCCGCGCGCCTCCAGAGCGATGTCGATCGTTACGGGTTCGGACACATCCAGCCATTTATAGGCCTGGATATGTCGCAGCTCGATCACCTTCAAACCAGGCTGGGCCGTTTCGAACGCATCGCGCACCAGCAGCGCTTCCATGGTCAGCGGCACCACCGGCCGCCGGTCGGCGACAATCGGCCAGCCCGCGCGCTGAGGATAGAGTTCGTGATCCTTCACTGTGGGAATGGTGCACTCGATATCGAGCCGTTGCTGCACCTTCAGGCTGAAATGCGCCGGCAACACCGGCGGCGCAGGGCGGTTCCGGTGCGCCTGCCAAACCGCCAGAACCTCGCGTCCGGCGCGATCGATATCGTCCAGCGTTGCGCGCAGCAGGCTGTGCAACGGATCGTTGCTGTTGGCCGCGGGCAAAGCAAAGCCCGACGTGGCGGAAAGCAACGCCGGCAACAGGTTTTGCTCCAGCGGCTGGGCAATGCGCACCAGCGGCACACCCAGTGCGAGGCGCATCGTGCCAGGCGTGCGCGGCGCGGGCTGAACACCGAGGGCCTCCACGGAGTGAGCCTGGCGCAGCAGGCTCGTATCGAAGCGCGCACCCTCCACCCACAATGCCGCCGACATATGCTGCAATTGCGCGAGGCCGGTACGGTCCTCGCGATGGCTCTCGATGGCCACGTGCCGCTTGCCCGCAAGCGTATCGGCCACAAAATTCCTGAGCGACCCGGTCCCCACTTCCACGAACACGCGGATGTCAGCCGCATGCATCGCCTCGATCATCGCGCGAAACCGCACCGGCTTCAGCAAATGGTCTAAGGCCAAGCGCCGCTTTTCCGCCGCCGATTCCGGAAAAATGGCGGCGGTGGTGGCAGACCAGACGGGCGCACAGGGTTCGGCCAAGATGGCCTGGGCGAAATAGCGTTCGTAGCGCTGCATGTGGCCGGCAAAGAGCGGCGAATGAAAGCCAGAGACGATCGGCAAAACCTGGTGCAGGATGCGCGCTTCCCGCAACCTGGCCGCCAGTGTCTCGATGGCCGCCCGCGCGCCGCAGGCGATCACCTGGTGCGGGCAATTATCGTGCGAAACAGCGGCGCCCTCGATCCCGCGCAGAAAACCCTGTATCTCCGCCTCGCCGCAGGAGGCCGAAAGGAACAAAGCATCAGGAAAATCCACCGCGTCGAGATCGAGCCCCTGCTCGACCAGGTCGGCCATCGACTGGTTCGTGATGCCGGCGGAAAACATCGCACTCCATTCGCCGATGCTGTGGCCGGCAAAAGCATCGGCGCGCAGGCCGAGATCGCCGAGGCGGTCGAACATATAGGTGTTGAAGCCGAGCAGGGCGGCGACGATCCGCGGCAGCGAAACCGCGGGGTCTTGGGCACCGCACATAGGCGGCAAGGGCGCGCCGAACACGCTGCCGAAATCCGCCGTTTGTGGATTGAAGCTGGTGCCCACACCGGGAAACAGAAATGCCAGTTTCCCCCCCGAGGCGATCAGGCCTTGCGGCGAGAAATAGATGTTTTGCCGGCCGCCCCAGGGTTTTCCTGCCAAAACGGCGCGCCGCGCCGTAGCAAGCCGCGCCGCATCCGGCGCGATCACCGCAAGCCGGCACGGGCCTTCGGCGTGCGCCGCATAGGGCGGCCCGGCTTCGAGCTGGGCAAGGATGTCCGCCGGCGTCGCGCCCGCCAGCATCAACACCTCGGGCAACCCGCCCCGAGCCCGCACCTGGTCGATGCGCGCATGCAAAGCATCGGCAGTTTCAGTGCGGCTAGCATGTGCCTCGGCCACGCCGCGCAGCACCACATGGGCATTGATCCCGCCGAACCCGAAGGCATTGACCGCTGCCACCCGCGCCTGCCGCGGCGCGCGCCATGTCTCCGCCCGACCGATTACCCGAAAGCGTGTTTCATGTAGGCTGGGATTGGGATCTTCGCAATGCAGCGTGGGCGGCAGCACGCCGTTATGGATGGCGAGCGCGGCCTTGATGAGGCTCGCCATGCCGGAAGCCGGCATGGCGTGGCCGATCATCGATTTCACCGAGCCCACCACCGGCCGAGTCCTGTCGCCGACGGCCGCGCCAAAAAACGCGCGCAGCGTTTCCAGTTCCACCGCATCGCCGGCCGGCGTGCCGGTGCCATGCGCTTCCAGCAGCCCGATCTCATCGCGCGCAATGCCGGCCTTCGCCCAGGCTTTCTCCAATGCCTGCAACTGGCCTGACGCCGCGGGCGATACCAGGCTGCCGCTACGGCCATCGCTGGAGGATCCATGGCCTTCGATCACGGCATAGATCCGGTCGCCCGCCGCCAGCGCGTCATCCATGCGTTTCAGCACGGCAACCCCGATGCCTTCGCCTGCGAGGATGCCGTCGGCCTCGCGGGAAAACGGGCGGGCGATGCCATCGCGGGAGAGTGCGCCAAGCTGGCAGAATGTGGCCCAGAACGTGAGGTCGTGCGTCAGATGCACGCCTCCGGCCAGCATCATGTCCATCTCGCCGGAGGCGAGCGCGCCACAGGCCTGCTCGACCGCGATCAGCGACGAGGCGCAGGCGGCATCGATCGTATAAGCGGGCCCATGCAAATCCAGCCGGTTGGCCAGGCGGGAGGCCAGCAAATTCGGGATCATGCCGGCGGCTGCATCCGGACCGTAGTACGAAAACTGCTGTTTGAGACGGGATCTTACCGCATCAAGCGCGTCGCGCGAGAGATCGGGGAACAGATCGGTCAAGGTTTGCAGGATTTGCGGCAGCAGGCGCACATGCTGTTCCAGATGCAGCACGCCGGCGCCGATGTAATTGCCCCGCCCCAGCACCACGCCGGTCTTGTCGCGGGCAAAATGCTTTTCGGCATAGCCGGCATCGCGCAAGGCGTCGAAACCGATTTTGAGGGTCAGCAGCTGGTCCGGCTCGATGGAGGCGGCGGATTTCGGCACCACCCCGAATGCCAGCGGATCGAAATCGGCGTAGGAATCCACGAAGCCGCCACGGCGGCAATAAAACCTGTCGATCTCGGGAGATTGAGGGTCGTAGAACTGCTTGTCCCACCGCCCCGGCGGCACATCGGCAATGGCGTCCACACCGGCCTCGATATTGCGCCAAAACGTTCGCAGATCGGGTGCGCCGGGAAACAGGCAGGCCAGGCCGATGATGGCGCATTGCATGGCGTGTGGTCAGGCCATGAAATTGTCGGGTGCGCCGCACATCAGCACAACCTGCGGATCGCGCGCGCCGGACGTCACTTCGCCCAACAGCGCAGCGACACCCGCATCCTGGGGGATCAGGCCGATGCCGCGGCGGGCATAGTCCTGGCTCACCGCCTCCGAAACCATGCCGGTGCCGGCCCATGGCCCCCAATTCACCGAAACCACGCGGCCTGCGATCCGCGCCTGCCAGGCCGGCGCCAGCCTATCCAGCACGTCGTTCGCCGCGGCATAATCGACTTGCCCACGGTTGCCGAACACGCTGCTGACGCTTGAGAAGAACACGACGAAACCGATGTCGTCGCGGATTTTTTCCCGCAGCACGGCGGCCGAATAAACTTTGGTATCGAATACGCGGGCAAAACTTGCCTCTGTCTTGTCGCGTATCAACCGGTCTTCGATCAGGCCGGCACCATGGATCACCCCATCGATACGGCCATGGCGCTCGTAAAGCCCGTCGATATAGGCGCTGAACGCCGCGCGATCGCGCACGTCGAGCGCGGTATACATCATCCGGCTGCCGGCGGCTGCAATCTCGCCCTGGGTATTGCGCATATCCCGGTCGGCGAGCAGGCGTTGCAGCAGATTTTCGATTTCCGCCGGCTTGTTGCCGGGGCACTGGCCAAGCAGGACCTGGCGCAATTGCCGCTTGCACGTGATCCCGGCCGTGACGGCCTGCTCCTGCCCGACCGGCAAGGGCGAGCGCCCCACAAGTTCGATGCGGCACCCCGTCTGCCGGGCCAATGCCACGGCGATGCGCCCGGTGATGCCGCGGGCCCCACCGGTGAGCAGCACCACGCTATCTTGCCTGAGTTTCGCCCCTATGGCCGGCAAAGTGGGGAGCGCCTCGGCCACCACCTTGCGCGTGCTGCGCTGGCCGCGCCGATAGGCCACTTCGCACAGGCCGGGCTCCGCCAGAATTTCACGTTCGATTGCGTCTGCCAATTGGCCGGCCGGTTCGGATGGATCTAGGGCGATCACGCAAGCGCGGGTTGCTGGGAATTCGCGTGCGGCGCACTTGACCAAACCTGCCAGGCCGGCACCCAAAGGCAGCGCAGCCGTGCCGTCGGCGGCACCCGTTGCGAGGAGTAGATGGTGCGCGCCCGCCATCAGCACGCCGCGCAGCAGCGGAAACAGCGTTTTCGCATCATCGGTGCCGCCAGCGCCACCAAGATCCGACAAATGGATCAGGCCGCTCGCCGACCACGCTTCAGCGGTTTGCGCGTGGGCCTGCGCCAGCGTGATCACCTGCGGGCACGCACCAGACGCCGCCAGACGCGCCGCCAAGGCGTGCGCCACGCCGTGCCTGTCCTGCGTGATCATAAAGCGCTTTTGCGCCAGCGTATCGATACCACGGAGCAGCGCCGCGGCCGGTTCACTGCGCGTGACATGGCGCGCCAAAGGCAGCGCCGCCGACGGCGCTTCCGGCGCCGTTTTGGCCGGTGAGGCGCCGGCGCGCTGCTCCAGCCAAACGATCATCGCGCGCAGCGTTTTCAGAGACGCGAGCGTTTCCTGCATCGCATCGCCTGCGCCCTGCCCGGGCAATCCTGCACGACCCGCAAATTGGGCGGCGATTTCCGCGCGCTTGATCGAATCGATCGACAAGTCGGCTTCCAGATCGAGATCGAGGTCCAGCATCTCGGCCGGATATCCGGTGCAGGCACTCACCACATCCAGCAGCAGATCCGCGCCGCAGAGCGGCGCGGGGCCCGACGGCGCCAGTGCAGGCGCGGCCTCAACACGTGCCCTTGCGGGGCGCATCATTTGACTGGCCGTCACATGAGCGTCGAGCCAGGATATGACACTCCGCAGGGTTTTGTGCGTCGCCAGATGCTCCAGATCGGCGTCGGCGCCGCCACCGAGCGAGGCGTGCAGATCGATGCGCCTGGCCAGTTCACCGATAACTTCGGCGCGCTTGATCGAATCGATGGAAAGATCCGCCTCCAGATCCAGATCCAGATCCAGCATTTCGGGCGGATAGCCGGTTTGCCGGCTGACGATGTCGAGCAGAATGGAAGTTCGATCGATGGCCGTGGCGATGTCTGCCGACACCGCTGCTACGGCCGGCGCCGGCTGACTGTCGACGCCCAAAACCGCTACCGTCTCCAAGGCTATGTGACTGGCGCCACGATCCGGCTGCCGCGCGGGCGGCGCGCCGAAATAGCCCAGCAGCACATCGCGCTGGGCGTTGACCATGTCGCGCATGTTGGAAAGATAGCCGGCCAGCGCCTGCTCCGCCGGGGCCAGGGGCGCAGCCGAAACAGCTTTGGCAGCGACTCCAGCCTCGCGCGCGCACACGATCGGCGCCGTCACCACCGCGCCCGCATGGGCAGGCGGCCGCCCGAGCAGGGGGCGTGCCCGGCCGCCATCGATCATCCAGGTTGTCGCAGGCAGTTTCGTCGGCGCATCGAGATCGATCGCGTCGCGGGTGCGCCCGGCCAACAGCGGAGCCGCATCGAAATCCGGCAGCAGAACCGCAAGCTGCGCCATTGCGCCAAGCAGCCCCGCAAATCCGCCTGCCTCGGCGTCCAGCGCCACCGCATGATGCGGGCGATCTTTCAAAATGCGCGTGACCAAGCCGGTGAGAACCTGTCGCGGACCGATTTCGATGAACACCCGCGCGCCATCATCGTGCATGCGTTCGATCTGTTCGACAAAACGCACCGGGCTCGCGAGGTGTTTGGCGAGGTTTTCGCGTATGGCGGCCGCATCATCCTGGATCGGCGCGGCGGTGGCATTGGCGTAGACCGGCCAGCGCAGCTTGCCCACGCCATGATGCGCGAGCACGCGCGCGTAACGGTGTTCCGCATCCTCCATCAGCGGCGAATGGAAGGCGCAGGCGGTGGCGATCGGGCGTGTGCCGACGCCCAGCTTTTCCAGCGCGGCGCAGGCGGCGCGCACATCGGCGCTGGGGCCGGATATCACCGTCTGGATTGGGCTGTTTTGGTTTGCCAGCACGACGGTCGGGAAATCCGCGAGTTGGGGCCTCAATGACGCGGCATCCAGCCGCACCGCCGCCATCGAGCCGGGATCGTCGCCGACCCCTTCCATGATGCAGGCGGCACGCGCCCGTGAGAGCGAGATGAGGGTTGCGGTATCGAAGGCGCCGGCGGCGGCGAGGGCGGCAAGTTCGCCGTAGCTGTGGCCGCCCGCCATATCCGGCTTTAGGCCGAGTTTTTGCAGCCAGCCGAAGGCCGCCATTTCCACGAGCCCAAGCGCCGGCTGCGCATTCTCGGTTTCCGTGAGATGGCGCTGGGCCAGCGTGCGCCCCGCTTCGTCATAGGCGGAGGGCGGGTAGATGAGGTCCAGATAGGGGGCGCCGGCCTCGATGGCTTGCAGCAGCGGAAAATGCACGAACAGGTCGCGCAGCATGCCGGGATACTGGCTGCCCTGCCCCGCGAACAGACACGCGATCTTTCCCGAAGGGGCAACCGGGCGCAGATACACGCCGTGGGTGCTGCGCCGCATGAGCGCGTCCGCCACACGGCCGGGCAGTTGGCCGATATCCTCGGCGACGAAGGCCACCTGCACCGGGCCGCTGCCAGCCGCCCAGGCGGCATGGGCAAGGTCGCGCAAGGCCATGTGCGCATCGGAGGCCGCGACAAACGCCGCGAGCTTGCGCAAAATCTCCGCCGCCGCCTCCGCGCTGCCGCCGCGCACCACAAACAACTCGGCGGGGAACTGCACGGCGCCAGTTGAACTGCGATGCAGGGGATGGGCCGACAGCACGGCGTGGAAATTGGTGCCGCCGAACCCGAACGCGCTCACCGCGGCGCGCCCGGGCCGATCCGAAGCCCAGGGCGAAGGCTCGGCGTTCAGCCGGAACGGGCTGGTGGCGGCGCGATACGCGGCATTGGGCGTTTCGATATTGTGGGTGGGCGGCAGCACCTGATGGTGCAACGCCTTGGCCACCTTGATCATCCCGGCGATGCCGGCCGCGCATTTCGTATGCCCGATCTGGCTTTTCACGGAGCCAAGCCCGGCCTGGCCCGGCACCGCACCGCCGCCAACAAAAATCTCCGTCAGGGTCTCCAGCTCAGTGCGGTCGCCAACCACCGTGCCGGTGCCGTGCGCCTCCACCAGCCCTATCTCGGCAGGTAGCACCCCGGCCTGCCAGTAGGCACGCTCCAGCGCCCGCTTCTGGCCCTCCTTGCGGGGGGCGGTGAGGCCCAACCCCTTCCCGTCGCTGGAGCCGGCAATACCGTCGATCACGGCATAGATGCGATCGCCCTCGCGCTCCGCATCTTCCAGCCGCTTCAGCACCACGATGCCCACGCCTTCGCCAAGGCAAATCCCGTCCGCCTTATGATCGAAAGACCGGCAGCGGCCGCTGGGCGATAGCGCCCCGGCCGAGGAGAACATCAGGAAATCGCTGATGCCGTTGTGGAAATCCGCACCGCCCGCCAGCACCATGTCGCTCGATCCGGCGCGCAATTCCTTCACCGCCAATTCGATGGCGGTGAGCGAGCTGGCGCAGGCGGAATCGACCGCGTAATTCACCCCGCCAAGGCCCAGCCGGTTGGCGATGCGGCCGGAAATCACGTTTACCAATATGCCGGGAAACGAATCTTCCGTCAGGCTCGGCAAGGCTTCCGCCAACGCTGCCGGCATCTCCCCGCAATACTGGGGATAGAGATTGCGGAAATTATACTGGTTCGCCAGATCCATGCCGGACTCGGCGCCGAAAATCACCGCGGTTTTCTCGCGGTCGAACCACCGTGTCTCGTAGCCCGCATCGCGCAGCGCCAGGCTCGCCACATGCAGGGACAGCAGCTGCACAGGCTCGATGGCTGCAAGCGACTGCGGCGGGATGCCGTATTTTAGCGGATCGAAGGGCGTCGCCTCGATAAACCCGCCCCATTTGCTGGCGGTTTTGCCGGGTGCCGCTTCGCCTTGGGTAAAATACTGGGCGATACGCCAGCGCTCGGCCGGCACTTCGCCCACCATATCGCGCCCCTGCACGATATTCGCCCAAAAAGCCTCGAGGTCGGGCGAGCCGGGAAACAGACAGGCCATGCCGACGATCGCGACCGGCGCGGAAGCTGCCGCCGCCCGCACAGGCGGTATCCGCACCGACTGCAGATGCGCGGTGGCTCCGCGCGTGACGGCATCATGCAGCTCCGCCATGCTCGTGGCCTCGCGCCGCATGGCGATGATCTGCCCGAGCATATACATGCCCTCGGCATCCTGCCGCGCGGCATCGATCGGGGCCAGGGCACCATCGACATAATCCACGCCCTTGGTGGCGATCCGCAGCCGGCCGACCGTCAGATTTTCCAGCGCCCGCCACACCTCCTTGCGTTCGACACCCGCCTCCTTGAGGCGGTGCCGCTCGCCTTCGAACAGGTCGATGAAACCCGTCGGCAGGCAGCGTATCGCGTGGCCGGGCGCAGTCTCCACCAGCACAGTGCGGTCGCCGGCCAGCGCCTTGTGCTGGAACGCGGGGAGCACGGCGCCGGAGGCCACCGCCTCGTGCGTCGCGATATAGGCGCTTCCCATCAGCACGCCGATCTTGGCGCCGCGCGCCGCCAGTTTCGCGGCGATGGCCGCGACCATGGCGCCGGAGCGCGCATCGTGGATGCCGCCCGCGAATAAAATATTCAGCTCTTCCGGGCGCTCGGATTTCTCCAGCAGGGCCAACGCTTGTTCCCACAGCACATGGCTGTAGCGCGGCCCGACATGGCCGCCGCATTCCCGCCCTTCGAAGATAAAGTGGGTGGCGCCATCCTTCAAAAACATGTCGAGCAGGCCGGGCGAAGGCACGTGGAGGTAGGTCGGGATGCCCATCTCGACAAACGGGCGGGCCTGCGCCGGCCGGCCGCCAGCCAGCACCAGAAAACCCGGTTTCAGCTCGCGCACTAGGGCCAGATGCGGCTCCACGATCTCGGCCGCGGCGAAAGCCAGCACACCCACGCCCCAAGGCCGGTTGCCAAGTTTTTCGCGCGTGGCTTGCATCAGCGCGCGCGACGGCGCTTCGCGCATCATCGACAGTGCGAGAAACGGCAGGCCGCCAGCATCGGCGACCGAGGCAGCAAATTCCGGCGTGTCGGAAACGCGCGTCATCGGGCCCTGGGCCACCGGATAGCGCGTGCCATGGGCACGTGCCCAGGGGTTGCCCTCATCCAGCACACGTAATGAACGGGCCTGAACCATTTGCCCGGCGATGCGCGTGCGCATCGTGTTGACCAGGCTTTCCAGCGTCGGGCATTCCGCCAGCACCAGCCGCGCGAGCGCCGCATCCTGGCCGGCGGTCAACAGCGTGCCCGCGGCAATGGCCGCCCGCACCGCATCCGCGCTCAGCGCGCCCAGTGCGGCCACCTGCCGCTGCCCACGCGCATAAACTTGATAGCCGGCAACGCTTTGCACCTCGCTGCCGTCCATCGCAAGGATCTGTTGCTTCACCGGCTCCGGCAGGGAAGTTTGCGGATAGCCGGTCAGGATCGAATCGATCACCACGCCAAATGCACCACCGGCACAGACACCTGCGGCGGTGTTGAGGCCAATGCCGCCCTGGCACCAAACAGGGATCGGCGCCACGCCGCGCGTGGCACGCTGCTCGGCCAAGGCAAGCACGCGCTGCAGCAGCACGAAGCTGCTCTCATCGCCAGCCAGGCCACCGCTTTCCTGGCCTTTCGCAATCAGCCCGCTGGCGCCTGCATTGATCGCGCGCGCGGCCTCCGCCACCGACGCCACCTGCGCGATCACCGGCACCCGCCAGCATGCCTGCGGCAAGCGATCCAGATCGCCGGCCACGACCAGAAAACCTATCGCATCCGGCAGCCTGCCGCTATCGGGCACCACCATGTCCGGGATGCGGAAACCCAGGCTTGCCGTTTGGGCCACGCCCAAGTCAAAGACTTTGCTGTTCCAGTCGACCGGATTTCGGCCTATATCGATGGCGACCGCTATGCTCTGGCGTTGGAGTGCTCGGGCCAGAAAATGGTCCGCCCGTTCGAACGGGGTAATCGCGAGGATACGGAAGCGTATATCCTCGATATCGGCGACCGGCGCCGTTACGTGAAAAGCGGCTTCATCCATATCTGCGCTCCTGCACGGATGAGCCTGCCATTAGCCTGAATGCGCAAACCCGGTCTGTCATGCGGAGCCCTAATCGGTGTTTTTACGTCGCCCGCGCGAACACGCCCGAACAGCGGACGGTCCACGCAAATCGCGTGAAAGTTGAAGAGTGAACAATGCATATCGCCCAAATCGTCGCGGGCAAAACATGCGCCACGCATCGCTGACGTAAACGTAAAGTCCGCTGCAACGCAACAAAAAATGCGCCTGGTTCCGCCCGGCTTTCAGAAGAACATCAGCGGCGCGGCAAACATATTAACGGGAAGGTTTTGTGTTATGAAATTCCCAACACCAAACATGCGGAAAATAAAAATATCCCCTCATCCAGGGCGTAATTTTAAGAGCGCCCGAGTATCGAAACGCCGAGACAAAAAGCACGGCCGCCGTAGAATGCGTCACCTCAGAATGCGTCACCTCCTGGCGACGCATTTCTTCCGATCCGACCCGGCACCTTTCCCGCCACCCACGACCCGTCGATTCACACCGCCCGCTGCGCCTCAGCTCGAAGTCGCGATCCGCAATCCCGAGCCAGGTGGAACCGCAGTGAACGTGATTTCCTGGCCGACAGTCTGTGCGAGCTGCAGCAATTGACTGTCCTGCACGCTGAGAACCGGGTTGCCGTTCTGATAGGCGGTGAAAATGCCGGATTTTGGACTGAAAAGCAGGCGGTAGGCGGTACCCTGATAGACGATAGTGGCCACGAGATCACATTCTGTCACCTTGCCGCCCAATACCTTGGAGGTGAAGGACGTGCCCGCGCGCTGTTCAAACAGCGCGACGCGGGGAATGGCGCCTGCGGCGTTTGTGCTGTTGACGGTGACCTGCTGGCCTACGATCGGCGCGAGATCGCTGTCAAAGGCAAGCATGAACTGTTCCACGTTGCGGCGCGTCGGCTCGGGGTTGAACGCCGGGAACCCGGTGTTCAGCTCGGGCTGGTTGAAGACGAGGGCATGAAAGAAGCGGTCCATCGTGTCGACGGATCCTTCGTTCGTGAAGCCAAATCCGCGTATCTGCGCGCCGGCCTGCCCATCGGTACTGTTCTTGAAGAACGCGGTCGGCGCCATACCGAACATGCCGACCTTGTCGTACATGTTGCGCAATTGAGGAACCTTGAAGATTTGCTCGATGCCCTCAAAGCTCGCATGAGTACCTGTGCCGAATTGGCCAAGGGCCGGGTTCAATACATGGCATCCATCGCAGGTGAAAGCGGTCTTGCCCAGCACCGCACCGGCCGGGCCGAGGTTGATCCCATCCGAAGGCTGGCTGCCATCAAAGAAGTTCTTGCCCGCGGCCTGCGCCGCATTCAGCGAGTTGTTGAGTGCGCGCACCGGGTTGGGCGGCATCACCACCTGCAGCTGAAAATTGGTAAATTGCTGCATCTGCTGGATCGTCGGTGCATTCGCAGCCCCGAGCAGACTCTGGAAAGCGACGATGAAGTTGTTGAAGCTGACATTGGGGTCGGTTGCACTGACCCCCTCGGGTCCGTTGGAGCGGTCGCCGCGCCAATGCATCGCGCCGTCATTCACCAGGCCGCGCAGGGTTTGAGTGGTTTGTGGGCCTTTCATCGGATGAAAGGTTTGCAGCTTCCCGGTGCCGTTTACCTTGCCTGGCGTGCCGAACAGCGCCAGTCCCACGCCCGTTTCAAGGCTGAGATTGATCGAGAGAGGGCTGGTGGTGACGGCATTGTCCGGATTGCCCAAATCCCAGGCCAACTCGTCCTTGTCGCCAAAGATATGGCAGCTGGCGCAGGCAGCTTCGCCATTGCCCGAGAGGCTCGCGCTGTACAAATACGGCCGCCCCTGCACCACGGAGGCAGGCTCGGGGTTCGGCAGCGGCTCAGCCTGGGCTTGCGCCTTGCTGGACAGGTTGATCACTTTGACCGAATCATCGAAGCGCGTGAGGACATAAAGTTGGTTGCGCGCTTCATCGAGGATCAGCCCGGCGGGCCCGCCGCCGGTCACCGGAATGTAGTTGGCGCTGTCAGTCAGGGGATTAAACGTGTTGTTCTCCAGCGCCGCCGTGTTGAAAACGCCGATCTCGCTCGATCCGAATGCCGCCACGTAAAGCGTTGTGCCATCCGCGCTCAGCTGCATATCCGTGGGTGTGGAAAGGCTATGGCTCGCAATGGTAGGGTCCCAGGCCGGATTGGTTGCCAGAATGCTGTAATCGATGTGCTTGTTGAGGTGGATCGGTGTCACGGCCTCGCCGTTCAGCACCGTGATATCCATCTCCGCAAGATGCCCCTGCACCGTGCTGCCGCCGTATATCCCCGGCCCCTCGAACCGCGTCAGATTATGCGAATCGCTGTTGGAGACATAAACATGTCCGCTCACCGGGTTGGTCGCCATGTTGAACAGGGTGGTGCCGACATGCGCGAAGCTTGTCGTCTGCTGCAAGGTATTCGCGTTGAACGCGAAGACATCGGTATCAGGCAGGGTGAAATACACATCGCTGTCGAACACGCGACCCGCCGGATCGAGCCAATGCCCGGAGGCAGCATTATACTGAACGATCTGCGATACGAAGGGCGCCGCCTCGCCCGTTGCGTCGGTAGCAGGCAGCAAATGCCCGCCCACCCCGATCTCGCCGTCACTCAGCTTGCATGTCTTGGTCGGTGTGAAGGTCGGGCAAATGCGGCCCTCGTTCACCGTCGTGGTCTGGTTGCCGGTTTTGAAGCCGGCCACGTAAACCGTGTTGCCATCGGGGCTGACCGTCAGCGCACGCGGCGTGTCGGTGAAGAAACTCATGATTTGCACGGGCGTGCCGCCCATCGTCGACCCGAGGCTCGACGGGTTGAACACCCACACATCCGCACGCGGCAGGCCCGGCGTAGTGAATTGCGGGTCGCCCGCACCCGGCACCTGGGCGATCGATGGATCCGTACGCTGCTGCCCACGATGCGCCGTGGTAATGAAAGCCTGTGTCGGGGAGCCGGCAAAAACGATATCCCGCGGTTCATCACCCACGATCAGCGTATTCGTCACGTGCGGCGTGCCGGTCAGCGTCACCACGCTTACGCTGTCGGACAGATGATTGACCACCCAGACTTCCGTGTTCGACAGGGCCGCCACCGCCACCGGTTCCATGCCCACCGGCACGCGCGCGAGAGGCGTAAGCCCAGAGGGGGTGATGTTGAATATTTCGAGCGTGCCATTCGGCGTATTGGCGGCAAACAGCTTTGTATGGTCGGGCGATATGGCAAGCGGCCGAACGAGTCCGGATTCGAACTCGATGAACGAAGGTGTCGCAGAGGTCTGCGCATATACCCCCGCCTTGAATGGAACGGCGCCGAACAGAAAGAATGCAACAGCTGCCGCACTGCGCAGGAACCTACGACGCTGACTGCCGACACAGCGACCCAGGCCTGCGCAATCATTATTGATCATCGGTGAAACTCTCTCCGTTTGACGTCTGCTCAGCCGTGCAGAAGTGTGCCGTTCCCGGCCGCAGCCGCTAGCAATTGGCCAATCGTGTCACTCGCAACATTCCATATGGACGCGCTCTTATCCCCGAGTCCGTCGGCTGTGACCGAATAGGGATCCAGAGTCACGCCAAGATCATGCGCCTGCACGCCGGGAAGATGGTGATCGATCAGCAGCCCCGCCCAGTTCGCCAGCACGCCGAGATCGGCGAGCAATGAACTTCCCCAGGGTGCCATATCGTGGCTAAGGGTTGCCTGATCCGTCGGATCGCCGATCAGCACAATGTTTCCGTAATGTGGGACCTTGCCCCCGCCAGCCACATAGGCCGGCACAAATGGCTGTTCACCAGGCAAGTCCGACGCGTAATTGCCGACTGGATCGCCATAAGTCACTATATTGACGAAATTGTTGCCGCTGCTGGTGATATCCGCCGCTGGCAGCCCGGTCGGCTCGAAGCCGATGCCGCCAAGACCCGTCTGCGACGCCACATATTCCGCTTCGATCCCGCCCAGCGAATGTCCGGTGACAAATATGTTGCTGGTGGCAAACCCCTGCGCATGAGCCAGGGCCAGGACGGTCTTGGCGAAGCCGAGTGAGTCGGCTTCTCCCGGTGAGTTGGCACCGGCCGCCGAGATCAGATCATCGATCAGTTGGGGGCCCAGTATGAATGGATCGAGAATGATGTTGTCGCCGCCAGTCGTTCCTTGATAGGCGATAATCACCTGCTGTTCAGCGGTAACCCAGACCTTTGCCGAAACACCATCGAGGATGTTGGTGTATGTCAACTGGGACCCGTTGGCGATAAACGGCCTCATTGTCGCAGGCGTTCCAATAATGACATACGCCGCGTTCGCGGCATCCAGAAATTCCCCGACAGTCGGGGTCGGCATCGTTTGGGAGGTGGCGGGGCCGGGCAGGTGATAAGCAGCTCGATCGACCCTACGGCCGGCCAAGCCCACGGCAGCGGTGGTGATCGCGATGTTTGGCCCTTGATCCCCTTGGAAAGCGCCGACCGGTCTCAACGACGTCCATCCGTCATACGCTTTGTCTTCATACCGTTCCACTACTCGAATACTGGCCGCTCAGAAAACGTCGAAAAATGCAGGCCTGGCAGCATACCGCCAGTGGTCATGAGTACAAATCGCTCCCGCCCTGAACACTCGATACGATCATAGACATTACGAGACTGAATTACGCTATCCCGTAAGCAGTTACGACGTAGCGAGGCCGATATTCGCGTGTCAAGAAGAAAAACAATCGCGGCGCGCAAATACACTCTGATAATATGACGCTTGGTTGAGCGCACTTCCAACTTTGGTGCGAGCTCGTTCCTGAGGTCGAGACCTAGAAGCCGCAGAATTAACGTATGTTCAGTCCGCTTCGGGACCGAATGATTTCATTCGACCAAACGTCCTTCGGTTAGCTCGCGCGGTGAGACTTTTCCGTAGTAAGCGGCGATCCGGACTGATGGTTGGCCATCGATCCGAAAATGCGTACGTTCCAAAAAGATGTTTCAGCACCAAACGGCCGCAAAGGAGCGCGCCATCGCACAATCGGGAAGTCGCTGGCGAACGCAAAGATCGATCGCGAGATACTCGGCAAGCCAAGAAAGAACCGGCCCCCTCATCGACCGGCACAGTCTCTTCGAGAACCGCTATCTCGCTGTAGGAAATTGCCTGCTTTTTTTTTGAAAAAGCCGCAACAAACTTTCATCTCCCCGCCGCTTACCCATTCATCGGCGATGGCCAGTATCTATTCGCTGGCGTCGGACTCGGGGTCTTTTAGTTCTTTTTTTCGGAAAAAAGCAGTTACGGGTGACGCCGTGCGTGACGATGCGCCACCGAAGGCAAGGCGCGGAGGTGTTTTGGCCGCTTTGCTCGTACGGCCACGCTGGCGCTGGCTGACGTGATAACCGAAACCGAGGGTTGTTTCGCTGACATAACGCGTGGCGCGCCGGAGGTCGCCGGCTACGTCCTTGCTTGCTTGCCTGCCGCAACGCGTATCGCGTCGTAAGAAGCAAGAATGCTCTTTTCAGAAAAACAGACCCAAAACCTCTTGGTCCTAGCGGCCTCACGGCCCGGGAACACCAGGAAACAAAGGTCTCTCGCTCCTGTTCCCCGGAAAAGCAGGCCGTTCTATAGCGCCTCGGCCGGTTTGCGCTACCCTGCCGCGCGTGACCCCAGGCCGCCAACTCGCTTTCGACTTTCCGCATGCGCATGAATACGAGCCCGCCGCCCTGCTGTGCGGCACGGCGAATGCCCAGGCGCTGCGCTGGCTGGAGGCGCCGGCAGGGTGGCCCGGCCTCAGGCTGGCGATCCATGGGGCGCCGGGCACCGGCAAGACACACATCCTGCATCTGTTCGCAGCTAGGCAGCGCGCCATCCTGCTGCCAGGCGGTAGCGTGCGCGGCTTGATCGCGCTGCCGCCCCGCGGCGCGGTGGCCATCGATGACGCCGACACCGCCCCGGAGCCGGAAGCCTTGCTGCACCTGCTCAACGCCGCCGCGGAGCAAGGCCGCCCGCTTTTGCTGGCCGGGCGGAAGCCCCCGGCCAGGTGGCCGACCGATCTGCCCGACCTCGCGAGCCGGCTGCGGGCCATCACCCCCGCCGGGCTCGGCCAGCCCGATGACGGCTTGTTGCGGGCCCTGCTCGCCCGACTGATCGCCGAGCGGCAGTTACGGGTAGAAGCGCCCGTGCAGGCCTATCTGCTGGCGCGGCTGCCACGCAGTTGCGCCGCCCTGCGCGAGGCCGCGGCCCGGCTCGACCGCCTGTCCCTCGCCGCCGGCAAGCGGGTGAGCCGACGGATGGCCTCCGTCATGCTGGCCGAATTGCTGGCGGAAACCGGAACGGAATTCTTTCAGAACGAAGAAATCGCGCCCGTGCCTTCTCCCCCCTCGCCCGACGCCGCGCGCCTGCTCTAGGATCAGCGCATGGCAAGACCCACCGTTTCCGCGGCCGTGCAGCAGGCCCATCGCGTCCCGGATCCCCAGCACGATCCGGCGCCGGAGATCACCCCGGACAGCCCGGAGCGCTTCATCAATCGCGAGCTCTCCTGGCTCGACTTCAACCACCGTGTGGTGGAAGAGGCCGAGAACCCCAGGCATCCGCTGCTGGAGCGGGTGCGCTTTGTGTCGATCAGCGCCAATAACCTCGATGAATTCATCTCCGTGCGCGTGGCCGGACTGGTCGGCCAGGCCCATGCCGGCATCGCCCGCCTTTCGTCGGACGGGCTCACCCCGGCCCAGCAGCTGGCCGCGGTGAACGAGCGGGAGAAACTGCTGCAGGAGCGCCAGCAGCGTGCCTGGCGCGATCTGCAGGGGGCACTGGCCGAAGCGGGGATCGAGGTCAGCCCGATCGGCAGCCTCAGCGAGGAGGAGCGGCGCTGGTTGGATGGCTGGTTCATGGAACGGGTGTTTCCGGTGTTGACGCCGCTGGCGATCGACCCTGCGCACCCCTTCCCCTTCATCCCGAATATGGGCCTGGTGATGGCGTTGCAGCTGCACCGGGATGAGGATACCGGCGGCAGCGCACCGCATTCCGGCCACCACATGCGCGGGCTGATCCCGTTGCCCGCCCAGGTGGACCGCTTCATCCGCCTACCGGCGGCAGCCGACGCCGCCGGCAAGATCCGCTTCGTGATGCTGGAGGATGTGGTCGGGCTGTTCCTGCAACGCGTCTTCCCCGGCTTCTACGTCACCGGCCAGGGCCTGTTCCGGCTGATCCGCGACACCGACATCGAGTTCGAGGAGGAGGCGGAGGATCTGGTCCGCATGTATGAAACGGCGCTGAAACGCCGCCGCCGCGGATCGGTGATCCATCTGGAGGTGAATGCCTCCATGCCGGAGGGCCTGGTCGATCTGGTCGCCGGCAGCGTGGATGCCGAGCGGGACGAGATCAGCGTTCAGCAAGGCCTGCTGGGCGTGGTCGATCTGAAGCAGCTGATCGTGGACGATCGGCCGGATCTGCTATTCACCCCCTACACGCCCCGGTTCCCGGAACGGATACGCGATTTCGGCGGCGACTGCTTTGCCGCCATCCGCGCCAAGGACATCATCGTTCACCACCCGTTCGAGAGCTTCGACGTCGTCGTGCAGTTCCTGCGTCAGGCGGCGAGCGATCCGAGCGTGATCGCGATCAAACAAACGCTGTATCGCACCAGCCGCGATAGCCCGATCGTGAAAGCGCTGATCGAGGCGGCGGAATCCGGCAAGTCGGTCACCGCGATGGTGGAGCTGCGGGCGCGGTTCGACGAGGAGGCGAACATCCGCCTGGCACGCTCGATGGAGGCGGCCGGCGTGCAGGTGGTGTTCGGCTTTGCCGAGCTGAAAACCCACGCGAAGATCAGCCTGGTGGTGCGGCGGGAGGGCACGGCGATGCGCAGCTACGCGCATTTTGGCACCGGCAATTACCACCCGATCACCGCGCGCATCTACACCGATCTGAGCTTTTTTACCGCCGATCCCGACCTTACCCGCGATGCGATGCGACTGTTCAATTACATGACGGGCTATGCGCAGCCGGAGAAGATGGATGCGCTGGCGTTTTCGCCACTCACCACCCGTAGCACGCTGCTGCACCTGATCGAGCAGGAGATCGGCTTTGCCAAGGCGGGCAAGCCGGCCGCGATCTGGCTGAAACTGAACTCGCTGGTCGATGCGCGGCTGATCGACAAGCTCTACGAGGCGTCCAATGCCGGCGTTCAGGTGATGGCGGTGATCCGCGGCATCTGCTGCCTCCGCCCGGGCGTCAAAGGCCTGTCGGAAAATATCCGTGTGAAATCCATCGTCGGCCGGTTTTTGGAGCATGGCCGCATCTGCGTGTTCGGCAACGGCCATCGCCTGCCGAGCCGCCATGCCCTCGTTTACATCAGCTCGGCCGACTGGATGGAGCGCAACATGGATTGGCGGGTGGAAACGCTTGTGCCGATCCGCAACGAAACAGTGCACGCGCAGGTTCTCGACCAGATCATGGTGGTGAATTTGAAGGATACGCTGCAATCCTGGGAGCTGACGGCAAGCGGCGCGTGGCGGCGCCTGCCTCCCGGCGCAAAGCCGGTCTCCGCCCACGAATATTTCATGACCAACCCCTCCCTCTCCGGCCGCGGCTCCGCCCTGCACGGTCCCGTCGTCCCCCTTCCGCGCCCCAGGCCGATGCGCCCCGATCGACTTTCGCAAGACTAAAGTGCCAAAACTCTCTTGCTTCTTTTCTCCAGAAAAGAAGGTTCTTCCTTCCTGAAAGCTCCGTTCATGCGCTACCGTCTTCTGCTCGCCGTCTCATTGTTTGGCCTCACCGCCGAAGCGCCGTTCGATTTCGATCACACGCCGGGAAAGCTGCCGAAAACGGTGACGCCCGAAACCTACCGGATCGACATCGTGCCCGATCTGCAGGCGCTCACGCTGGCTGGGACTGAAACGATCGACGTGACGTTCCGGCAGGCGACGAACACGGTGGTTCTTAACCAGGCGGACCTCACTTTGCGCAGCGCCAAGCTGGAATATGGCGCGGATGCGAAGATTTCGGAGGATCAAACCCAGCAAACGGCGACGCTGGTGTTTCCGAAAATTGTTGCCGCGGGAAAGCACAGGCTGACCATCGCCTATGCCGGCAAGCTTCCGTCCACGCCCGCCGGCATCTACTACGATGATTACAAAACACCCTCCGGCGCCGCCAAGCGGATGCTGGTGACGCAGTTCGAAGTGGCCGATGCGCGGCGCATGTTCCCCGGATGGGACGAGCCCGCTTTCAAGGCGACCTTTCAACTGACCGCGACCCTGCCCAAGGATTTCGCCACCGTCTCCAACATGCCGATCGTGAAAACCACGCCTGCAGGCGCCACGCAGAAGCGCGTGGAATTCGCGGCATCCCCGCGCATGTCGACCTATCTGCTGGCGCTTGTGGCGGGCGACATGGCGGCGCTGCACGGAACCGCCGCGGGCGTTCAGATGAATGCCTACGCGCCCACCGGCAGGCAGGAGGAGGCTACCTACGCGCTGTCGATCGAGAAGCAGGTGCTGCCTTACTACAACAGCTATTTCGGGGTGCCTTACCCGCTGCCGAAACTCGATCTGATCGCGATACCCGGCGATTACGAGGCGGGCGCCATGGAAAACTGGGGCGCCATCACCTTCGTCGACAACGCTATGCTGTTCGATCCAAAAACCTCATCACCGCGCACGCGGGAAGAGATCTACATCACGGTTGCGCATGAGATGGCCCATCAATGGTCCGGCGACCTCGTCACCTTGGGCTGGTGGGATAATATCTGGCTCAACGAGGGTTTCGCGACCTGGATGGAGAACAAGGCAGCCGATCACTTCAATCCCTCCTGGCAAATCTGGCCGCGCGCGCACGAGGTGCGGGAAAGGGCGATGGGGCAGGATGCCCTGCCAAGCACGCACCCGATCCAGCAGGTGATCAAGGACGAAAGCCAGGCGAGTTCGGCTTTCGACCAGATCAGCTATCAGAAGGGCGAGCAGATCATTCGCATGATCGAAGACTGGCTCGGACCGGATGTGTTCCGCGATGGCATGCGCCGCTACATGAAAGCGCATCAATATGGCAACGCCACCAGCGCCGATTTGTGGGCTGCGCTGTCGGCCGCCTCCCACAAAGATGTAGCGCAGGTCGCCGCGGGTTTTACCGAACAGCCGGGCATCCCGCTGGTTCACGTGGCACGCAATTGCAAGGCCGGGCAGGCAAGCCTTACGCTCACGCAGGACCGTTTCACGATCGACGATCCGCACGCGAAAAAACTGACATGGACGATCCCCGCAAGCCTCGGCGCGCCCGGGAGCAAGACGGTTCACGTGATGCTGGGTGCTGCGCCAAGCACGGTGCCGATTGCCGGCTGTAACGCGGCAGAAAAGCTCAATCTCGGCGAAGACGGGTATTACCGCACCCAGTACGATCCCGCGTCTCTGAAGGCGCTGACAGAGGTGTTCCCGAAACTGGAGGCCGCCGACCGGGCCAACCTTCTGGGTGACCAATTCGCCCTGTTCGTCGCCGGCCGGGCGAAACTCACCGATTACCTGGCCCTGCTCTCCGGGTTGAAATCCGAGCGGAGTAGCGCGGTATGGGAGGATACGCTGCCGCATCTGCGGCGGCTGGATGATGCGCTGGCGGGATCGAAGCTGCGGCCGGATTTCGAATCCTACGCGGTATCGCTGATCCGCCCTGAATTCGACCGGCTTGGCTGGGATCCCAAGCCTGCGGAGAGTTTTCTCGATTCCCTGCTGCGGCCCAGGCTGATCGCGGCGCTCGGGCGGTATGGCGACAAAGATGTGGTGGCGGAGGCTGCGCGCCGGTTCAAGGCTTTCCTGAAGCAGCCGGACTCGCTTTCGGGGGCGCTACGCGACCCGGTAGTGGCCATTGTCGGCCACACGGCGGATCAGCAAACCTATGATGCGCTCAAGCAACTCGGCATCAAGGCTACAAGCTCGGAAGACAAGCTGCGCTATTTCGGCGCCATGGCCGCGGCCACCGATCCTTCCCTGATCAAGCAGACCGTGGCGTTCGGTGCCACCGGCGAGGTTCCGAACGGACGGCTGTCGATCCTGCTCTATAACGCCTCGGAGGCCTCGGGTGCTGCGGACCTTCTGTTCAAGCTGGTTCAGCCGCACCAGGCGCAACTCGACAAATTCACGCCACCGGGCGGGATGATGCCTGGCGCCCTAGCGGCGGCGGCGGCGTATTCCAGCAATCCCGACACGGCGAAGGCGCTTCTTGCCGATCCATCGAGTTCTGCTTCCACGGGCGCGCATATCTGGGCACTGCGCGCCGCCGACGAGATTGCCGCCAACGCAGATTTGCGCGCGCGTGCTCAGGAATCGCTCGGGGGGTGGCTGAAAGAGCGGGCTCTGTAGGAGGGCAGCCCTTTTCTGAAGAAAAGCCGGCTGACCTAGACGGGTAGCCCTGTGCGGTCGGTTGATGCTCTAGCTGTTTGTTTTGGCGAGCATCTTTATCCGACGGGTAATCCCGTGTGGTCGGATGATGCTCTCTCAAGTCCGTATTCAAGAGCACCGGCCGTGGTGATCCTTTCACCGCTGTATGCCAGCGTTGTGTGTTTTTCTGCCGCCTAAGGCAGGGGGCGGGGCTCGCTTTGGCGACTTTTGATCCATCTCTGATACGCGGGTTGGTTACCGCCTGACCTGGTTCGTCGCGGAGCTGCCACGGTCTAGTGGCGAGCGTCGGATCGAGATCCGGCTCGTCGAGCGTGCGGGGCTTCTCCTGTCCTTGCCCCGCCCCAGCCCTGGGCGTCAGATAATTTACTTTTCCTGTCAGCCTCCTTTCCCGTATGCCCGCTTTTCTTCAGTGGTTACATCGCGTGTGCCGGTTGCACAGGCCGCGCAATCGCCCAGGCAAAGCCCACCAATTCGCGCGCGATCGCGGTGACCACTGTCTGTGTCGATTTGCCCGATGCCGCCAGGCGCCGGTAGCGCGCGCAAAGCCGCGTCTGAGCTTTCCAAGCAATGTCGCGGACAGCTTTGTCAACGCCCTCGCCGCGGTCCAGCAGCGCTCGGCCGGCCCTCCCCACAAAGGGGAGGGAGAAGAAAGGTGCACCATCGGTCAAGACTGAGGGTCACAGCTACACATTAGGTCTGGCTGCCGTAAGTCTATGATAAAAATGCTGTTGATCGTATGTACGTGGGGCGGGAGGTTTGTTTACGTCGCGTGCCCCCGAGGCCGGTCGTGACGCATGGCTTTAACACGCGCGCCTTGGCGCAGCGGCGGCAGCTTGTTGCGGCGGCGCCTGGAGCCCCAGTTGAGATGGGTGTAAACATCCGTAAGCATTTCGAGCTGCATCTGGAGTTCGGTGATCATGTATGGCTTTGCGATGAACGCCACGCCCTCCGGCAATTCGCCCAGGGCATCCAGCTCCTGCCGCGGATAGGCGGATGTCAGCAGGGCCGGCAGGCTCGCGCGCATGGCACGGGCGGCCGTGACCAGTTGCAAGCCGGTGATGCCACCCGGCATCACAATGTCGGTAAACAGGCAGTCGATCGATCGATATTTGAGAAGACAGCGCAGCGCGTCCCGCCCGTCGTGTGCACTGACCACCTTGTGGCCCATGGCGGCGATGGTTTCGGATAGCATGGACAAAACGTTGCTGTCGTCATCGACCAGCAGCACGGTTCGGGACGATGGGCTACCTGCAGCCTTCGCGTTGGGAGGCGTCGGTGTCGCTAACGCGTGTTGAAGAGTGAACATTGGCGCCTCAGGCTTTAGCGGTTACATTACAGCCGGCGCCAGCAACAGAGATGTAATCAGTTTGCGAGGCCGTCTCCTCATTATGTCGTTCAATGGTGAGGAATTAGCTAATCATGGCGGTGACGGTAACACTGTTACCGCCGTCCCGAACGGGACCGCCATCCTGCCATTCAGCGCGCCTGGGGTGAATTGGGATGACGCCGCAGACCTATAAGGGAAGTTGCCATTGCGGGTTGGTGAAATTCCAGGTCACAGCCGATCTGGCGACCGTCATCGAATGCAATTGTTCGATCTGTGTTAAAAAAGGCTTTCTCCACCTCATTGTCGCCAGGGACAAGTTTGTCGTGCTCGCAGGCGAGGCGGAAATCGCGTGTTACACGTTCAATACCCACGTCGCCCACCATATGTTCTGCAAGAATTGTGGCATTCATCCCTTTTATGTGCCGCGCTCCGATCCCGACAAGATCGACGTGAACGCGCGTTGCCTGGACGGGATCGATTCCGCCTCACTCCGCCCACATAAATTCGACGGCCGCCACTGGGAAGAGGCGATGCGAAACGAACCTCCCTGGCGATAAGGGGTTACACCAAAAAGAACTAAAATCTCTTGCTTCTGTGCTTCAGAAAAGAAGGCCTTGCTTACTTTCCCCCTGCATGCCGCAGGCAAATCGATGAAGCTCCAGATCTAACTCGTTTTGGTCTAACAACTCATCGTAAAGTCCCGCGCCAAGCGAGGCGCGGATCGCGGCAAGCTGCTCTTTCACGCTCCCGTTCTGCAGCTGGGTACGGTTCAGCCAAAGCGGCGCAAAGCTCAGCGCCGGCGCCTTCGCCGCATAGGCCGATTGATAGGCCTTCGCAGATGCCCCAAAATTTTCAACGACCCCGGCAATGCCCCATGCCGCTAGAAGATCGCAGCAGGCACGCAGATCGTCCCGTGTCGCGCGCGCCTGGTAGATATGCGGTGCGCGGAAAGAAGCGGCGGAAAGATGCACCACCTGGTAGTTGCGGATCACGATGCCGTTGCCATTGCCGGCCAGCGCCCAACGCACATAGTCGGCGAAACCCTGCGCCTGGGCCGCCTCGGAAAATGGCTGGGTCGGATCGCGCCTGGTGAATTCATACACCGATTGCGCGCGAAGAATGGGATGACGCAGGAACACGATCGGCAGGCAATTCGCCCAAGGCAGTGGCGGGCGGCCAAGATGCGTGGAAACCGCTTCGATATCGGGGTGCGCCTCCAGAAAATGGCCCAAGGCGGCAGCGCTTTGTATGTCGGCCGCGTGGGCGCCTTCGAAACCTGTCCATTTCGGTCCAAAGGATGCCTCCAGGGAGGCATCGACGCTCGTGCCCGCATTCTTAAAAATATGGTAGTGGATCACAACCGGCTTGCGTGGGCCGTGGGGTGGAATGCTCATGTTGGTTACCCGCGAAAATAGGTAAGGATGTTGTTTGCGAAGAAAGCGGAAACCCGCCAGGCGGGAACCAAAATACTCTTGGTGCCGCGCCAGTTGAACGATGCGGCACTTGGCCGGCACGATGCATCTAGCCGATCGCCACCTTCTGGCAGGCGATTACCGTTTTGCACGCGGCAAAATAATGCCAGGCGGCCCAAAAACCGGTGGGCGCCAGGATCAATAAGGCCAGTCGCAAGGAGGCCGCATCGGGGCCATGGGGGCCGGCGGCCAAATCGCTGATCAAAGCAACACCCTGCGGCGCCACGATCAGGTTCAAGACATTCGGTACCAGCAGCGATATTGCAATGAAGGTGGCGCGCATCCTGGCCGGCGCCAGATTCTGCACCAGCGCCATGGTAGGACCGATGTAAAAATAGATCGCCGGAATAAAGATCCAGAACATCGACCGTGCCACGGCCAGCGAATGCGTCTGGTAGGCGATGAAGGAGGGTATCGTGGCCGCCCCTATCCCCGCGCCCAACAGCCACAGCACCCAGCGCGGATCCACGAATTTATGGCGCGCCAGAATCCAGGCGGTGGCCAGCGAGGCCGCCGAACCGCCGATCAAATGGATCGGCCCTACAACGGCGCCTGCCTCGCCCACGCTCAGATGGTAGGTTCTTTGCAGAAATGTCGGCGTAAACCACATCAGGCCCCAGCCCCACAGCGCCGCCACCCCGCCGGCCATGATCACATGCACCGCCGCGGCCTGGCTCCACAGAAACCGCATGGACTGCACAAAGCTCGGTTTGGCATCTTGAGACTTGGCATCCAGCCGCCCGCGCACCGGCTCACGGATGGTCGCGATCACCACCAGCCCAAGCGCCAGTCCAGGCGCGCCCAAAGCGAGAAAGGCCGCGCGCCAGCCATAAAGATTGGCCACCCAACCGGCCATGTCGGCGCCCAGATAAGCGCCCACCGGCGCCCCCAGCGCAAAGATGGCCATCGCCATCGGCCGGCGGGCGGCCGGGAAATAATCCGCGATGATGCAATTCGCCGGTGGCGTCCCGCCCGCCTCGCCCACGCCCACGCCCAATCGCGCCATCATGAACGCGCCGTAGCTGCGCGACAGGCCGCACAAGCTGGTCATCGCCGACCAGGCAATCAGCGCGCAGGCGAGGATATTGCGCCGGTTGGAATTATCGGCGAGCCATGAGATCGGGATTCCGAGCGTTACGTAGAACAACGCCAAGGGCGGCCCGGTCAGGAAGGCAATGCCGCTGTCGCTCAGATGCAGGTCGAGCCGCATCGGCTCCATCACGGTCGTCACCACATACCGGTCGGCGATGCTGATCGCGTAAACCAGGCACATGATGCCCAGCACATACCAACGCAAAACAATTGAGCCGGAGGTGGACCTGCCGAAAGCGGCGGCGGCGATCTCTGCTATGACCCATCCCCCACCCACATGGTTTCAGCTTCGCCCGACATTTCAGCTTCGACCGACGGCGGCATGATGAAGCATCACCACTACGGCACGCCACGCAACCGGCGGTCAAGCGCGCCGCTTCTCGCCGATTGCCGCGCAAACCCGGTATTGGGGGCGGACATTGGAGTGAGTTTTGGATGATGAACATTTCGGGCCTGTCAGCCTTCCCGATCACCCCCATGGCGACAGACGGGGCGGTCCATACCGACGCCCTGCAGCACCTCGTCGCACGGCTCGTCGCGGCTGGGGTGGACTCGATCGGGCTCCTCGGCAGCACCGGGTCGTACGCTTACCTCTCGCGTGCGCAGCGCCGCCGCGCCATCGAGGCGGCGGCTGACTGCGTGGCCGGCCGGGCGCCCCTTCTGGTGGGCATCGGCGCGCTGCGCACGGACGAAGCAATAGCCCTCGCCAGGGACGCATTCGAGGCCGGTGCGCAGGCGGGGCTTCTAGCGCCAGTCTCCTACACGCCGCTGCTGGAGCATGAGGTATTCGAGCATTTTCGCGCCGTGTCGGAAGTCGGGCTGCCACTCTGCATCTATAACAACCCGTCGACCACCCATTTCACCTTCACGCCCGATCTGGTCGGCCGCCTGGCCGGTTTGCCGAACATCGTCGCGGTCAAAAACCCCGCGCCGGCCGCGAACGAAATTGGCCCGCTGCTCGCCACCCTCCGCGCCCACGTGCCGCCCGACTTCTCCGTAGGCTTCAGCGTCGACTGGAACGCGGGCGAAGCGCTGCTGGCCGGGGGCGACGCCTGGTATAGCGTGCTGGCCGGCATCTATCCGGCCACCTGCCTGCGCCTCGCCAGGGCGGCCCAGGCGGATGAGCAACTCGACGAAGCCCGCCGGCTGAACCAGCATCTGGAGCCGGTGTGGCGGCTGTTCCGAACCCACGGCAGCTACCGCATGGCGCACCTTGCCGCGACCCTCGCCGGCATTCCCCACGCGCGGCTACCCCGCCCCGTGCTTCCTCTCGCCGGCGAGGCAGCCAAGGAGGCGGAGCAGGTGCTGGTGGAACTCGCGTTGGACTAGAGCGGGATGCGATATGGTTCGATCGGTTTCGTCGGACGCATCCCGCTCTAGCAGGCTGCGGAAAAACCCTTCCCCAAATCGGTTCCGATCTGATTCTGTAGCGGCTCACGGTTTGGGTGGTTGGCAGCGATGCGTGGGCGGGATCGGCAGACGGGGAAGCTGTTCCGTTATGTGAGCCCTGAGGCACTGGTGCCCGCAGACCATCCTCTGCGGGCGATCAAACGGCTGGCGGATGCGGCTCTTGAACGGCTATCCGGCGCGTTTGGCGCGCTTTACGCCACCACGGGGCGGCCATCGATCGCGCCAGAGATGTTGCTGCGCGCATTGCTGCTGCAGGCGTTCTTCAGCGTGCGGTCGGAGCGTCAATTGATGCAGCAAATTACCTACAACATGCTGTTCCGGTGGTTCATCGGCTTGGCGATGGACGCGCCGGTGTGGGACGTGACGGTGTTCACCAAGAACCGCGACCGGCTGCTGGAGGGCGAGATTGCCCGCGGCTTTCTG
>Ga0116226_10000509_pt1 | contig 33089 bp, 28 predicted proteins | sample S1TSphfallax_FD_89692 | JGI IMG/M metagenome (GOLD analysis project Ga0116226, IMG submission 89692) | Host-associated microbial communities from peat moss isolated from Minnesota, USA - S1T2_Fa - Sphagnum fallax MG | ecosystem: Host-associated > Plants > Peat moss > Unclassified | place: USA...
ATCAGGCCGAGATCGGTTTCGTTCAACGGCATCTTGTCGGTAAACCACGCGGCGCCATCGGGCACGATACCGAGTTGCGCCACCTTGCGCAGATAATGGTCGCGCAGATTGTCCAGATCTTCGCGATGATCGCCCATCCAGAGTTCCGCGAGCGCTTCGGGATAGGTGAGGGGCGAATCCAGCATGCGCGGCATCAGATTGGTGAGCTCGTTGATGATCGGCAATTCGTCGCCGGCGGCAATGCGCGGATGGGCCGTGAGAGTCTGTTCCAGGAGCGTGGTGCCGGACCGCGGAAAACCGAGCACGAACAAAGGCTGCGCGACATCGGTGCGCACGCGCGCCCTGGGCAGGGTGCGCATACGCTTGGCGATGAAAAACGTTTTGAGCCGACCCGTCACCTGCCGCGCATGCTCGGCCAGGTAGGCGTTGCCGGAGATTTCGCGCAGCCGGCGCTTGCCCTCCACATAGGCATCGAAGGCCTCATCGTAGCGACCCATCTGATCGAGCAGGCGGCCTTTCTCCAGATATTCGCTCGGGCCGAGTTCGGCGCGTTCGGCCGCCATCCCGTCGAGCAGGGCTACCGCCGCCGGCGCATCCCGCATTCGCCCCAGCACCACGGCGCGCAACAATTTGGCGCTGGGGTTGCCGGGGAATTTGCGCTCGGCCTGATCGAGCAGGGCCATGGCCGCGGGCAGGTCGCGATCGGCCTCCTCCAGTCGGGCGAAACCGAGGATGGTATGCAGGCTCTCGGGTGCGGCTGCCAGCGCTTCCTGGTAGAGCGCCCGCGCGGCCTGCATCTTGCCCTGATTTTTCAGGCACAAGGCAAGGTTGGCCAGCAGCACCGGATCGCGCGCACCGGAAAGCTCCAGCGCACGCAGATAATGGAATTCGCCCACCGCCGGGCGATAGGCCTCGGTCATCACCATGCCGAGCAGGTTGTGCGACTGGGCGTTTTCCGGGGCGATCCGCACGGCGTTGCGGGCATGCCGCTCGGCCTCGGCAAGCGCGCCCTTGCCGAGCAGCAGCAAAGTGATCTCGTTGGTGGCCCACAGATTGTTTGGCTCAAGGGTCACGATCCGGCGGATCAGTGCCTCGGTAGCCGGGCCATTGCCCTGGGATTTGCGGATTTCGTAGAGAACCGAGAGCGCGCCGGTGCGCCCCGGAGCCAGTTCCAGCACATCCAGCGCCAGGCGCTCAGCGGTATCGTTGGCCCCCGTGCGCCGGGCCTGCACGGCCCGTTCCTCAAGTGGCACCAGGTGGCGGTTGGCCTCCGGCGCCCCGAGCGTGGCCAGGTTGAGTTCGCAACAGCGCGCGCGGCTGAGGCCGCTGCCGCAGCGGCACTGCCGATCCTGTACGCCTGGCGCAGAAACACTCATCGTTGCCCCCCGGCAGCGTATGTGCCCGACCAAGCCCCCAGGACCAAAAGTTTTTTGGCTCGTTTTTTTAAAAAAGAACCGCTTGCCTATCTGCGGTCCCGCCATTCAACCAAAAGACACTTGGCCGTCTACCGCAAAGCGCCTTCCAGCATGTCGCCATGCTCCTGTATCCGCCGCAGATGGTTGAGGTCCGATACGGTATCGATATCCATGGCAAGCCCAAGGCGATGCACGATTTCCGGGTGGGCCCCAGCGGCCGCCATGGCGGGTAGGTGGCGCGCCAGGCTGTCCGGGCCAAAGCAATACGGCGCGACACCCGGCCCGTGCCAGAGCAGCGCGTTGCTGCCGCTGCCATGCCTATCTGGCGCGATGGCGGGTGCCGTTTGATTCGCCGCCATCGCCGCGAGATCGTCGGCCTCAAGCAAGGGAAGATCGGCCGATATGGCGAGAACGGAGGACGCGTTTCGAGTTAAGGCATATGTTGCGGCGGTCACCAGGGCCGCATTGATATCCGGCTGATCGCCCTCGTGGAGCGACAGGAGCCCGATCGCGCCTGCTTCGGCCAGGATAGGCTCGGACCTTGTCACGACAAGCACCGGGTTCCCGCCGGCGAATTCGCCCACCACGCGGCAGGTGCGTCGGAACAGCGCGCGCGCCAGAGTTTCCCTGGCGGCGGGGGCGAGGTGCGCCGCCAGCCGGGATTTGGCTTCCTCGAACGGCTTGGCGGGAATGATGCACCACAGGGTCATCCGGCGGCCGTGTCAGCGTGGCATGCGTGCGGAGTCACCGGAAGAGATCCGCGGCGACGGGCCGTTGCAGGTCGGTGGCGGTGCCGGCGCCGCGTGCATATGGCGCCCCGCGGATGATGATCACCGGGCGGCCCTCGGCAGCCTGGCCCATCAGCAGGGAGGCGGCCGCCGCAAGCTCATCGGCGAGGCCGATTTCGGTGGATTGCAGGCTGCGACCGTAAAGATCGGCCTTGCCTCGCAGATCGAGACAGGCGGGCACGCCGCTCACCCCGATCGCGGTGCCAACGGTGCCGCGGCGCCAAGCGCGGCCGATACTATCGTTGATGATCACGGCGACGGGGCCGCCGGTTTCGGCGCCGAGCCGGGCGGCGAGAGCGGCTGCCGAGGCGTCCGGGTTGGCGGGGAGAAGAAGAACGGTTTCGCCACCATCGGTTTCCACGTTCGAGGCGTCGATACCCGCATTGGCCAGAACAAGGCCGCGCCTGTCCTCGACGATGATGACGCCGGGAACGCAGCGCAGGATCTTTTTGGACTCCGCGAGAATGAGTTCGACGATGCGCGGATCCTTGCCCGCGACATTGGCGATCTCGTTGGCGCGCGCAGAGGGGCTAACATCGCCGAGACGCACGAAGCGGCCTTCGGCTTTCGAGACGATTTTCTGTGCGATAGCGACAACGTCGCCGGATCGCAGTGGAAATTGTGTGTTGGCGGAAGCAAGGATGATCTCAGCGAGATCGTCGCCGGGGCGGATGCGGCCCAGCCCTCCGAGCGCCTGCAGCACCATCTGATCTTGCGGCTGACCCGTCACCCCTACCCTCTTGCACCGGGCCGCAGCCCGCGATCATGGCGCGCCGCCTCGGCTCCCGGTATAGCAGACCGGCTGGTTGGGCGGACAGGCGCAAAACCTCGATGGTTTCCGCGGGAGCAAAATGCCATCCATGGTACGGAGCGATGCGCATTACGTGGCGTTATGCGGCGGGGTTGGCGGCGCCAAGCTCGCGGATGGGCTGGCGCAAGTTCTGCCAGCCGATACGTTGCGGCTGGTGGTCAATGTCGGCGACGATTTTTCGCATCTGTCGCTTGGCATTTCACCCGATTTGGACACGGTTCTTTATACGCTGGCGGGGGTAGCGCATGCTGCCCAGGGATGGGGGCGCGAGGCGGAAAGTTTTGCTGTTCTGGATGAGGTGAAGCGGCTTGGCGGGCCCGACTGGTTTTTGCTGGGCGACAAGGATATCGCGCTGCATCTGCTGCGGCTGACGATGATGGGGGCGGGCGCCACCCTCACGCAAGCGATGCGCGCGCTGGCGGAACGCCTGGGCGTCGCGACACCGATCCTGCCGGTCACGGATGATGACGTGCGCACCATCATTGAAACGGATGGCGGTGCCCTGCCGTTCCAAACCTACTTCGTGCGCCTGCGCTGCGCACCGGCCGCACGGGGGTGCCGGTTTGAGGGTGCGGAGACGGCGCAGCTCAGTCACGAGGTTTTGCAGGCGCTGGATGACCCTGCGCTGGCCGGCGTGATCCTCTGCCCAAGCAATCCGTATTTGAGCATCGATCCGATCCTGGCCGTGCGGCCCTTGCGGGAAAGGCTGCGCAGGCTTGAAGTTCCGGTGATTGCGGTATCGCCGATCATCGGCGGGCGGGCGATCAAGGGTCCGGCGGCCAAGATGATGACGGAGCTGGGGCTGGACCCCTCGCCCGCGGTGATCGCGGATCGGTACGCGGATTTTCTAGATGCCACCTTGATCGACGAGGAGGATGCTGCACTCGCCGCCGTGGATAAGCGGCTACTGGTCGCCAAGACGATGATGCACACACGGCAAGACAGGGCGCAGCTGGCGCGGGACTGCCTAGCGGCGATCGACATGATCACTAAGGGCGCGAGCCCACCGATACCGGCCAGGGACCGCAACGTGCAACGGACGGAGAAATAAGAGTCTTTTGGCTCTTTTCTTCAGAAAAGAACATTCTTGTCTTTTTAACGAAGCTTACGATACGCATCCTTGACGATGAGTTTAGCACCGTCATCGAAGGTAAGGATATCGATGCCGAGAACAGGCGGCTCACCCGGGGAAAGAGGCAGCAGCCAGTAGCAAAGACAGCGATTACCGAAGAAATAAGGCGGTGGCGTCTCCGGCGCGGAGGATAAAGCCGGCTTGCATATTTGCTCGAAGCCGAGGCGCACCGCTTCGCGCCCTTCGAAAACAAGTCCGCCGGAAGTGCGATAGAGCGGGTTGTCACCCACCAGCTGCATCAACGAATCGATATCGCCCCTTTCCCAGGCAGCGGAGAAGGATGCCAACGTGGCCTCCATTCGGGCACGATAGGTGTGTGAGTCCACAGTCATTGCCAGCTCCAGTAGAAACGGCCATCAGGCGGCCGCTTGCGCACCTGCTTCGATAAGGCAGCGGCCGAGGCGGTAGGCCTCCCAAAGGTCGTTCCCGGTATAGTGCCTCAGCGAGATCGCTTCGATGCGAGGCGCGGCGTTGATCGCAACCGTATTGGACAGCATCTCGAAAAGTGGAATGTCGGAGGCAGAATCGCCGTAAGCCACGCAATCGCCCGGCTGCAGGCCGTAGCGTTGCATGAGCGTCGCGGCGATCTCGACTTTCGAACCCGGCGTCAGCACACCCGCAGGATCAGGCGGCTCACCGGGATAAACCAGCGCGCCATGCGCGGAGGTGACACCCCAGCGGCGCAGGCGATCGACAAAGAACATCGGCGACAGGGTGATCACGGCACTGAACTCGCCGCGGGCCGCGATATCGGCAAAGACACGTGCGACATTATCGACCCAGGGTGATGTTTCGAACACAGTTTCGATACCCGCCTCGGTGAGGCCCGACCAGAGAGGCAAGCAGAGACGATAGAATTCCACATGGCCGACTTCACCGCGGCCCCAGGCCTCCTCGATCAGGTTCACCTGCTCGATGCAGCCGGCATGCAGGGAAAGATGCACGCAGGCCGAGCCCTGCAGCAAGGTTCCATCCATGTCGAAAATATGCAGTTTGGTCATGGCAACCTCCGACCGTGGCGAAGATCGCCGGGCGCCAATCCCCGTATCCGCCTGGCACGCTCACCCACGAATTTTCGCACGGGCTGGCCGCCCACCGGAAGAAGCCATGCCGGTGCGTGGCGGCCCTACCGATTTTCGTACGCGCAACTCGGTTGCGAAATTGATCGTGGCCGGTTCTTCGACGAGACCTACCTTGTGCAAAAGAAGCTGTGCCGCCGCCTCGCCCATTTTGAAGCTGGGCTGTGCCACCGTGGTAAGCGAAGGTTCGAGCAGCAGGGACGAGTCGATATCGTCGAACCCGACAATCGATATATCGTTGGGGATCCGCAAGCCTATTTCCTTCAGGTAGCGCACGCCGCCCACTGCCATTAGGTCGTTGCCATAAATGATCGCCGTGACCCCGGCGGTTTGCGGGTTTTCCAGAACCGATCTGGTCGCGCTGTAGCCGGAAGAAGCGGTGTAGTCGCCAGGCACAACCGGAATTTCATCGGGGTCGCGGCCCGCGGCGGCCAAAGCCTCGCGGTAGCCGGCGAGGCGCTGCTGGCTGGTCCATAGCCAGTAGGGGCCGGCGACGATGGCGATATGGCTGTGGCCTGCGCGCAAAACTTCGTGCGCGACCTGGCGCGCACCGATGCGGTTGGTGGCGCTGATAAACGGGGCATCCAGACCCGGTATGTATTCGTCGACAAAGACGACCGATCCTGAGTCGACGAGCTTGACAAGCCCCGCGGTGGGCTTGCCGGTTCCCGAGAGCAGGATCATGCCGTCGAGCCGCCTGGCGCGCAGGGTATGGGCGTAATACTCCTCCCACCGGCTTTCGGCGCCGGTGGCACCCAGCATCATCAGCACATCATGGGCCTGGGCGAATTTCTGCACGCCTTCGGCGACGGAGGCGAAAAACGGATTTTGCAGGTCTGGGACGATCAGGCCGATCGAGGAACTGCGTTGGCGCTTCAAGCTTTGCGCGGCGGTGTTCGGCTCATAGCCGAGTTCGGCGATGCATTGCTGCACCTTGTGGCGGTTTTTCGCCGTAACCTGGGCCGAGCCGTTGATTACGGCGCTGACCGTGCCCAGCGACACACCCGCTTCTTTCGCCACATCGCGTATCGTGGGCCGGCGCGGGCCAGCGTTGCGCGCTTCCTTCATGGCCCTCAAAATGTCAGGCGGCATTTGGCATCAGGCAAAAAAATCTTTTCGGTCCACGGGAGAAGGGCGACGATGCGCGCCGGGCGGCGCGCATCGTCATCGTCAAGCAACGCGGATCAGGCGTCGTATCCGACGACACTCTTTAGGCGTCGTATCCGACGACACCCTTGATTTCCAGAAAATCGTCAAGACCGAATACCGACCATTCGCGCCCGTTACCGGAACGCTTGTAGCCGCCGAACGGCGCGCTGATGTCGAACGCCGGGTAGTTGAGATACACGGTGCCGGCGCGCATCTGCCGGCCCACATCGCGCGCCCGCTCCAGATCGGTGGACTGCACATAGGCTGCGAGGCCGTATGGTGTATCGTTAGCGATTTCGATCGCCTGCGCTTCCGACTCGTAGGGCATGATGGAGATCACCGGCCCAAAAATCTCCTCCTGGGCGATGCGCATGTTGGGGGTGACGGCCGCAAACACCGTCGGCCGCACATAATATCCGTGGGAAAGACCTTCCGGCAGGCCGGGGCCGCCGATCACCAGCTGTGCGCCTTCCTCGATGCCGGCATGGATCAGCGCCTGGATGCGGTCGAACTGAAGCTTGCTGACCACAGGCCCCATATTGCTGTTCTCGCTACGCGGATCGCCGGCGACCACGGAGCGGGCAGCGGTCAGGGCAAGGCCCACGGCCTCCTCATGGCGCTCGGCCGGCACCAGCATCCGGGTAGGCGCATTGCAACTCTGCCCGCTATTGCTGAAAACATGCAACACGCCCTTTGGCACCGCGGTCGCGAAATCCGCATCTTTCAAGAGGATGTTCGCCGATTTGCCGCCTAGCTCCTGATGCACCCGCTTCACCGTGTCGGCGGCCGCCTTGGCCACCAGAATGCCGGCGCGCGTCGAGCCGGTGAACGACATCATGTCGATATCCGGATGGGCGGACATCGCGGCGCCCACCACCGGCCCCTCGCCATGCACCATGTTGAACACGCCGGGCGGCACGCCAGCCGCATGCATCACTTCAGCGAAGATGATGCCGCTGACAGGGGCAATCTCGCTCGGTTTCAGCACCATGGTGCAACCTGCGGCGATGGCGGGCGCAACCTTGCAAGTGATCTGATTCAGCGGCCAGTTCCAGGGTGTGATCATGCCGACGACACCTACGGGTTCCTTGACGATGCGGGTTTTACCCTGCATCCATTCAAATTCGTAGGTCTCCATGACACGGATCATCTCCGCCAGATGGCCAGCGCCGATCGAGGCCTGCGCCGCGCGTGCAAACGTCAGCGGCGCGCCCATTTCCTGGCTTACGGCGGCCGCGATATCCTCATAGCGCTTGGCGTATTCCTCGCTGATCCGCGTCAGCAGCGCACGGCGTTCGGCCACGCTGGTGCGGCTGAAACTGGCAAACGCGCGTTTCGCGGCAGCTACCGCGCGATCCACATCGGCGGGCGTGCCCGCGGCAATCTGCGTGAACACCGCCTCGGTGGAAGGATCGACCACGTCGATCAGATGCGGCTCGGCCGGTTCCACCCAGGCGCCGTCGATGTAGAATTTTGTGTGATTGGTCACGATGAAGTCTCCTTCGCGGGGCTGTGCTGCGTCTGGCTGACGCAAGGCGCCCAGATGGGGCGGGATGCCGCATCGTGGCGCCGCAGCCTGGTGTTAACCTTGGCGGTAAGTGGCACTGCCTCGAACGAGGTAAAGATGCGTTCTGCCGGCACGGTGCCATACAGCGTTGTTCTTTGGCGCGGAAGCCGGCCGCAAGCACGGATGATCTGCTCCATGCGCGCAGGCGGCAATTCCTGGCCGTGCACCGCGCCGGCGGCGCGGGTGATGCTTTCATCCATCAGCGTGCCGCCGAGATCGTTCGCGCCGGCCCGCAGCGCCGCCGCGGCGCCATCCGGCCCCATCTTAACCCAGGAAGTCTGGATGTTGGGGATCAGCCCGTGCAGCACCATACGGGCGATGGCGTGCATCAAGATCGATTCCCGCCAGGTTGGCCCCATGCGGGCTTCACCTTGCCGGTAGATGGGCGCTTCGGTCGCCACGAACGGCAGAGGCACGAATTCCGTAAAGCCCCCCGTGCGCCGCTGATGCGCGCGCAGCCGCAACAAATGGCGCGCCCAATGGATGGGCTGTTCAATATGGCCGAACATGATCGTGCACGTGCTGCGCAAGCCAGCCGCGTGCGCCGCCTGCATCACGGCGAACCACTCGGCGGTGGTGAGCTTGTCCTTGCACAGGCGGGCACGGATCTCGTCATCCAGGATTTCCGCAGCGGTTCCCGGCAGACTCCTGAGGCCGGCCTGCTTCAATTTCCGAAGATAGGTTTCAAGCGAAAGGTTCAGGCTGCGGGCGCCGTGGGCGATCTCCAGCGGCGAAAAGGCGTGGATGTGGATGTCGGGCGCGGCCTCACGGGCCGCGCCCAGGATTTCCAGATAGGTGTGGCCATCGTAATCCGGATGGATGCCGCCCTGCAGGCAAATCTCCGTGGCGCCACGATCCCAGGCTTCCCGCACGCGCCGGGCGAATTCGGCACGGTCCAGATCATAGGGCTGGCCGCGAAGATCGGCATGCGTGCGGCCCTTGCTGAAAGCGCAGAAACGGCAGGCATAAGTGCAAACATTGGTGTAATTGATGTTGCGGGTAACGACGTAACTGACCGTGTCGCCCACCGTTTCGACACGCAGCTTATCGGCACGGCGGCAAATCGCGTCGAAATCGGCGCCGCGGGCCGCGAACAAGGTTTCGATCTCGGTTTCACTTGGCTCCCGCCCGCCACTCACACGATCAAGGATGGCGGCAAAAGCGGCCGAGGCTGGGCCAGGAACGCTGTGGCGCAGCCGCGGCGGTACGGTTGCCGCGCCGGTTTGCCAATCATCCTCGCGCGCAAAACCCTCCGCATCGCTGGCGCGTAGAATTAGCCGCCGCATGGAAGGGGCAGCCCAGTGCTGGGCGCCGCGGGCATAGGCGGGGTAGATGGTGAGGCGCTGGGCCAGAGTCTTTCCCGCCCGCGCGGTGGCGGCCTCCAGCGCATCGATATGCGGCCACGGTGCTTCCGGATTCACATGGTCGGGGGTGACAGGCGATACACCGCCCCAATCATTGATCCCGGCTGCAACCAGCTGCTCAAGGCAGCCCGCCGCAAGATTGGGCGGCGCCTGGATCGACATATGTGGTCCAAAAATGATGCGGGCAACTGCAACCGTCCAGAGATGATCCGCGAAATCGGGGGCCTTTGCCAACGCCATGCGCGTGTTCGGCTTGGGGGCGAAATTCTGCACGATCACCTCCTGCAGGTGGCCGTACTGCGCGTGCAGCGCGCGCAAGGCAAGCAGCGCCTCCACCCGCTCCAGACGGGTTTCGCCGATGCCGATCAGAATGCCGCTGGTGAACGGAATTTTGGCGGCGCCTGCCCGGGCGATGCACGCCAGACGTAGGTCCGGCTGCTTGTCTGGGCTGCCGAAATGCGGAAAGCCGCGCGCGCCCAGGCGGGACGATGCCGTTTCCAGCATGATTCCCATGGAGGCCGCGCAGGGTCGCAGATTTTGCAGATCTTCGCTGGTCATGATGCCAGGGTTGAGATGTGGCAGAAGGCCCGTCTCCTCGGCCACCAGCTTTGCCATCGCGGCCAGGTAGTCGATAGTGGTTTCGTAGCCCAGTTGGGTAAGCTGATCCCGCGCCTGCTCCCAACGCAGCTCGGGCTTGTCGCCAAGAGTAAAAAGCGCTTCCCGGCAGCCTGCCGCACGGCCCGCGCGGGCTATGGCGAGCACGGCTTCCGGTGGCAGGTACGCAGCATGTCCGGGTCGCGGGGGGGTCGCGAAGGTGCAGTAATGGCAGACATCGCGGCACAGCTGGGTGAGCGGGATGAACACCTTGCGGGAATAGGTGACGCGGCCGCCAAAACCCTCGTCGCGCAGGGCGGCGGCCTTGCGCATGAGAGCGGGGAGATCGCTGGTCGTGGCAAGGGATTGCATGGAATCAAAACTCTTCTTTTCTGAAGAAAAGAAGGAAAAGACTTTTGTTCCCCCGCCGTGTCCGCGGTACAGGCCGCGGCTGGTATCGTTCCGCTGGCGCAGGGGCAAAATCATGCGAACGCCGCCTGCAGGCGGGGTGCTACACGCTCCGCGAAAAGATGCAGGAATTTGGCCTGATCCGGCCCGGGCGCATGAAACACCAGATGGCGAAAGCCGAGATCGACGTACGGCTTGACGCGCGCGACCACCTCATCAGCATCGTTCGTCACGATCCAGCGGCTCGCGCACCGCTCGATCGGCAAGGCATCCGCCAGGCGCTCCATTTCCAGCGGATCCTCCACGCCGGTCTTCTCCTCGGGAGATAGCGCCAACGCGGCCCAGGGCCGGGTATTCCCCAGCGCCTCCCCCGCGTCGGTATCGAAGGATAGCTTGATTTCCATCATCATGTCGTAGGGCTGGTCACTGCCGCGCACAGCCCGGCCGGCCTGCACGTTCGGCACCAGCGTATCGGCATAAAGCGACGGTGCCTTGCCGCTGGTGGTGATGAACCCGTCGCCGAGTTCCCCGGCCGTGAAGGCAGCCTTTGGGCCCGCGGCACCCAGATATATGGGTATAGGGGTCGCCGGCCTGTCATACAACGTGGCGGCCTCCGTGCGGTAATAGGTGCCGTGATGGGTCACCCGCTCCTCCGTCCAGAGCCGGCGCATCAGGGTCACGGCTTCGCGCAAACGGGCTTCGCGCTCCTTGAAACCGGGCCACGCCATGCCCGTGGACGGAACTTCGTTGAGCGATTCGCCGGTGCCGACGCCGAGAATGATCCGGGCCGGATAAAGCGACGCCAGGGTAGCCATCGCGTGGGCCACGATGGAGGGGTGATAGCGGAACGTGGGTGTGACCACGCTTGTGCCGAGCACCATCTTTTGCGTGCGCTCGCCCAGGGCGGCCATCCAGGAAAACGCGAAAGGCGCGTGGCCGTCGGTGTGCCGCCAGGGCTGGAAATGGTCGCTGACGAAGCAGGAGTGAAACCCCACTTGCTCGGCGAGCACACCGAAATCCAGCAGCACACGGGGCGCGAATTGCTCGGCCGAGGCCTTGTAGCCAATACGGATCATGTCGCTTTTCCTCTGGCCTGACTGGAACGCCTAGTTCGCCAGGCGGCCCGATGCCCAACCGACAATCCTGGCCCAAAGAGCCGGGTAATGCGGCCATTGCATGAATTCCGGCGGCGCCCAATGCGGGGCCACGTCGGAGGTAAAGGCGGCAACGCGTCCGGCGCCGTGCTGGCCGACGGCCAGCAAGGGATCGCCGCCGATCCGCGCCAGAACGGTACCGCCCGGTTTTGCAGCGGTCTTGTTATAGCCGAGCATGATCGGCCAGGCTGTGCCTATCCCCGAAATGATGGGATGATCGGGTAGCAGCACCTCCGGCGTGGCGCCCTCGGGCAGTTCGATCCGGTCGTCATGGGTCAGTAGCTCCACCGGCAAAACCGGCGCCAGGGGGCTCATGCCATAGCGAGCGCGACCATCGATCCCCGTAAACGACATGTAGCCGCCGATCTTCACCAGGCCGCCGCCATTCGCCACAAAATCGGCGATCAGCTGAAGCCGGTTGACACCCACTTTCGATCGCAGAAACGTGTCATCGGTCAGCAGAAACGAGTTTGCGCCGATATCGCTGATCGCAACGGCATCAAATCGCGCGAGGTCTCCGGCAACGGTTGGGAATTTGGCGGCAATTTCGTGGGCGCGTATGTAAGTAACGTCGAACCCGTCACGAGAGAGGCAGTCGAGAAACACGCCCGCCCCTTCCTCGTATTCAATCGACGTAAAGTGATCGAAACCCTTCATGTGAACCGTGTGCTTGATCCACGATTCGCCAACAAAGAGGATTCTGGTACTACTCATACTGTCCTCGAACTTGGTGTTCCACATGAGGCCCGACCCGGCCCCGAACGCCGCTGATCAATCTGGCAGCCGCCGGTCGGTGACGAAGGCAGGCAGCACACGCACTTCCGGTACCACCGGCAGTGCGGTCTCCCGCATGTCCCACCCGATCGCTTTGCTATGAACGAGCCGCATGAGCCTACGGCTGGCCGCGCGGCCGAACTGGAAATAGGCTTCCGCATACGGATGGCCATCATAAAAGTATTTCTCGAAGATCTTGGTCAGCAGCCTATCCGTCAGGCTCTCATCGGCGGGCTGCAACGTGCCGACAAAGCGGATGCCGTGTACGGTCGCGTATTCGTCGCCGCTATCGATCACCGCGGAAAGGGCACGGCCGGCCGCACAATTATCGGCATGGCGGCTGGCGGCGTCGAGGGGAATGTAGATGCGCTGATCATTCACCACATACCAAAGCGGTGACAGATAGATGCAGCCATCCTCGTTAATGGTGGCGACCCGTATGGTCTTTTGCCGTTCGAGATAGGCCCAGCGCTTGGCTCCCCTCATCCCATGGATGGGAGCGGTGCGGCTATCGTGCCATGTGGTATCCGCCACGGGCTCAGCCTTTCCTCAGTTTGGTGAGTGTTTCGCTGTAATCGGGTATTTCCACGAGGCCATAGCGTGGGGATGGTCCGCTGGTCCAGAAGAAGGCGGTGTCGACGCCCGTGTTCTCCAGCGTATACTCGTAACCGCCGGGAAGGTAGATATGCTCGCCCACGCCTGCCTCGAGGATCACCTCCCTGCCCTCGGCATCCTTTACACGCAAGCGGATTTTGCCCTTGAGGCAGTAATGGGTTTCGTCGAAATCGGCCTGCTTCCAGTTATATGGGCTGTGATCGTGCTGCTGCCAGCACACGCCCTGGCGAAAATGGCGCGCATCGTCACGCTCCTGCGAAAGAAAGATGCAAGTATCGATGCCGGTGTTGAACACAAGGCGCGGCATGGCCTCGATTTCCGCGGGTGTAATGACGCGCGGAAACCGGCGGGCACCCGGCACGTCTGCATCGTAATCGAACATTCCTATCCTCCCTTGAACTTATCCCGCGCTATGCGGGGCAGAGATTCAGTGCTTACTCAGCCGCGGCGGCATTTTCCTGCCCGGCAGCCCTCATCATTTTTTCGGTGAAGGGGAGATAGTAACTAGATGGCACTTCCAGCTCGCTGCGCTTGATCAGCTCCGAAAAATCCCACTTCTTCAGCAGTTTTCCGTTGCGAAATACCGGTTGCAGCAGGTTTTCTTCCGGCGGCACCGATTCCCGCGGCACGGTATGGAAGTCGCCATCCTTGTGGATCAGCGCGTGGCGGCCGCGCTTGGAGGCCTTAAAGGCCATACCGGAAGGCTTCTTGAAAATATCGACCCACTGCCCGTTGATCCGGGCGGCGCTGGCTTTCTGGCCAAAATTCAGCGTATCCCGATTGCAATGCTGAAGCAGGCCACCGCCCATGCCGAAGACGGCGTTGTCGGCGGCATAGCCGCGGCGCTCCATCTCGATATAGATTTCGCGCAGGCTCTCCAGGGTAACGCCATCACCTTGCACAACCTTCACGCAGTCAGGCAGGATCTTGTAGCCCTTGCTGTTAATGGCATAGCCAAAGCTGTCCATGAGCCAGCCCGTGGTATCGGCTGTCACCTGCACAGGGTCGCCTGAATCGGGGCGAATGCCGATCAGGCCAGGGCCGGCCTGAATAAGTTCCTTCAGTTCGCCGCCGATGATGTTTTTCACCGCATTTTCGTGGTCGTACGAATCGGTCAGCAGGATCACCACGCCATAGCTGCGGTATTTTTCGATCATGTTGCGCATCGCCGCCGCCTCGCCGGCCTCGCCCCAGGCGGTGAAAGAAGCATGTTCCGAATTCGGCCCCGACAATGCGGGGGCAAAATGGTTATAGTATTTTTTGGAGGCCAGAACGCCCGGCACCGTATCGCTTTGATTAAAATTGACCAGATGGGCCAGGCCGCCAAGGGCAGCGGATTCAAAGGAGCTAACACCCCGCGCGCCGTAATCGTGCAGGATATGGCGGATGATGCCGGGATTGTCGGAGGTTTGCTTGAACGCCTCCTTGATCACCTGCTTGGCCAGCCAGCTTATCGTACCGATGGTTGTGGGATACCACACCGCGCGCAACAAAGCTGTTTCGAAAAAACTGGTAGCCCAGAAGAATTTCGGGTCGGTATTGATCACCTGGACGAGCACGTTGCGCGTTGGCACCACAGTACCTTCCGGAACTGCCTCGATTTCTACGGGCAAAAACCCGTCATGTTCATTCAGCACGCCCATCCAGTTTTCCCGACGGAACGGCATGCCAATTTCACGGCAATGGAATTCCGCCTCGTCGATGTCCTCAAGGGTGATCGGCTTCATCAGGTATTCACGCAGGTAGGCCTGCAAGCCAACAAACAACGTCGCCGGATAGGGGCCACCGCGGGATTCGATATAGCTGGACACATATTCCGTGCCAGACGGATATAACGCGTAGTGGCAGTGCTTATAGTTGTCGGTATTCAGTATAAGGTTCGTCAAGTGCATCACGGTATTCCTTTGCACCAAGAGAACGCAGCCCAAGCAGTCGCCACGTCAACAATATCCCCGCCTTTCGAAGCCCTGTTTTACACCTTCGCCGCACCCGGGCACCGGGGGCCGTAACGTGTGGCAGCAAAAATCGTGCCTATTTCACCAAATACCGTAGCCACGCCACTTGGTTGGCGATCGCACGACCGGCCGATCCGGCAGGCTCTTGCCTAGTCGCAGCAAAACATCCGTCATCGTCGCATGTCATTATCTACGCCGGCAAACTTCGGCAATGGTTTGCTTGAAACGGTTCGTTTGTCAAACGCGATTTTGTAACGCAGCGCCGCTATCCGCCCCTCACCGCTGTCGCCTTTAGTTTTCCCAGGTGATTTCTGAGGCTTTCTCGGTTGGCCTTGACCCTGAAGCCTATGCCGACATAGCGTCCTGCTATGGAACGTTTCATCACTTCCGCGCCGCTGGTGCTATCGTTCGGCAGCATCAATGCCGATATCGCCGCCTATGCGCCGAGCCTGCCGCGGCCCGGAGAGACGGTCCGCGCCCAGCATTACGCGTTCAGCCTTGGCGGCAAAGGGGCAAACCAGGCTGCCTGCGTGGGCCGCCTAGCCGGCCCACTCGGGATGCGCGCCGGGTTCGCCGGGCGCGTGGGCAACGATATGTTCGGCGAGAAAGTCCGGGAGCAGCTTGCCGGTTTCGGCGTGGATCTGAGCGGCTTGCGGAGCGACCCGAACAACGCCACTGGGCTCGCGCTGATCGGCGTCGATGCCCATGGTGAAAACGCGATTATCGTGGTCGGCGGGGCCAACATGGCGCAGGACAGCGCGGATGTATCAGCTGCCTCCGGCTTGCTTGATGAAGCGGCGGTGGTGCTGTTGCAGCTGGAGATTCCGCCTGACGTTGTTTTGGCGGCGGCACGGCGTGCGCGCGCCAACGGCGCCGTGGTGGTGCTGGATCCGGCACCGGTGCCACCTGCGGGGTTGGAGGCGGCGCTGTTGGGCTGCGCCGATATCCTCACCCCGAACGAAACCGAGACCGAATGTCTGGTGGGCCAGCGGCCGCGCGATGCCGCCGACGCTGCCGGGGCGATCGACAAGCTGCAGCGCCGCGGCGCACGCGGCGTGATCGTGAAGCTCGGCGCGCACGGGGTGTTTTTCAGGTTTGGCGGCCAGGAGGGATTTGTGCCGCCCTTCCGCGTAAACAGCATCGACAGCGTCGCCGCCGGGGATATCTTCAACGGCGGCCTCGCCGTTGCCCTCGCCCGGGGCGATGCGCCCACCGAGGCGGTACGATTTGCCGCCGCCTGCGGGGCCCTCGCCACCATGAAACGCGGAGCCGCCCGCTCCGCACCAACCTTGCAGGAAGTGGTCGACCTTTTGGGGTAAGTATAAGCGCTCACCGACGGCGGCCAGTCACGGCCCGCCAGGCAGCGACTGCCATGAAACGTTCCAGACTGGGCAGGCAATTGCGTAATTTGCTGGCAATTTCCGATGTTCCGCTTCCGCTCATGAAAGCTTTGCCACCACCGCTAAGCATGTTTCTTTAGTTGCCATGCTTTGGAAAATCGACGGCCCGAAAAGCGGGTCAGGTTACAAAATACAGCTTGACGTTCGAACCGTTTCAGACTCTCTTTTATGAGCTCAACGACGCGAAAATGGTTACGCCCCGCGTGTGCACCTGGTTTTCATCTGATCAAGTATTCTGTGTAACGCTCAAGTTAAAAAAGCGGCTTATCCCGCCATCATCCGGCCAAATGGCAACCGGGCGCGCTATCGAAATCATTGGGAGACCCAGTATGAAAGTGCTGCCTGTCTGTGGTCATCGGCGGTGTGGTCTGGCGCTGATGGCACGCTACGGTGCGGCGGCGCGACTTGCCCTCTTTCTGACCGCGACAACCGCCTGGAGCGGGCTTGCCAGGGCGCAGCCCGTGTCGGCGCCGCAAGCGACAAATGCGTCTCCCAAACCCAAATCAGTGATCGAAGACGTGGTGGTCACCGCGGAAAAACGCTCGTCTACCGTGCAGAATGCCCCGCTCAGCATAACGGCCCTCTCCGGCGCGCAATTGCAGAGGCAGGGTATCACCACGGTCACCCAGGTTGCCGAGGAAACGCCGGGTATCTCGCTACGCACCTCCGGCCCTGGCCAGACCGAACTGGAAATGCGCGGCATGTCATCTTCCGGCGGCTCGTCGCCCACGGTGGGCTTCTACCTCGATGAAACGCCACTCACGCCGCCCGCGGCCTCGCTGAACGGCAAGGTCGTGATCGATCCCGACCTGTTCGACCTCAACCGCGTGGAAGTTCTGCGCGGGCCGCAGGGCACTCTCTATGGCGCGGGATCGATGGGTGGCACGATCAAGCTGCTCACCAACCAACCGAACCTCACCGAATACCAGGGCAATATCGACATGACCCTAGGCGGCACGGTCGGCGGCGGGGCCAATCCCACCGGCAAGGCCATGGTGAATTTCCCGATCGTGAACGACAAGGTAGCGCTGCGCATCGTCGGCGAGGAAAAATATATCAGCGGCTGGATCGATCGCATTGTCGATACGCCCTTCCCGTTTCCCGCCAACCCGAACCCGTCCTGCGGCGCGTACCAGTTCGTCGGCTGCAGCCGCGGCAATGTGCAGAATGTTGCGAGCCAGCAGACGATCCCCGATGTGAACTGGGAATGGATGCAAAGCGCCCGGGCCAGCCTGCTCGTGAAACCCACCGAGGATCTTTCGATCGATACCACCCTGATGTATCAGCGCATCACGATGGGCGGCTACAATGAATACGATTTGCCGCCCGGCGCCACCGTGCTCGCGCACTACCAGCCGTTCAATATTGCCGAGCCGTTCTCCGACACGTTCAAGCTTGCAAGCGGCACGATCACCTACGATCTCGATTTCGCCTCGCTCACCTCCGCCACCTCCTACTGGTCGCGCAACGAGGTGCAAACCCAGGATGCCTCGGAGGCGATCTACAGCCTGTTCAATTCCTTTGGCCTGGGCGATACCGCGTTCCAGCCGATTACCTTCACCGAACAGGACGAATCAAATCAGTTCAGCGAAGAACTGCGCCTGGCCTCCGAGGGCAATACGCGGTTCACCTGGGTCGGCGGCGTATTCTACAGCAAGCTCGAATCGATCTATCATGATACCAACCAAAACCCGGATGTCGCCTATCTGTCCGTGGGCGGCGCGGCCGCCAACCCGCAAGGCGCCGTATATGATTCCAACAACCCGTATCACGTCGATCAATATGCGGTGTTCGGCGAGGCCTCCTACAGGATCCTGCCGGAATTCAAGGCAACCGTCGGCCTGCGCTATTTCAGCTACACAACACGGGTAGACGAGATACAAAGCGGCATCGGCACATTCTCCGGCAACGCAACGCCAACAACCGCTGCCTATAGCACATCGGCAAGCGGCATTACGCCGAAATTCAACGTATCCTATCAGCCCAGCGCGGACCTGAATTTCTATGCCACCGCCGCTAAGGGTTTTCGGCCGGGCGGCGTGAACCTGCCAATCCCCACCAGCATTGGCTGCAAGGTAACCGACGAGGTCTACGGGCCGGATACGAGCTGGGATTACGAGCTGGGCGAAAAAGCCCGGCTATTCGGCGATCATGTGCAGGTGAACAGCGACGTGTATTACATCAGCTGGTCGAACGTGCAGCAGTTGATCAATCAAACCTGTGGCTACCCTCTTACACAAAACGCCGGCAATGCCCAATCCTATGGGCCTGAACTGGAAATCACCGCGCGGCTCACGCCTGAGCTGACGCTGAATTTCAGCGGGGCTTACACGCATGCCACACTGACCACCGTCAGTGCCACCCTCACCAAGGCCGACCCCGCCCTGGTTGTCGGCACACCGATCCTGAATATCCCCAAATATACCGAAAGTACAGCGCTGACCTATCGTATGCCGATCAACGACGATTATCAGTTCATGGCACGGATCACCAACTCCTATGTTGGCCCGTCGACCGACATCTCGTTCGGCTATGTGCAGCTCGCGCCGTACGATCTGATCAATTTCCGCACGGGGCTGGAGGGCAGCCGGTGGTCCGGCTATTTCTTTATAGATAACCTCACGAACAAGCATGCGGAACTCAGCGTCAATACCACGTCGTTCAGCTGGGTCATTCCGTCGCTCACGCGGGTTGCGACGAACCTGCCACTGACGCTTGGGGTGAATTTGTCTTATAAATTCTAGGGATTTTATTTTATGCCGCTTCCCCCCCAACGGCCGTGGCCTGTAGCTTGCGACCTGGAGCAAGAACCAAATGTCTTTTGGTTTTTTTCAGCAAAAACAGTCTTCCTTCCTGCCTTACTCAGCCGGAAAATGCGCCTGCCAGTGCCGCGCGATGTCAATGCGCCGGCACACCCACACATCATCCTGGGCTGCGACATACTCAACAAATCGACGCAAGCCAGCAAAGCGGCCAGGGCGCCCGGCCAGACGGCAATGCAGTCCGATCGACATCATTTTCGGCGTAACCGCCCCCTCCGCATAAAGCACATCGAAACTATCCTTGAGATAACCAAAAAACTGCTCCGAGGTCGAAAAACCGCCGGTCGCGAAACGCATGTCATTACATTCCAGGGAATAGGGCACGATCAGCTGCGCGCGGCCATGGCTTCTGTCCCAATACGGCAGATCGTCGGCGTAGCTATCGGCATCGTACAGAAAGCCGCCCTCTTCGGCGACAATACGGCGCGTATTTGGGCTGCAGCGGCCAAGATACCAGCCTAACGGGCGTTCACCCGTTGCCTCCACATGCGCCTCGATGGCGCGCTGCAGATGCGCGCGCTCCTCCGCCTCAGGCATGTGCTGATAGTCGATCCAGCGCCACCCATGGGTGGCAATCTCATGTCCGGCCGCGCACATGGCCGCCACCGCTTCTGGGCTGCGCAGCAAAGCCATGCCGACGCCAAAACAGGTGAACGGAAGCCCATGGGCGTGAAACAACGAAAGGAGGCGCCAAAATCCGGCGCGGCTGCCATACTCGTACATGCTCTCGATATTCATGTTGCGAGCGCCCTGTATGGCGGGCGGATTGGCGATGTCGGAGAGAAAAATCTCCGAGGCGGCGTCGCCGTGCAGGATGCAGTTCTCGCCACCCTCTTCATAATTCACCACGAATTGCACGGCGATGCGCGCGCCGCCGGGCCAGTTCGGGTTAGGCGTGGCGCGGCCATAGCCGGCGAGGTTGCGTGGGTAGGCGGTGGGCATAAAACGCTCCTCACGACATGATCAAGGAAGCATGTTCTTTTTTGAAAAAAAGAACCAAAAAACTTTTTTCCCCCCGACAGCTCAACGGGGCAAACAGGCTTACGCAGCATGCAGGGTTCAGGGGATGGGTGAGGCTTGGGATGCGGGCGCAATCATGCGAAAGCTGGATCAGCTCGCCGCCTGCACCGAACGGCCAGGGGGAATCACCCGGCTGTTTCTCACGCCCGCGCATGGGGAGGCGGTGCACCTGGTTCGGGGCTGGATGGATCAGGCCGGCCTGCAGACCATGGTGGATGCCTCCGGCACGCTGGTAGGCCACATGCCCGGCGGGCCGGCGGGCGCGCGCCGCCTGATCCTCGGCTCGCATATCGATACCGTTCGCCGCGCCGGGCGCTACGATGGTTGCCTGGGCGTGGTGATGGGTATCGCGCTGGCGGCCAGGCTGCGCGGTGCAGCCCTACCCTATGCACTGGAAATCCGCGCCTTCGGCGATGAGGAAGGAGTACGCTTTCCAGTCACCCTCACCGGCGCCCACGCAGCGGCAGGAAATTTCGATCCGGCCTGGCTCGACTCGCGAGACGCGGAAGGTATCCCCCTGCGCGCTGCGCTTCAGCAATTCGGCTGCGATCCATCGGCGCTGACCGCCGGGCAGTGCACCGCCTCCGGCGCGCTGGCATATCTGGAAATCCATATCGAACAGGGGCCGGTGCTGGAGGCGGCAAACCTGCCCGTCGGCGTGGTCACGGCCATAAACGGCGCCACACGGTGGGAAATCTCGGTGCGCGGCCGGGCCGGCCATGCGGGAACAGTGCCGATGGCGCAGCGGCAGGATGCGCTGGCGGCGGCCTGTGGCATGGTGCTGGCGGTGCAGCGCACCGCCTTGGCGCACCCTGGCGTGGTGGCGACGGTAGGCCGGATTTCGGCATCTCCGGGTGCCACGAACGTGATCCCGGGCGAATGTATCTTCACGCTCGATGTCCGCGCGCCGGAGGATGCGCTGCGCGGCATCGCCGAGCAGGAGATTTTCCAGGCCATGGCGAACCTCGCGGACGGCAGCCGCACACATCTGGAAGTCAGGCCGCTGCACGCTGCCCCGGCGATCGCCTGCGATCGCCGGCTGCAAAGCCTGCTTGCGGATGCCGTCGGTGCCGCCGGATGGCCCGTGCTGCATCTGCCGAGTGGGGCCGGGCACGATGCGATGGCGATGGCGGCACTCTGCCCGGTCGGCATGCTGTTCGTGCGCTGCGCCGACGGGATCAGCCATCATCCGGATGAGAGCGTGACGGAGGCCGACGTGGCGGTGGCCCTGGAGGTCATGGTTTCAGCCCTCAGCACGTTTGATGTGGATGCCCTCGCATAATCATTCGCCCACCAGCCACGCCTAGTGTCCCGATTCCGAAGTTCGTTGTATTGAAACAAGATTTGAATCGGGACACGAGCTCTTGATCGTCGGTGGCCTGCTTATCCCCTACGCCCGCCGTGAAGAACGGCGAATTTCGGGGGCAGGACACTAGAGCATCATCCGACCGCACGGGGTTACCCATCGGATAAAGATGCTCGCCAAAACACAGTGCTAGAGCATTTTCCGAACGACTGCACCGACCCGACGCGATCAGAAAATGCTCTAGAGCATCATCCGACCGCACGGGGTTACCCATCGGATAAAGAGGCTCGCCAAATCAAAGAGCTAGAGCATTTTCCGAACGACTGCACTGACCCGACGCGATCGGAAAATGCTCTAGTTCTGCATTCCCTGCTGAAACCAGGCGCCGAGTTTGCTGCGCTCCTCAGGTGTGATGTGCGTGAGGTTCCCCAGCGGCATGGCCTTTAGCTGCACCGCCTGCGTGTAGATCCGGGCACCGTTTCGAAAAATCTCTGCCGGGGTTTGTAGCACCAGGCCCGCGGGGGCCGATGCCATCAGCGTGGGATGGGCTGCGTGGCAGGGCATGCAGCGCCGCGCGACAATTTCCTGGATGTCGGCAAAGGGCACGGGCGCGGCACCCGCCTCGCCGGTGGCGGCATGGGGCGCGAGCCAGGCCATGACGGCGGCAATCAAAGCAGCGCCGGCGGCCGGCAGCGCCCAGGCGCGCGTACCCCCATGCCACAGCACAAAGAATTGTCGCGTCAGCGCGCCGGCGGCCATCATGAGGGTCAGTACCGCCCAAGCGTGGTCGCCGCTATAGGTCATGGCGTAATGGTTGCTGATCATCGCAAACACGACAGGCAGCGTGAAATACGTGTTGTGGGTGGATCGCTGTTTCCCGCGCAGCCCGTCCTTCGGGTCAGGCGCCGTGCCCACGGTGAGGCTGCGCACCATCCGACGCTGCCCCGGAATGATCACAAAAAACACATTCGCCGACATGATGGTGGCCAGCATGGCGCCGGTGATCAGGAAGGCGGCGCGGCCCGAAAACAGGCGGGTCGCGATAAAGGCGGCGGCGGCCACATAAGCGAGCATCGCAGCACCCAGCGCCGCCTCATTGTTCGGCAGCATGCGGCACAGGCGGTCGTAGATCAGCCAACCGGCGAGCAAATAGGCGGTAGCGGCGAGATCGGCCTGCACCGGGCTGAGTGCTGCGACACCTGGATCGATGAGGTAGGTGCCGGGGTGTGCGAGATAAAGCGCAGTCAGCAGCAGAAAGCCGGAGAGCCACGTGGCATAGGATTTCCATTTCGACCAATGCAGGTCGCGCGGCAGCTGCCCTGGGGCCACCGCGTATTTCTGCGCGTGGTAAAAGCCGCCGCCATGGACCGACCATAATTCGCCGGCGACACCGGCGGCGATGGCGCGCGGATCGCGCGGCGGTTTTAAAGACTGGTCCTGCATGACGAAATAAAAGGATTCGCCGATCCAGGCGATGCCGGCGACCACGTGGAACCACCTGAGCAGCAATTCGACCCAGTCGACTAGATAGGCAGTCATGCCCGTTTAGCTGCCACGGTAGGTGGAAAAACTCCAGGGGGAGACCAGCAGCGGCACGTGGAGATCCGCGGTTGGGTCGGCAATGGCGAATTTTATGACGATTTCGTCCAGAAAGGGCGGGTCCGCGAGGGGCGTGCCGCGGCCGCGGAAATAGGCGGCGGTTTCAAAGATCAACGTATACAGGCAGGCTTTCAGGGAGTCGCCCGCCAAAAGGGGTTGGTCGCAGCGGCCATCCTGGTTGGTGACGAATGCGGTGAGCGTATTGCCATCCGAGCCGAGGAGGCGGCCGGCAACGCCTGCGGCCGGTATGCCGTTGGCGGTGTCGAGCACGTGGGTGGTGAGGTGGCCCATAGGGCGTAATTATGGTCTTTTTTGAAGAAAAGAACCAATACCCGGCGCGCCCGAGACATCGGCATTCCGCCGGATTTCGGCTTCGGACATGGAAGCTGGGGGCGGCAAGACAGGCCGCCCGATCCTGCAGCCTGGCTGACGCAGCTACTCGTTTTCAAAAAAGAACGTCTTGCTTCTGTCCACCAACAGCGCGGCGTGGGTGGTGGGCTGCGAGCAGCCCACCCTACGCGATGATGGCCGAGCGTTCGATGGTGGCTCTCACCCAGGCTTCCGCGGCGTCTTCGTCGAACAGTTCGGAGAGTTTTTTCATCATGGTGCCGCCGAGTTCCTCGGCGTCGACGATGGTCACCGCGCGGCGATAATAGCGGGTGACGTCGTGGCCGATGCCGATGGCGATCAATTCCACCAGCTCGCGGCCTTCGATCTCGCGGATCACGTCGCGCAGATGGCGTTCCAGGAAATTGCCCGGATTGATCGAGAGCGTGCTGTCATCCACAGGGGCGCCGTCAGAAATCACCATTAGGATGCGGCGGTGTTCGGGGCGGGACAGCAGGCGGCGATAGGCCCAGAGCAGCGCCTCGCCGTCGATGTTTTCCTTGAGCAAGCCTTCGCGCAGCATCAGGCCGAGGTTCTTGCGCGAGCGGCGCCAGGGGGCGTCGGCGGATTTGTAGATAATGTGGCGCAGATCGTTCAGGCGCCCGGGATTGCGTGGCTTGCCCTCCTGCACCCAGCGGTCGCGGCTTTGGCCACCCTTCCACGCACGGGTGGTGAAGCCGAGGATCTCCACCTTTACGGCGCAGCGCTCGAGCGTGCGCGCTAAGATGTCACCGCACATGGCGGCCACCGCGATCGGGCGGCCGCGCATGCTGCCTGAATTATCGATCAGCAGCGTCACTACCGTGTCGCGAAACTCCGTGTCGCGCTCATGCTTGTAGGATAGCGACTGCATCGGGTTCACGATCACCCGTGCCAGCCGCCCGGCATCGAGCATCCCCTCCTCCAAATCGAATTCCCAGGCGCGGGTTTGCTGCGCCATCAGGCGGCGCTGCAGGCGGTTGGCGAGGCGCGAGACCACGCCTTGCATGTTCTGCAATTGCTGGTCGAGTTGCTGGCGCAGGCGGGCAAGCTCATCCGCGTCGCAGAGATCTTCGGCGCCGATCTCCTCATCGAAGGCGCGGGTGAAGGCGCGGTAATGGCTTTCGGGTTCGTCGTCCGGCCGGTCGCGTCGCGGCTGGGGGCCGGCCGGCTGGTCGTCGCCTTCGGCCACTGCGCCGTCATCCTCATCGGCGTCGCCGGCCTCTTGCTCGGCGGACTCGCCCTGCATCTCCTCGGGGGAGGCGGCCAGCATGTTTTCGTTGTCGGATTCGCTGGTGCCTTCGCTCTCGGGCGCATTGTCCTGGGCGCCGCTCTCCTCCTGCTGGTTGTCGGCCTCGTCCGCGCTCTCCTCGGTATCGTCGGTTTCCGCTTCGGCCAGCTCCATCGCCGCGAGCAATTTCCGCGCCGCGCGGGCGAAGGCGCCCTGGTCGTTTTGCGCGGCGGCCATTTCGGCGAGTGCGTCCTCCGCATCCTGTCCCAGCGCCTCGCGCCACAAAGCGAGCACGGTATTGGCTCCCTCGGGTGACGCCTCGCCGGACATTTTTTCGCGCGCAAGCAGGGCCAGGGCCGCGGCGACGGGCAGTTGCTCCCGCCGGGTCATCCGTTCCAGGCCGTCGGCCTCCACGGTTTCAGCAAGGCGCGCCCGCAGATTGGCGGCCACGCCATGCATGTGGCGGCCGCCGTAGATCTCCACGCGTGCCTGCTCCAGCGCGTCGTAGACGGAGCGGGCATCGCGCTCTGCCGGCAGGCGGGCGGCATGTACCGCATCGTCGTGGTGGCGCAGGCGCAGGGCCGCGCTGTCGGCAGCGCCGCGCAGGCGGGTAACCTCCGCTTGCGGCAGGGCGCGGGTAGGCACGGGCAGGCGCGCCCGTTTGCCGGCGAGGCCGGGGGGGCCAGGCTGGAAGGCCACTTGCACGTCGGCCGACTGCGCCATGGCGCGCAGCGCGCCGGCGGTGGCGCGCTTAAAATCCTCGCTGCGTGTGGTGTCCTTAGAGTTGCTCATGTCCGGTAAAAAGAATTTCGTGTGCAACTGCCCTGCCGGGCGCGAGACAAAAAGAGTCTGACCGCGAAGCGACATAGACACGAAGGATTTTACGAAGTTTTCCCCCTCCGAGAATGCTTCGTGCCTTGGTGGCTTCCTGGTTGAACTCTTTCGTCATGCCGGGGCAGTTTGGCTGGATGGCGCGGGTTGATGGGGGCAACAGTGGGCTGAAGCCCACATTGCGGTGGGTGTGGCTCAAATCGTGCGGCGGACGAGGCTGCCGACCGGTAGCTCGGCGTTGAAGCAACGCTGGTAGTATTCTGCCACGGTGCTGCGCTCGGCCTCATCGCATTTGTTGAGGAAGGTAAGGCGGAAGGCAAAGGCCTGGTCGCCGAAGATGCGGGTATTTTCGGCCCAGGTGATCACCGTGCGCGGCGACATCACGGTGGAGATGTCACCGTTGATGAATCCGGCGCGGGTGAGATCGGCCAGCGCCACCATGCTTTCGATCTGCTTGCGGGCCGGCGCGTCCTTCGGGTCCGCCCCCATTTTTGCCATGACAATCGAGGTTTCCTGCGCATGGGGCAGGTAGTTCAACGTGGCGACGATATTCCAGCGGTCCATCTGCCCCTGATTGATCTGCTGGGTGCCGTGATAGAGGCCGGTGGTGTCGCCCAGGCCCACAGTGTTGGCGGTGGCGAACAGGCGAAAACTCGGATGCGGGCGGATCACCCGGTTCTGGTCGAGCAGAGTGAGCTTGCCCTCCACTTCCAGCACGCGCTGGATCACGAACATCACATCGGGCCGCCCGGCATCGTATTCGTCGAATACCAGGGCGCAGGCGTGTTGCAGCGCCCAGGGCAGGATGCCTTCACGAAATTCGGTGATCTGCTTGCCATCCTTGAGCACGATGGCGTCCTTGCCGATCAGGTCGATGCGGCTGATATGGCTATCGAGATTGACGCGAATGCAGGGCCAATTGAGCCGGGCCGCCACCTGCTCGATATGCGTGCTCTTGCCGGTGCCATGATAGCCCTGGACCATAACGCGCCGATTGAAGGCGAAACCGGCCAATATCGCGAGCGTGGTTTCCTTGTCGAATTTGTAGGTCTCGTCGATATCCGGCACGTGTTCGCCAAGGCGCGAGAAGGCAGGCACCACCATGTCGCTGTCGATGCCGAACACGTCGCGCGCGCGCACCGTGGCATCGGGCTGCGACGCTGGGGCTGCGCCATCGCTCTCGGTTTGCAGGGCGGCGATCTTGTTCATCAGGCGGCGTGTCCTCTTATCGTCACAGCGTACTGGGGATGACGGGATGGGTGAAGCCTACATTGGCGGAGCGGTGCGGCAAAAGGAAGGTGGGGGCCTCGGCCGGGCTGAACACGGCTCTAGGCACTGGCTTCCATAGCGGGGCCAAACCGGCTCTCAACCAGCGGTGGCGCCATGTTCAGGCACCAGATGCGATCGCACCTGGGCGTAGGCCAGATTGATCGTCTTGAAACGCTCCTCGGCCGCGCGGTCACCGCCATTGGCATCCGGGTGATGGCTTTTCGCCAGCTCCTTGTAGCGGCTTTTCACCTCGTCCAGAGACACGGGCCAGGTGAGACCGAGCGTGGTCAGCGGCGCCCGAAGATCGGCGGGCGGGGCGTTGGGCGCGTGGCCGTTGCCACCCCTGCCCCCGCCTTGGCGCATGCCCGCGGCACCCAGGATGTCGAGCCGATCATGCACGAAATCCTCTTCCGATACGCCGCCGCCCAGGCGGCCGAGCGGCCAGGTGGGGCGCTGCCAATTAGTATCGTTGCGCATATGCGCTTCGATCTGGCCCGGCGACATCCCCTTATAATAGTCCCAGGCCGCGTTATAGCTACGCACATGGTCGAGGCAGAACCAGAAATAGTCGCGCAGGGAATCGCGCGATTTGGGCGCGCGGTATTCACCGTCATGCGGGCAACCAGGCACATCGCAACCGCGCCCGGGCGCGGCTGGATCGGGATCGTAGGCCCTGGGGCGGCCCCCGCCCCGGTTTGTGCGCTCAGTCATGCATCGTTATGTGCGCCTACGAACGCCCCTCGCAAGTCTGCTTTCACGCATCGATGGCCAAGCTGCCGGCGCCACAGGAGAGATCATGACCCCACCGCAACCGCACGAAGCAACACCCGGGCGCGCGGCCAGGATGCGCGCGATTTTAACCAGCGCCTTCAGCCCGATCCGGCTCGAGATCGAGGACGACAGCGCCAAACATGCCGGCCATGCCGGCGCCGCCGCCGGCGGCGAAACGCATTTTACGGTCACCATCGTCTCAGATGTTTTTATGCGTCGCAGTCGAGTAGAACGCTCTCGTATGGTGCATGACGCTCTCGCAAGCGAGTTCGATCTTGGGTTGCATGCACTATCATTGCATTTTCGCTCTCCGGGCGAGTAAAAATCTTTAAAAAGCACACGTGTCGTGAGAAAACGTTTCCGGTTCCGTAAGAAGGTGGCTAGAACATCGCTTCGGGCATGGGTCTCTGGAGCCGATATCTTGGGTGGAAGTCGACTGGTCAATCGGAACATCACGGCCGGCGCCGGGCGCACCAGCATGCGCCTGGAGCCGGAGGTGTGGGATGCTCTGCGGGAAATCTGCCTGCGCGAGGGGCTGGAACTGCGTGAACTGATCAAGCAGGTGGAGCAGACGGCAGCACCCGGTGGCCGCACGAGTGCGGTGCGCGTGTATGTGCTACAATATTTCCGCGCGGCCTCGACCCATGAGGGACACGTGCTGGCCGGGCATGGCACCAAAACCGCGACGGGCCATGTGCGGCTATCCGGCGACATGGAGGGCGGCCTCCTCGAAGGTAGCGCATTCGAGGGGATTTCGCTCGAGGCCTGAGTGCCTGAGGCGATCCTGCCACCGTGTTTCAGGGGCATTTGGTTCATCACTGGGCGCTAGAGCCTCCCCGACCGGGAGGATGTGATGCGCGACCATGCGCTCGCGGGCGAAATTGGCGAAGGTAGCGACCCCGATCGGCGGTGCCGCCACGCGGCGCATTTGGATCGGCTCGGCAGGACCGACCAGGCGAAGGCGATATTTCTGGCGATCCTCGCCGATTACCCCTGCCATTCCGATACGCTCAATCGGCTCGGCGCCCTGCTCCAACGCACGGGCTATAGCAGCGCCGCGCGTACGGTTTTTACGCAGGCGGTTGGCTGCCATCCAAACCTGCCTGATGGCCACGTCAATCTCGGCAATGCACTGCGCGCGGCCGGCGAACTGGAGGCGGCGCGTGCGGCATTCCTAGCCGCGCTCAAGGCGGCGCCCGCCCACACGCAGGCGCATCAGGGTTTGGGCGACCTGCTCGCCGAAACCGGCGACACGGCAGGCGCCGCCCATCACTGGCGGCTGGGCTACACCGGGCATGCGGTGCACCGGTGGACCTATCGTGGGCAACACCCGCCGGTGCGCGTGCTGATGCCGGTTTCGGCCGCCAACGGCAACATTGCCGCTCGCGTGATCCTGGACGATCGCGTGTTTGACGTGACCACGCTCACCATGGAGTTCTTAGCGCCTGGGGAGGCGTTGCCGCCGCACGACGTGGTGCTGAATGCCATCGGCGACGCCGATCTCTGCGCGCCGGCCCTGAGTGCGGCAGCTCATCTGGCTAGGCGAACCATGGCGCCGGTGATCAACGACCCCGTATGCGTGCTCAAAACAGGCCGGGTCGCCATGCTGGCAGCGTTAAGCGGGATTGAAGGTGTGGTGGTGCCACGTGCGGCCAGCGTGCCGCGCGAGGCCCTGCTCGGCGGCGGCGGCGCGGTGCTGGAGATGAAGGGTCTGGCCTGCCCTATGCTTCTGCGCGCCCCGGGGTTCCACACCGGGCGGCATTTTATGCGCGTGTCGCGGGTAGCCGATTTGGCAGACGCCGCCGCGGGTCTGCCTGGGCCGGAGCTGCTGGTCATCGCGTATCTGGATGCGGCCAGCGATGACGGCATGTTTCGCAAGGGCCGTGTGATGGTGATCGATGGCCGCCTTTATCCGCTGCACTGGGCCGTGGGTGCCGCATGGAAGGTGCATTATTTTACGTCCAGCATGGCGCAAGACCCGCAATTTCGCGCCGAGGAAGCGCGATTCCTGGCAAATATGGCCGGATTTCTCGGCGCGCAGGCTGTGTCCGGGCTGCTTGCGGTCGCCAAGACGCTCAACCTCGATTATGGCGGCATCGATTTCGGCCTGCTGCGGGACGGACGACCCGTGGTATTCGAGGCAAACGCCACGATGGCGCTGGTCGAGCCGCCGCGTGACCCGTTATGGGCCTACCGTCGCCCTGCCTACGAGGCAGCGGTTTTGGCGGCTCGGAGTTTGCTCATTCGCCGGGCCCGCAACGGCCCATAAAAACCTCTTTTCACGGCTTTGTGATTACGTTATCCGTATTGTTGCGGACATCGAAGCAACCTTAGTGTTGGCCCTTGCAGGCGGTAGGTGCCTTTGCTAGATGATGCAACGTGTGGTTGTGGGACCGGCTACATGGATTCTCCTCGGGACGGGCGGCGCCGCAAGGCGCCGCCCTTAGTTCAGGCGGCTGCGATCGGCGTCGGCCAAGCTGTCACGAGTGAGTGAGACCACAGGCTTGTTAACCTCCGATTCATGATCTGGGCGGCATTCAGATGTTCGCAATGAATCGGATGAATCTCATGAAAACCGTATCAAAAACTGCCACGATTTACGCCGCAACGAGGTTTCGGCCCTCGGAGAGCATGGCCATCGAGGATGAGGAAACGCTGCGTTTTCTTCTGCTAACTCTCGATTGCAGCCTCTCTTTGGAGAGTCATTATGATGACACATTTTGCCTTTCTCTCCTGGTTTCAGCGAATTTCGGGCGGGAGCCGATGCTGTTTATCTATCGATCCCGAAACGAACTCCATCTGGTTGACGCGGGCGGCGATACCGTACGGAAGTTGGGCATTTTTCCTACGCTGCACGAGCTGCAATTGGGACTTCGACAGGTCCTGACGGCCATGCCGGATGACGGGTGCCCTCTACCTCACGCCACGCAACTTCTCTGCCGAACACAAGAACAGCCTCTGGTATCTCAGGCGAATTCAGCAAAATGATCCGGATACGACACATAAACGCTGCCTAGGGCTTCGGACATACGGGCAAAATACCCAATGTCCGTCCCGAAATCGCTGCGCCACAGGAGAATTCTCGTGCCTCGCCGGGCGGCGCCCCAGGAGGCGAATGGGTCATGCAGGCGATAGATCGAGACGAAGTCGCCAATCCGTTCGTCCTCGCTTGGGTCGGCACAAATCTCGATGCGACACCAATGCCGTGCGGAACCGCCCGCCCATGCCTTGGCCTGGCTTATATCCTGGGGCGAGAGGCGGTTCCTGCGGTGCGCGGTGCGCAGTGCTATAAGTTTGGGCATGATCAATCCGGAGCACAAACCCGATCTACCCGTGAGTTACGATGAACGGACGGACCGCCCTTGTCCAGCAAAATCATTACGTGTTCATTATATTCTCGGCTCGCAAAGGATGCAGAAAGCAAAAGCGTCCCCTACATGACGCTGTGAGGTGTCTGCCCAAGCCGTGGTAGGTATTTTCCGAATCTGGCGGCTCGTGCCGGCGTGAGGCTAGCGTAATGGTTGTTCGGGTTTGCGTATGCTGCTCAGCATGGCCGCCCCGGACACAGGTTCGCCGGATCCAGCCCAAGGCGAAAAACTTGTCCATGGTGCACTTGCTGACTGAGGCCGGGGCACCGCCCCGGCTTTTTTTATGATCGTTTTTAGATCCAAATACTAATGTATCGCATTCGTGATGGCGCCACCCCTATGATGGTATGGACCGTGCCGTCAACACTCCTACAGCGATGAGTGCGCAGCTCTTACAATTTAAGGTTGCATATACCTATGTGATAGTTTTAGAACGGGATCGTGTACGGAGTGAGACATTTGGACGCGCTACCGAACTACGAAGATATGGATGTGCCGCTGGCGCTGGAACCGAGTGTCACCCGACATCGCGCAAATCTGGCGCGGCTGGTGGGCGCGCTATGTGCGGCGGGCGTGGATGACGAGCAGATCGAAACGAGCGTCAACGCCGTGGTCGCCTCCTATCGCGGCGAATTGCTGAGCGCCATCAGATCCATCATGAAGAGCCACGCCGATGTTTGATTGCAAGCTGCAGGATGAATTCGCCCGACTTGCCGCCCTGCAACGCTACGAGGTGCTCGATACACCGCCCGAGGAACCCTTCGACAAGATAACCTCTCTGGTTCAGACGGTCCTGGATGTGCCGATCTGCGCGGTGTCGTTGGTCGACCGAAACCGGCAATGGTTCAAATCCTCTGTCGGGCTGGATGTTCGGGAAACAGCTCGGAACATTTCATTCTGTACCCACGCGATCGAGTCCCGCAAGCCGATGGAGGTGCATGATGCGTTGCTGGACTTGCGCTTTGCCGCAAACCCGATGGTCACCGGCAAACCGTTCCTGCGCAGCTATCTTGGCGTGCCACTGGCGACACCGGATGGCTACAACGTCGGCTCGCTCTGCGCCTTGGATATAAAACCGCGCCGCTATGCGCCACAGCAGATCGAGGTTCTGAAAAGCTTTGCCGCCGTGGTCGTTGACGAGCTGGAATTACTCAGCATGGTGCGCACTGATCAGCTCACGGGCGCCGCAAGCCGTCGCGCCTTTGTCGACAACGTGGGCAAGGCGGCGGCCCAGTTTGCGCGGCATGGACGGAAATCGGCACTGATCATGTTCGACCTCGACCATTTCAAGCAGATCAATGACAGTTTCGGCCATCCCGCGGGCGACAAGGTTTTGCGCGCGGTGGGCGCGTGCTGTGGAGAACTCACCCGTTCGGCCGACATGTTCGGCCGGCTCGGCGGCGAGGAATTCGGCGTACTCCTCTACGACACCGACGAGCAAGGCGCGATGCAGACGGCCGAGCGCTTTCGGCAGGCCCTGGCCGGGCTGCAGATTGCACACACCCCGACGATCGGTATTACAGCGAGTTTTGGCGTGGCCGCATTTTCCGACCGGTTCCAGACAAGCGAGGCGCTGATCGATGCGGCCGATCAACGGCTTTACAGGGCGAAGCAGGACGGGCGCAACCGCTGCTGCGCCGCCGACCGGAAGGCGATGCCGCTCGGCCAGCCGGACTGCGTCGGAGCATAATTGTTAGCCGTGTTCCCCAGCCCCGAGAGACAACAGGGCGGCACGGCCGAGAAGGGCGTCTCGGCCGTGCCATGCTGGGGGGCGGGGGTAGGGCAGTCCCCGAGCAGTTGCGCGTTTTAGGCCTCTGTCACCCTCCTGTCGCGCTCAGTGGGTGTGATCGCCATAGAGCATGACCGTTTCGGTAATTCAACTAGAATCGAGTCGTTTTCGTTATGATTTTATCGGCTCGCTTTTACGGAGGTCCTCACTCCTGACCGATGCCGCCTCTCTCTTCACCCTCCTTGTGGGCAAGGGCCGCTCTCTCTTCTGCCTTCCTCTTGTGGGCAGGGCCGTGGAGGGATCTCGGCATGGGTCATTTGTCCCGGTCGCTGATATCATACTAGAGCATCATCCGGCCGCACGGGCTTACCCGTCGGATAAAGATGCTCGCCAAAACAGAGAGCTAGAGCATTTTCCGAACGATTGCACTGACCCGACGCGATCGTAAAATGCTCTAGAGCATCATCCGACCGCACGGGGTTACCCGTCGGATAAAGATGCTCGCCAAAACAAAGAGCTAGAGCATTTTCCGAACGACTGCACTGACCCGACGCGATCGGAAAATGCTCTAG